>Ga0209182_10000002_pt1 | contig 67402 bp, 102 predicted proteins | sample LakBais05cmmetaG_FD_185474 | JGI IMG/M metagenome (GOLD analysis project Ga0209182, IMG submission 185474) | Lake sediment microbial communities from Lake Baikal, Russia to study Microbial Dark Matter (Phase II) - Lake Baikal sediment 0-5 cm... | ecosystem: Environmental > Aquatic > Freshwater...
CTATGAAAACTAGAAATAAAGTTCATAGTATTTACCCCCCAAAGTCAGGATAGTCAACATTGACCCACATTTGGAAATAACATGAGTTCGAAAAAACCCACTAACCTTAAACCAAGCGAGATGGATGTCTGGCATCGTTTAACAACTTACTTCGAGCCAGCCATGCTTGATAACCGGCCAGCAGACGATGACGCTGGTATCAGAGAAGAAGACATAGACGAGACCCGTGTCTGGGAGCGGATGGCTGGAATGCAGAAGAGCTGGAACAACTTATTAGTAACGATTGGACGACCAGCCTGCCGGTCGCTGTTAAATCTTCATGTTTTTAAGAAAGCCGAACGTCCTGCTCATATGTGCAACCACCAGCTGTGCCCTAGCTGCTGGTATATGACTAGAATGAACGTTATAAGCCACCTACTGACTTTTGATGAGTCCGACACGGCTTTGTGGTACCTGAGATACTCCGAACCCATTGAGTATACTGCTCAGCCATCAAATGCTCTGCAGGCCGCTTTCCGGTCCAACGGCAGCTCATATAATATGCTGGGCTATGAGATCCAGCTTGGGGCAGATAAACTCGTCCCTGAGGCTCCTGGGTGGGTTGGCGGGGAACTCTTCCACAGGTACATGGGCGTGTTCGTGGCACCGAAGCTGGTTCAGCTTGAGTGGCGTAAAACATATAATAACCGATTTGTTGCATTTCGAGACATGCCTACGGGAGAACGTCTCAATATTGTACACTCTTCTAAACAGGATGTTATCGGCATGTACGCAGGCATGCAGCGGCCACCTGGGTACGTGTACCGGCATCCGGCCCTACTGGACTACGTACATAGATTCGCACCAACTCGCTGGGCTGGATCTACCAACCGATACAACCAGATGTTCAAGACCTGCATACCAACCTGGATGTCGCGCTGCGCCCCGCAACAGCCTATAGAATCGATTATCTCAGTAGCAGTGTAGTCAGCGTACCTCTTAGAAAGAAAGTCTGCCAAATGGCAAGCAAGCCAGCCTTCGTTATCCTAGGCGACATTCACCTAGACACGGTCATCTGGAAACGAGTCCCCCAGGTAACCGGTGACGCATTTCTAGCTTATAAGTCGTTTCTTGACACAGCGGTTAAACTAGGTGTTCCAGCTATCATAGCTGGTGACTTGTTTGACACTATTAAACCCGACACAGCTATCGTGCAGTTTCACCGTGAACAGATGGACCGTTGCAAGGCCGCAGACGTTCCCGTGTACTTTATACAAGGTAATCACGACAGACAGTCGCTGCCCTGGGCTTCCGCAATTCACAGTCATGCCGAGTGGATCGGTCACGGCAACGTTGTTACTATAAACGGTTTACGGGTTGTAGGCCTAGACTATGATCTGCATGATTTCATTCAGGCCAAGACCATTGACGTCCTGAACAGGCCGGAGCCGTTCGATGTACTGGTTATTCATCAGGCAGTCAAACAGTCGCTGCCGTTTGAGGGTAAGTACAACTACGACCTGGACTGGCTTAGTGTCAGAACCGACAGTCCACGGCTTGTTGTGATGGCCGATATTCACAAGCCAGACTACCATAAGATATCTGATAACCGAGACGCTTTCTACACCGGCTCGAGTCATGCACGCGACATAGATCAGAACGGACCTAAGTCCTGTGTAGTAGTTAACTTTGATCTTACGTGGCGGCGGTCACCGCTGCCAGCTCGCACCATAGATCAAATGGCTGTCGGTGGTCGTGAACAGCTTGCAGACCTAGCTGCCTGGATTAGTAAGCAGGCGAGGGTTACCTCTGAGCTAAAGCCGTTCATCCGTGTCATGCATACTCCAGAGATGTCTGATGCCGTAGCGGCGCTGCAGAATCCCAGCGTCATAGTCATGAGTGAGATTGTAGCCACCATCGACGACGCTCAGAATCTATCGATGGATGGTATGGTAGACGACGCCACCGAGATAGACCCCACGGTTCTTATTAAGAGAGCACTGGGTGAAACGGAAGACCAAGCCGTTATAGAGATGGCTACAAAACTATACCATGCTACGCAGGGTGTCACAGACATCATCGCAGCAGAACGCGCAAAGGTAATCTCATGAAGTTTACAAAGCTAATAGCAAAGAACTGGACCTGCCATAGCTCGCTAGACCTGAGCTTTCGTGCAGGAATAGTGGGTTGTCTCGGAGCCAACGGTAGTGGAAAAAGCAGTGTTTTAGACGCACTTCGCTTCGGCCTTACTGGCGAGTCTATCGCTGAAGGTAAGATCTCAGACAACCTTAAGTTTGGCGAGAAGCGTGGGCACGTGGAAGTACAGTTTGAGCATAACGGTGGAGTATACACTATTAAGAGAAGCGTGCATACCGGCGGGCAGTCGCTTATCATGCCAGACGGTAAGACGAACATGACGCGCGCAGCCGACATCAATCAGTTCATCGAAGAACTGCTAGGCACAAAGATAGACTCACTGCTTAACAATATCTTCGTTGGTCAGAACGATATCGACTCTATTCTATTCAAGACGGCCGGCGATAGGCTGCGAGAGTTCCAGGAAACGTTTGGTCTAACGCGCCTCTCTGACGCGCACCGGTACCTGACGCAGGAGATGGCGCTGTACAAGCTGACGAATGGGCTTGACGTGCAGTTCGACATCGCCGTTAAGGATCGTGACGCTCGTGCACTAGAACTGACGGCTGCTGGAATTAAGCTGACCGCCGTAGATAAGCAGATCAAGGCCCTGGACGTATATGTTGAACGTATCCGCGCGTACGAGCAGGCTCAGAAGACGGTAGCGGCTATTACGGCTGCGCAGCTTGCCCTTAATAAAGCAAAAGCAGCGCACGTACAGTCACAGAAAGACACCGCTGAGTGCAAGCAGGACCACGCACGGCTGTCTCTAGTTAGCGCCAACGTCGATCCAATGCGTGCAAGCATTAACGACAATTGGAGTAAGTGCCTATCGGCACGTTTGGCGGAAGTAAAGACAGCCAGCTTGCGAGCAGAGCTTGGCGTCGCTGACGTAGCGCTACACGCTATCGTTGAGCCCGTTACAGGCGCGATGGACGCAGCTAAGTCGCAGCTCACAGCACTCAAGTTTGAACAGTCTAGGGACACGGCCGCGCTGAATGGAAAGACGTATAATACCGGAGCCGACTACCTGGAAATTAAAGAGAAGCTGGTACGCTGTGTGGCGGTAAAGCAGCAGGTAGCACGGCGAGAGGTCTCTGACAGAGAACACGAACTAGCGCAGCTGGTTCAGCATCTGCGTAAGGTGCAGGCTACGTTTGTTGGTGGTATATGCCCAACGTGTAGTCAGTCGGTCGTTGGTCATGACCCAAAGCATATTACCGACGAGCTACTTGCCGCTTCTACTGAGCTAGCCAACTTAACCAGAGTATCTACGGAGGCCTGGGACGAGACTAATAAGCTTGTAAACGAAAAGATTGAGCAGCTAACCCAGGCGCTGGTTGACGTGGACGCAGCTAACAGCGGAGAGCTTCGGTCTACTATCCGTACCCGAGCAGCAGTCATTGAGGAGCTTGCTCGCACTACGCCAGAGATGGAGCGGGTCAGCGCGGCACACACGAAGGCGAAGCAGCTGGTAGAGAATCTAACCAGCCAGTTAGCGCAGTTGCGGTCCATGCTTGTAGATCCACAAGAGTTTGACAAGGCAAAGAGTCAATTCGAACTGCTCGCGCAGATGGACGCAGACTGCAAGCGAGCTGAGACAACTCTGACTATCAAGCAAGCAGCCGAAGCCCAGGCGTTAACTGGGTTGAATATGGCGTCCGAGGCGCGAGCGAATCTATCGAGCGTGGCCTGCGCGTCCGAAGCCGAGATAGCGGAAGCACATGCACAAATGGCGCTTGTTGCCGAGTGTTCAGATAAGCGGCAGAGTCTGCTAACGCTGATAGGTACGTCGCAGGCCTGCGTGGAGCAGTACGACAGCCAGATCAAGCAGCTACAGCTGCAGCTAAAGCAGGAACAGCAGACCCGTAACTGGGTTGACCGTTGCAGCATTGTGCGTGATGCTTTCCATGTTAATGCGTTGCCTAAGATGCTGATGCAGGAATACGCGCTTCGGCTCAATAGGCGCATGGCTCATTACCTGCAGGTATGGGAATCACCGTTCCAGGTGTACCTGGACGAGAATCTGGCGTTCATAGCTAAGTTCCCAAACGGTGTAACTGTGTCAGCTGGCCGACTTAGCGGCGGTCAGAAGATTGTAGCCAGCCTCTCGTTTCGTATGGCAATGAGTGATACGTTTGCTAAGAACGTGGGCTTGATTGTTCTTGACGAGCCTACCAACCACCTAGACAAGTCCAACATCACGCACCTGCAGCAGTTACTTGTTAAACTAAAGTCGCTTGCAGGGACAGCCGGTAAGCAGATCATCCTTGTCACACACGAGGAAACGCTCACCGGGTTTCTGGACCACATTATTAGGCTCTAATGGCAACTACGAAATTAAAGTATCTAGGCCGACTCCTCATACTAGAGCCGGCCGCGTTGGGTAAGTTATTTGAGTCGCACATGACCATCACGCGCATCGTGCAGATACCAGCGTCAGCGGACAATGGCTGGAAGCGCTCGCGTGGCGCAGCTCCTGAGTACGCTTTCTGGTACGACACAGACAAGTCAGGCAAAGAGATATTCTGCTGCTTTGGTGGCTACTTAGCCTACGTGCAGAAAGAGCTGACGCGAAGGAACATCGACTTTGATCTGGAGATGGCTAGAGACTCAGGACTTCCAGAGCCGGATCTAGACGTTGTACGTGGGATTAACTGGAGACCGCGGCAGCTAGACGTTCTCACAAATATCCTGGCGTTTCAGGGCGGTATTATAAAGTGTTCAACAGCTTTCGGTAAGTGCCTAGGCAGGGGGACTCCGGTCTTAATGTTTGATGGCACAGTAAAGCCAGTTGAGCAGGTTATTGAGGGTGATCAGTTAATGGGGCCAGATAGTAAGCCTAGAAACGTCCTGACTACCTGTACTGGGGTAGAGAACTTATATAAGGTTAAACAGTTGCGCGGCGATGACTATGTAGTCAACGAGTCGCATATTCTCAGTTTAAAAATGACTACGTGGAGTAGCCGTGGTAAACTGAAGGGCGGTAACACCGTCGAGTTAAGCGTCAAGGACTACCTAGCAACAAATAAGACGTTTAAGCACCAAGCTAAGGGGTGGAAGGCCGCTGTCGATTTCCCACCGGCACCTGGCGATAAGCGGCTTCCAGCTTATATATTGGGCGTTTGGTTGGGCGACGGATCGTCTCATCAGTTTGATATTACCACCATGGACCCGGAGATTGACGCTGAGGTGCACGCGTTTGCCAAACATAATAATTTACACGTTAGCTATACAAGAGGCCTGCACCCAGATGGAACACCGTCAAAGGCACGAACTCTTCATGTAATAGCACGGCCTGGCGGTAACATACAACCAAACGAGTGCCCGTGGGTTCCAAGGCGCCTACTACGTGATATGGGCCTTTATAAGAATAAACACGTGCCTATGCAGTATAAGACTGCCACTAGGCAGGAGCGGCTGGAGCTACTGGCCGGCATCATGGATACAGATGGTTATTATAATAAAGGTGGTGTCTACGAGCTGGTAATGGTATCTGAGCGGTTAATTGACGACGTTATATTTATCGCACGCTCTTTGGGTTTTTGTGCGTCTAAGAAGCCTAAACGTAAGGAGTGCTGTAATAATGGAGTGTGGGGCGATTATTGGCAGTGTATCATCGGTGGGAGTCTAGACGAGATTCCGTGTCGCGTTAAGCATAAGCAAGCACCGTCTAGGGTTCGTCAAAAGAATCCTCTTCTATGTGGAATTAGCGTAGAGCCGTTAGGCCCAGGTGATTACTACGGATTTACACTAGACGGGGACCACCGGTTTCTGCTAGGTGATTTCACTGTAACGCATAATACGTTTTGTATCAAGCAGTTATGTCGAATCTACCATACCGCAAAGATAGTCATAGTGGTAGGTTCGCTTGATATTGCGCGCAGTATATATGACGACCTTAGGCAAACGATGCCTAAGGTTGGATTCTGCGGTACAGGTGGACAGCACCCCGACCGCGTGACTGTGTGCGTGGCCAAATCCATGCATAACGCGCCAGCTAACGCCAGCCTAGTACTAGCTGACGAGTGCCACACTATGGCAACAGAGTCAGTAATTAAAGACCTGAATAGGTTTCACCAGGCTAAGCTGTTCGGGTTCTCTGCATCACCAGAGGGGCGTTCGGATGGAGCTGATGGTTACATGGAGGCAGTGTTCGGCCCGCAGTTGGTTGACGTGACCTACCAGGAAGCAGTCAGCTCCGGAAACGTGGTTCAGTTAGAGGCGTACATTGTACCAGTAACCACTGGCCCAAACGTAGATGGCAGTGAAGACGACCAGTATATTAACAGGGCTGGAATTATCAGGAACACGTACCGTAACAACCTAGTTATGGAGTCAGCTAAGTGGCTGGACGCGACCTACGGTCCTGATGCGCAGGGCTTAATCATGGTCGATAAGACAGAGCACGCTTTCATGTTAAAGCAGCTACTTCCGGACTTCACGGTTGTTCACGGCACAGTAACACCCGAGCGTGCTGAAGAGTTACGGGAAATAGGTGCGCTTATGCCCGATCACGTGCTGTGCACCGCAAAGGATCGGGATGTGCACCGCAAGGCTTTTGAGTCTAATACGCTTAAGCGGGTCATAGCTACGCGTATATGGGAGAAGGGTGTAGACTTCAGAGACCTGGCCTGGCTTGTACGCGCAGATGGATTGGCTAGCACCATAGCAGCGTGTCAGATACCGGGCCGACTAAGTCGGCTAGGCAAGGAGACGGATAAGCAGAAAGGGGTACTCGTTGACTTTAACGATGTATTCGCTCGCTGCCTAGGTAATCGCTCCAAGAGACGAATCGCTTTCTACAAAGACAGCGGCTGGGTTATGCACGTCAAGACATTCAGTTGACGTGTTGTTAGCACTACATAGTATAGGTTTCAATGAACCTAGCCACTGAGCTGGAACTACTGGAGTGGCGCGATGACGCTGGCCGCATGTCGGTTACGCGTCCGCACCTCTGTGTCCTAGCTTTACGCATATACGATACGCTGCAGCAGCTATGGCCAGTGTATGTAGGCGCAGCCGTAAAGTTATCAAAGAAGCACATTCCGGTACTGTATAAGTCGGCGGTGCTGGCCGATGAGCAAGGAATTTCAGCCGAGGCCTTTGTCACCCAGCAGCTAGCTGGCATGGCTAGAAAGTCCAAATTCTGGCTTTCATCGTTAGCGTCAAAAACGTACAGTCAAGACCAGCCGGTCAGTGGTGAGCTAAAGCTACTACAGCTACGAAGTTATAAGTCTCAACTTGCACTGTTCACCTCTCGCTGCATGCTATATGGCCCGCAACTCGCCATACGCGACCGCGCAAACGACTTTTCTGCTCTCTTCCGCTTCGTTCTCGCTACCGAGTACGGGCTTACAGAGATAGCAGATAGCCTACGCAAGGACGCGTGTCTAGAGTGGTCAGCTAGCACCGCCGCACAGGATCTATTTACCAAACCAGATGTCCGACCCAACCTACAGCAGAGAGCACCTGAGCATTCTGCTGGCGCAGATGCTCAGGAGTTCGGCGTTAGCAACACTAGCGCTTAAAGCTATTGAGCCTACTCACCTGGGGCAGGTGGGAGGGTCTCGTTTTCAAGCAGTGCTCTATAGCGTCATCAAGAGCTATTATGAGCAGTTTAAGATAGCCCCAGACGAAGCAGTTATACGGGCTGAGATTAGTCAGATCGTTACTCAGTTCGCCGGCGGCAGTAGTGCACTAGAGGAAGAGCTAACAGCAGAGCTTAATGAGTTTATGGTCTTAGTGCCTATGGTCGACGCTAAGAGCGAACCATTAGCGCGTAAGATAGTTCAGTATATAGCCGACCGTTGCGTATATAAGCCTGCAGCAAACGAGCTTCTGCACACAGCGCTGGCTAACCAGAAGATAGACAGCCTGGGAAAGAAGCTGACTGAGCTAGAGAGACAGCAGGCAGGGCTTACCGGTGGGGATATTGTAAAGTCTGAAGTATTCTGTGTTAACTCGGACGACGGTGACCGCGTTACCACAGGCATTCCCTGGCTAGATGATAAGTTCGGCAAGGGCGCCGGGTTACCGCTAGGTAGCGGTGTTACGATTATTGCTCCACAAAGGAGCGGTAAGTGCTTAGCTTTTGGTACCAAAGTACGCATGTCTGACGGGTCAGTTAAATCCGTAGAACACGTACTGGTGGGGGATCTTCTCATGGGACCTGACTCCAAGCCAAGGGCAGTCACGTCTACGTGTGTAGGCACTGACGAGCTATTCGAAATAGCGCCAGCCTGGTTTGACGCGTTCACGTGCAACTCAGTACACGTGCTAACGCTTCAGAGCATAGATACGCATGAGATAGTTGATATCCCATTAAACGAGTACGTTGGTAAAGGAAGGTGGTTTAAAGAGCGACATAAGCTATTCAGGGCGCCTGTAGAGTACCCAGAGGCGGTACTGCCGGTTGATCCGTACATGGTCGGTGCTTGGCTAGGTGACGGTCATTCGTGGAATGGTTCGCCATTGATAACCAAGAATGACCAAGTCTTTCTAGACGAGCTATCTAGGATAGCCGCCAACTACGGCATCAAGTCACGTATTCGTGTAGATAAAAGAAATCAGTGTAAGACTATTATAATGACACTGCCGCGTGGTAGTGGCAAGAACCCACTACGTGAATGCTTCAAGGCATGTAAGACTGCTGCAGGGGATAAATACATCCCAGACAGTTACCTGCGTGGGTCTAGGGCGCAGCGCCTGCGGCTGCTGGCTGGGCTGCTAGACACTGACGGGTATCGCGCTAGCAAAAGCAGTGTCGAGTTCTGCACTAAATTTACAACACTGCGCGATTCTATGCGTGAGTTGCTCCTGTCTCTTGGATATATGTGCACGGTTACACCAAAAGTTGTGAATGGCGCCACATATTGGCGAATATACATTGCCAACGTTGGGCCGGAAGTCCCGTTCATAATCCCAAGAAAAGCCGGAACCTGCGTTACACAGAAGAGATATAGGGGCAATCGATCAAGGTTTTTGGTGACGGCTAAGGGCGTAGGCCAGTACGCTGGATTCACGTTATCCGGTGACGGTAGATTTTTACTTGAAGATTTTACCGTAACGCACAATACCACGTTAGGGATCTCTTTATCCATTAATCAAGCTCTTCAGCAGCGGCACACGTTGCTGGTACTGGCAGAGCAAGGCATGGATAAGTCAGTAACTCGTAAGATTAAAGCGGCGTCACTGGGGTGCGATTACACTCTATTCGCAAAACACGCAGACAATCTGGACGCGGTTCTGAAGGAGGCGAACATAGAGCGTGAGATTGCCGATAAGCGCATTGAGGCTGTGAATAAGTATCTGCACTACATGGACCTCATTAAGGACCCAGGCGGTGTATCTACTATCATTACGCAGATAGAGCACATGATCAGCAATAACATGAAGCCAACCTACGTCTACGTGGACTGGGCCGGTAAGCTGGCTGACATGCTCATGGGCGGCTCTGATGGCATAGAGTTCAGGACAAAGTTCGACGCCCTTAAGTACTTGGCTTCGCAGCTCACAGAGACTGCTACTAGACACAATTTGATTATGTGTATTAGTCAGCAGATGTCTGCAGCCAATGTAAAGAAGGGCTTCTACGCAGACAACGGCCTATACTGTGCGGCAGACTGCCATTCATGGACAGAGCTGTTTAGATACGTCATTACGTTAAATGAACGTGACCCACTAACAGAGATGCAATCACTGTGCATACCTAAGTCACGCGAAGACGAGCCGCCGGATCCTATGGTGGTGAGACTGCGTGGCGAGTTCTGCGACTTTCAAGACTTCAGTAACGCGTGGTTCTTAAAGGGTAAGAAATACTTCTCAAAGTCAGCAAAGCCTAAGGGCGGAAAGCTACCAAGCGAACATGGCTAATGTTCTGCACCCAGCGTTATACGCTGCGCTTCAGGCCAGGTTCGGTACAGTAAAAATAACCAACCAGGGCCTGAGGCGCATAGAGACGGGATCCGGTAAGGACATCGTGGTTACACAGCGCGGTGAAAACTATGTCGTGTGTTGCCCCGTGTGTGGAGACTCGAAGTTTAGACTCACGTTTTCGTATAAATACCTATCTAAGCCGCCCATGTCAGTGCGTCGTATCACGCAGTTAGCCCACTGTTACAACGAAGACTGCGATGTACGTGCACATGAATTCTACGACCCGATACTGCAGGACGTACAGGCGCACGAGATGGGCCTGCTTATTACGCAACACGGGGCGACAGACACAGCAGAGCCGGTAAAGGCATCAAAGCTAGAGTACCCAACTGGCGTGATACCCTTACGGGATCTGCCGCCAGACCACGAGGCACTTACGTTTTTAAGGGGTAAGTATCACGCGTCGTTAGACACGAACTACCTGTCTGACTGCTACGGCGTTGGATTTGCGGCTAACATAGATATGCGTTATCCAAAAGCGCATAGGCGCGTGTTGTTTCCGGTTCGGCTGAACGGAGAGATCGTAGCCTGGCAAGGCAGAGCCATAGACGCAGAAACCAAGCCCAGATGGTATCTGCCTCCGGGTTTCCAGAAATGTGTCTATAACGCGGATGGGGTGTTCCCTACAGACATACCGATCATAGCCGAGGGTATCACGTCAGCTATAGCTTGTGGACCTAACGGGGTGGCTGTATTCGGCAAGACCGTGACAGAAACCCAAGCTAAGTTCATCGCCAGCAAGTGGTCCACAGTGCTGATAGCTATAGACCCGGAGACGTTCCTGCCAGACGGACGCTCAGCCGACGATCCTGTCATCTACGCCGTTAAGATGAAAACCAGCCTGGATCGGTACCTAGCTGCCCCAGCTAAAGTAATCAGGTGGCCTAAGGAGATACTAGACATAGCGGCACGTAAACTGGCAGGGGAGGACGTAGACGTCCCTGATCCGGCAAGCCTAGGCCTGCCATTTATGCACAAAATTATACAGGAGGCGCTACATGTCTGATAGAGATGAAATGGAGCAGGACGAGCTAGAGCGTGATGAACTGGCTGTCCAAGTAGCACCGTTAGAGTTAAGTACGTACATCACGGACGCGCTCAAAGAGCTGTATAAGGTAGATGATGAGGAGTACCTAGTAAAGGTATTATGCAACGAGGGGGCGGTGCTGCCACAGCCTGGGCTAAGCTCACAGGTGTGGCATATGCCGGTTTGCTGGATGGGTGGAGAGATTGGCGACGACGGCTACATGAGCGACATGGACCTAGCTAAGAGGTCTTATGGCTGGAAGGACGGTATTCCATATATGTTCGTGCTGCCGTCTCCGGATGAGGCAGACGTTACGTCTATGCGAGCTATGTCGCTGTATTCGGGCGGTGGTAGGTTTCTTCGTAATGAATTAAGGGATGCGGGGATACCGCTTACAGACGTTCTCGTTGACCACGCTGTACGGTTCAAACTACCCAGCACGGTAAAGGCTTATAAGGTAGACCACCGTAAATCTTGTTCGGCCATGTTACGACTGGACATAGAGAAGTGTAAACCGCGTGTAATTGTAGCCTTTGGTGCAGACGCTCTTAGGTCCATCACCAATGACTGGAAGCTGAAGCTGGACCATGTCCGAGGTAACGTTCTTAGCGTTACCACCAGTGACGGCACGGTCATACCAGTTATTCCGACGGTGAGCCACCTATCGTTCATGACTACATACGCTAACGTGAGCGTGTTTAGAAGTGAGCTACGCCGGGCAATGGAGATTGTGCAGGGCGTGTATAGGCCAGTACGTCAGCAAACCAGCTACCGTGTTTGCGAGACTGTGCAGCAGGTGCAGCAGTTATGTGACGACATCAGGGCGTCAGGCACAGATCTAGTTGCTTTCGATACGGAGTTCGGGAACGACGTAGCCAGAAACGAGTTTAGGTACACGCTTTCTGTACAGATAGCTTGGGGAGCCGGAAAAGCCGCGTTCGTTAAACTGCGTACTCAGACACCGCAAGCCCCGTATGACCATGAGGTAGAGTACGGAAAGGTGCAGAAGGGCGGCGCGCGTAAGAAGAAGGTAGTCCACGTAGTACCGGATCCACTGTACGGTGTTCGCGTGAACACAGAGTCGGACGAGAAGGCCATCTGGGCGCTGCTGCAGGAGTTGCTGTTAGATAAGAGATTTCAGATAACTGGCCACCACCTACGCACAGATGTAGAGCAGTTTAGTAGAGAAGGCGTTTCTATCGATGACCGCATCGAAGACGGCTTTGACACAATGCTTGTACACCACCTGCTATGTGGTGATGAGCGTCAGGGGTTAGACCATTTAGTACGTAAGTATGTCCCGTCGTTCGGCGCCTATTGGAAAGACCTAGAGCAGTGGCTTCAGCGTAATTCAGGCAGTGCTAGGCTTGATTACGGCTACAGGGACATCCCACTAGATATCCTAATCCCGTACGGTCTAGCTGACGCAGACGCGACGTGGCAGATAGCGCGTAAGCTGCAGGTAGAGTTAGCCATGCAGCCAGCCCTACAGGCGTTGTACACTAATCTAGTAGCACCGACCAGCCTTCATCTTTTGGATGTTGAGCGCAACGGGATTCTAGTAGACGACGCAGAGCGCATGGAGTTAAAGGAGGAATACGAGCCGGTATATGAAGCGTTGCTGGCAAAGCTAAGAAAGGAGATCAACTGGCCAGACTTCTCACCAACGTCTAGACCGCAGGTACAGTACCTGCTGTTTAGCGACTGGGTGTACAAGGACCGTGATAAGACTAGGCTGAGTATACCGGCAGGCGTGAACCTGCAGCACCTAAGGCCACTATACAACACAGATAAATTTCCAAAGCAGTGGGACGACCTGATACAGGCTGGCACCGCAGAGGATAGCACGCCATGTACCAAAACGGCAGTACTAGAGCTTCTAGCTGGTCAGCACGTTGATAATAGTGTTATACGTACACTCAAGCACTTGAGTGTACTAGGAAAGTTCCTATCAACGTACCTGTCCCCAGTAGAGATTAATAAGCACGGAGTTCCGGTAGACGGCAAGGGTTTCCATAACAACATTAGGTGTGATGGCAGAGTTACAACTCGGCTAAGCCAGCTTACTGAAACAGGTAGATACACCTCAAGCGCGGCCAACCTACAGACGCAACCTAAGAAACAGGAGGCCGCAGTATTAGAGGCTATTATCTACAGTAAGTTTGGCATCTCTATGCGCGAATATAATCAGCGCACAGACGATGGAAACCCGGAGAAGGGCACGGCAGCCTATTCTGGGGCCGATAGGATTGAAAAGCCGGATAGGGTACGCGCTCGTAAGTTTAAACGGTGCCTCCTTGCGTCAGAGGATCACTTTCTAGTTGAAGTAGATTTTAAGAACGCGGAGGTGTTCGTAGCGGCGTATCTGAGTGGTGATACTACGCTTATCGCAATCGTTGACAGCGGGCGCGACCTACACTGTGAAACAGCTTGTAGGTGCTTTAAGCTACCGCCGTTAGCCGAGTTGGATTTCGCTGTCGCAGAGCTTAACGCTGGGCGCAGAGAGCTGTACGATAAGTGGGTCAGCTACGTAAAGAAGAAATTTGAAGCAGAAAGGACCGTAGGAAAAGCAATCCTGTTTGGCATTTTTTACGGGAGAGGTGCAGGCGCGTTAGCTAGAGAGATTAACAAGATGACTAATTTGAACATTAGCACAGAAGATTGTCAGAAGATTATTGACGCATTCGCTGCAGCGTATCCAAAACTCTGGGCGTGGCTACAGGCCAACATGTCGTCAGCCGTAGAGTATGGTTTCTTAGAGTCAGGCTTTGGACGCCGCCGGTACTTCTCTGGGGTTCAGGAGCTATCATCAAAGGACCAAGCAGCTGCGCGTAGAGAGGCTAGCAACTTTGGAATTCAATCAGTTGTGGCAGATCTACTAGCCCAAGCTGGGTGTTTATTTTACAGAGTAAAATACCGCACGGAAGCTGGCAAGGCTCTGCGTTTCAAGATATTGCTGCCGATTCACGACGCGTTCTTGCTTGAAGTTCACAAAGATGATCTAGCGAAAGTGCTTAAGCTCATCAAGGCCTGCATGTCTGACTGGAACCTACTTCCAGGCACACAGTACAAGCTGGGCGTGGACATCGAAGTCTACAGGCGCTGGGGTGATAAGCCGATTAAGATGTAGTTATACCAGGCGTTTACGGGCCTGTTGACTTTCCCGTTATTACTCTAACACACTCAGTACCTGCTGCACTTCGCAGCAGGTACGCCAAACTCAGTCCAAAGGACAACCCATGGCAACTCTCGGCGCAATGAATTCAAAGGAAAAGAAGGATTTCTGGCAGGCACTCTTCGACCCGAAGAAGCTGCAGGCTCTACGGCCCAGCACTAAGGCTACTACCACGTTCCGACCCATTCCACAGATTGCACCTGACGGCACTGTGCTACCTATGGTGCTAGGTAACGGCGTTAGCGGACTAGACTTCAGTAACTTCCTGATTGAGAACGCTGTTGAGGGTAGTGGCGTTAATACGAAGTTCACCGGCTTCACGCGTGCATCGGACTCATCGTCAGACAGCCCGGCGCACCACGTGTTCTCTGGACTGTTCATCCGGCTACGCGGCCGGGAGAAGAAGAATGAGCTGCCAACAGGCGCACTTGGTCAGAAGATCAAGGATCTACTGACGAAGCGTACCGTAGGCAAGTCAACTGTTGCATCGGCAGCAATCAGCAAGCCAACTGAGTATGCCATCATCCAAGCGGTTGTCTTGGAGTACAACGGGCAGGCCTGTAACCCTATCCGCGTACGCCAAGCGATCCTGCTGCCAACCACCGCGTCAATGTCGCTCAATAAGCTACTGACTCAGTGTCATAAGGATGGGAAGGACGTGTTCTCCCCCGAAGGTGGTTACACGGTGCGCCTAGTCGGTGTACCGGCTGATTTGTCAGAGGGTCGTCCAGTTCCAGTATTTAAGGCAGAGCTTGGCGACCAGGCGCCGTTCCCACTTGAGAAGTGTCAGTCGCTGTGGACTCCGTGGGAGCAGGCGATGCAGATGCACCCCACGGCTTGGCATATCCAGGAAGCGATTAAGTGCTTTGGGGCAGACGTCGTAGAATTCACGTTCCCAGATGAGTTTGCCCTGTACGGTCATGGTGTGCAGATGGCTCAACCCAAGCCAGCAGCAGCAGCAGCGGCACCCAAGCCAGCAGCAGCAGTCGCACCGGTAGCCCGTATTCTCATGGATATCCCGACCGAAATGCCGCCACCAATCGAAGAGCCAGTCGACGGCCCTGAGGAGGTTGTGGCACTGCCAGCCAGTGTTGCCCGCGTAGGCAAGCTGCCGACCCCCGAAGACACCGCCGCCCGCTACAAGGCGCTGCTGAGCGGGCTGTAATAACCTGAGGCACACTGTGTTCGCGTGGACACAGTGTGCACTCTACAACAACTATAAGGAACTTTCATGGCACGTCCAAAGAAAGAAGATCTAGCACCACGTAGTGCTATAGCCCAGGACCTCATCGGACGACTTAACGCACTAGGGGCAGGTTCAAAGGCCTATGCGCAGGGGGATCATGAGAAGGTTACATGTGGCATTAAGATTCCGACTATTGCCTTTCAGTGGATGATCGGTGGTAGCACGATCCTACCCACACAGCGCATGTTCGGGTTTAGTGGACTACCTAAATCATTTAAGTCCACGCTAACAGTAGAAGTTGGCAACTGGTTCATTAAGCAGGGTGGCATGCACATCCTGATTGATAATGAATCTAAGACCTCACCGGATATGCTGTCTGCGATGACTTGGCGAGACTCGCAACTGTCTAGCGCAGAGAATCGGTTATTTAAGGAGACGTCATCCATCGATCAGTGGCAGATTCTTCTAACCTCGCTGACTAAGTATGCGAAGGAGACAGCTGATCGGCCTAAGGGCCAGCGCGTTCCGTTATGGGTTAGCGTAGACAGCCTCACCGGACGCTCAACACAGGACAGCCAGGACAAGATCCAAGAAGAGGGCGCAGCAGCCACTCGTGACTTCCCGGCGGAAGCACTTAAGATTAGCCGTTACTTTGACAGCTTCTCCATGCTAGGCACGTGTCTGAACTTCGGGTATGTCCAGCAGATGAAGCAAGACATTGGAGCACAGCCGGGATACGGTGGCCCGAAGTACCGTGAGAAGGGTGCCATGTCAGCGGCCTTCTCTACGTCAGGTCACGTTCGCGTAGCTAAGTGCGCAGCTGTTTCACTGGCAGGCCATGACCACGCCCCGCAGCAACCAGTCGATGGTCAGCTGTCACCGCCGGTCGAGGGATATACGCTACGCCTGACAGCGCACCGGTCATGTGTAGGACCAGACGGACGGGACCTGGAAGTTGATTTACTGTGGCAGTACGTGGAGCAGGATGGCGGCACCACTAAGCAGGCGATGTGGCTAGACTGGCCCGGCGCGCTAGGCCGGCTGCTCTTCAAGATGAAGTACGATGATAAGATGAAGCTATTTGCGTACGAGAAGCAGAAGCTAAAGGAGGCCCTGGACTTTACCGGTAAGGCCACGTTAAAGGTATCGTCCATTAACTGCGAGGAGTTGAAGCTAGTGGATGCTTCATTCGCAGTATTCGGAAAAGCCATTGAAGATAGTCCAGAGGTAAGTCGCCGTATACGCAATTACCTGCATATTAAGGAATATACTGACTTGCAGGACGCGGACCTGGAGCTAGGGGACCTGAATAAAAATGAATGATATCGCTGACAACTTCAGAGCGCTGACTGACGACGAGAAGATTGAAAACTTCGAGGAGTCAACAACGACGGCTATTTTGAAACAGCTAGGTGTGCGCAATAGCTTCGTGCAGAAGCTTCGCAGTGAGTACGGTCCAGCCTTCGGGCTGGACTGGCTCAACGAGCGATTCAACGGCTGTACGAGCAAGGCCACGAGATTCTTCAACTATAGGTTAGACGATCTCCTGACGGCTAAATCAGAGAAGAGTCCAGTGGTTGCTGGGTACAAGGATGCCTGGAATCTATTCGATAATAGCGCAGACGATAGGTTAATGGTTGTGTTTAAGGCCGCAGATGTTGGGCGGCTTGTTGCGACGAACAAGCCAGTACCGCGCACGTATGTGCACATCATCACCAAGGACATTTCGTTCTACGTGACCACTTTCGCCGGCTTGTATACTGAACTATACGGCCAGCCTTATATTGAGGAATCAATCGCATGAGCAAAGAACTAAGCACCGACGTAGCCTACAAGAAGCTGGTTGACGATCTGCACAACGCATTCGTCGTGGGTGAAGCCGCAAACCTAATCCGGTATCATCGTTTTGGGCAGCTCTTCTCCGACTTCTGCCGTGGACTAGACACGCGCGTTTATGGCGCACGTACCGTAGAAACGCTAGTTGATGACCTTAGGGGCACCGGGCTTATGGCCAATCTAGCCGACCCCAAGCGATTCCTGTACTGGGCGAAGAACCTGTACGACACGTATCCAGACAAGGAGAAGCTCAAGGACTTGGCTTGTCAGGGCTTCACCATGAGCCACGCCAAGCTACTGTTTGCCATCGAACCAGAGCTGCTGCAGCAGGTGTCCGAGCAGATGCTAGGCGCTGACGGTAAGATCTTATCTACCAGAGAGCTAACTAATATCATTCACGGAATGACTAAGGACCGCGCTTTCGAGAAGCTGGTTGAGGTCGTTGGAGAGACGCCAGCCCCGGCGGTTAATCAGACCGTGGAGCAGGCTTCGATTCCAATGCCGACCGCACCGGCACCGACCGATGAGCCAGAGGGCAAGCCAGACAAGCCCAGCAAGGATACTAAGCCCAGCAAGGCGCCCAAGGATGACTCAGGCCCGATTAATGCGCTGAAGGTGATCAAGGGGCTAAGCAAGTCGGCTGACAAGCTGCTTACCAGCCTAGCCGATGGGTTCCTGGCCGTTAAGGCAGCAGACAAGACCGGATTCGACTCAGATAAGGCGCAGAAGAACTTTAAGGAACAGATCAACAATCTACATGACTCCTTAAGCCGAATGCAGGAGCCAATCGCTGAACTCGTTAAGACGCTAGATGCGTACCGCGAGTCTTAGCTCGCAGCTAGCCAGGCTGGACGCTGTACAGACCAAGCTGCAGAAGGTATTCAGCCCTTTTGCGGCTCGGGCTTTAACTGGTACTAATGCAGTAGCCTTAAGCAGCTCTATCGGAGAGGTGTTCGATAGTGAGTACGCTGTGAGTAATATACGGCAGACCCTGTTACAGCTACTGCGCCCAGTAATTACCGAGGCCTGGATAGCCTTCATAGCTAGGCAGTTTGCTGCAAGACGCAGCGAGCTAGTCACCGGCCCCATCATGATATTCGCGCAACTGTCTTTGGCTGAGTGGCTTCACGTTGAAATTGTCCAAGCAGAAGACTCAGCCTGGAAGGACAATAAGCCAGGCATCAAGCTAAGCATGTATGTTTTAGACGGGCGTCCAGCCGGCTACGTATTGCGCCGTAACTTCCCGGCAGGCTGGATCACGGGTAAGGCCTACGAGATGGGTTTCTCTAGGGCAAAAGTGTATGACTATGAACCTAGCAGCCTAGTTGGGCTGCGTTCCTACGTACACGCTATAATTGACCCTAGAACGAGCGAACCGTCTTTTGACGAGTGGACTATGCCAAAGCCACTAAAGGCATACAATAAGACTGTTATAGCTAAACGGATGAGATTTGACTCGCCCCCACGTAACGGAGATGAGCTGTGTCCATTTGAATTCAACCACTCTTGCAATGAGTGCATGAAGACGTATGCACAGTGCCATGCTTCCTATATACGGACGGTATCATGAACTTAGGTGACGTACCGTTAAATGCAGCCTACGGGTCAGCTTACAGCTACGACGTAGACGGTGGTGACCACGAGCTGCACGCGTTTGCTCTGTCCATCACAGGAGAGCCGCAATCGCACGTATTTCCAGATACAGAGGAGGGGCGGGATTGTGTAGCTGCGCTTGTACGCGCAGGACTCATAGTGAGTGTAGTCAGAGGCAAGAAAGTAAGATTTACCATTGAATCCGTAGTCACCCTGAGTGGTCATGTAGCTAGTCAGCACAGCTCACTCGTTACATCCAGTGAGTTAAGTCATGGCCAGAACTAAGCGAGCAAAGCCAGCGTCTAGGATCAAGATCCCAGTAACGTACCAGCTTGGCAGTGTAAAAGTTATATACGTGGCTCGGTTACCCTCCGAGCTAGCGGCAGAGCATCGGCGCGTCGTGTTCTGCCTAGGTAAAGCCTTGCGCCAGTTGAAGCTGCTACGTTCTCCGCATCCGGCAGTTGAAGCCGCACGAACGCAGCTAGAGCACTGCGACACGACGCTACCGGAAGGCGCGTCTGTGCAGCAGATAGCTGGGCGCATAGCCGTACTGTCTTACACGTTGGAGGATACCGTTAAGATCCTATCAGCCCTGTCTAGCAGCCGCATCGATAGGCTGAAGGATGCCCGCTTCCAGCTGACGTTCGGACAGACCCCAAAGCAGCGCGAACTAGCCGCTGTGGAAACGGCGGAAGCAGCACCTGTTAGCTAAGTATTTGTAAAGTGAGTGTTTGAACGGTTTTGTGAGCGCGTCGAATACACACTTGCAATCTGTGTAGGTGCACTAGAGTGTGCGCACCTATGAAGACATTCAACTATGAGATCATCGTGCCAGAACGGCTCGATGCGTCCTTCATCCTCACCTGTCGGATACCGCTGGCGACTCAGACAGACGCACCTCACATCCTAAGCTACCTGCGCAGTCAGCAGCTCAAGGAAGACGTCCACCACACCTGGATGATTAAGAATGCAGCCAACTACGGCATGGAAGTCCGTGGAGGGCCTCGCCCAGTGTTCGAATCGAGCAACGATAGGGCCAGCCCTGTAGTCGCCTACGAGTGTGACTTCCGGATCGCACAGCGGATCTAGCTGTGAAGCTCGACCCTATTCTACAAACGGCTGTGGCCCTTAACCTGACTGAGTACGAGGCAGATTTACGCCGCGTAGTTAACATGGTTAAGGTCACGCCAGCGCCATCGTTGAGGGATCTAGTCATAGCAGCAACAGCTGTACTGATGCAGATTGGGCGCGTGCCTTGGCCCACGATCATGCAAGCCATTACGCACCTGAAGACCCGCTCCGATGCGGATCTTCAGACTGACGCAATTGGCCTTCTAAATGGTAGCCATCTCGTAGTCCCAGTAAATGGGGACGCCGGAGTAGCCACCTATGACCTGTCATCTACGCTGCAGGTAGATGAACCGCCGCCAGCACTGGTGTCAACTATCTACGGCGTAAACGTCTCCTGGCAGCTCATTGCCAAGGCAATTTCGGAAGCAAAGTAATGACGTTGACCGCTTACTCACCAAAACAGCTGCGTAAGCGGTCAGCGTACCTTGTTAAAAAAGCAGAGAGGCACGCAGCTGGGCTTACGTCCAACGGTAAGCCGTGGAACCCAATTGTTGAGCGCCCGTTTGAACAGCACGTCCGAGACTATGCGGCTACGTTTTGGTCTCATGTAGAAAAGACAGACACGTGTTGGTTTTGGAAGGCTGCGACTAGTTGGGGTGGCTACGGTAAAGTTCACGTAGGGTACAGGACTCTTGGCGCACACAAGGTCTCCTATATATTAAACCATGGACAAGTACCCGCTAACTTGCTTGTGTGCCACAAGTGCGATACCCCCACCTGCGTAAACCCGGAGCATCTATTTTTAGGCACTCCGGCAGACAACATGCTAGATAAAGTAAGAAAGAACAGGCAGTCGAGGGGAGCAGAACATTCACAGGCCGTACTGTCAGGTAAGCGAACGATCTTACGCGGCTTGTTGTGCACGCATTCTAAACTGACTGGGGATCAAGTAAAAGAGATACGGAACCTCCGCAGTTCAGGCTGGCGGTTATCTGCGCTTGTAATAAAGTTCAGCATTTGTGATCAATCCGTTCTAAATGTGTGTAATAGAAAGACGTATAAAGATGTTATATAGTTTCCAAGTCATGCGTGAGTCTAAGAGTGGTAACGCTTTTGCATATAGCCATTGGAGTAAACGTAGTTCTGATTCAAGGGCCTGGTTCCTACTTGTTGCAGCAGCCGCCGGCCTGGCGGGTATACCTTGTGCCAAGTCGAGACGTAAAGTTATAATCACAACGTTTAGACGTAAAAAGCTAGATGACGACAACCTGTCGGCTGGCCTAAAGGGTGCACGAGATGCACTAACTAAGACTAAACTGATACTAGATGATACGTCTAAGTGTAGTGTATTTGAGTATAGGCAGCGGTCGCGCGAACTATCACCAAATGGGAAATCTATGACTCTTTTCGAGTTGGAAGACGCGCCTGACGAGCAGGTTAATGATGGTTTCTAATAGCTCGGTCGTTAGACCGGCTACCTTTAAAAGCTTTATCGGCCAAGAGCAGGCCGTGAAGCAGTTACGTGTTGCTGTGGCAGCGGCCAAAGCACGCACCATGGCTATGGGGCACACACTGCTACTAGGGCCGGCTGGGCTGGGGAAGACCACGCTGGGCTGCACGGTTATACCGAATGAGATGGGTGTACAGTCAGCTACCTATGTCAACTGTTCGGCCGTAGAGAAGACCACAGACCTGCTCCCCATCCTGACCACGCAGAAGGCAGGATCAATTCTGTTCATGGATGAGATACACGCCCTGATTCCGGCCGCTAAAGACTACATGCTATCGCTCCTGGAAGATAGCCGGATCACGGTGGCTATGGGCGGCGGTAAAGACGACATGATGACCATCGACTTACCTAAGTTTACAGTGGTGGCAGCAACGACTAGGCCGGCAGCACTCTCCGAGCCACTACGTGACCGGTTTATGCATATCGTGAGTCTTACTGCGTACACAGACGATCAGATCGCTGACATCATCGATTGGCATGCCGCGCAGAGAGACATGCCCTGTAAGAAAGACGAAGTTCGGTTCATGCTTGCGCCCCTGTGTCGTGGAACAGCACGCCACGCGGTACGTTTTGTTGAGTCGTGCTTGGACACCGTCTTTGCTGAGAACTACCCACCAAGCATTGGTAGGGATGTCATAGTGGAAACGCTTAGTCGCCTAGGTTACACCAGCAACATGACTCCAGCAGAGCGTAAGGTGCTTATCGCACTAAGTAAGGCCAAGGACCGCCGGTTAGGCCTAAATACGCTGGCTGCCCAGGTAGACGAAGACCCCAGCACCGTGGCCGAGATCATTGAGCCGTGGCTCCTGCAGATGGGTTACATAGTCCGAGAGTTAAAGGGACGCATACTAACAGACGCCGGAGCAAAGCACGCATGTTAGCATTTATACAGGGGCACGTTATAGACGTGGGACCGCAGTCTGTGATCGTGATGGCTGGCGGTATTGGCTACGAACTATTAGTGTTTAATCCGGCACAGTATCAGGTGGAGCAAATTCACCTAGTGGCCGGCACACTGGATCATCGGCTAACCTTTTGGGTCTGGACTGTCACCGTACAAGAGCAGCCCAGGATGTACGGGTTTACAAGTGCCAAGGCACGCCAGCTAGCAATTAAGCTGTCAGGCATAGATGGCATGGGGCCAACCGGGTCAGCTCGCTTAGTTCAGTCCACGGCTGTAGACACGCTAGTGCGGCTCATTGCCGACGGTGACGCGGCTGGTCTATGTAAGCTAGCTAAGGGGCTGGGAGACAAGAAGGCTAAGGCGATCATAGCTGCGCTATCTGCACAGATTGATCTTTTGGCCTCAGCGTGCGACGCGTCCGTCGAGGACTTACAGAAAGCTCTGCGCCTACTAGGTCACGACGTGACACTCCGTGTCTGCGCAGACACAATCAAATCGAATCCGAATCACACCACGGCTCAGCGCGTAAGCGTCTGTCTAGCCACGTTACGAAAGTAAGTTAGTTATGAGCACCGAGTACAGCGACAAAATCAACAACAAGGTCAAGGCTGGCGCAGCCAAGGCTTTTGAGCTGCTCAAGGGTGAGCCTGAGTCTGCTACCAAGCAGGCCCGAGACTCACGCAGTACGCTGTACTCGTGGCTAATTGCTATGCAGCAATTCACTACCGATACCACTCAAACAGTTACAGATGCTGACGTAGCTGCTTACGAGGCAGCTATTAGTGGAGGCGTTAGGAACGCCCTACAGGCAGTATTTAGTCAGCGAGCAGTTGGTACGCACGGTGCACTAGTTAGTCGGCAGGATGCCAGCTTCCTATGGGAGCAGACCGGATTCCACGCGGATCTAGAGATCAGTGGTGTGTTCGCAAAGGTAGGTAAGCATAACTACCAGCCAATTGGCTTTGATAACGGCACCGAGTATATCCCGCTAGAGGGCAGCAAGACGTTGTGGACTAGGGAATTCGCCCTAGCCACGCTGGCCACAATCGAGCCGGCGTTCAAGATTGAAAAGCGTGCAGACTATAAGGATAGCGCGTTTGAAGCGGCGTACTTGTCTGAGGACCAGAAGGCTACGTACGTTGAGGCAATTGGGTGGTTCAATTCGGACCTAGCCGAAATGCTTAAGCTGCATAGCGCAGGCGATAAGGCCGCAGAGGTAGCTGAATTATCCGATAAGATGCGAGAGACCGTCAAGCTGGCGCGTATCAGAATCGCACCGCTTGACAAGATGTTAGCAGAGATGGAGACCAAGTACGGCGATATGACGGCTGACTTATTTAAGTTTGTAACAGCCTGTCGCGAGTATCTTGATTTACGGCTCAATGAGAATGAAGTTCGTCAGAAGCTCACTACCACAGAACTACTTAATCGTGCAGGCTCAGACGCCAAGGCATCAACCGCCATCCTTAAGTCTCTACAAGGCCTGCTAAACGACGAGGGTAAGCTATCGGTAGACGACGACACCGCTGCCACATCTCTCAGCGCAGCTCAAGTAGCAATCCCAACGCTACGTGTGGTGCTGAATGATGTTGGCAAGGATGCCTCGCTTGTGGAGGGAGTAGTGGCAGCAATCAACCATTTGAAGGCGGTTTAAATGTATCCAGATGATGAAGAAGGCGTAAGCCGACTAGAAAAGAAACTAAAGGCCTCAGTAGAACAGCAACAAGCTGACAGAGACACGTGGCTTATAGAACTAAAGATGCTCAACTCCCCAGCCCAGCTGAAGGAGTTGCACGCTAAGTTAGTTGTTAAACAGTTCGCTCCTGGGACTGTAGTGGACTGGGACCGGTCCTTGCGTAATAGATCTGTCTATGGTCCGTTCGTTGTTATACAGCACACGTCGGAGCCAGCGCTGATGGGTCCAAGTCTTGGCGTTGACGCCACGTCGTCTGGGTTCCTGGACCCCATTGACACACAGGTTATGATGCGAAGTAGCGACGAGTCTGTGTTAACAATGTGGCTAGACTCGCGGCACCTTGTAGCAGTGGGCTGACGTGCATTATGTATTTCAGTTATGTGGTTCGAATGATGGATGGCGCCGCGATGTTACTGCAAACAACCTTAACTCAGCTGTAGAGAAGTACATTGGACAGCTGGAGAACGACGGCGGAGTGGCCGCACTGCACGACGGTGACAGCTACGATATTAGCTTACTAAACGAAGCTGGAGGGCTATCATACCTGCGAGTACACGTGGTATTCAAACCGGTCCTACGTACTGAGGTAGTGCATCATGCTCCCGAAGTCAGACAAACGCGCATAGATGAGATTTAGTCTACTTAGGCTAGTAACTACGACTATAGCTATTGGATGCATGCTGACAGCACTGTTAGGTGCCCAGCTACACCAGGAAGAGCCGGTGGCAATTAAGGTTATGCAGCCGCCATTGCCCCCGTACAGCCCCGAGCTAGAGCCACAGCAGGTACAGACGGCGTGTGCACTATTTGATAACGAGGCTAAGCCGACAGCTATACAGCAGCAGGTACCAGATAACGAGCTAGTGCCGCTGTGGATAATGCGCGGTATAGCTATGGTAGAGACGGGCTCTACCTTAAATGACGACGGTAGCATAATCTGGCGTGATAGGCGTATTGGTAAGTCCGGCGATTCTGGGGTATTTCAGATGACCAGAATTGGCTTTGCGGATATATGCAAGCCGAACGAGAAGTTTTCACGCATAGTAAAAGACCCTACCTTTGCGCGTGAGCTAGCCGAGCGGCTACTGCTAAAGTACTACGCCAGACATAAATCCTGGGATAAGGCAATTCAGTCTTACAATGCCGGAAGGCCCGGAACTAGAGCCGGCGCACGCTACCTGGCTAAGGTCAAGAAGGCTGCCAACTAACCATGAGCACCACCAGCTGGATACTGTTTGTTATATTTGTAGCTCTAGTAGCTCTATCTGCTGAAATTGTTTTCTCACGCTGGTTGGCTTGTAAGTTATTTGGGTTGTGTCCAGAGTGTAATAGCGACGCGCCTGCCCGAGATGTTTGCCCTGTGTGTAATGGTTATAGCGTGGTCAAGCACGGTAAATCACCTAGCCGTGAGTTGCGTATTATATGGTGGAATCTATACAGAGACTTACATGAAAAACACCGCTAAGGGTGGATTGAAGTTATCGCAGACGTCTAAGATGCCGTGTCCAAGCTTCGCGTTACCGGCAGGTGATAAGTGCTTAACCGGCAGGCGATTGATGATTATCCCAGGGTCGGTGTGTAAGAGCTGTTACGCCCGCAAAGGCTTCGGTGTGTTTCCAGCACCAGCAGCTGTGCGGCTAGAGAACTATAAGATTACGTTAGCCTCGCTGCACGGTAAGGCCTCCCAGAATAGGTGGGTAGACCTAATGGTAGCTTTAATTAAAGGCACTAAGAACGCCTGGTTTAGATGGCACGACTCGGGAGACCTACTATCGGCCCACCATCTGCGTATGATCTACGCTGTATGCGCTCAGACTCCAGACGTGGCCCACTGGCTACCCACTAGAGAGTATGCCTTCGTTAAGCTGGTAGTACAATCCAAGGATACGCCTAGTAATTTAACCATTCGGCTCTCAGCCCACATGGTCGGTGATGTGCTGCATCTACCGCACGGCATCACGTCAAGCGTGGGTTCTGAAAGTGGTTACAAGTGCCCAGCCACGTATTCAAAGGAAACCGATGGAAAATGTGGTACCTGCAGAGCCTGCTGGGACAAGGGTGTGCAAAATGTCGATTACAAGAAGCACTGACGACATAGTAGCTTACTTGCGCAAGTCTACTACGGGGCACACAACCATTCGAGCCTTGTCGCAGGCGCTTTTCTGCACGTCTAGAGCTATTCTTCCCATCATACGCCAAAGTGATTTATTCATAATCACGACAATCAAAGGATACCGGCATGTCACTCTCAGAGAGCGAGCACATGAGTCCCGCGCACGAAGAGACCGCTGGGCTTATCAGCCGTTCGGTAGGGAGGCTGAGCGTTGCGTTTGACCTAGATAAGACCCTCGCCACCTACGACGGCTGGCGCGGGTTCGATCAGATTGGTGAGCCGATTGATGGCATGGTGCGCAAGGCGAAGTGGCACCTAGCGCAGGGCCACAAAGTCTACGTATTCACTGCGCGCATGTCACCACTAGATCACACGGACGAAGAGCGCCAGCTAGTTAGGGCTGCTGTAGAGGCTTGGTGCCTAAAACACATCGGCACTGTACTCCCGGTTACTGGCATAAAACTGACACGTTTTAGTTGTTTCTACGACGATAAGGCTATTAGCGTACTACCCAATCAAGGTATTACATTGGAAGAACTGTTAACAGATATTCTTAACTGTATACATCATGATACAGGTCAGCACACCCAAGCAGTTGGCCTACAGCAGTCCGTGCGGGATGCAATGAATGCGCACGCTTGCGCCTTCAACCGGGGGTATGGTGGTACTAAGTGAGCGTCAACGTCCGGTCCACTAGACTCAGTCGTAGCAGCTTGCTTAGCGTAGCAGACGACCTGTGTAGGCGCATCGACGGGTTCAAAGAGTACGAAGGCTCTAACTGGCTTAGCCGTACTAAGTTAGCCACGTTAGTAGAGCTAGCCAGCTGCGATATCCACGGCGGTCTTACTCTATGTGTAGACGGTGATTGCTTTGTACCACCGGAATGCGTGTGCACCCTAAGTGGCTGGGGTGGGCGCAGTAGAGGGGCTGGCGGTTGTGCCAGCGAGGCGATTCTGAGAGCTATGCGCATCAGGGCCATCCGTGAGAAGCATAAACACGCTGATGCAGTCCAATTTTAACAACAAGGTTTACAATGATTGAGACAACGTTTCGCGGTCTATTAATCACCATTCTACCAGATGGCAAGCCGTTACCGGAGGGTGATCCGTCTGCAATCATGTGCGGTATCGCAGTTAAGCTGCGCGTACATGACGCAGACGGTCACACTATTGCAGAAGCAGATAAGAACGGATACCGGGTAGGTGAGTGGGTTAGCCACAGCATGGCCTGCCCACTAACCAATCTGCAGCGTTATATTGAATCAACTGCACCACCTGTAACTAAGGAATAAAATGCGTACTAGCCTTCGTAAACTGATTAAGGATCTACAGCAGTTGGTTGAGAGTGATCCAACCATTGGAGATCTCCCAGTCTATTCAATGCACTCCGCCAGCGGGTGCTCCGATGAGTTTAATGGATTCTGCGTGCAAACCATTGAAGACAGCAACTTCTGTGAAGCCGGACCAGTCGCTAGGCTACATCCGGGCGACCGCTATATCGAAGTTTCTGTAGGGGGCAACTAAGACTTTCGGCAGTGGCTAGTGTCTATTGGCTTAGTTAGAGCAGTTATTGGGTCCAGCTTACCGTAAATTATGCGCCAGTAGACTGTTGCTGATTTTATACCGAGTCTCTTACACCACGCACCTATGGTCATTGTTTCTCCGTTTATCGTGTAGCTGTTGCCCTCCCAGGCTGGCGCACAGATCCTTGACATAGGCCAACCGTTCTCAATCCGGCCGCTTAGAGTAGTAGCGTTGACCCCAGTTTTAGCTGCAAGCTCACTAAGTTTTAGTTTGCCGTAGGGGGTATCGATTTTTCTAGGTTCACGCGGTTTTATAAAGGTGCTACCTACGTGCCGATTGTAAATTGTCGACACTGGAACGCCCAGCACCCGTGACAACTCCTTAACTGATAGCTTCTTGCCTTCATGGTCTAACCATACGCGACGATTTTCTCTAACCTTAGGTCTACGAAACTCAGCCAACGTGCGGCGCCCTTGCCTGTATCTAGTGGTAACAAGGTTGTAGTTTAGGCTATATTTTTCAGCAAATGTAAATAAGTCGAACACCCCGTCCGCCGTTGTAATCGTGCGCGTATTTCTCCTGTTCCTAACGTTCTCTAAAGGAGTTGCCCATCTAACGTTATCGACGCAGTAGTTGCCATTATTGTCCGCCCTATCCAGGTGAACATCGTCGTTCGCGGGTAGGCCTAGCTTATTTACTATATCGCCAATATAAGCGTCTAGGCTGCCCCTCCATCGGTCGCACACAGAAATACCCCTACCGCCGTAGTTCACATAGCTAGCGTCTTTCGGATTATAACAGCGCCTTAGCATCGCTGCCCAGCAGTCGGCCCAGCCGCGCTTGCATATTCGTATCAGTTCCTCTTCACTTAAGCTGTACAACATGGCTATCTCCTAGTTAATTGTACTGTATGGCTTATACACAGAAAGTCAATTATATGGCCCATAATCTCAATATCCGTTCCGATGGAACGGCAGCCATGTTCAGCCTGAGGGTTAGCCCCTGGCATGGACTTGGGCGTCTTATTCACAAAGAACTAAAAGAGGATGAAGTAGCAGAGGCTGCGGGGCTTAACTGGGACGTACTAGAAAAGCCAATTTATCACGAGACGGACGGGCTTTACTCGCCAATTGATGGTGAGAAGGCGCTAGTGCGAGGTGATACAAACCAGGTTATGGCTGTAGTTAGTAAAGAATATCACGTGTTTAGTAACCAGGAGTTGATCAAGCTGGCGTCCAAGATTGCCAGCGATACCGGCATAGTGTTTGAGGCAGCCGGCTGTCTAGGTAAGACGGGCAGCACCCAATGGCTGCTAGCCTACATGCCAGAACTAGATGTTCGCGTTCGTGAGTCAGATATCACGAAGTCATATATGCTTTTCGCGAATTCACACGGCCAGGGTAGGTCACTGCAGATCATGCCTACCACGGTTAGGGTAGTGTGCCAGAACTGCCTAAACATGGCCACGCACGGGGGTCAACGCTCGCGTCGTAGTAATATGGAGAATAAGAAGTTTGACAAAGCCGCACTCTCCAAGGGTTACGGCATCCACCACGATGGCTCACTGCAGAAGTCGGTAAGCGCTGTCATTGAGGCCTACGAGCTATTCATGAAGGACAAGCTGGTGACTCAGGAGATTTACGAGCAGATGGCCGACATTAAGATGTCTAAGACCGACACTGCCGAGTACTGGAATAAGGTATTCGGAATGCCGGCCGTAGACGGCCTAGATGAGTCTACGAAGGCAAAGGCGCTCAAGCTCACGCGTGAGCGCAACGAGCGCCTAGAGTCGATCCTAGCTAGTCCTACGTGTCAAACTGAGGCCAGCGCTGGTACTCTTTACGGTAGCATGCAATCTTTGGTAGAATGGGTGGACTTCCACTCGCTTCGTCGTAAGGCGTCAGCCACCTCCAACCTAAGCCACACGCAGTTCGGTGCCGGCGCTAAGATCAAGGAAAAGGCGTTCGATCTGGCGATGGACTTGGTCGGGGCTTAAATGCCAGATATCTCTTTATGCGCTGGTGCCGACACGTGCCCCGTTAAGGGCACGTGTACGCGCAACCCAGACCTATATGAGTTAGGTAGGCTGCAGAGTTGGTTTGGCCCGCCAGCTATAACGGATAAAGGCTGTAGCTACTTTTTACCACTGAAGCCGGCAGTATCGCAACAGGCAGTGGCCGACCTGCTTGTTAAGGCGTTTGATCCATGAACGCTACTGACTATGAGATCTGCCACGCAGATCTCATAGATGCCGTGTCGTATAGTGTCAATGCTGGTTTAGTCATGCCACAAGTTATCCGTCAGTTATCTCGGCCTGAGCTAGAACACGCGCTTCTAGCTAAGATTACCGAATTCCGTAAATACAAACTACACCTATCACAGGTTGAGGCACACACACATGAGTCACATTGATATTCTCACTCAGCTAAGCATGGCTATTGGTCGCGTAAGTGCCGCGGTTAGTGGGGTCGGTGATATCGAAGCAGCGTTGCGTGAGGCGCGCAGCGAGATTCTACGTATGCGTAATGAAGCCATCAACACGCTGGCGTTTAAGCAGGCGCAGGTGGACACGCTAGCTGACGCTAACGTAAAACTGCAAGTTCAGTTGGCTGCCGCTAAAGAGGATGTTGAGTACGAGCAGGATGGCTACGGTAAGATCGGCGCGCAGTTGGGCCTGTCTGTTGGTGGGTCAGATGAGACCAACATTGTCGCTGAAATAGGCAATCTACGACAGCTGGCAGCCAATCGCATCGATGAGGTAGCTCGACTTCACGCAGCTAAAGCTCAAGTCGACAGTAACTTGGAGTTATCGGAGCGTAAGCTGGCGCTAGCTCTCACGTGTCTAAAGGTATTCGCAGACGATGTGGGTAAGGACGCCCAGTCTATATTTATATTTGGCAGTTCCGCAGCACAGTGCTGGTTTGGGCTTATTAAGCAGAAAGCTTTGCGAACCGGTAGCGACGGTGAGTTGATCCAGGTTCAGCGTATGCTGGGTGACGTGCTTGAGAGCCACATGAACACTAGCTGTGGTGCTACGACCGGAACCCAGGTTGGCGATATCCTTGCATTAGCCACCCAACTGAAAGAAGCAGCTGTACGGCTTAACTTGCCAAATAAGGAGGTAGTCGCAGTAGACGCCGCTCTTCTGGCAGCGCAGGACATGCTGAACAACGCCCTGGATTCCTGTGGTGTGGTTACACGTACCGTAACCGAAACGCTGGCAGGCGACCTGCAGCGCATGGCCACGCAGATTTACTACCACGTCAGCCGCGTAAGTGAAGAGGCGGACGCAAATAGCCGTCTAGTAGATGAGATCAAAGCCCTGGTTAAGAACCGCTAAGGAAGCCATGATTTTCCCAAACGAGTTAGACCGTGTTTGCGAAGATGCATGTGAGGCTTTTGGCTTAACTACGCAAGAGCAGATCGCTATCGGTGAGCTTGGCGAGTTATTGGCGCTATTTGGTAAGCGGGCACAGGGCCGTGACAACCATGAACAGTGGATCGACGAAATAGCAGACGGCTTGATCGTGCTACACCAGCTGGCGTACCTGCACGGTAAGAACGCCGTTGAAGATCGCATTAAGGTAAAGCTTCCAAGCCTTCAGGCGCGTATTCGTATCAGTGCGGATTTTCAGGCATCCAACCACACTTAATCGATGTAATAAAGGAAATCACATGAGCGCAGATAACTTCCAGATCTTCCTGGCGTCCGGCCCAGAGTCCAACCGAGAGTATCGGGTTGGAATGGGCTTCTTATCACCAGACCAGACGTGGGAATATATTCACAGCTGCCTAACTAACGCTAAGGTATATACTAACAAATCCGACGCGGATGCTGCCTATCGTAAAGAGTATGGGGGGTGCTACTACGAGTACGGGGCCGCAGAGCTGGACACACGCGCACCGTTCGCGGATCTAGAGCAGTGCACCTTGGGATATGATAACCGGCAGCCTTGGGGAACAGCTGCGACAAGTAGTGAGTCCATGCGTACCCTGCTACAGTCAGCGCACCAGCTCTTAACTGGAGAGTGGGAACCCAATGGCGCGGATCGGGCCAAGTTTATAGCCAAGCTGTCGGTGTATGATGTTTAAGTACCGTATTAAGCACGAGCCGAAACATCAGCGGTTCACGCCACAGCATCGTACGTGGTATTGGCCGTTCTGGCGTGATATCAGTAAGTTGCCACCTAATCCGTGTACGTATGACGGTGGCAACTTCGATAACGAGGTAGACGCGCTACTGGCCATTACGTTTCACGGTGGTTATAAGTCACGACAGCCAGATACGGCAAATTACATCTACCACCTGTGCAGCAGTGAGAACATGAAGCCTAGAGATGTTTAAGCACGTGGTCACGCTAAGCTCGTTTATTGGGCCACCACCTAAGCCGCCACGCAAGCGGCACGGGTGTATGTCCCGTAACGCAAAACGTGACTTTAAGGTGCGTGCGCGGGCCTACCATCGTAACGCTAAGCATAGCAAGATGATGCTGTGTATAGCACAGAACATGGCCGCGTTTACTGGATATTTGTTCAGTGAGCCCAGCCACACTGAGCAGATCCTACCAGCAGTTAAGCTGTTTATGCCGACGTACACGTATGACCCATAGAAGTACCGCGTGGCATGGCATGGCATGTACGGAGTGAGTTGGCTCTCATAGACGGCTCTTTGAGCACGATAAGCCTAAGCCGCAGAGACTAGTCGAGTTACGACGCTAAACAACACAAACAAGAAGGATTATATTATGGGCATGGACTACATGGCATCCCGCTACGGCTGCATACCAGAGGATGTGGTTACTAAAATCATCCCGAAGGCCTGGATTAAGTTTAAGAACTACTGTGATAGTGTTAAACCAGACGACTTAAGCTTTGCCGAAGTGCTACACGACCTAGCGTGCGTAAATTCAGACAGCGACCCTGAGCTTGAATGCACGGCCTTGATTATGCCCGAGTATCAGAAGCTATGCACCAGCTTTCGTAAGAAGACCGGTCTAGCACTAAATTTAAAGTATGTCGGTGAGGGCTTGCGTGGGTCAGATATCACAGAAGCAAGTGCGTGGTTCACCAATGCCTATATACGTAATCCAAAGGCCGTAGCGTTAGAGAAGAAGTATGACTTTCAGATCATTGAGCAGTGGCACCTGGATTGCGGCTAGTGGATAAAGTCACGCAGCTGGCAACCAGGATAGCTTATTTAGAATCAGTGCTAAATAACTTAGTACAGACCATCGATGTTACGGGCGGGGTCGTTAAGGGCCTTAACGGATATTTCTATCCCGCAGCAGACGAGGATTGGTCAGATTTGGGTGACGTATACATGAGCGCGTGTACAGCATTAGAGATTGATCCCAAGGTGACACAGCCGGCGACTGAGTGACGTTTACAGTAGAAGCTATGCCGTACCGCCCAGCGTTGTTTGCAGGCGGAGCCGTGTACTAAGTTTCTTCCCAAACACTGACTTTTAGGAATTATATGCCCGACGTAAGCGATATGTGCGATGACGATCTACGACAAGAGTTAAAGCGTAGACAAGATGCTAGAGAAGCAGCGGAAGCTGAGTGGCAACGCGAGCTGTATGTCCTTGTAGACAACGCTCTCGCCAATCCGGAGCTACGGAAGATTATCACAGCCGCAGCACGCAGGAGTCTGCGTAATTCAGACTACGCGCTGTGGGTGAACAGCCCTGAGAAGTTCGATGTCAATTTTGGATTCTACTACCATGGCTAAGTTTGACTCACACCGCACCGTTCTTCAGCGCGTAGCTGCCGCTACAACTGACGAATACGACAAGCTTGTGCTTGAGAAGCTTGCACAAATTAAGTCAGTAGATGACAAGTGTTCTCCGAATTATTACGCCGAACAGGTTGCGTTTGACGTAAAGCACTGGGATTCAAATGATTGGAAAGGCAGTAACCGTTACTTTGGGCTTATCGAAAGCTGCCTGCAAGCGCTTAAGGCAACCCACAAGGGTGAGTGGCGCAAGAAGGATATGAAGGGTGGCCCAGTCAACTGGGTAGTTAGCTGGCGCAAGTTCACGTATTTCAGAGATAAGTGTAACAAGTTAGAAGCAGAGAACGCAGCACTTAAACAGGCGATACACGCCATTACAGAAGTAAATAAATGAGCCGAACCGGAGATCACAGAATCACAGCCGTCCAACCGGCAGCGGGGGTGTAGCGTGGAACTTAAGACGTGTAATTTCGTGGAAGTATCCGAGCTGAGGGATGTTATTAGTCAAAACGACTTCAATGCGTTAATGGATGTGATCTCTGATTCTGAGATTAGCTTTGGGTCTAATAATCGTACGATGGTAAGTGTCGGATCCTTCTTTGAGTTCATAGACGACGCACTAGATGAGCTAACAGCTGATGCCGCAAAGACAGCGTTGCGTGAGCTTGTAGGGCCGCAGGACTACATTGACGTAGAGAACTAACGTGAAGCACGTGTATAAGTGGATCAGTAAGCAAGTTAATGAGACCCAGTATTTCTTAGTCAAAGTTTCCAGTGGTGCATCAGACGCGGCTATCGTCCGGGCATTTGAAGAGTCGGATGCTAACGGCTCAGACCCGGATGAGACTAAGACGCACAGTTGCGACCTAACAGTAGACCACGGACTACCTGATGCTTTAGAGGTTAAAGCACACAGGGGCGGCACAGACCTAACACAGGAGACAACGTGAGCAAAGAATACTGGCTAGTGGCTGTTGAAGAAGACGGTGACGATATTACGGTTCATTCAGGCCCGTATAAGACCTGGGACGAGATGAAGAACAGCCCAGACTTCGAAGATCTGTACGCTGGGACACAGGAGGATCTCTATAGAGGCTACTGCTTCCTAATTGTAGAGCCAAAGATGGTTCCAGTAATCGGCGGCTTCCGGTTTGGTACGCAGGATCCAACTGCGTGACTAGGCCGGTAGACTTGAAGCTGCTTGAGAAGATGCGCGCATCCTGTGTTAGTGCACTGACGTTCCACTTCAAGCACATGAGACGACCAGAGGTCGTTAAGTGCGTGTGGGCACGCGGCACTGATCCAGGTGGGTGGTCACCGGACGCAATCCTGACGGTACACTTAGAATCAGGCCTACCTGACGTATTCACCTACCCATACACGTCAGGTGCATGGGACAAGGTAGAGGACTACCTGTCGGAGGCGTACGGAAAGCCTGTATTCTTTGAGTCCATTAACTCAGCTGTAACAGCGCTTTGGGAGGTATAATGAGCAGACACCTTGTTGATAGCGTAGACCAAACGTATTACTTCATTGTAGGGTTTGACCGGCCACTAAATGAGTATTTCTATCAGAGATGGCTTGCCCGCCCAGGCGAGCACACGCCGGTGTCTTACGGGGCCATTGATGAGATTGACGATCTTAGGAAGATTGGTGTTAAGTTACCAGACGCGCTAGCTGTCCAGCTTCTGGCAGAGTGCTGCGGTCAGGCTGACACGAATATGTGCAAGGACCGGCGGGGCAGCTATGTCACTCCTTGATCGACTAGAGGTAGCAGTCTCGTTACTGAACCAAGCCGGCGAGTTATCCAATGCGTCAGGTAAGGACCCAGAGCAGGCAATCAGTGAGTTAGTGGACTTGGTTGAGATCCACCGGCTATTGGTGGACCTCAATGACGAGTACGGTTATCTCATGCGCCAAGCTGAGTGTTCTGATGTTGACCCAAACGAGCTGCAGTGTGGCTTCGTTATTGCCGGGATAGATAACCGGCAGGGATTCAGTAAGTGGTCTAAGGCTGTAGGTGGCAGCACGTACGCCATGTTACGCGGCAAAGCTGATCGGTTGTTTGTGTCAGAGGGCGACGCCGACGTCTGTTTCTTCGAGAACATAGAAGACGCCAAAGTAGCCCTAGAAGCCCAAGGTGAATTCAAGAAGTATAACCGCATCTTTAACTCCATCATCCTAGCAGCAAAGAAACCACGTGCCCAAGCAGAAGAAGCTGACGCTATTTCGTAAGCAGTTTATCGGCTTGAACGTAACCCAAGCCTCTGGCCGAGGATCTAATCCAGGAACCTTCAAGGCCGTCTGGGAGTGTCAGTATATCGCTTCAGACGGTAAGACGACGACGTCCGTCAGCAAGGTGGAGCTAGGACCGCCGCTAGAGGTAACCGGCCCCATGTTCAGAGCATTTCAAGAGATGTACAAGCACTACGCGAGTCTAGCCGTAGCCCCCGGCGTATTGGCTAAGCCGATAGAGGGTGGACACTGTGAGGTAGATCCACGCTGGTACGCCAGTGTAGGCCATAAGTCGGGAGACCCAGTAAAGATGCAGGACGAGTATATGGCGGTGACGTATTTCAGCGATCCTAACGCGACCCTTAAATTCGGAACTATTTGGGAATATAAGCAACCGTGACTATTAATATTTACTGGAACGGATCCATCACCGTAACCAATCCGCACTACCGAGCACTATCTGACCGCGATAAGCTATTCCTGTGTCCCACCGATATGCTTCAGGACATGAGCCTGGTTGGTGTTATGATGATGACGAGGCTTGGCTTTGTCACACCTGACACCATTAAGCACATGGTTGGCCGGTTAGACTTTGCCAACGGTAAGCCTATCCTAGACCGGCTCACTGAACGTGAGCGGGCTAATGGCAGCAAGGACTTCGAGGATTACCTGCAACGTTATGTGGGTGTTTCCTCCAATATAGAGACTCTGACTAGCAAGAAGTTCGTAGAACTTGCCACGTTTAGAGATATCCCAGAGTTAAAGGCACCAGAGATACGGGCCATGTACAAGAGAGCTAGACTATGATCAGCGGCATTCACCACGAATACAGCGCACTAACTAGAGAGCACCGGTTCATTATCGATGCTGCGGCTATTGAGCGGATCGGCTATAAGGTAGAAGCCGCGAGCATACCGTCCGAGCTAGAAGACACCCTTGGGGACATGGTTAACGCAACTAAGTTTAAGTACCGCATTGAGGCGGATAGGCGGCGTCTTAAGCACTTCCGTAAGTTATATGGTCCGGGCTTCTCAAAACACTCACTTCCCAAGGGAAACTTCGCATGACTATCAAGACCATCTGGGCCGGCAAGCTGCGCCCAGGCGCTGTGATTCGATTCAATAAGATTCACGTATTCCGGTACTCTGGTTTATACAGCGTAGAGCACAGCCTATGCATAGAGCAGCCACAGGCGGGATACTCCAATGTGCTGACGGACATCAACAAGCCACCGTATACCTATTACGGTAAGGGTGAGAAGACTCGCAGAGTTGTATGGCACAAGCCGGCAGTACCCTCGAAAGGCAAGCATGTCTGATTATCACGGTACCTATCTTATCCAGGCACTGAACCGGCCACACGGCGTAGCTGGGGTTTGCCCATTCGCTTTTGGTGGAGGTGGCTCCGGTCTAACTGCAGAAGCTAGCACAGAACTGTCAAAGCTTTGGGACTTTGAGTACATGGGGGCAGCTGAATACGAGTTCGGGGCAGCAGCTACGGCCCTTGATCTAGTGGCTAAGTACCGCAAGGAGGGCACGCTTGTAGCCACTGTACTGCCGGTGGTCGGTTGTTTACCGACATGTAAAAACTTAGGAGACGCGTGGTGGTATTCCCAGGGTAAGAAACGCCAGGATACTAGCGTGTTTGTCATTGCCAACGCTGGGCACCTGTCAGACATCACAGACACGCTTAGGTCCATACTGACCGGTGACAAACTGCCATCTAAGCACGGCGGTAGCGACTGCGCTGTACGCTTGAAGCGAAACATTGCGCTATGGGGTAAGCTGTTCACGCCCGGCGGCTATTGGGGTGACGGGCGGTTCTCTGGCGGTCTTGAGCTAGACAACGGCTGGTTTGTATTCATTGACGAGGTTATGTTTCGAGCCGCATGTGCCTTCTTCAGCCTAGTTGTGCCGGAGCAAGCAATCAAGGATATGAAGAAGTACGTACCTCCTAAGAGTATCAAGACAGTTGATACGGTTGATCGTAGCATCGTTGCAGCCTTTCAGAACTTAGCAGGCCCAGTGTCGTTCGTAGATATCTATAACACCATCTACGAGCCGGTTATTCTTGTTAACGGTGCAGCGCCTCCAGAGGTAGAAGCGCTGCTTAAGCAGGTAAAGGGGCGGCTACGCTCGGCCTGTCTCAAGCACAAGATTGTCATGGATAAGAAGTCAAAGTGTTACCATCTGGTGGTGGCCTAATGCCTGACATGCGTACGCTAGGCCAGATGCAGGTGCGCGCGGTCTACTTGATGTCGGCACGCAACTTTTCCATAGGCGTCTGGACGGGTGAGTACTTTATTGGAGTCAGGTATAAGATGGGCCACTCGTACCTGTCCTGTGAGTACCACTGGGAGAGTGACCCGTCCTTCGGCACGGTTAAGCCGTACAGGATTCTATGTCTTGTGCCTGAGAGCATAGACTTGGTCTGTGACGCAGAGGTGCCTTGGACTGAGGTAACCGGCGGGAAAGCAGACAAGCATTACTTGCGAGTGTATCAGCCACTATACGACTTCCTAGGCCGCATAACAGAAGAACACCGGGATGACCTAAATGCAATATTATCATGAAGTAGATGGCAACGTTATTGACGTTGCTCGTGCAGCGGCGGCAGACAATCAAATCGTCTACCTGCCGCACGTATGTAATGACCAAGGTGTTATGGGCGCCGGCGTGGCACTAGCCCTAAAGAAGGCATTTCCACTCATAGATACAGAGTACAGGGCGTGGTGCAGTCGGCTATCTGACCTAGCGCTAGGCCGCGTATCGTACGCACCTGTCGAGGGTGGCCGGCTCATAGTAGCGAACATGATTGCTCAGAGTGGGTTTCATGCAGGACCACGACCACCTATTCGCTACGGTGCGCTAGTTACGTGCATGCGTACGATTGCAGACGACGTAACAGAGGCATGGCGACACTCTGACCGTAGTAGCCCAGTAAGCATCATTGCTCCACGGTTCGGCGCTGGGCTAGCCGGAGGCGACTGGTCTATCATCAAGCAGCTTATCCACGAGACATGGCTAGATTTCGATATCGATGTTACGATTGTGAACTTTAAGTGACACCTGTTCGCTCGCTATACCTTGAAGTGCTTAATGGCTTGTCAGTCGCAGCAGACACCGAGTTAGCTAATCAAGATGATATTAACGAGTTTATCTGCGTAGAGTATAGCCCGTGCGTAGATCACATCGATGAGTACATTAATAACAAACAAGCGTGCCTGGCAATGGTCCAGACGGAAGGAAGAGCTGTATGGGGCGACGCATCAACAATAAGCGAGCTGCGGATGCTAGCAGCAGTAGGGCAGCAGGTGGTTCTGAAGAAGGCACGTGCACTATTACGCTCACGAAAGAGCAAGCGTACTGTGTAAGAGACGCCATGGATCTACTGTTCCGGCTTAAGCTGGGACAGGTAGACACCATCTGGGACAGTTACCAGGAGAGAGCACACAAGCAGTTACCTGATATACATGACTGGTGTACTGCTAGAGATAAGGCAGAGGGTATCCTTCAACAGCTAAAAGACGTCCTGTTCCCAGGAATGCCCCGCAATGCAAGTTATGGAGTTGGTAGCAAAGAACTCAGTATCTACGACCAGCGCTGTTATGAGATCTATAAGGTCGTGGACCACGTGGCGTTCAAGCTGCACAACCCGCAACCAGATAAGAACCTGACGTGGCTGGTGAGTAACGACGATCCACACATGCTTAACTTCTCAGGTGATAAGAAAATACCCTTTACCATCAATAGGTAATCATGTCTAAAGTTGAAGAATACGACGATCTGAAGAAGCAAGTAGCCGCAGCACAAGGTGTAAGATCTAAGCTATGTGTGGTTATCCATCATGCTCAGAAAGCGCAGGCACGGTCCCCGTGCGCAGAGAACGCAGCCAGCGTATCAGACGCACAGCTGCAGCTCACGCTTATCAACACGACCCTAAAAGACCTAGCTGACCGGAGCTATGCCTTAAATCCAATTGAGCGGCCTGGCGTTACGCGGGCTAGCGTTATACGCGGGTTGATGTCTTGGGAGGAGCGGCTACACAGCACAATCAAGAACCCCAAGACACAGCCAGCAGAGAAGTTGTTTTCAGAGCAAACGCTCAAAATCATTCACACTCTTATCGGAAAGCCAACATGAAGATCGAAGAAACCAACGTTCAGGCGATGACGTCGGAGGAGTTCAAGACCTATGAATTCCGAGTTGATCAAAAGATGGCACAGATCATCTTCCGCGACAAGCTATATAGCGCAGAAGGCAAGCTGCGGGTTATTGCTCAGGAGTACATGGCTAACGCCCGCGACGCTCATCGTGCAGCGGGCAAATCAGATACGCCAATTGAGGTCACGCTGCCCACCAAGCTAGCGCCTGAGTTCGTTGTACGGGACTTTGGTAATGGCATTACACCAAAGGTAGTTCAGGACATCTTCGTTGTGTACGGGGCCTCAACGAAGAAGGGCAACAACGAGCAGAACGGCGGATACGGCATCGGTGCTAAGTGCGCGTTTAGCTACGCTAATGCGTTCAGTGTTACGACTATTGTAGACGGATTGCGCTACATCTATGCAGCCAGCATAGACAGTAACAACATGAACCAGTTTACGCTAATGGATACTAGCCCGTCAACTGAGCAGTCTGGTACAGAGATTCGGGTGCCAATCCGTGTAGCCGATATCGTGAGCTTACGCTCGTGGGTTGCTGAGATCACGCAGGCATGGAATCCGAGGCCGATCCCTATTAACCAGAACGTGGCGTACCTGGATGTTGCGCCGATTGGGTCAGGCGAGCGCTGGCAGCTGTACAGGGGCACTAATCCGTTCTCGTACCGAGGTGTGGTCCACGGCATCTATGTTACCGTAGACGATATCCCGTACGTTGTTAGCGCAGAGCAAGCTGCAGCCATCGGTAAGTCAACCGCAGAGCTGCATAAGATCCTAGCTGAAAGCAACCACACGCTGGTAATGAACTTTAAGGTGGGCGAAGTAACCATCCCACCACAACGTGAGACTATCGATTTGACGGATCGTACCAAGGATACCATTACTCGGCACGCAGATACGTTCATCAAGCTGCAGACAGATAGCGCTACGGCTAAGGTAGCGGCAGCGGTCACGGTGCTAGATAAGGTAAGCGTAGCTTTCGCTGATACCCTAGATCTCCTGATTGCGAGAGCATTGGGTGATATTCGGCAGGATCTAGCCACATACGGCTCCGAGTTCGACCCAACTACCTACGGTTTCCGCTTACATGTCAGTCGCTTTGTGCGCGGCACGTTCCGTCGCTGGGAAACAAAGGAGCACACTACGCTACGGAACGTAATGCGGCGCAGTGACGAGTCTAACCGCTACGGAGAACACCACTGGATAGCCGTAGATACCTGCGGTAAGAAGCTGTCCGAGGCATTAGTTAAGCAGATTGCACGTGAGCATATGTCTGGCTACTGTAATGTAACAGTCCTAGAAATCTTCGACGCGAAGCTGTTTGAGGATAAACTAGGGGTAACGCCAGCTAAGATGGCTGACTACTCGTACATAACCTGCGTACGCAAACCGGCGAGTAAGGCTGGTAAGCACACCGTGCGGTCAGGACACTTGTTTATCCCGGTAGTTAAGGCCAACTATAATTCCTACAGTGGAGCCACGGACGTGGAGGTTGTTAATCGTAAGACAGAGGCGCGCGGTGACTGGACCGGAGATATAGTATTCGTTAAGCGCTCTGGCAACAGGTACAGCATCAAGGACCAACTGTACAGCCTAGAAGAGCTTGGCGTCATGCTGCTGATCGCTAAGCGTGTTAGCTACGGCTCCTTCACCAGCGCGGAGGTGCATGTGTGGTCCGACCGCTTAGACGAGTACTGTGAGCCGGATAGTAATACGTTTATCGATGACTACATAGACACCACTATTGCTTTGGCTCTTAAGCTGGACACACCTGCTCTAGCCAACCTAGCATACGACGGTGTTGTGCCATTTGTGCGTGCGCCTAACTGGCCCCTGGCGCCAGAATACAGCGGTAATATGGGCAACAGTACGATGCTGGCCTTGCGGGATAGCGGATACACGAGCCTGTTCATAAAGATGGTTAAGTTAGTCTGTGAGGCTGAGCACGCTAACCCACCCACGGCGTTTCTAGCCACCAGTTGGCCAGGCTTTAATAAGCTTATTGGCAGCGAGTTATCTAAAAAGGTACAGGCAGCCGCACACTATATGGAGGCTGTACGTGTAGAGTTATTGCAGGTTATGTACAGTACGCCGCTCATGCCGTATCTGTTCAATCAAGCCGCTGACCGGCGTGAGGCTCACGGTATGCGTGTTAATGGTGCAGAGTCAGATTCCGTGCCGTGGAGCAGTATTGTTAGAGATCAGCTTGTTAGCCATTCCCCAATCAACCCCCTGTTTAAGGCTTAATCCCATGAAGTTCGCAATCAGCAATTTTGAGATCATCGTTATCGCTCCAGCCGGTGTTCGCACCGTTGGGCTAGACCACCCCTTCTACATGGATATCTGCCGCGCCCTACAGAGCGGCGACGACGCCACTGTTCTAACGCTACTGGACGCCCGCGCAGGCTACGCCAAGGTGTACGAGAAGATCTCGCCTGGTAGTGTAGAGGTCCGTGACGCCCCAGATGGTGAGAACCCAGACATCTACCTGGATGGTCTAAAGATCACCGGCAAGGTAGCCGATATGATCGTGCGCTTTAGGCAGAAGGGCATCCCGATTCAGGCCCTTCGTAACTTCTGGGCTAAGGTTCAGAAGAACCCACTACTGGTTGGTAAGGAAAGCCTGCTGGAGTTCATCACGGCTAATCAGGTGCCGTTGCTGCCGAATGGTAACTTCCTAGCTTATAAGGGAGTGCAGGCGACCGACAGGGAGGGCGTGTTCCGTTCGTCCCATGACGCAAGCTTCCTCTACACCATCGGACAGCCGGCATATCTGCCACGTGAGCAGTGCACCATGGACGTACATAGCGCCTGTGGACCCGGCCTACATGTTGGCGGGTTTCAGCACGCTGGGGGCTACGGCAACACCATGATTGACTGCGAGGTTGACCCTTCGGACGTAGTCAGCGTTCCGTCGGCCGAATCAGTCAAGCTGCGGGCATGCAAGCTACTACCCATCCGGGTCAATCCAGACCGTAAGTTCTATGCCGTGGAGTACCTGGATCTCAGCAAGGAGACTTCGGTCACTAACCATCCTCTCCAGAAGGATGATGTCACCGAGCCGGTAGTGAATAGTGTTCGCGTGAACACCAAGAAGCCAGGAAATAAGAAGACCACGTGGTATAAGCTGGTCGGTAAGCGGGTCGTAAGCCTGCGCAAGATCGTCCGCCCAGGCCCCGAATGGTTGAACATCCGGCCCATGGCAGCAGTGCCTGGCAAGGCCGTTTCTAAGCCAGTACAGGTACTGAAGATGAAGGCCCTGATGAAGATGCGTACGTGGTACCGGAAGCAGCCTAACGGTCGGGTAGTGACCTTGCGTGCCGTAACGAAGCCTGGCGGCGGCTACTCCAGCCACAAGCTTGTCTGAACTGAAACAGGCCTCCACCTAAGACGTGGGGGCCTTTTGGACACCACATGCTCGACACATGTAAGCGGCACACAAAATATGACGGAAGTTGGTGGGAGTCAGACGCACAGGGCATTCCACTAGCGCGAGTCTGTACAAAGTGCAAAGCAGAGAAGTTAGCGGGCTACCGCCCAGAGATTCTGACTGGATATACCCAGGCAGACGTTGATGAGCCCATTGAAGCAACCTACTAAGGACCACATGCTACCTTCCGGAACAGTAATCATCCTAGATACGGAGACCGGCGGGCTTAACGCCGAGCGTAACCCGCTCCTGTCTGTTGGCCTCATGATAGCTACGAGTGAAGAGATACTTAGTACTCTATCAGTTAAGTTTACCCCACCAGAGAACACGTGGCTAGAGGTACCTATCCACGCTGACCAGCTCAAGGGAAAGTATAGTAAGGAAATCGAGTGCTGGCTGAACCTGACTACCGGAGATATGACTAAGCCCCGAGAAGAAAAGCCTGCACGATTCATTTCAGCAGTAGCAGCAGAAGTTAATGGATTCGTGGGTGCGTCAGATGTAATCCAGGGCTGGGACCTACAGAAGACGAAGCTGTGGGGCCAGTGTACGTATGCCGAGGGTGCCGCCAAGATCGGTGATTGGATTGCGGCAACTAACCTGCACGACCCAGGCGCAGTACTGGCCCACAACGCACAGTTCGATAAGGACTTCATGCTAGCTTGGCTTCCTGAGATCGTGCCCATCCTACCAGAAACGTGGGTCTGTACGCAAAAGGCATTTAAGGATAAGTTCCTGGGTGGTAAGACTAAAGGTAGCTCGTTAGGGGCCATCTGTAAGCTAGCTAACTTTAGTCCAACAGCAGAGCACTCGTTCCATACGGAGCTAGGCGATTGCGCAGCCACGCACTTCATTTGGGGCTGGATGAAGGGACAGGGGGCATAATGGCTATTCCAGAGCACCTGCAGCACAGTCTAGAGATGTACACGCGCCACGGGCAGCCGACTGGCGGCTTCCTGCGTGCGGTTCTGTGTAACGACCTACGTGACGCAGTTCGTCGTGGTGACACAGTTAGCCGTCAGGCACTAGCAGACTTAGTGCTATACGTAACAGCTAACGTACCGGCCAACGCAACCGGAAGCGACGATAACGTTGATGCTTGGATTAAACAGCGGGGCCTACAGGCCTACACGTCCAAGGAAGCGCATGCAGCCATCTAACGCGGGGCATTTTCTAATCGCAGCAGGTAGTACGCAGCCCAAGCATATTACAGTTATTACTAGCCTGGGACGCCTTGATTTTGTGTGCATCAGCGGTTCACCTGACTACACAGTCCGGGAGGTAGCTGACGCATTGAACGGGTTAATCGAGTCTCATGTAAAAGCTGAGAGTACGTCGTACTATACCACTAGTTCAAAGTTGGAGACATGCTTTGGCCACTAAGCCCGACCGCGTAGATAACCGATGGGTACGAAAGTTCTTCGATTGTTCTACTAAGCACGTTACGTCAGTAGACTGTAAGCTCCTAGAGGATCTAGCTGCCGGTAGAGACCAGAGCAATCTGGGGCTGTACGTTACCGATAAGGATCCAGGTCTTATCGTGAGTTACGACCTGGATATGTTTAAGACTAACTCAGACGGCTATGAGGATATAGTCGCGCTGCTAAACCACGGGTTCAGTTTGGCATTTATCGATATCTGGCGCGAAGTGGTGGCAAAGCAGCTGACTGGCCTATGGCTAGATCCAGATGCCCCCGACTACGACGATCTACCAACCTTCAGCTGGGAAGCAGCTAATAAGGTTCTACCGTGAAGCACTATCGCCTAAAGGTCTCATACGACACAGACCCGATCAATCCACGGAAGGATTACGACCACCTAGGAACGCTGTTCTGTTGGCACCGGAGTTACCACCTAGATGATGAAAGCCCTCTGAAGGCAGCGGATCCGCAGGATACTAAGCTAAACCTCATAGCACAGATAGACAGTACGTTCCAGGATAGGCTTAACGCGACGTATGACAACTCCTGCAGCGCCATAGGAGTTACGGGAGGGGACTTCTGGAAGGCGCACGATCAGGTTGTTGATCGGCAAGCTCGTCTGATTAGCGCAGAGTTCGATAAGCACTATCTCAGCCTGCCGGTGTATCTATTCGACCACTCAGGCGTATCCTTAGGCACGAGCGCCTACAGCTGCCGCTGGGATAGTGGGCAGGTTGGGTTCATCTGCCTACCTAAGAAGTCAGTACCCAATCACTTCAATGGGACGATTGAATGTGCGCAGGCTGCGGCTTTAGACTGCCTTGAGGTAGAGATTGGCGAGCTGAGCATGTACATGGGCGGCAGCGTCTACTGCTTAGATGTAGAGTCAGTAGACTTCGTCAACGTCTCAGAAGGTGAGCACGCCATAGAAGAGCTAGACTGGGAGTACGAAGCGAGCTGCAGTGGGTTTATCGGAGGCGATGTTACTAATAACGGCATGTTAGACCATGTAGAAGATCGGTTAACGGACAACCTCAAACTAGCAATGAACGACGTAGGAACCTGGAAGTACACTCTATGAGCAAAGTAATTGATCGGCACCCGTCCTGCAAGAAGCGGATTAAGGAGGCATGGGCTTCACGTAAGCAGGACCTAAGGCTGTTATGGACTACGTATAAGCTAGGTAGCAGCAAGTTCGAGACGCTAACTGACCTGAACAACCGCAAGCTAGCGCTTGTAGACAGCACTAATCCAATATCCGATAAGGAAGACCTCATCGAAGATATGGCTGTAGAGGTAGATAGCGAAGCTGAGTGCTTTGTCTTCGAGAATCTACACGCGGTGGCTGACCTGGGTGGACCGGACGGCATCTACGATTATGGCCTAAGCTTTGATTATGTGGAGTATAATAAGGAGACCAAATACGGTAACTTCTTCCGTTGGCAGCTATCGTGGGGCGGACCATCAGACGAACTACAGTTTTATGTGACGGACAGCAACCAGCTAGAGCGCGTAGAGTATCGCTTCATGGATTGGGGTGACGGCGCTGGCATGGATCTTGTAGGCGATGACCTAGCACTTGTTAGTGAGATATATGATTGGTTTTTGGAGTCTGGCACAATTGCGCATCTACGAGAAGAGGTAATCAACAATGCGTAATATCAAGCTCAAGCTGATTGTTTACGTTGAGGCACGCGTAGACGATGAATTGTGCGTAGCAGAGGCAGTTGAATGTATGCGCATTAACGTGGATACTTCAAGCGCTTTTAGCATAAACGTGGACCATGACTTGGTTATCGGTTATGAACTAGTAGCCGATCCAGCTATTGGGTTTGCATGAAGTGCATTATTGCACACACCTTCCAGCTACCGGACACGGTGGCTGTGAAGGTGCGACAAGAGATTAACCAGCATTACTTTGGCGACACGACAGTCAACGAAGACGTAAACGGTAAGCTAGTTGGCAAGTTCGACAGTCATCCAAGCTTTACGGAAGTCCAGAACCTGCACTGGATAACCAATATGTACATGACTGTGTTATACGAGTATGAAGTAGGTATAGACGCCATTCCACGGTTTGTACGGGTAGTACCAGAAAACGAGATTAAACATGCACAAGCTCAACAACAATGAGATGACCACGTGCGAGTGGTGGGCTATCAAGGATACGGACAGGGCTGACGCGACGCGCGGAGATCTACTACCGTTGAAAAGGCCTGAGGTGTATACAAGCCGTAGGGCCGCTAGAATATACGCAGCTGACTATCGTAAGCACAAGATTCCGTGTTGCGTTGTGCGCGTGACACTGCGTTATGAGAGTTAATAAGCCTGTAAGCTGGACAGCGGGGGCCGTACAGTACGCCATTGCTATACAGCTAGATTTCTTCAGGTACACAATCGTTCCAAACATCTATCTAAACCTAGAAGAGATGGACCTAGCGGTACTAAGCCCAAGCAAGCTGCTGTGGGAGGTAGAGATCAAGGTTACCATGGATGACTGGCGTAGGGATTTAGAAAAGACTAAGTGGACCAGGCCACTACCGCACCCATGTAATCCAGCTCGATTCTATTACGCCGTACCTGAGAAGCTAGTAGCTAAGGGCGCGGATGGGCTGTACACAATCCCAGACTGGGTACCGCCAACGGCAGGTATCCTAGCAGTAGTTAACCGTAGAAAGCAGACAACTCAGCCTGACGGTAGCCTTCTCGTCGAGGACACCCCAAAGTGTTATCCAGTTAGAGTAGCTAAGGCCTTGCATCGTAATAAGTTACCAGACAAGTATGTAGACGAGATGTATCGCAAGCTGTCTATCCGATATTGGAAGGCAGCTTATAAGAACGAACCCGGCAACAAAATCATCCTTCCAGAGAACTAACATGTTCATTAAATCAAAACTCCCAATCGGCTCAGACGTTGTTACCTTACGGGTCAAGGCCTTAGCACGCGAGTTAACCCATCCAGTATATATTGGAGCAGTCGTTAAGACGCTACAGCACGACTATGATATGAGCGGTGCCGATATGGGCAGTCACCTGCTGTGCATGGAGATTCTAGGCAATAACGATCCGCACACTGACGCGCTATACGGTTCGAGGCTTATGAGAACCAATTTTAACGTCATGCTCGTGCAGCCTTACGTCGATAAGTGCTTAGCAGACCGAAAGCTGCTGGTAGAGCAGGTGGCAATTAACCAGATTGCAGCTGAAGTGCCTAAGAAGCATAAGCGTTGCTCAGAGGGTCGTTATATCAGTAAGAGTGAGATTACAGGCTTCTTCGCTGAGGCAGTCAGTAACCCAGGTAGCAGTCCAGCGCGCTGTGCGGCTCGAATCGGGCGTAGCGAGTCGGCTGGTGTCAGCATTATCGGCACGTGCGTAGCCTACGGTGTGTACTCGGATATCCTGAGCAAGATGAACCGTGACTACACCAAGCCAGAGAGCCTGTCTGGCAGCATGCGGCGTATCGTTCAGCTGGGCGTTAAGCGGCAGTTGAATCCAGAGGTGCGAGCCTGGTTCAACACGCTGCGTAAAAATGCCGGTCTTGCTGAGTTCAGCCAGCTCAGTGAGGAGCTGGGTGGAGACATCAATGACTTGACGCCAGGTAGCACCGTCGAGCTGGCAGCACCGGCGGTCTCTGCGAGTCTTGAGCAGCCGGCAGTAGCCAGTAGCCCGGTGCCGGCTCAACTGTCTGATAAAGAGATTGTGGTACTAGCCAGCGGGCTATCCACCGGGTGTCAGCAGGCGCTGCGTGAGATTTGGAAAGTGAACGCCGAGATCACGGACCACCAGTTGGCGGTTAATGTCCTGAACAGTCAGCGAACTGCGCTGCTGAGCTGGTAATGGAAGAGTTACAGCCGCAGCTCACGTGGCAAGAGGCGTTCTTGGACATGGCATTTACCATGTCCAAGCGCTCGCGCGATCCTTCTGTGCGCGTGGGGGCCGTTTTAGTCAGTCCAGATCACCGACAAGTGGTGACTGGGTTTAACGGGTTTGCGCGCGGGTTACCTAATAGAAAAGATTGGTGGGAAACTAGAGGTGGCGATGTACTGGGTAAGGATACGCTCGTTAGACACGCAGAAGAGAACTGTCTAAGCAATACGCACCAAGATGTGGCGGGTTGGGAGTTATACGTAACTCACCAACCATGCATACGTTGCGCATCACTGTGCGTACATCATAAGTTAAGTAAGGTGTTCTTTCGGTTAGACATTAAGCAACAGTACAATCCGGACCTTGCTCGACAGATTATGGCTGAAGGCAAGGTATTACTAATTAGGACTTAAGATGAAAGCATTCATCGCGGGTTTGGCCGTTGTGGCCGTGGCGTTCGCGATACCCGTTGTCGTTGGAGTTATATCTAGCGTTGTCTATCAACTGTTCCAGAGCGGCTGGAACCTAGCAAAAGTCGGAGTATGATGTGACCGTCAAAGAACTACTAGAAGAACTGAAGGGCGTACCGTTGGACACGGAAGTCCTCGTATCGTCAGACAGTGAAGGTAACGATATCGGTTCAATCCACGAGTTAGCCTGGACTGAAGATGACGAGGGTCGTCGTGCACTCGTAGTGTGGCCAGCATGAAGGTGCCCGACACATATGACTTAGAAGCCCAAATCGTTAGGCTGATTGAGGAGCGCGATGAATGTAAAGCGACTATTCAGTACCTAAGAGAAGTAATGGCTGATCTACGGCAAGACGTAGCGGCCTGGAAGGCTAACCACGATAACCAGGTGGCAATCAAACGAGCAGTACTAGATAGGCCAGATTTAGGCGAGCGGGCCAAGTCCGTGGTCGCGTTAAGCTTTAACCTGAGTGAAGCAGTGCAGCTGCTTAAATGTGCCAAGCACGGCATGGCCACAGCCCCCTGCTCAGACGAGAGCTGGGACAGTCAAGCTATTGTAGTTATAAATGCTATCGATACGTTCTTACAAAAGGTAGGTCTTAAGTGATCATCGTACCTCAATCGGCTAAGTTACTAGCACACACGGCAGATCCTGAGATCTTACTGGAGCAGGCTGGGCGCACGTGCTACCGCTCAGAAGACAAGATTACCGGCGAGAGTGCACCTAAGTTCGTTGAAATGATTTGCCGTAGGCATCACATGAGCGTGCTAGAGCATGCGGTGGCTACGATCAGATTTACCACCGACCGTGGTATCGCTCAAGAGCTTACCCGTCACAGAATCTGCTCTTATTCCATGGAATCTACGCGGTACGTAAATTACCATAAGAAGGGTCAGATCCGCGTAGTGTGCCCGCTCGGCCTAACTGAGCAGCAGCACGCTATCTGGACACGCCGGACTCAGCAAGCGGAGGATGCCTACAATGAACTGGTAGAGGCAGGTTGTACGCCAGAGGTTGCGCGAGATGTGCTGCCTTTAGACCTAGCCTGTGATATCGTTGTCACTACTAACTTTAGGCAGTGGTTAACGATGGTAAGCCAACGGATTCAGCCAGCCGCCCATCCTAAAATTAGAGCGCTCATCGGCGCTGCACGAGATCTTCTCGTAGGTATCTCACCCACCGTCTTTAAGAAAGAAGTTCCAATGTGATCACCCTACCACAAGTCGAACAGTTGGCCGCAGACTTTAAGCTCTATATCACACTGACTGTACACAACGTAAGGGCAGACAGACCAGATGATTACGCTTGCAAAATCTATGACTGGATGTTCACCAACATGCCAGAAGAGCTGGAAAGTCGTGGCGGGAAGGCGTGGATCGACCCGCATGCCCTCCAAGTCGCACTCTTTTCACTTGGCTGGGAAGAGGCAACTTGAGTCCTGGGTTACGAAGATGACACAGCAAACGTGTTTAGCTTCGGAGGCCTACGTAGACCACTTCTGGCACATGATCCAAGTCAGAGACGTCTTGGGCCTTAGATGAGTAGATCTCGTAACCATCCTAAATATGGCGACACGCCGCAAGGTAAAGGCTATAAGCAAAGAGCCTTAGGTTACGATTTCTGGACTGAGCGTCCAGGCAACCGGTATAGTCCAGGCTACGGTACCTTAGTTAAGAAGCACACGCACCGGCTAGAGCGGCTTGTAGATAAGACTCTAGAGAAGGACCCAGAAAATGATCAGTAAAGCCGAACACGACCTGCACGTACACGGATTCTATAAGCGAGCGTCTAGCACAGTCTGGTCACGCATCGAGTGCCCAGACTGTGGATTAGAGCTATGCTACGACCCAACCGTCGTGCTGATGTCGTATCCATCAGCACGACGGTGTTTTTGTATGAACAACCACATCCACACGGTAACGGAACCAGTGGCAGCACACCCGTACCCCGAACACAAGGAAACAACTTGAGCGCTGTAATCTGTAAGCACTATAAGATGCTAGTATATTTTCACGTGACGCCTACGTTTGACCTTGAACACCTGTACCAGGTTAAAGTAGCCAGAGCGCCACAGCGTGTAATCTTTGAGGACCTCGACTATGAGACGGCCCGTCGCATCCAACTAGAACTGGAGGCAGCACATGTCTAGTACCTACGCGACCGTAAACGCGCTCGTTGAGCACTGCAACGATATGCTGCAGCTGGCTAAGGACGCTGCTAGCGGTGTTATTAGCCCTAAGGACGTAAACGCACGTATCGCCAAGACTACTCCAATCCGCACGCAGGATGAGTTGCGCACAGGTGACCGAGCGGGTGACCGAGAGGATGAGCTGTTGGCTTGCGTTAAGGATCTACGCATGCAACTAGAGTTAGCCCTTAAGGCAGAGAAGGATAACAAAGGGCTGTATACGGGCGAATGTATGGCCCACAATGTCACCAAGCGCGAGCTGTGGGCGCTGCGTAAGCCTGTCCAGACACTGTTTATTCCAGACAAGCAGTGCTTAAAGAACGGAATTGTCCGGTTTATACCGGACGACGAGCTAGAGGCGGCGGCTGCAGAGATAGGGATACGGTTAGTGTACCGGTGATCAACACTTTACCAAGTAAGAGAGAGAGACATGCTAGAAGCGCTGTCAAACAAGTACAACCCAACACCATTAACCGAGATAGCCCCTTAGTAGGTTGTCGTCTACTCGTTACGTTCCGCAAGCTAGAGCCACAAACTAGCAGCGTAACCTTCGGTGACACAATTACATGGACAGCCGGAAACTTCGGCCACGGGCCGGGCGTCGTGTTAGTTTGGGTAGAGCGCCCAGACGTATATGTGCGCACGATTGAGGAGTGGAGTCCGTCTGGCCGCTACGTCCTACTAGCCTCACCTGATCGTATTGGAACCTGGCATGACGCCGAAACTGTTCTAGTTAAAGAGCTATTAAACAACAACAAGAAGCGCAGGAGTAAGAAGTGAGCCAATCGGTAGAGACTCGGTTAGATAACCTAGAGATTGCGCTAAACAACCATTTCCACGTTGACGGCAACGGCTACAACACCACCTCGGCCCGTGATGATAATACGGATGTAGTAGTCAGGTCTCGTGCAGTAGATGAGGCAGCCCTCGTCGCTAAGTGGGAGGGAAGGCTACACACGGTAGAGCTTGCACATATTGCACAGGTAGCAGAGCTGGCTCAGCAGATACAGATGCTTGGAGCAAAACAACGGGCAACGTCTGCCCAGCTCGTAGAAGAATGTCTTTATAACTACAAGATGCGAGTGCGTGCATATAGCGCCGAGACTCGGGTTAAAGAATTGGGGGCAAGGCTGGAGCTGAAGCCGGGTAGCCCAGTGTCGTTTAGTTTTAATGCGATAAATACCGTGTGCGGCGTGGCCGTTACTACGCACATAGCAGACGACTGTGACTCTGTTGAGAGGTCCTACCTAAATCACACGAGCGCCATCAGCATACTGGCAGCGCTTGAGAAAGAGTACAATGGGCATTGATCTACGTAAGTGCAAGCCAGGTGATCAGTTACGAGCACGTAATAATACAATTTTTATATACGTAGAAAACACCAAGCACTCAGTGTATCCACACGTCGTGCGGTACACCAGCGGATCCACCGGATCACGTACTAATGATGGACTCATTTTCATGGATAAGCCTACGGGAGGAGACGTTGTAAAAATCCTAAAGACTAAAAGGAAGCCACGTGCAGCGGTGAAGGTCAGCGGTCATACGCTGCAGTTACTTGACGGAACGCACGTCCCGGTTACGGCAGCCGTAGCTGACACAGTGCGCTCAGTTAACAAGCGGCTGGCCGAATGCCTACAGGACAAGCTAATGCTAGCGATGGCTTTAAAGGACCTAAAGTCAACGTTGGCTCGGTTGGCTGGAGTATGAACTGTACCAGCATTGACGCTTTTGAAGCCCTAACTTGAGGAGTGTAACTAACATGCTTTCTGCACGTTCAAAGATAGAAGCCGTCTTTCGATACAAGTATGACGGTCAGGATTTTATTGATGCTTTAGTTCACGAGCAGGCGTCGGCCATGGCTACGGCGATTAACAACAATGGCCTAAAGGCACAGCTAGAGTTCCTGAACGCTAGAGGGGTCACCGACGAAGAAGTACTCAGTAGCCTGACTGACATGAGCGCAGTATGACCGAAATCATTGTCCTAGAGGGCCAGGATGGCCTGGGCAAGACTACGACAGCTAAGGCGTTAGTCGACCAGCTGACTGGCTACGGTAAGCGGGTGTTACTAGCTAGAGAGCCTGGCTTTACGTCAGTAGGAGAGCAGCTCCGTAACGACTTCCTATTAAGTCACATTGAGCTGACTAAGGAAAGCGTGTTCTACTTATTCCAGGTAGCACGATTAGAGATGCTGCAGAATATGATCGAAAACCACAATGATAAGGACTACATCGTATTAGACCGGTTTTGGCCTAGTACCTGGGCGTATCAGGTGTGTGGAGACGGTGTCAGCAAATCCCTATACGCTAAAGCGTTTGGGGTGTCTAACTACTACCGGAAGCAGATTGGTCCTGAGCGCGTATTCCTACTGACACTGGGTGAGGCGGAGCGACAGTTTCGCATCAAGCAGTCAGGTAAGGGTGGAGATAGACTCGAGTCTAAGCCAGCCGACTTTACTCAGCGCGTGTCGGACGCATATAGGAAGATGGAGACGAACCCGAACTTTACGGTCGTGAGCGCACGAGAGTCAGTTCAGCGTGTAGCTGCTTATATTGTAGAGAAGATTATTTAGCGAGTTGACACGCGTATAGTGCTATGTATCACATATAGCACTATAAGTTAGCTCCGCTGAAGTGGCCCGTAAACGCTTGTCAGTACACGTAGTTACACGCTTCATCTTTGTCAACTGAGTGTATTGACTAGGTATAAAACATATGAGTATCAAACTATTATATCGTCGCACCTCTCTGCTTAGTGCTACAGCGGCAGCCCATAAGCTGAACCCCACTGATTGGTTGTTTGCCAGAGATGAGTTAACCCAGCTGCTGAGCACGGTTGGTATACCAGTAGTGACACCTGCGGTTGTACCGGTTATAGCCAGTAGAGCAGTGGCTATGAATGTCTGTACGCACAGGCATATGCTTAAGGACCCACCTCTATCGCCGCAGGGTATATTCAAGTTATTAGGCTATAAAGGGTGGAGAGACTACCTGGCCAGCTTCGCTTGTTCTATGACGAAAGACAGACTGTTCACAGAATTTAGCGTAGAAGACGATGATGACTTCGTAGCTAAGCACGACGCCGCTTACTCGTTAGACGTATATCTCGGCAGATTCATAGGCTTTTCAGTTAATATTCCCTGGGACAGTGACGCTAGATGGTTAGAGCGGTACATGGCTATGACGTCCAATGTAGCGCTTTCAGCAGGTAGACGTGACCAAGCCATGGCTGAGATAGTGGATCTGTGGCTAGAGCCTGTTTCAGACATTAATGGGTAAAGTGTGGTCTAGCTACCAATGGTCGTAAATAGTCAGCCAAACGAACAGCAAACAACACTAGCGAAGAAGCTAGTACACCAAGGAGCACGCATGTGCGATCTAATTAACAACCTAAAGAAGATGGCCGAGTCTAGCGGCGCGGCGGCTGAGCTACTGCTGCAGGCAGCTGAGCGGATCGAGGGGCTGGACGCTCGACAGGCCGTAGGATCCATCGCAGAGCATTACAACACTGACAACGAGCTAAGCAGACTACGTACAGAAAACGATCAGCTTAAGTATAGTTTGAGTATCCAGTCAGACTCTCCTAGTAGCTACAAGAACCAGCTGGAATACGCTAACAATCTAATCGACCGGATTGCTGAGGCAGCCGGGGTAGAGAGTGGTAGCCCCAGTGACGCGATTATTGCACGTGTACAGTCATTTAAGCAGCAGACTGACGCTATCCGTGTCGTCTGTGAGAAGCATATCGCCATCGGTCATGCTGCGGAAGCTAAAGCTGCACGTTATTCAGAGGAAAGCTCACAGCTACTACAGGCTACGGCGTATAGTGGGAGTATGTATATCGAATCGCGCGATAAACTACGCGAGATTGCTACTGCGTTTGGGGCAGGTGCCAACGTTAAGATGCCATCCATAGATTGGTTCCTATGCAAGATCAGAGCTATGCAGCCTACCAAGCAGGACACATGGGATCGGCAGAAGACTAAGGCATTAGAGGCTCTGCTTAAGGAGTTCAAGCTGTGGCCGACGTATAGTAACGTAGAAGGCCTTGGCTTGCTGCATAAGCGGGTACACGAGCTGAAGGAGTACGCAGCCAACATGGATAGCACGGTAGAGAAGCTAGATTGCTGTATTGTAGATAAGAATGCGCAGATTGAGAAGCTGACCCAGTCAGTGGCGAGTCTACAGGCAGAGCGTAACTCAAGCAATGCGACGCTATTGCAGGTGGCGGCTGCGCTACAAGTCAACGACAGCTGTGCAGACTGGCATACGAGGTTGTTGTACGTGGCCAGCAGCCTTATGTCGAGTCCCGCAGTAGACTTACGTCTCCATATTAGAGATTTAGAGGAGTGTCGGAAGCAGTTCGATATGTGTAAGAACCGCATCGCAGCAGCTAACGCGCGCTGGAATGTCAGGGTAGTTGATCCAACGAATTACGTTATGCAGTTGGAGTTCCTGCTTGAGGAGATTGGCGTCTATAGTCACAAGGCAGCCAACGCACAGAAGGTAGCGGACCAAGCCAGCGCTGATACCAAGTTCATCTCCAGTATGCGAGATGCGCTCAGCCACGAGATCGCGCGGCGAGAACACTAGGTCATAGCTAAAAAAAATAGAGTACAGCTGTGTGCTATGAACACAGCTGTAACCTCATACCAACAAAGGACTCACATGACATTTAATCTTAACTCAGCAGCCGAATGGCTCCCTATCCTAGCAGCAGCTGCTCAAGGTAAGGTCATTCAGAAGGCATTCCCTACGCTAGATAATACAGCGTGGGTAGCCACTGGAAGCATAGATATGGATGATAAGCCAAGCCGGTACCGAGTCGGTGCAGAGCCCCAGCTACGAGATTGGCTGGTAGAGGAGATTCCGATTGGCGGCATTATCCGGCTCACCGACCGGACAGCCGCACAGACGCCACAGGTTATCTTGTATGCTAAGTGGTCCACGGATACGCAGGCTAGGGCAGTAGTTTTGCTGTATGACACTACGGTTGTTGTGGAATTCCTGCGTAGGCACGCGGAATGGCAGTATCCTGGGCAGACCGAGTGGAAGCCGTGCGGAGTGATGGAGTGATCCGATACCGCAGGGACGTAGGTAAGCGCTGTGTAGAATTCGTTAAAGAGACCTGGGAGGTATGGGACGGCTACACATGCCTTGCCCCAATTAAAGGCCTACGGTTGGTTGAGAGTGGGCAGGGGACGTGGCGAGCTATGCTGGAGGGTTGGGAGCTGACTGCTACTAGAGCTGGTTGGGATCCACCTGACAATTTCACGTATGTAGACGAATTACCACCAAACGCAATACGGGTATTATGAACAACGCTGACGCTTTGACACTAGATGTACTGGCTGTGCTATGGTATGGGACTAAGTCGTATGTCGACATACAGTTACATTATTACTCAGACAAAGACCCGATTAAGAGCGCCATGCAGATCGCGAAGGCTATTAGCGTGCTACGGGAGCACAAGCTTGCTATAGAGATCCTGCCTAAGGGATACACGGCTAAGAGTTACGAGAAGGCTAGTGCTGCGTTTGCAGCGGCATTATCTAAGGTCTGCGCCGGAAAGAAGTTACGTAAAGTCGTAGCTAATCCACCGCCATGCACCTACGGGTTAACCCATCTAGGTAAGCTTATTGCAAGGAACATGCGATGACTCTTCTTGATCCTGCAGGTTATACGCTACCGCAGATAGTTGAGGCGATTAACCAGTTAGACGAGTGGATTACGCAACTAGCTGAACGGGCATACCAGCGCCCGCGCGTACCGCTGGGCAGCCCCACTGGGTCACTGGCTCAGCTGCTGCCTGCAGTGGATACGCATGCTTTTGTTGGTGGATGCTTCCCCACGTCAAGCGTGCCTTCCATACAGTCATCCCAGTGTAGCGCATGTTCATGGGGAGCGGTGCGGCTGGAACGCGACCAGCTTCAGGTAGACCTGGAAACGGCTATAAACGAGCGTGACCTGTGCCGCAAGGACGCGGAGAGCATGGCGGCAGTGCGGGATAGGCTTATGGCCCGTAAGGTTACGCTGCCGACCCCGTACATGCAGGGGTTTAACGACAGCATGGTAACGGACGCAGCTGGCGGGGAGTGGTATAGCAAGTGCGATATAATCGAAGCCATTCGCGCAGCTGGCGTGGAGATCGCATGAGCCAGTTCACCTGTGAGAAATGCCACGACACGCACGTCATAAAATGCTGGGATCAAGACATTATGTGTACGCACTGCCCAGTGCCGTGCCAGAAGTGCCGTGCTGGCGGAAATGGCCCGTATTGCGAGCACACGCCGTGCGACTGCTCGTGCCATAAGAAGGACAAGACTGTGAAGGTGGACACGCCGCGCTGGGCCGTTGTCTACTGGTGTACGTCGCGTAATAACGCCCGCGAGGTGAAGGGGTACCTGGATAGTCAGTGCCCGAACTGCGATGGATCGTCAATCCGGCAGCTGACGCGGTACCAGCAGTGAAGCGGCTGCTCTGCTTCATCGGTGTCCACAATTGGGATGGAAATCAGCCCCCACGCTGCCGTCGGTGTGGTCGGTGGTACTCACCACGAAACGTGACGCAGAAGAACATTGTTGCTGGAGGTGATGTCTGCGCTGGGAACATATACCACGGAAACACACCGAAGGGTGGGCTGTGACAACCACCACCACCAACGCGGTCACGTTATGCCCACACAGTTATAGGATGCCGGCAGAGATAACGCAGCAGCTTGACCTGTGTTTAGTGTGCGGCGAACGCGTCCAACCAGTTGTGTACAATACAGTTAACGACCTAGGATCACATGGTCGCCGTCTCAATATGTCACAAGAAATATCAATAAAGAAACCAACTTGGTCACCGCCACCGGGCGCACCCCGTAACAGAAAGCCATTCCTATGACTGACCCAGTACTTATCCCCCTCATCACAATCCGCAAGCCATACACGCCGTCTGAGTTAGTGGCAGCGATCACATCCGACCATATCACGCAGATGCTTGGCGATATCCCGAAGCGGCTGGCGGCGCTGGAGGCGGCTGCATATGTCCCCCCTGATGCTAGAGCAGCCTTTCGTAAAGCCTTTCGTAAAGCCTTCCCTATGATCCCTGTGCTGCCGACGCCTGAGCCGAGCCTGCACGGCGGGGATGACAACGCCGACCCGCTCTACTTACAGTCTCGGTTGGTAGCTATGCAGTTGCGGGTTGATTCGCTCACGGAATCGGTCAGCGGGGCAGCGGTCAAGATCGCGGCATGCGCGAAAGAACGGGACGCGGCGCTGGCGCGGGTGGCGGAACTGACGAAGGAGCGGGACACCGTGAACGCGACCCGGCTTGCCCTGGCGGGTGCCAACGACGAGGCTGTACGCATGGATCGTAACGAGCTGATTGCTGAGCGCGACAAGGCGCTGGCCGACCTCGCCGCCGAGCGGGAACTTCTAAGCCGAGCCGTCAGCGACCTATCGGCAATCAACATCGCGCTTGGCAGCCCCGAACACATAAACCTGGACGGAGCGGCACGGGAGATGGTGCGCGACCTCTCCGCCGCACGCGCCGAGATTGCTGCGCTGACGATCCTACTACGTGCTGCCCGCCAGTATCTGACGACAGGCAAGATGTTCCGGGCTGACGACAACGAGGCTATGGTATGTGAACGCATCGACGCCGTGCTGCGCGCAGCTGGAGTGGAGATAGCATGAGTTGCCCGATCTGCAAGTGCGAGACATACTTGACCGTGTGCCCGAGCTGCGGTGGAAACGCCAATCACTACAGACTGCGTGCAGCCGGACACGTGGGTGAAAACACCTGCGCGTCGATATTTGGGGGCAATAACGGGCAGAGGTACGCAACAGTTACTAGCTTCGGAACCCATTTCCCGATGGCTGTTGAGTTAGCTAAGCTGAAGGCCGACCTAGCTGCGGAGCGGTCGGCTAACGAGGAGTTACACAAGCGAATCGCTGAGATGGTGCCGGTAGCTGAGCTAGCTGCACTGAGTAATGCGGTTGATGAGGCACGGCAGGCACTTGGCGATTTCGTGTATATGGGTGAGAATTGGTCAGGTATAACGCGTCCACTAGATCAGTTAATAGGACGCAGCCGGTCCACCCTCAAGACGCTGGACCGTGCAGCTGGAGTGGAGATAGCATGAACGCCAGACTCAAGCCGTGGGAGACTGTAGGGCTAGGTGAAGGTGCGCTTGTGGTCGAATTAGCCAGCCACACGGAAGTTGTCAAGTTGACGAGGTTTGAGGCGCAATCGCTGCTGGATTACATGCAGCGCATGCGCCAGTACTGTGAGCAAGCTAACGAACCAGCTAAGCCTAAGAAAACCCTGGCGTTTTGTGAGCGCGGTAACGGGTATAACGCTAGGACGGCCCGATACGAAATGGGGAAGTCAGATACCAAGAGTAACAAACAAGGCAGCCAATGACTGAACCGCTTCCATGCCCGTTTTGTGGGTCAGCACCTATATTTGGTTATAGAGGACAGCCAGCTGTGAGCGGCTACGTAGCCTGTAGTAAGTGTGGAGCAGCAGGCCCAGAAGCACGAGCAGGTATGACCGGATCAGGCACTGTAATCGATGTCAGCGCATTTTGGACGGCAGCCGTGTTAGCCTGGAATACACGCACATGAATGACGCAGATAAAATGTTAATCTTCGGCCTAACTCTCGGCCTAGCCGTGGGCATTCTTATAGGCCGATGGGTCCAATCTTACCTTGACAGAAAGAGCTAATCATGAATTCAGAATACCTCAATCAGCCAGCAGCCATTATCCTGGCGCTAGCTGTACTAGTGTCCGCTATCCTAATCCCAGTCTGCTACTGCCGTTATAAGGTCGCTCAGCTGGCTATCTCAGCTGGCTTAGTAGAGCATCACGAGAGCGGCGCGCCTACATCCGACTGGGTCAAGCCATGACTGAGCCTGAGCAGATGCCATCACTTGGGTCACCGGAGTACGTGCATGCAGCTAGCGTAGGTAAGCTAGAGCGGCAGATTGGGCAGCTGATGGTTACGCAGTGTGGAGTAGATATGGCACGTGAGAACCTGGCGGCGGCTATTGAGGATAACGATGAACCTAAGTGAATGCCTGAGCGAGTTACAGCTGGCTTGCAAAGATGAGCCAATGGACAACGACGGCAAGGGCGCATGGTGGCTGTCACCTAAGAAGAAAGAAGGTAGGTACGCCTATGTGCACGATCACCTAGGCGATGCCACTGAGCAGCTAGATAAGCTACAAGACAAGTATTGGGCTATGCGAAAAGCAGTTAGTAAGCTACTAGAAACTGTAGCTATAGCCCAGCAGTTGCACGCAGAGTTAAAGTTTTATCAACGTAATCTACCAGCTTCTCTAGCTACTGTCGATGCAGACAGAGTCATTGAACGCTGGGAATCCGTCTAATCACTAAGGAATACCATGAAGATTGAATTTATCCCCGCAGTCGCGTGCGAGGTAGTTAAGCCGAAGACTATGTATCTTGGCCTATGGGTGAACACCGAATACGCTAAGGCCATGCGCAGCACAGACGGTGTCCGGCCACAGCTGTGTGGATTGTTTCCAAATCCGCCTACTGCGAAGGAGATAATCGACAATACGGATCTTGACGAGGTGTACCTTGGCTACGTTAAAGTGACGCTGTAAGGTAACATATGCCCACATATAAGGTATGGCATGGCGAGTGTGACAGTTACAAGGATGCTGAGGTCGTGGAGGCCAGCAACCCCAAGGCAGCAGCCAAGGACTGCTTGTTCCGTTACTACGCTGGAGATTGTGATTCTGGTGCTACAGCTATTGAGCCAGATACCGCCAACCGGTTCATAGCTACCCGCGAGGACAGCCCGGACTACTTCTATGTAGAAGAACAGGTTGTTTAAGAGATGTTATGTGTAGTAGAGACATCCCTGTAACCACGAAAGCCACAACATGCCCACGAATATGCCGGTTGCCCAGCCGTACAGTGAGAACATCGTTCGTCTGAATAAAGTAGCCCGCTGGCATAAGACTGTAGAACACAGCAGCGACGCATTCCTAAGTGATCTAGCTGAGCTACAGCAACAGCTGACCGTGTACCTGCAGCATAACGCTATTGAGCACGTCGCATCACGTCTTGGTGTACAGACACGCACTATAGAAGATATTGTGGTAGGACTGCTACCTAAGCATAGGCATCCGGTAGTCAAGTCCATGCTAGCTAAGAAGTTACACATCGGTCCAGTACATGGCCCGGTTGTACAGTCTGCAATACAGAAGGCGAAGGACCGGAAAGCTAAGTGGCGAGCTACGTTTACAGCGTGTAAGACCTGCGGCGTTATTCGCCAAGGGCGGAGCTGGTACTGCTCAACAGCGTGTAGAGAAGCATCTTTAAACGTCATCACCAAGGAATTATCATGAAGAAGCGCAACTACGGAGATATCCATAACCTAACAGGTGCGCACGCATCTAAGCCGTATAAGGCTAAGCGTGTAAAGAAGGGGCCTAAGAGCAATGAACGTGACGACATTAATCCGGTACTAGAGCGGGTGCTGCCACAGAACGCCAAGTACGTCGCTAAGCGTGCGCCTGTGTCGTATGTCAGGCGTGTACTAGGACAGGATGCTCGCCGTATCAACGGGCTATTCATCGCTAAGCCCCCGGCTAAAGCTAAGGCTGTAGCGCCCAACAAACGATAGTGTTCGCGCGAACACTAGACTTGTCCTAGTTAGCTAGTAATGTGTCAACAGCATGCAGACTAACTTCATCATCGACAGCCCCGTACACGACGTTTTTAGCGTATGTACGAGCCAACCAACAGAAGAAGCATGCTCAGCCTGCAGATTCGTGGTGTATAACCCGGATCACACGTTACGGGGATATTGGTGGATTCGTAAGAGTGGTCAAGTCTATGTGATGACGGTCAAGGACCCCATCAACAAGAACCACTTCATGAAGTCTGCTAGTACCTCAGATGAGCTACTCAGCCAATTTTATATCAGTTACGTCAAGTACCTGAAGCACATCTTCGACTACCTGGACAGCCAGTTAAAGAGCCTGCCTGCGCACGAGACTGTGAAGGCAGGCTTTAGGATTGGTTGGTTGAGGCGTAAACGCGATGTCTTAGTGAGTAGGCAAGTACAGCTACGTATTAGGAGCAGAGCCGCTCTAGCTGGACTGGCCGAGACAACGAGATCACGCGGTTGGCCAGTAGTTAATCTTCCACAGTTACCTTGGGAAAACGTCAATGCCGCACGAGCCGCCGCTGCCACTTGGGTACGAGACCACCATGGTCATCAAGTACCAGAACAACCTATCCATCCGTATGATCGCCAATCAGTTCGGGGTACCAGCTGCGTTTGTACGCAGACTACTGGTACGTAACGGATTAGAGATCAAACCAGCGGGTAGCTTTGTACGGGAACGCACCCGTGTTAAGCTACCAGACGATAAGCTGTTAGCACTGAGATATGATCTCCTACAGGGTGAACTGCACGCAACAGTCGCCCGTAACTACAATGTCAGTAGAGAGTGGGTACGTCAGCTAGCCAAGAGCTGGGGATTCCCTACCGGACGGGATGTTAGGGCTAACAGGCGTAATGCGCGGCTGCAGCTTGTTATTGGCCGGCAGGTGCACGATCTAAAGACGACCACGGTAGCTGACCGCTACGTTATCTGGCGTGAGCTGTGGGCTAAGGGTTATACGGCTAGAGAGATGGCCGTAACCCTGAGCCTGTCACCGAGAGCCTTAGCTGTGCGTATCTGCATCCTAAGGAAGCAGTACCCTGCCTGGTTTCCTACTCGCAGAGCTAAGCCAGTTGCAGTTGAGCCAGAACAGAGGACGATTGCTCCGGCTATGCCGGAGTGACCGTTTTTTTTTAGCTATGACTAAGGACCTTTAATGGCTGACCCGCGCCCAACAGACGGCTACATCGTACCTAAGGACCGGCTGGTATACGCTAAGGAGTGGGCCTACATCAACATCGGCCCATCAGCTACAGCGTGTACAGTTAAAGACGATGAGCCGTATGACCTCATGGGCTGGATGTCTCCAGCCATGATTCGGGTGGCTAAGGCTAACCAGCCTGTAAAGGGAGTAACAGCGGGCGCAACCGCAGCTACGCCGATTAAAGTAGCGGGTACAGAGACGCTCTTATCAAGGATTCCGTGGATCAACGACCTACTGGCTAGCTTCCCTGCAGCAGTGATACCAGCAAGACCAGTTAAGCAGGCTGAGATAGACGGCATTAAGGTCTTATTTGGCGTAGTCTGGTCAGGTGTACTACCAACAGCTTTAGACACAGTTATCGTGATATGGAACCGACCGATCACGGTTATGCACGCTGCCGGTATAGTCACAACAGCAGCAGTTGAGGTAGTTCAGGGGACCGCTGTCCAGTCCATCTCAGTAGCCTCTGTAACGGCCACTGGCAGAGCTATGAGCGTTAAGCTATCACGCCCTATAGCTATAGATGGGTCTGAGACGGTAAGCCTAGATTTCGCACGTGGAGCAGTCAGTACTGTGCTGCCGGCCGTAGAAGGTATTCGCCTAGCTGCTGTGGCGCTAAATCAGCAACTGTTTGGTGCAGATTACTCAGACGAGCTTACGGCCGATCCGAGTGCTTTAACTACGCCAACAGCAGACCTAGCTTTGGTAGATGTACTGCTTATACATAACAAGTTTACGCTCGCTAACATACCCTGCGTGTTCCAGTACGAGCTAGTTGATGCTAAGCGCAATACTAAGGCGTTGTTATGCTGGGCAGCCAACAACTTACTGCACGGGCATCCACGTATAGGCGTAAGCTTTGGATACGGAAACGGTGCGTTTAACGTAGACCCGGAACAAATCACACAGATCAACTGGAGTGCTACGAGTAGCCCCATTACAGCTACAGCTGTGAACATGGAGGATCAGTACGTCATATTTAATGCTGACGCAGCAGCTGACGCAGCAGTTACGGTTCCATTGCTTACTAGCTCAGTTCCTATGGACGTACTTGGTACTGTTAAGGAAGCCGTATCTAAGGGAGCCATTGGCCAGTCTAAGAAGACCACTGACTTAGATAAGCAGTTAGGGTCAGCACCTGCGTCAGCCGGTGAAATCCAAGGTGACGTAGATGTTCCGTTAGAATTAGGCGGTGGTGGTGGAAGTGTGGTTGTTAGCGCTATCGTGTACGGCGGTAACTGCGTGGAGACTGTTGCACCATTTGCTACAGCTAAGACTGATATATATGCGCTAGCTAGATTCCCAAAGCCGCTAGATCCTACGAAGCCAGTGAGCTGGGCGGCGCTAGAGCTACCCATTAGCTTTAAGCACGGTGATCCGATACCTCAGCGATCCAGCCCAGACACGCCAGTCGTGACTCCAAGCCAGGCAAAGTGGCCAAACGGTGTCGGTATAGCTCGTCTATGTAGAAACGCGGTAGTGGGTAGTAAAGCATGGAACGCTGACGTGTATGAAGCAGCTCTGCTACAGGCTGTAGTAAGCGCCCCATACTACTGTGGCTTTAAAGGCGATTCTCACACCAAAATATATGTTTATTTTAACAAGCCAATCATAGCCTGTGACTTGACTAAGACCTATCTAACAGAGAACACTCTAAACCATGGTCGTATTACCGTGACAGCTGTCGCTGGCGCAGGTACGTCTACACTCACATTAACTCTAAGCTCAGCAGTTGTAGTAACAGCTGCGCTTGGTGTCTTATTCGCGCCTAACTGCCTAACGGTTCAGCGTATTACAAATAGCGATGGTACTACGGTGGACGTAAAGAATACGGCCAACGTAGCACTGCCTATTACAATGATTGACGCCTATTCGTGGTGGATGCCAACGCCTATAGACGCAGTGGCCGGTGTTACGATTAGAGACGCTGTGTATGACCCAGCGGCCGGCACCGGAATGACGCTATTAGTTTACTTTAATGGCCCAGTTAGCGCAGCCCCGGTTATTACGCTGAGTGCGCCGGCCGATACCATTACTATTGGAAACTCACCAACCATTGCCGGCGATGTTGTTACATACACCATGACCAGTAAGCCAACCGACGTGCAGCTTGCTGGCGCGGTCACGGTAGACTCCTACGGTGGCGCAACAACTGTACAGGGAGATATACCGTCAGGAGCTATAGCAAGCGGCTCGGTTACGTTACGCGTTAAAGCAGCGCGTAATTGCTACGTTACTGTCATAAATAGGAGTACCGAGAAAGCCTACGTAGTCGGGGATATTATTGACGTAGCAGTCAGCTCCACATACGAGCTAGCTGATCAACAGAGCACTCCGGTTGTAATGTCATGTTATGACACAGCTTTACGGGAGGCTTTATCCACAGGTACACGCACTGTGTTACAGCTGTTGTATGGTCAGGACATAAGTGGCTTGAAGGTAATCAAGTACGCGGCGGCTGTACCAACTGAACTACCTGAATTTACAAACGTATACGCTACTTCGTTTGCTACTGATGGGGTAGGGAGTGCCTACGTCTGGACTAATGGAATAAGAGATATAGTTCCAAAACTCGTGTTTAATAACAATTTACTTTATCCACATCTATTAGTCACGGGGCAGATAATTACATCCACGATCACAGTGCGCATTAAAATAACCGGAACTGACCCAGAGAGATTTCAGACATTTTACGTACCGTACGGCTTCTAATGAGTAAATTACCGAACCTTCAGTCTCTAAAAATCTATGGAGTTTGCGACTTTACTCGCTATGCCACCACAGATTCTCTAAACAAGCACTGGTCAGATTTAGAGAAGGTAGGCCAGTCAGAAGACTCAATAACTGCCTACGACATAATGGAAAATGTTAATTTAGTAAAAGACGAATCATATATGAACGATGATATTCCTAGGAGAGTATTGCCGTGCAGAGTAGCAAATCCTAGCACCATATTAGCTACAAAAATTAGTGGCGAAACAATGTGGGGAGCGGGATACTCATATGTTTTTGACGCTAATAGCTTAGTTCGATACTTGAGTTACAAACAGTTAATTAACGCAGCTAGCGAATTTACTACAATTCCAACAGTGTATAATCAGGTACACACTCGGCACATTCAAATGTCAGGAGTCGCTTACGGAATTAAGAGAGACTTTACACTAACTCTTCAAATTAAAAAGAAATTTGAAACGGTATATGTAGATATTCAGTCAGTTGCAGTTATAAAAACGGTTGGTGACTCTCAAATATTTAAGTTTGATTTGTATAGTGTTCCAATTAATCAAGTACCTTATATAGACGTTAGAATTAAATTAGATAACCCAACAGTTTCACCAGCAAAAGAATTAAAAGTTGTTGACGAAGTTGGGGGATTTTGGGGACAATGTAATGTAATACGTGATGTTCCAGTAGGTGACTATCGGGAGAATTTACTATTAACTTCAACCCCTTATTCATATTTCAATTTACCAGACGCTTACCAGAGTGGTTACATAGCCCCACTGGGTAACTCACAAAATGCCTGGAATTTGGAGCACATACAGAGTATATACACGGATAAATTTTGGATGACACAAAGCGATTGGGTCGGTGGATATGCCCAAGCTAAAATATTCTTTCCATCTGGAAATAACTTATTAACTGCTAAAACCGCATTTCATCAACAAAACAGTGCTAAAAGTGGATATGGTTCTTTTTATTCTAACAGTGGTTCTCCTCTGTGGCACTATACAGAAATACCAAACGGATATCCTCTTAAATTAGTTACATATACGTTTTCCTTAGATGGAGCAACGTTAAAAGCAAAAATAGTACATACAGTCCCAGGAAGTAGTACATATGTAACAGATTTGAACATTGGAACTCTACCAACAGGAACAGATAGAAATGGAACACGAAACGTAATAGATATTAGCTCGGTATTTACATCTCAACCATTTGTTCATACAAATACTTATTATGTGGAGTGGGAGGTAGATAGCACTCTCTACACAAAAACTGCTTATATCCATCACTTCTTTGATTTCGAGGTACGCGAGCCTTATCATAGTATAGTTGTGGGGGATAATTCTATAGATGCTAACAATAACTTCGTGTATGAACCAAATGCAGTAATTAAGGGGTTCTTGTTTGCTCCTCAAACAAATACTATTACAGCCGGGGAAATCATAGCTCCTGGGTATAGTCCTTTTACGCTAAATAAATCTGTAGAGTATCCACCAGGACTCGGACCTTTTACCGTAGATTCCGGCTACATAACATGTAATGCACCGAACAATACACCTGGAAGCAACTTCTATATTTATT
>Ga0209182_10000003_pt1 | contig 52868 bp, 40 predicted proteins | sample LakBais05cmmetaG_FD_185474 | JGI IMG/M metagenome (GOLD analysis project Ga0209182, IMG submission 185474) | Lake sediment microbial communities from Lake Baikal, Russia to study Microbial Dark Matter (Phase II) - Lake Baikal sediment 0-5 cm... | ecosystem: Environmental > Aquatic > Freshwater...
ATAGTAAGCCGCTTCGGCCCTTGTCAACAGCCGGCTCCTCTCGCCGACTTCCGGGGAAGCCGGATATATCCCGGATATGATGAAATAGGCCAGGGCGCTTTTTTCTTCGGGTCCAAGCGCGGAAAAATCTTTTGTCGCATGGTCTGCTTCGCTTCGGCCGACCAAATTTTGCGTTCTCTCCTGCCACTGAAAACCCTCGATCACGAGCCTGGCGAAGGCGATGAAATTCAACGGCGCCTGCCCGGGCGCGAATTTCTCGTTCTTCTTGCCGAGATGGAGGAGGGCTTTTCGGATCCAGTCCGCCGTTTCGCCGAACACGGCCGCTTCCTTGAAATAGACCGGATCCATTGTCTGGGGAATGATGTCCAGGGCCATGAGATAGGCCAGCTTGGGGCTGATGTTCGAGCCGGCGACTTGAACGGGCGGAAGAACGGCCCGGCTCTGGAGCTGCCATTCCTGTTCTTTTTCCAGGACGCATTCCGTGCTTTTCAGGTAGGGAACGGGATTCCCTCCGAACATCTTTTCAATGTCCTCAGTGGCCCCGCCGCAGGTGCTGGTGTAAAGCGCATTGATCAATTTCCCGTCGTAAACGGCCACTTCTCCCCTGGTCGCCTCGACTGCCTGCGTGCTCAGGGGATGCTCGATGCTCATGCCCTCGTAAACCTGGGAGACCGGCGTGGCATAGAGGTCGAAACCCAATTCATCAAACTGACCGATATTTTTGAGGGCGTATGTTCTGGCGGCGATGGCCTGGGCTTTTTGGGCTTCGAGCTCGCCGAAATTATAGGGCGAAAGCTCCCCGGGGACCACGCCTTTCAGGTAATCCTCGAGGTTCAAGATATTGACCAGGAGGATCCCTTTCCGGCTTCCTTTCAGGATGAATATTCCCCTATAATTCTTGCCGCTATAGGATAGATAGGTTTCCGCATTGGCTGGAATGAAATAGAGCGAGGTTTCTGCGTTTAAATTGATCAGCTCGTCGTTGACCAGCACCCACTGCGGCTTGGAGGCCGATTCTGTCACTTCTTCCCGGACAATCCAGGCTTCTTTGAACCCAAGCATAGTCGACTTTTTGATGAATTCCAGGGCGTTGCCGCGGGTCAGGAAGTCTCCGACACGAACCTGATAGATCCCTTCCAGGTCATTTTCCCTGGCCTGCGTTACATAAACCCGATTATCAATCCTAGGCCTCAGTTCCTTGGCCGTATCCTCGGCGTCTTCTTTCTTTTTCGTCTGAGCGACCTGGACAACGAACTTTTCGGTTAACTTTTCTTTGTGCCCCTTGACCCTGACCTCGGATACGTCCTCGGCCAGGAGCTTATAGTTCCCGCCAACTTGATATATCTTCATGCCTGAGGAAGCATGAATATGAATGTCCTCGAGGTTCAGTCCAAGAGCAACACGGATGACCGGCTTTTGGATGAGAAAGCCATAGAAGAAGTCATTTTCCTTGCCGAATTCCGACGGCCGGCCTCCTAGAAAGAACAAGACGAGGAAACTCAGCATAAAATATTTATGGTTCTGGCGGATGACTTTAGGCATTGGATGATCTCTAGACTTGACCGTATTTTAGGCGGATTTTTAAGGCTTTGTCAAGAAAATTGTTCTATATATGCTACCTTTAAAAAATATATACCATATGTTGTAGTTTTCAATAAGCGAATTCTTGCCTACGATACAGGAAACCGAGCCCCTTGTCAAGACGGCGGCAGAACCCAGCCATGTGAGCGTATATCACTTTATGTAAGCAATTCTTTTTCCGGAGTGCCGGAAAGTCGAGAAGGGGTGGCGCGGCGAAGGGGCTCCCCGCCCGCGCGCAGCGGCCTGGCCGCGAGCACGGCCGGGGAAGAGCCGCGACAGGACCCCACCCCCAGACTAGCCTGACGCCGGAAAAAGAACTGCTTACGTAAGCCCAGCCGGCCTTTGACTTTTAAAAAGAATCCGCTATAATCTCTTTTTTTCGCTTCAACTCCATTTATAAAGGACGCCTGATGTCAAACATCGAATCTTACGAGGTGCGGCTGAAAGACTTCAATTGGTCGATCTCCGAGAAGGAACTTGGCTATAAGCCGGGTAATACCCTCAACATCGGCTGGTACTGCTCGGACCGGATTTGCCTTCAGGGCAAAGGCGACAAGCTGGCCCTCCTCTGGGAAAGCTCGACCGGCGCCGAGAAGAAATTCACCTATCACGACATCCGCCGGGCAAGCAACTCGATCGGCGCTTTTTTGCATGGCCTGGGAATCAAGCCTGAAGACCGGGTCTGCCTCTTCATGGACAAAATCCCTGAACTTTACATCGGTCTCCTGGGCATTCTAAAGACAGGCGCCATCGGCCAGCCTTTGTTCTCCGCGTTCGGCGACGAGTCGCTCTTCGTCAGGCTGGATAACGCCCAAACTTCGGCGATCATCACTCAGAAAAAACACGCGCCCAAGGTCCGTAAAATTCTGGACAAGCTCCCCCGGTTGAAACACATCATCATCGTTGACTATGACGGGAAAGCGCCTCTCCGGGAACGCGAAGTCCCCTTCTCGCTCGAAAAGGCTGTGCCTATCGATCATTTCGATGTCTATCCGACTCAGGCAGAATCCCCCTCTCTTCTTCACTATACGTCGGGCACGACCGGCCAGCCCAAGGGAGTTAAGCACGTCCATTATTCCCTCGTTTCACAATACTTAACGTCCAAATGGGTTCTTGATCTTCAGGAAGATGATATTTACTGGTGTACCGCCGACCCGGGCTGGGTCACGGGGACTTCTTACGGTATCGTTGGCCCCTGGAGTATGGGCGTCACCCAGGCCGTCCTCGACGCCGGCTTCTCGGCCGAGGCCTGGTATAAATTCATTGAGAAATACAGGATCACGATGTGGTATTCAGCGCCGACGGCCATCCGCTCCCTGATGAAAGCCGGCAATGAAGTGGTCAAAAAATATGACCTCTCGTCCCTCCGCCACCTGGCCAGCGTGGGCGAGCCGCTCAATCCCGAGGCTGTCATATGGTCGGAACGGATCTTCGGAAAGGCCTTTCTCGACACCTATTGGCAGACCGAGACCGGCTCGATCATGATCAGCAACTACCCCGGGATGAAGATCAAGCCGGGCTCCATGGGAAAAGCTTTTCCCGGGATCACAGCCACTGTTCTAGACCCCAAAACCTACGAGCCGTATAACGTAACCGGCAAGATCGGCTTAATCGCTTTGAAGCCCGGCTGGCCGTCGATGATGCGGACATACTGGAACAACGAAGAAGCCTACAAGAACAAGTTCAAAAACGGCTGGTATCTGACGGGCGACCGGGCCAGCATCGACAAAGAGGGGTATTTCTGGTTCGTCGGCCGCGACGACGACGTCATCAACACAGCCGGCCACCTCGTCAGCCCGTTCGAGGTTGAGTCTGCCCTGCTCGAGCATCCGGCCATCGCCGAATCGGCCGTGGTCAGCAAGCCCGACCCGATCAACATGGAGGTCGTCAAGGCGTTCGTGACGCTCAAGCCCGGTTTTGCGGCCAGCACTGACCTGGAGCTCGAGATCATGAACTTTATCCGGAAGAAACTCTCACCCCTTGCCATGCCCCAGGAGATCGAGTATGTCGAATCCCTGCCCAAGACGCGGAGCGGCAAGATCATGCGCCGGATTCTCCACGCCAAGGAATGGGGCGAGGAGATCGGCGACACGTCAGCGCTCGAAAACGATTAATCCCCCTCTCCCCCTTTTAGGAAAGGGGACCAGGAGGGATGATATTGCTCTCAATTTGGAATATGGTATATTAAGGAAGGAGTTTTAAATGGACAACCTGAAAGACATGATCCTCAAATATGTCATCGAAGAGTATATGGAAGAAGGCGGGGACCCCATCAGCTACGACACGCCCCTGATCTCGGGCGGCATCGTGGACTCCTTTTCCATGGTCTCGCTCAAGCGGTTCCTCGAGAACAAATACAAGATCTCCATTCCCGATGACCAAGCTACCCCGGAAGCCTTCGACTCCGTGAACAAGATCTCGGACGTGGTCAAACGATTCGTGAAATAAATCAGCAAACATGTCTTTTTCTTGTCATCGCAAGCAAAGCGTGGCAATCATAATCCCCCCCCATATTCCCCCTTATTAAAGGGAGGATTATAAAAAGTCGAAGGAGGCATCATCATGGCTTATAACGACAAAATGCGCGCTCTTTATCAGGAGCAGCTTGAAGGCTTGAAGGCTGCCGGCATTTTCAAGCAGGAACGGTATATCCATTCTCCCCAGGCCGCCGACATCGAAGTCGAATTTCCCGAAGGCTCTTCGCTCCGGAAGGTCATTAACATGTGCGCCAACAACTATCTGGGGCTTTCGAGCCATCCAGATGTTATCAAGGCCGCCCATGAGGGACTGGACAAGCGCGGCTACGGCATGTCCTCGGTCCGGTTCATCTGCGGAACCCAGGATATCCATCATGAGCTTGAAAAAAAAGTAACAGAATTCCTGGGCACGGAGGGCACGCTCCTCTTCCCCTCTTGCATGGACGCCAACGCAGGCGTCTTCGAAGCCGTTCTGACCAAGGATGATGTCATGATCTCCGACCGCCTCGTCCATGCCTCGCTCATCGACGGCATCCGCCTCTGCAGCGCCATGCACGACACCTTTAAACACTCCGATATGGCCCATCTCGAATCCAAACTCCAGCTCCACTCCGACAAGCGCCTGAAAATGGTCATTACGGACGGGGTGTTCTCGATGGACGGCGACACGGCCAAGCTCGATGAGATGGTCGCCCTGTCCAACAAATATGAGGCCATGCTGTTGGTGGACGACTCCCATGCCTCGGGATTCATCGGAAAAACCGGCCGCGGAACGCATGAAAAGTGCGGTGTTATGGGCAAGATCGACATCATCACGACCACATTCGGAAAAGCCCTTGGAGGGGCCAGCGGCGGGTGCGTTTCCGGCCGCAAGGAACTTGTCGAGATGTGCCGCCAGAAAGCCCGGCCGTATCTCTTCTCGAACACGATCGCCCCGGTTGTCGTCGCCGGCGTCTTAAAAGTCCTCGAAATCCTCTATGCTTCGACCGAGCGGCGGGACAAGCTCGAAAGGAACGCCGCCTACTGGCGGAAAGGCCTGACCGATGCCGGCTTCGTTTTGAAGGAAGGCGACACGCCCATCGTTCCGGTCATGCTCTTCAACGCCAAGCTGTCCCAGGATGTTTCGCGCGCTCTTTATGATGAAGGCGTCTATGCCATCGGATTCTTCTTCCCGGTTGTTCCCCAGGGCCAAGCCCGGATCCGGACGCAGATCTCCGCTGCCCATGAGATCCACCACCTTGACAAAGCCCTCGATGCTTTCACAAAGGTCGGGACAAAATTCAACATCCTGGGCAAGACGAAACAGGAAATCATTGAAATGTACGGGAATTAATGGCCCGGAAGAAAGGGCTCGCTCCTTCATAAGAATCGGCAAGGGCCGTGATCGGCGCCGCAAAGATCGCCGCGCGTTTGCTCAAAACCTCCCGCCCGCAGGCATAAATAAGATAGACTAGGCCGACGGCCAGGAGAAGGCTGAGGAGACGGGCGAGTCTTTCATCGAGAGCTATACAAGACGCTTGCGTCGATCGCAGACCGGATTTATTCAAGTCTGACGTGACTTAAGTCTGCTCATAGCCACAGCCCCAAGAAAAGGTCCGATCGCCAAGAACGCGAATGCCCACTGCCAGCCGACATGTTGTGAAACCCAGGCGATGAACTGAATGGACACGACCGTGATAGCGAAGCCGATGCCGTTTTGGATGGTGAGGGCCGTGCCGGTATACTCGGCCGGACAGGACTGTGCGGCAAGGGCTGAAAATTGAGGCGAATCCGATATCACAAAAATTCCCCAGAGAAGCATGGCCGGAATAAGCAGGGCAGGAGGCAAATTGAATATAATCCCGGAGAGAACACAAAACGTGCAACTAACGATAAGCGAAGCCATCGCCACGGCTTTTTCCCCGACAGATCGCGATATCCAACCGCCCAGGATGCAGCTAAAAATGCCGATGCCGATGACGGAAAATACAACAAGCGGAACAGAGACAGCGGAGACCGACCGGCTGAAACTCGCCCCAAGATACGAGGCCGAAAGCGACCAAAATGCGTAGAGCTCCCACATGTGGCCGAAATAGCCGAACGCCTGAAGGCGGAAGGGGCGGAATTTGAAGACGCGGAATGCGGCCCGCATGTCAAAGCGCGGGGATGCCGTCAAGTAAGGCCCGTCGGGAATGCCGATTTTGACGATGAGTCCGCCGGCCAACGAGAGCAAGGATGCCAGGAGCATAAGATGCCGCCAGTTGAAATCCGCGCCCAGGGCGAAGATGAGATAGGGAATTGCCGTTCCAAGCGTCAGGGCCCCGACCATGATCCCAAGGCGCCAGCCCAGCTTTTCGCGGAACCACTGGGCGACAAGCTTCATCCCGACCGGATAAACTCCGGCCAGTGTTATTCCCGTCAGGAAACGAAAGAGAACGGCCCCAAAAAGAGCCTTGGAAATCAGGGCAAACCCGGCATTAAAGACGGCGCCCAAAAGAGCCGAGAAAAAGAACACGCTGCGCGTTTTAAAGATATCGGCCATGTTTAAAAGCGCATAAAGGAACGTGCCAAGGATAAATCCGAGCTGGACAGAGATCGTCAGCCACGAGGATTGGACTTCGCTCAAGGTCCAGATCTTTTTTAATCCCGCGGCTGCCGCCGTCCCGGAAAACCAGATCGACGAGGCCAAGAGGACGGAAAAAGAGATCAGCAAAAGCGCTTTATCCGGTTTATTCATTGCCGTTTAAGACTATTGATATTAAAATGAAAAACCGGCACAAATCAACCGATGATTAAAATCACAGAAGTCAGAGCCAAAAGTATTCTCAATAAATCCAAGATCTTCGATTATTGCGTCAACTGTTATACGGGCTGTCAGGTCAACTGCCGCTACTGCTATGCCCGGCTGTTCATCCCCCGTTATTCGGGGCACTCCGAGCCCTGGGGAAGTTTCGTCGACGTCAAAGTGAACGCACCCGAGGTCCTCGCCAAGCAGGTCTTGAGGGCGAAAAAGGGCATCGTCTGGCTGTCTTCGGTCTGTGATTGCTATCAACCGCTCGAGGCTAAATACAAGCTGACCAGGCAGTGCCTGGAGATCCTGGCCGAGCATCAATTCCCGGTTCAGGTCCAGAGCAAGTCTATCCTCCTCTTACGTGATCAGGACATTTTCAAAAAATTCGAAGCCGTCGAGGTCGGATTCACGATCACGACAGACGACGAAAGAATCGCAAGATTATTCGAGCCCGGAGCTTCTCCGGTGAACGAGCGGATTCAGGCGCTCGGCATCCTAAAATCCAATGGAATCAGGACCTTCGCCTTCGTCGGTCCGATCCTTCCCGGAAATCCGGAAAAGCTCGTCGCCCTGCTTGAAGGGAAAATCGACAAGGTCCTCATCGACCGGATGAATTATTTGGATACGATCAAGATGTTCTATCTTCAGCAAAATCTCGGATACGCCATGAGCAATGATTTCTTCGCCAATCAGACTCACCGCCTCGTTGAAGAGTTGAAGAAAAAGGGCACGAATTTTGACGTCGTGTCTTAAAGTCGCCCGTCGGCATGAACAAGAGGAGTAAGCAATTCTTTTTCCGGGGCGCCGGAAAGTCGAGCAGGGGTGGCGCGGCGAAGGGGCTCCCCGCCCGGGCGCAGCGGCCTGGCAGCGAGCACGGCCGGGGAAGAGCCGCGACAGGACCCCGCCCGAAATTGGCCTGACACCGGAAAAAGAATTGCTTATACAAGAGGATGCCTTTTTTCATATTCGCAAAAAATATGATACATTAATGGCATCTCCAAAATCGAGGAATGCCATGAACATCGGGAATGTTATTTTAAAGCTCTTCCTGGCCATCGTGCTCGGGGGGATCATCGGGATCGAGCGGGAAACCAGCCATAAGCCTGCCGGCTTGAGGACCAATATCCTGATCTGCATCTCGTCAGCGATGATGATGATTCTCGCTCAGCTCTATTCCGGCGGAAGTGAGGCCAGCCGGGAAAGCATGCGGATGGCGGCCGGCGTGATCACCGGCGTCGGCTTCCTGGGCGCCGGCGCGATCATCCAATCGCGCGGCACGATCCACGGCCTGACCACGGCCTCAACCATCTGGGCCGTGGCCGGGCTGGGACTCGTGATCGGCGCCGGCTATCTTGTCCTTGCCGTCCTCTTCACCGCGTTGGTCGTCTTGACCTTGGTCCTTTTCCGGAAGATCGAACAGTCCCTCATCAAGAAATCCGAGAAAAGCCATCCCGTGGAACATTGATCCGGCGGCCGTAGAAAAATAGGCCGAAATCTCCTATAATGAACGCCCCGTCCCATGAAAGGAAAGCCCGCTCTTATTTTTTTTGCAGTCGCTCTCGCAGGGTCCGCCTCCGCCTCATTCGAGAACGCTTCCCCCCAAAAAGCCGGCCTGGCGATCAAAGACAGTCTCGACCGGACCGTCTCCATTCCGGCCAGAGTCGAACGCATCATCTCGATCCAACCCGAGATCTCCCGCCTCATCGTCGCCTTGGGCGCGGGCGACAATCTCGTCGGCGTCGATTACACCCTCCGGCTGCGCGACCACATGTTCCGGATCATCTATCCGAAAGAGCACAACCTGACGCTGGTCTCCATGGCTGAGAATAACATCAACCTGGAGATGATCATGCGGCTGAAGCCGGACGTTATCTTCGTCTCCCCCTATGAACGGCAAATCGTCAAAGCGCTCGAAGGAAAAACCAGGATCCCCGTCGTCGCCTTGGCATCCATGGGAAACTTCACGAAGCTCTGCGAGGAGATGAGACTCGTGGGCCGCGTTCTCGGCCGGGAGAAAAGGGCGGACGAGCTTGTGGCTTATTTCAACGAAGGCGTCGATCGAGTCCGGAAATCGCTCGATGCCGTCCCCGAACAAAAAAAGCCCCGGGTTTATCTGTCGTTCTGGGGTTCGCTCACCAGGACTCCCATCCTTTACGAGCCCGTCAATGCCGTCGGCGGCATCAATGTCGCGGAAAAGATTGCCCCCGACATTCTCGGGTCCGTCTCAACCAAGGTCAATGTCGAACAGATCATCCGCTGGAATCCCGACGTCATCCTGGTCCATGGTCATTATCCGCCAAGAGAAAGGACCATGACCGTCGACGAGGTCCTCGCCGACTCAAGGCTTGCCTCGGTCGAAGCCGTGCGGTCTAAGAAGGTCTTTTACACCCTGGGCTTTTGGGATTGGTGGGACATGGCCGAGGTCATGATCGAAACACTGTACCTGGCGAAGCTGTTCTATCCCGAGCGGTTCATAGGCTTCGACCTCATCCGGGAGGGGAACGCGATCTTCAAAAAGTTCTACGGCGTCGGCGGCGGATTCTCCGAACTCTGCCGGATCCTTAAGTGTGACGAATGGACGCATGAGTAACAGACGGCGGGCGCTCTGCATCTTCATTTATGTCTTGCCCTTACTCGTTTTTCTCTTTTCTCTGTATCTCGGACCCTTCCACATCCCTCTCCGGGGCCTGTTCAAAACCCTCCTATCCCCTCTCTTCCCCTCTTTCAAACAAGGTCTTTCTGAGGGTTATATCAGCATCGTCTTCGGCGTCCGCCTTCCCCGCCTGCTCCTGGCTATGATGGTCGGAGCGGCCCTTTCCGTCTCCGGCGCTTCACTCCAGGCCCTGTTCAAAAATCCTTTGGTCAACGAATACATCCTGGGCATATCCTCCGGAGCGGCTTTTGGCGCGGCGCTCTCGATTGTTTTTCTCGGCCAGCATTTCCCCCGTCAGATTTCGGCGTTCGCTTTCGCTGTAGCGGCCGTCCTGGCCGTATTAGCGGTCGCCAAAAAATCAGACTCACCGATCGTATCCCTCCTCCTGACCGGCGTCATCGTTTCAGCCTTTTTCTCGGCGCTCCTTGCCCTCGCCGAGTTCTTCGCCAGCCCCTATGCCCTCCAGGGCTTATTCTCCTGGCTCATGGGCGATTTATCGATGGCCGGCGGGAGCGAACTCGCCATATCTTTCCCCCTGATGGGAATCGGGATCGTCGGGCTCATCCTCCTCCGGTGGCGGATGAACGTCCTGTCCATGAGCGATGAAGAAGCCAGGTCCATGGGCGTCAATATCGGCAAGGAAAAATTTCTGGTCATCTTCCTGACGACCTTGATCACGTCGGCCGCCACAGCCGTGGCCGGAATCATCGGCTGGGTCGGTCTCATCATCCCCCATCTCATCCGGATGATGGTCGGCGTCGACAACCGCCGGGTCATCCCCCTGTCGGCAGCGCTGGGCGCGAGCTACCTGCTCCTGGCCGACGACCTCGCCCGCAGCCTGGCCTCGTTCGAGGTGCCGGTGGGGATCTTCACGAGCATCATCGGCATTCCCTTTTTCATATTCCTTTTAAGGAAATCCAGGAAGATTTGGCTATGAGCGTCCGGATCAAAGACCTGACCTTCAGCTACCGGAACTTCTCGCTCCATGTTCAAAACCTTCAATTCGAGGGCGCCAAGATAACGGCCATCGTCGGACCGAACGGCGCCGGGAAGACGACGCTGCTCAAATGCATCTGCGCCATTCTCCCCGCCCCCAAAGGCTCTCTGTTCATCGATGGCCGGGACATCATCGCCATGCCGGAAGAGGAACGGGCCAAGCTCATGGCCTACGTCCCTCAGGAGCACACGGCGGCCTTTAATTACACCATCCAAGATTTCGTTCTCATGGGACGGGCGGCCTATATCTCGCTTTTTTCCACGCCCTCGAGCGCCGATGTCCAGATTGCCCACGAAGCCCTGGAATATGTCGGGCTGAGACATTACGCGTCACGGCCGTATTTCCAGCTCAGCAGTGGGGAGCGCCGGCTGGTCCTTATCGCCCGGGCCCTGGCCCAGAAATCGGACATTCTCATCCTCGACGAGCCCACATCGTTCCTCGACCCGAAACATGAGACCGAGCTTCTCGAGCTGGCCAAAAAATTGGCCATCGAAAAGAAAAAGACGATCCTCGTGACCCTTCACAATCTCGACATGGCCGTGAAATACTCCGATGCCATGGTCTTCATGAAAAAGGGCGGTGTGGTCGCCCAGGGCAAACCGGATGATATCCTGACCGAGACCTTGCTCGAAAACGTTTATGAGATCAAAATGACCATCATCCGGTATGACGGACGGAAGCTCATCGTGAAATGAAGGACAAAACTCGAAGAATGAAAGGGACGTCCTGGTCTGAGATTTTGTTTTTTCCGCTCATTGTGTTAAACTATGGTTTGATTCTCAGGCCAAGGTCCTCCTCAAGCCCGATGACTTTGAGAGGGGAACGGTTATTTTATAGAATAGTTATGGGAATAGCCGGATAATGAAGATCCGTTATCTCAATGGAAGCAGGCTCTACCATGCCTTCCTCGCCGGCGGGAACGCCGTCATCCAGGACCAGTCCTACCTGAACAAGATCAATGTCTTTCCCGTGGCGGACGCGGACACGGGAACCAACCTGGCTACGACCATGCGGGCCATCGCCGAAGGGTCGGAGGCCAACCGCTCGATCAAGACCACGCTGCGGTCGATCGCAAACGCCGCTCTCAGCGGCGCGCAAGGCAATTCCGGCATTATCTTCGCCCAGTTCATCCACGGCATCAGCCGGGAAATCGAATACGAGTTCAAGCTTTCGACCCACGCCTTCGGCGAATCCGTCAAACGGGCCGTCCAGCACGCGTACAAGGCCATCGTCTCGCCCGTCGAAGGGACCATGATCACGGTCATCCGGGACTGGGCCGAGGCCGTTTACCAGAAACGGACCCAGACCTCGGATTTCGTGGAGCTCCTGACCGATTCGATGCACGCGGCCCAGAATTCCCTCAAAGAAACGACCCATAAGCTTCAGGTCCTGGCCAAAGCCGGCGTCGTTGACGCGGGAGCCAAGGGTTTCGTCGATTTTCTCGAAGGCGTTCTTCATTTCATCAAAAAGGGAAGGCTGACGAAGATCGCCAAAACCGAAAGCGCCTGGACGGCCGAGGAAATCAAGACACCGGCGGAATACAAATCCCTCGACCATCGTTATTGTGCCGAGGCACTGCTCGTCGGCGAAAACCTCGATCCCGACGCCATTCGATCCATCGTCCAGCGCTACGGCGTATCGGCGGTCGTCGCAGGATCGGAAGAAAAGGTCAGGATCCACGTCCACACCAACGAACCAGCAGCGCTTTTCTTCGAGCTCAAGGAGCACGGCGCGGCCACCCAAATCAAGGTCGATGACATGCGGCGACAGTACGAAGCTGCGCACGCGCCGAAATCGAAGATCGCCATCGTCACGGATTCGTCCTGCGACCTTCCGCCCGATGTCCTGGACGACCGACAGGTCCACGTCATCCCGCTCAACCTGTCCTTCGGCCAGCACCGGTTCCTGGACAAAGTCACGATCACGCCGCTCCAGGTCTACGGCCTGCTCCAGAGGAGCAAGGTCCAGCCCACGACCGCTGTGCCGCCGGCGCGGACGATCCAGAGCCTGTTCGCCTTCCTGGCCGCCCATTATGAATCCATGATCGTCCTTACGATTTCCGAGAAGCTGTCGGGCGTCCACAGCCTCTGCCGGACCATTGCCGAGCAGATGCCGGGGAAGAAAATCACGGTCATCAACTCGCGCGGCCTCTCCGCCACCCTCGGGCTGCTTGTCGCCCGGGCCTCGGACATGGCCCTGGCCGGCGCCTCCCATGACGAGATCGTCGAGCGGGTCAACGCCTGGATTCCAAAATCCAAGCTCCTCGTCGACGTCCAGACGCTGAAATACATGGTCCGGAGCGGCCGGGTCAGCAATGTCAAAGGCTTCATCGCCAAGATCCTCAACATCAAACCGATCATCACCCTCGACGAGGAAGGAAAAACGGCCGAGAGCGGCAAGTCATTCAGCCGCCGGAGCAACATGGCGAAGATCCTGAAAAAAATCAAGTCCGCTGCGGCGATGGAAAAAATCCGGGGCTATGCCGTCGTCCATGTGCGGAACCAAAAGCGAGCCGCCCTTTACGGACAAAAGCTCACCGAAATCCTTGGAAAAGAGCCTGAATTCATGATCGACGTCGCTCCCGTGATCGGCGTCCACGCCGGCATCGGCGCCGTCGCCGTCGCCCTTTTGTCCGAATAAATAAACGTTATGGCGAGGCCCTTTGGCCGCGGCCATCTCATCATGACCGAATACATCCTTTATTCAACGTTGGCCATTTTCATCTACATGACCGGACTGTTCTTCATCGCCCTCGCCCGGCAGGACAACTCCCTCGCTGACATCGGCTGGGGGCTCGGTTTCATTCTGGTCACGGCCTTGAGTTTTTGGCTTGAACCCGGTTCGGCCTTTCGCCACATTCTTGTCAACGTCCTGGTGCTGGCCTGGGGAATACGCTTGGCGGTCCATATCCTCGTCCGCAGCAGGAAACGCGGCGAAGATTTCCGCTACGCAAAATGGCGCAGAGAGTGGGGAAAGGGATTCGTCCTCAGAAGCTATCTTCAGGTCTTTATGCTCCAAGGGCTGATCCTGCTCTTTATCGCCACCCCCATCATGCTCGTCAACCATTCCCCGGAAAAAGGCGTGACGCCGCTGGACTTCTGCGGGCTTGCGGTCTGGCTTCTCGGCTTCTTTTTTGAAACCGTTGGCGATTATCAATTGCTGCGATTCAAGCGCGACCCCGCCAATCAAGGGAAGATCATCACCACGGGCTTATGGAAAACCACGCGCCATCCCAACTATTTCGGCGAGGCCACGATGTGGTGGGGCATTTTCCTTATCGCGCTTTCCGTCAAGAGCGGCTGGACGGGAATCATCAGCCCGGCCATCATTACCTTCATGCTCCTCCGGGTTTCCGGCGTGACCATGCTCGAAAAGAAATATGCGGGCGACCGGGATTTCGCCGAATACGCGCGCAAAACAAGCCCATTTTTCCCCTGGTTCCCGAAGAAATGATCCCCTTCCCGTGTTCTTCAAAAAAAGCAGTTGTGGGATTAATGAGATAGGCTTTCATGATAAGGAGAATTCATCAATGAGCGTCTTTCGCTATTTTTTGCTCTGGATCTGCTCGTTTATTTTCACGAGCGCCATCGATGCCCTCTGGCATCTCGGCATTTTCAGAAAGGTTTATGGCGCCGGCCTCAAGCCGCTGGCCCGGATGAAAGGCGACAAGATGGCCTTCAACACGCCATGGGGCCTGTTGTCCCAGGTCCTGGTCGTTACAAGCCTGGTCTTTCTGGTCCTCTATAAGACACAAAAAGGCACGCTGGCCGAGGCAGCCCTAGTCGGCGCCGTGGCCGGCGTTCTTGCCATCAGCGTTTACGGCGTCACGAATTACGCGCTCTTCAAAGATTGGAACATGTCCATAACGATTCTTGAGGTTGTCTGGGGGCCGATCCTGGGCTGCCTGAGCGGCGTCTTTGCCTACGGGATGAAGACGCTCCTTATGAAATAAAATATTTTGGGGAAGAGGTCACAAGCCGCTGCTCGCTTTCCATCCAGCGGCTGTGCCGTTCGGCTACCAAAATACATGGTTTTTAGGTTACAATGAGCAGGACACAGAGACGTCTTTTAAAGGAGAACACGGCATGAAAAGAAGTGTTTTCTTTGTTCTTATCCTTCTCCTCGGTCTTAGCAGCGCTCTCGCCGAGTTGGGAAGCCTCTCCCACCTATTTCTTCTCGGCAAGGCGATCAAGGATACGGACGGAGATCTCCTGGCCGACAAGATCTCGCTCTGCATCGTGATTCCCGACAATCCCAATGCCTATGAACTCGCCCTGGCCGCCGACATCGCCTCTCGGGCCAACCTGGAAAGCCTGGCCCAGGACTTTTCGCTCGTGAAAAGGGAGTCCGAAGTCTCCAACATCGAGCGCGTCGAAAATCCCATCCTGATCGGGACGAACATTAAATGGCTCCGGGAGGCCATCAAAGACAAGGACATCGCCGTCCCCGAGCTCGGCCCGAGCCAGGGCTATGTCGCGGTGTTTACGACCAAGACCCAAACCGGCATTTTTCTCCTCGCCGGCTCCGAGGAAACGCTGCTCCAAACCGGCCGGGCTTTCTTCCTCCGCTGGCCGTATTTTTGGGACATCTGGGGCCGCGAGGAAGGCTCGACATTTGCGACGCTCGAAAGGGACATCACCCAGTATCTCGCAAGCGAAGGCGTCACCCTTCAGAAGACGATCATCAAATCCGTCCTCTACGAGTTTCCGCCCCTGAAAAAAGCGCCGGGCTCGCTCGCCAAACTCTCGTTCAACGCCGGCGAGATCAAAGACCTGGCCGTGGACATCTACATCACGGACGAAGATGATCAGGACCGCAGCTTCAAAGCCTTTGATGCCCTCCGCGAACAGCATCGCCGCGGACAGAAGACCGAGGTCTTCTCCTACCCGGGCTGCGCCCAATTGACGTTTTCGCTCCGCTACGGAAAAAAGAGCCTTCCAACCGTCCTCCCGCGCATGGGCTCTCCGAAAAGGATGTTGACGCCGTCGTTCAAAGATGCTTCGAGGGGAGACGGCGCCGGAAAAGAATACGACCTCCTCAGCCTATTCACAACGAAGGGATTTTATGGCGACATCGACCGGGACGGGATCCTGGATGCTTTGGAGTCCAAGGTCATCATCCCCCAGGCCGGCAGCATCAAGGGCATCACCCAGCTTGCCTCTAAGCTCGTCCTGAACACGGCCGGCGCATCTTTTCCGATCATCTATGTGGATAAGGAAGTCGAGAACAAAAAATCACTGGTCGCTCCCATTCTGGTCGGGCCGAATTCACTCGTCCAGGAGCTCCAGAGGATCGGCAAATTGAAGCCCCTTCCGCTCGAGAACGCCTGGGGTGTCGCCCAGGTCGTCCCTAAAGCTTTCAACAAATCGAGCGCTTTGGTGTTCTTGGCCGCTGACAATATCGGGCTCGAAAAGATCCTGGCCTATTTCAACCTGACCTACCCCTATTTCGATGAATACAAGGAAGGTCGACCCCAGGTCGGCGACGTCGTCCCCGACCTCGAAAGATTCCTGAAAGGCGAGAAAGGCGCCGCCGAAGCATTCTTCGCCCAGAGCTTGAAAAAAATCAGCGACGAATTCAAGGACAGGAATCTGGAATCGTTCGCGGCCGAGCTCTATTGTCCCCAGGAAAACCAGAAATTCGAGGAAGACGTCAAGAAGAACCTGGCCTCTTCGCTCAGGCTCGAATCGCTCGGGGTTAAGGTCTACGCCGTCAACGACAGCAAGAAGATCTTCGAAAAAGAGCAGGCCTTCTCCTGGGAGGGATTGGACGCTTTCCAGCTCGTCCAGGAGAAGATGAAAGAGCTGGAAACTCCCCCAGCGCCGGTCAAGATCAGCCTTGGCTTGAGTGAATCGCCCGATGTCCGCCAGAAGATTAAAAAACAGGTCGAGGCCCTCCTGGAAAGCCACAAGATCACCGCTGAAGTCGAAGTGCTCTCGTCCTACAAGCAAGGGTTCTTCTGGCTTCTGGAAAAAATCGTTCCCGCCCTCAAAGGCAAAGGCGTGAACCAGCTCGTCGTCAAGTTCGCCGAGGAAAAAGAGGACTTCAGCCGGCCGAAACGATTCTATTCAGAGCCGTCCCGCTGGCTGGAGGAGCTTTATCCGGTGGATGAATTTCTGGCCAGGGACCTCGCTTTGCCGCTCGACAAGATCCACTTCGAGCTGGCGCCGGCCAAAGAGCCCATCTATGAAGTCATCGCCTACGACAACAGGAATTCCGTACTGTTGCAGCAGACATTTTCGCCCCGGGTCAGGGAGATTCCCTACCTCAAAGTCCTGCCGGAGTGGGGCAACGTCAAATTAACGACGGGTTGGGTCCGGATCGAAAAAGGCGGCCGGGTCGTTTTCGATGGGATGCTCCAGAGCGACCTGGAGAAATTTTGGGATTATTACCAGGACCAAGTTCTCACGCCCGTCTATTCTCATGTTCTGAAAAAGACCGGCAATGAGCCGACGTTCTCCAAGCAGCCCTATTTCAAGCAGCTCAAGGTCGAGCTTTGGTCGAGTGAGCCCGATTTCAGGCTCGGCCTGGACGAAGAGGCGGTCAGCTCGCTCGAAGCCCTGCACGACGAGATCTACTTCGACACACTGGACTTTCTGCGCGGCATCACTGAACTCGATGTCGAAGAGCAGGAGCTTCCCGAAGACACATCGCGTTTTTCGGCCCCGGGCAATATCTTCCCCCTCATCCATCCTTCATCCGAAGGCGACGCCCCTAAAGTGAAGGTGACGTTCGAAGACTGGCTGGCCACCTCGCCCCACATGATCATCAAGTGGAAGGAAAAAGGCAAGGACGAGCTCAGCCGGAAGATCAGTTTTCCATCGCTCAAAAGCAAAGCGATCGTCGTCCCCGCTTTGATCTATAACGGCCTCGAAGAGCACATCGAAAGCCTGACCGCCGAGATGGAGTTTGAGAAGGAATCCGATTACCTCGCCCTTCTCGACATTCTGGTTTCTTACAGGGATCTCGCCGAGAAAGGCTTGTTGCCGTCAGCTCTGAGCTATCCCAATCTGAACTCGATCCGACTCAAGCTCACTTCGAAAGACATGGAAAAAGAGGAATCGGTCCCGGTCCTGCCCCCGGAGCCCCAGGCAAAAATAGCCCCGCAGCCTCTCAAGCCCGGCGAGCCGATCGTCGACACGAGCAAAATCCTATCGCCCGAAATGGTCTTGGATGTCGTCAACCGGCTGGGCCAATTCCCCCAGATCAGGGCCTTCACGGCCGGCCGGTCCTATGAAAAGCGCCCCGTGCCCGTGATCGAGATCTATAAGCCGCTCGGGAAATATATCTCCCTCCCGCGCCTGATCGCTCAAAAACCGACGATCTATTTGAGCGGCCGGCAGCACGCCAACGAAGTCTCCTCCACGAACTATATTCTTAAACTCGCCGAGCTCCTGGCCGTGGACAAGACCTATCAGGACTTCATCAATAAGATCAATTTCGTCTTCCAGCCGATGGAAAATCCCGACGGCGCCGCTCTGGCTTACAGCCTCCAGCAATTGACGCCGTTCCACAGCCTCCACGCCGGCCGCTACAGCTCGCTGGGCATGGACGTCGGCTCGATGGGCGGATCGTCGCGGCCGCTCCTGCCCGAAGCCCTGGTCCGCAGGAATCTCAACGCGAAATGGTTCCCGGACATCTACCTCAACCTCCACGGCTATCCGTCCCACGAATGGGTCCAGCAGTTCTCCAATTACTCGCCCTACCTCTTCCGCGATTACTGGATTCCCAGAGGCTGGTACGCCTACTATCGCTATCTCAACCTGCCCCTCTATCAGATCTACAAGGAAGCCGGTGATGAGTTGAAAACATTCATCATCAATGAGATGCAGGCCGACGCGAGGATCAAGGATTCGAACAGAAAATTTTACGACCGCTATTACCGCTGGGCGACGCGCTGGCAGCCGCATCTTGATTATCTTGAGCTCCATGACGGCCTGAATTTATATGCCAAGCGGCGTTCGTCTACGGAAAGCCGGCTTTCGCCGCGGACGCAAATTACGTTCGTCGAGGAGACGCCCGAGCTCATGGACGAAACCGCCCGCGGCGCCTGGCTCGATTTTCTCTCGACACAGGGATTGACGTACCTCCGAGCGCACCTCAAATATCTGGCCCAGGCGAAGTACGAGACCGTCCGCATCGAGGAAGAGATTGGGGAGCGTGTGCGTATCCAGTTCCTGCGCGGCCGGCCGGGAACGGTAAAAAAATAGGGATTAAACCTGCCCATCTGAAAAAGATGAACTATTCGAAGACATGCGCCGACTCTGAGGAATTTCGCGCTCTCGGCCGAATTCATGAAGAAACCGGAGCCGATCATAGCTCCGCTCGAGATCATGGCCGCGTCGAAGAGGCCGAGCTTCCGCAACGCGCTTTTCTCTCGGCTCATGGTTCTCTTAATCTAATACACCGCGAATGCCAAAATCAAACCGCCACCGGCAAAAACCATTTGGAAAAAGTCCGTTTTTTCTTTAAAATAAAATGTCATTTTTATCTTCAGGAGGAAATGATGAAAAGAAGTTTGACGCTCTGTCTTCTAGGGCTGTTTTTGTTCGGTTCGATCACGTATCCCGGCTACGGCCAGACCGCCAAAGAGGTCCTGGACAAAATGATCGAAGCCCAAGGCGGCCGAAAAGTCCTGGCAAGCATCAAGGACACGACTATTAGCGGAAGTATCGAGATGATCCAGATGGGCCTCACCGGCAGCCTCATGGTGTACCAGAAAGAGCCTGACAAGATTCGGATGGACATGGAATTCCAGGGCCAGGTCGTCACCCAGGCCTTCGATGGAGAGAAGGGGTGGATGATCACCTCCCAGACCTCCGGGGCCCAGGAAATGGATGCGAAGATGACTGAAGACATAAAGAAGCAAGCTCTCGGCAACGACGCCACGCTCAACCCCGAAAAATATGGGATTACGTTCGCCTTTAAGGGGAAAGAAAAGATCCAAGACAAGGAGTATCTCGTCCTCGAACAGACCTATAAAGACGGCGACAAGGTCACCATGTACATCGACCCCGCCACATACCTGATCTCGAGGACCAAGGGCAAGTCCACCGACCAGATGGGCAGTGAAGTCGAGGCTGAGACGGTTTTGTCAGACTACAAAAAAGTCGGCGATTCCCTGGTCGCCCATTCGATAATCATTTTCCAGAACGGGGCCGAAGCCCTCCGAATGGCGTTTACCAAGATCACCAACAACACGGGCCTCGAAGATGCTTTCTTCAAAATGAAGTAAGCCGGGAAAAGATCCGCCCCTTTCTTGTCCGGCCTCATCCATCTCGCCGCAGCCTGCGCCCGAGCACAGTGACCGGAATCAGCTCGTCAGGATCGTTCAGGGAGCTTCAGGCCGTCTCGATCTCTTTGAGGACGGCATAAGCGAGGCGGAGAGCCCGCAGCGCTTCCTCGCCGCTGACCTTGCCCCCCTTCCCTTCCGCCTGGCAGCGGAGGAAATTCTCGAGCTCTTTCTTGAGCGGTTCTTCCTTCTTGATCTTCAGGGTCTTGATGTCGGTCTGCCGTCCGCTCAACGGAAAGACCTTGACCTCCTGGTCGATATAATCGATGGAATAATAGGACGTCGGCTCAAAGATCCGGAGCTTGCGGACCTTCCCTTGATGGACGCGGCTGGCGGTCAGCGTCGCGACGCATCCCCCTCTAAATTCCAGGCGGGCATTGGCGATGTCGATCTTTTCGGAAAGAACGTGAATGCCCGACGCTCGGATGACGTTCACTTCATCCTTGATGAGGGCAAGGATGATGTCCAGGTCATGGATCATCAGGTCCAGGACGACGTCCACGTCGAGCGACCGCGCGGAGAAGGAACCCAGCCTCTGCACCTCGATGAACCTCGGGTCGGAGATCATGTTTTCCACGGCTTCGACCGCGGGATTGAAACGCTCCAGGTGTCCGACCTGAAGGACGAGACCCTTTGTCTTGGCCATGTCCACAAGCTGCTCGGCCTGCTCGATCGTCTCGGTGATCGGCTTCTCGACGAGGACGGGCTTTCCGTGCTTGAGCAGGTTCATCGAAATGTGGAAATGCTCCGAGGTAGGCGTCGCGACGATCCCAACGTCGATCTCGTCCAGCATATCTTCATAATTCTGGTAGTAATTGACGCCGTGGCGGTTCCCGATCTCCAGGGCTCTTTTGAAATCCATATCGGCCACCGCCTTGAGCTCGGCCTCTTCCAGGTAAGAGATGATTCGGGCATGCTGCATGCCCAGATATCCGACGCCGATGATCCCGACTTTGACTTTGTCCATCGTGACCTACTCTTTCGCTATGACCGAAATTCTGTTTGCGTCTGCCAGCGCCAGGGCCTCTTCTTTATCGAAAAAAAGGACTTTCTGCGCTTCGAACGAGAGAGCCGCGGCCCGGACCATGGCTAAGCTTCTCATCGTCTCCAGCCCGACCGCCGGCACATCGATCCGCATGTCCTGCTGGGTGCGTCCGACCTTGATCGCAACCACGCCCTCACCAGCCAGCCGGCCGGCCCGTTTAATGGTCTCGTCCGTCCCTTCCATGCCCTCGACCGCCACGATCGCTTTGTCTTTGACTACGACCGTCTGTCCGATATCCAGGTCTGCGACGACTTTCGCCTGGGCCCAGCCGAACTCGATATCTTCCATGATCCTCTGCGACGGCGGCGTTTGCGTCAGGACCCCTTCGGAACAAAAATAAGCCTCCAGGAGAAAACCGGGGTCTTTGACCGCGATGCCCTGGGACGTCAGATATCCGATGAGCGATTGGATGACCGAGCTGGGCGTCTTGTCCTTGACCTGGGCCAAGAGCAGGGACAGCGCTTCATCATGGCTCTCCTTTTGAAACAGGACCCGCGGCTCGACCTTTCCGGCAAGGACGGTCTCACGGACATCCTGGCTCTTGAAGAACGTGAGGAGTTTGACCAGCTCGGCCGGGCCGACCCATTCGAAGGCATCGGCCTTGAGCTTGAGCTCAGGAAGCGCTTCGCCGCGGATGCCGGCGACGATGCAGGCGTACCCCTGGCTCTTGGCCATTTCAAGCGCCTGCAAGGGAAACCGTCCTGAGCCTGCGATTATTCCAATTCGGGGTCCCATTGTTCGGTGGTCTTCTTGACGACCCCTCTTTTGGAGGTCTGGATGAAGCGGATGAGCTCATCGCGCTCTTCACCGGGCGGGAATTGGGCCTGGATCTTCTCCACGGCTTGGGCCGTGTTCAGGTCCGAAAAAAAGAACAATTTAAACATTCCCTTCAAGGCGGCAATCTGGTCTTTCGTAAACCCGTTTCGCCGCAGCCCGATGACGTTCAGGCCTAAGACATGCACGGGCCGTTGGCCCGCCACCCGGCAAAACGGAAGCACATCCTGGGTGATCATCGACCCTCCGCCGATGAAAGCGAAGCGGCCGACCCGGCAGAACTGGTGGACACCGCTTAAGGCGCCGACCGTCGCTTGGTCTTCGACGATCACATGCCCGCCCAGTGTCGCGCCGTGGAGGAAGATCGTGTGGTCGCCGACCCGACAGTCGTGGGCAATGTGGGAATAGGCCATGAAATAGTTGTCGTGGCCGATCTGCGTCAAGCCCCCGCCCTTGACGGTTCCCCGGTGGATGGTCGCAAATTCGCGGAAGATATTCCGGTCGCCAATCTTCACCCAGGTCTCGTCGCCCTTATAACCGATGTCCTGAGGCTCGGTCCCAACGGAGCAAAACGGCGAGAAATGACAGTCTGTGCCGATCTCGGTCCAGCCGCCGACATAGATGTCGGCATCAAACCGGGTGTTTTTATGGACGGTGACGTTCTCGCCGATGGCGCAGTGGGGGCCTATCCAGACGCCCGCGTCCAACTTCGCATCTGGGTGAACGGAAGCGAAAGGATGAATATAGACATCATTTGCCGACATTCAGTCCCTCTCGGTCCAGCGCCGAGGCCAGCATGTCTCCTTCGACCGCGACCTCTCCTTCCACCAAAGCCTTGCCGTGGAGCCAGAAGAACCGGCCTTTGAATTTGATGAGTTCGCACTCCAGCCGGAGCTGGTCGCCCGGCACGACGGGTTTGCGGAATTTCATGTTATCGATTTTGCTGAAAAGGACGAATTTCTTGTCCGGGTCGGGGATGGAATGGTAGAGCAGGATCCCGCCGGCCTGGGCCAGGGCTTCGACGATGAGCACGCCGGGCATAATCCGGATATCCGGGAAATGTCCCTGGAAGAATTCCTCGTTATACGTGACGTTCTTGAGGGCGACGATCGATTTCCCTTTTTCCAGGCTCAGCACCCGATCGACAAGAAGAAACGGATAGCGGTGCGGAAGGGACTTCAGAATATCTTCAATGTTCAACAAGGCGCCGCTCGGTTATTTGCCGGTGGCCTTCGAGGCGTCGTATCTCTTAATCACTTCCGCAGTAAAATCGATGGCGGGATTCCAGTAAACAGCGCCGCTTTTGTACAGGTCGAAAATGATGTCCATGCCTTTTTCCTTGCCGACCTGCTCCACCAGCGGGACAAGCTCGTCCTGGAGTCTCTTGAAAAGCCTGTCTCGAAGTTCATTGATGCTTGCATAGGCATCTTCGGCCTTTCTTTTTCGCTCCGTACTCTTTCTGTCCAGCTCGTACGACAGCTGCATGACCGCTTCTTCGGTGAGGGTGATCCTCTGGGTGTTGAGTTTTGTCTGAAGGCTGCGGATCTCGTCATCGAGCTTGACGATGGCCGCCTGGCTCGTTTTGTCTGCTTCCTGGAGACGGGCGATGATCCTTTTGCCCTCGGTCGATTTTTCCAGGACATCCTGGGAATTGACAACGCCGATCTTGGGTTGTTGGGCAAAGCTCATGGACGCCAGTGCTCCCATGAAAAGAAGGACCAAGCCGATAGATGCGTATCTCGTCTTCATCTTTAGACCTCCTATGATGGTGAATAATCCGTCTCGGTATCTTAAAACGTAGTTCCAATCGCGAATCGAAAAGCGAAGTTGGAATCGTCTCTATAGATCCGGCGATTATTATACGAAAAAATCAGGCGGAAGGGAACTCTCAGGGCCGGGACAAAGATCCTGGCTTCCACACCCGAGGACATATACATGTTCTTAAGGCTGAGGCGCTCATCCTTACTGTAAGCGTTGCCCATGTCATGAAAGGCGATGAGATATAATGGGCTGTCCTGGCCGCCGACATGAAGGATGTATTCGGCGTTGATGACCATGGATTTCAAGCCGCCGATGTTCGATCCCTGTTCGTCCCGGGGACCGATCGTATAGATCTCATAGCCGCGAATATTTCGTTCGCCTCCCAAAAAGTACCGTTCCCAGAATGGGACCTCCGAGTTCCGGAGAGGTTTGACATAAGAATATTCGATATGGAAACCCAGGGACTGGCCTCTGATGATCGGCTGAAAGTGGGTGAATTCGAAGCGGGGCTTGATCATATGGATCTCCCCGCCGAGGAAGGTCCCGGCGTACTTGAGGGAGACCATGTACATCGTGCCTCTCGTGGGCGTCAGGGGGCTGTCCACCGTGGAGCGGTAAAACGAGGGAGAGACAGAGCTAATGATATAGTGCCCCCACCCCATTAAGCCCTGAGAATAAGGATCATAATACGAGGAGTAGAGACCGCCGGAGTCGAGAGTTTCCGTTTCCCCCGATTGCGTTTCGGGTCGCGAAATATCCACAAGCTCATAGCCGTAGGTGAGGCTTGACCTCCAATACCCGATGATCCGAGCACCCAAGGTTAAATCGATACCCTTCCCTTTCCTGTTGTAAAGGTAGGGATAGACCATATATCGGTCATAGATGTTGAACCCGACGCTGATAGGATAATCGAACAAATACGGCTCATTGAAACCGAAGACATAATTCCTGATTCGTTTTCCGACTTGGGCTGTGAGCTCGAGGTTCTCTCCGGCCCCGAGGAAGTTCACCGTGGAATAGCTGGCCGCGACGAACATGCCCTCGTATCCGCTGTAGCCGGCCGAGAACTGGATGTTGTTCCTCTGGAGCTCTTTGACGTTCATCGAGACATCGAGCTGGGTCGGGTCGTCCTGCGCGGGCTTGATGTCGGGGTCTTTTTCGATGTCCACGAGCCCTAACTGCTTGACGCGCAGGACGCTGTCCTTGAAGAGAGCCAGCCTGAACACTTCCCCTTCGCTGATGAGCATCTCCCGCCGGATGACCTTGTCTTTCGTGAAGAGGTTGCCCTTGAATTCCAGTCTCCGGAGAAAACAGATCTCGCCTTCATACAGGTTGTAGGTCACATTGACAACTTTGTTCTTCGGGTCAAGATTCTCAACGGGGATGACCTGCCCGTAGAGGTATCCGTAGTTGGTGAACACCTCTTGGATGTCTTTGACGCTCTTTTCCCGTATCGACGTCCTATAGATCTCCCCTTTTTCAAGCTTGATGAGATCCTTGAGTTTTTCGGCCGAAAACGATTTCACCCCTTCGATCTTGACCTCGCCGAGGCGGTAGAGGTAGCCGGCGTTAACCGGGATGACGATCTTCATCATCTTCTGCTTCTTGAAGAAAGGAAACGATCGCTTGGTGACCTCTTCGATCCTGGGCTCGCCGATCGTCGCTTCCATATAGCCGTTCTCCTGGAATTTCTTCTTGATATTGGCCAGATCGTCCGGGAGCTTGTTCTGCTTGAAAAGGCTTTTCCCCGTGACCCAGGAGAGAAGATTGAGCTGCTGGTTCTCCTTCATGGCTTCGCGGAGCGTGCTTTGAGGGAGCTTGGGCTTGCCGATGAATTCCACTTCGCCCACCCGGACCTTCGGGCCTTCGTCGATCTTGAACTGGATATCGACCTCGCCTTTGCCCTTTTTGCTCGTCTCGACATCGACTTTGGCGGCATGAAGCCCTTTTTCCGCGAGCAGGTCTTCAATGGTCTTTGTAATTTTTTGGATCTTATGAGGATTGTAATAAGAATAGGGGAGGACGTATTCGTCTTTCTCCTTCAGCTTATTGACGATATCATCTTCTTTGACTTTTTTTCCGGTTTTATAAGCGATGGTCTTGATGACGGGATTCTCTTCAAGATATATCTTTATAATCTTTCCTTTTGCTCCCGACGCTTGTTCGATCCGGATATTCGAAAAGAAGCCCGTGGACCAGAGGACCATGAAATCCTTTTTCAGCAGCTCATCGCTGTAATAGTCCCCCTCCCTGGCGGAGAGGTAAAACATAACGGTCTCCGGGGTGACCCTTTCGTTGCCGACGATGGCGATCTTCTCGATCAGCTCCTGGCCAAAGCTCAAGAGCGGGACCACGAACAAGAACAGGCCGACAATCCACTTTTTCATATCATGTTCCTTATACCATAAGAGGCACAATTTTTCAAAATTCGCTTACTCCCACAATGTCAAACGACAGGATCAGGCCAAAAGTTTCAATTCTCCCCGCTCCATGACATAGAGCTTCCGGCAGAATTGAGCCACCTTGTCATTGTGGGTGACCAGAATGGAGGACAGGCCTTTTCTCTGATGCAAGTCCAGAAGGAGCCTCAGGATAAGCTCGCCCGTCTTCCAATCGAGATTCCCGGTAGGCTCATCGGCCAGGAGGAGCTTTGGCTCGTTGATAAGGGCCCGGGCGATGGCCACTCGCTGCTGCTCTCCTGCTGAAAGCTGGGCCGGCCGGCAATGGGCCTTATCTTCGAGAAAGACTTCCCGGAGGATATCCAGGCCTTTTTTCAGAGCCTCCAGCCTGTCCAATCCGCTAATCATTAAAGGAAGACTGACATTTTCAAGGGCGGTGAACTCGGGAAGGAGATGGAAAAACTGAAAGACGAAGCCGATCTTGCGGTTGCGGATCCGGGCAAGCTCCATCTCGTCCCGGGCGAAAAGGTCCTCGCCGTCCAGATAGACTGTCCCTTCGGTCGGCCGGTCCAGGGCGCCCAGAAGGTTGAGGAGCGTGGTCTTGCCGACGCCAGAAGCGCCCATGACGGCTGCGATGTCCCCCGCCTCAAGCTCGAAGTGGAGGCCGCTGAAAATACGGAGGACGCCCTTGGGCATGGGATATTCCTTCCCCAGATTTGAGGCGCGAAGAAGGTTACTCATATTTTAGAGCCACCACGGGATCGGTCTTAGAAGCCCGGTGGGACGGGAACAGCGTAGACAGGAAGCTGATCAGGAGTGAAACGCCGATGATGAGGCAGAGGTCCAGGGGCTTGATATGAAAGGGCACATGCGAGATTTGATAGATGTCGACCGGAACTTTGATCAATTTGAACGTGTTTGCCAGGACGCACCAAAGGAGCCCGAGGATTGTGCCCAGGGCCGTGCCCACAATGCCGATGAGCGACCCTTGCAAAAAGAAGATCTTCCTGATGCTTTGCCGCGTCGCTCCCATGGCGATAAGGATGCCGATGTCCCTTGTTTTTTCCATGACCATAAGGATCAACGTCGCGATGATGTTGAGCGCGGCGACGAAGACGATGAGGGTGATGGTCAGGAACATAATGTTCTTCTCGAGTTTCAGCGCCGAGAAGAGCGATTTGTTCAGTTCCATCCAGGTCGTCACGTAGGCCAGCGGCGGCAGGACAGACCTGAAGCACTCTTTGTATGCCGGCGCCGCAAAAATATCGTCGATCATAACCTGAAGGTAGCTGACGCTGTCCCTGAGGCCGAAAAATTTCTGGGCCACGGGCAGGGAAACGAGCGCCGTCGAGGAGTCGAACTCGAAAAGCCCTGTGGCAAAGATCCCTGTCACGACGAATATCTTGCGCTTGGGAACCAAGCCCATGGGAGATTGCCTCCAGGTATCGGTTAAAACGTTCACGGTATCGCCGATGCCCACGCTGAGAGTCAAAGCCAGGTCATGGCCGAGGAGAATGCCCTCCCGCTTCGTCTCGGCGGGAAGTTGGCCGCTCTCAAGCTTTTCCAGCCAGCTCGACTGTTTCCTTTCAAGTTCGAGGTCCATGCCCTTAAGCATGGCCGGCTGGTTTTTTGAAGGACTGGAGATAAGGACCATGTCAAAGGCAACGGGCGAAACGGATTTAACGCCTTGAAGCTCTTTGATCTTGGCCATGATTTGGGGATAGTCCTTTAAGCCTTCCCCCGACAGGTCCTGAACCATGAGATGCGAAGTGGCCCCGAGGATCTTGTCCCGGACGTCTTTCTGGAATCCGGTGATCAAGGCGATGGCGATGATGAGGGCCATGACGCCGATCGTGATACCCAGAATAGAGATAAAGGTGATGACCGAGATAAAGGCCTGTTTGCGCTTCGCGGTCAGGTAGCGCTTAGCGATGAAGAATTCGTAACTCATTTCGAATGTCCTAGTTAATTGTCATCGCGAGCTTCTTGGCGTGGCAATCTCTCCTTTATCGAATTCCCCCTCACCCCCCGTTTAGATAAGGGGGTAAGGGGGCACCTTTTACTCTTTTGGCCTCAGCAGCGGGAAGAGGATGACCTCGCGGATCGACTTCCGGTTGGCGAAGAGCATTGTCAGCCGGTCGATGCCGATCCCTTCGCCGCCGGTCGGCGGAAGCCCGTATTCGAGGGCCTGGATGTAATCCATGTCGATCGGATGCGTTTCCTCATCTCCCTTTTTACGCTCCTCGGCCTGCTCGTCGAACCGTATCCGCTGTTCCGCAGGATCGGTGAGCTCGGAGAAGGCATTGGCGATCTCCATGCCGGCGACCAGGAGCTCGAAACGAGCCGCCTCGTCGGGATTGTCCTTGGCCGCTTTGGCCAGGGGCGACACTTCCTTGGGCGGGTTGATGACGAACGTCGGCTGGAGGATGTGCGGTTTGACGTGCTTGTCGAAAATGACATCCAGGGCCTTGCCGAAGGTGAGCGGCTTTTTTTCAGGGGCCAGGGTCTCGGCAAACTTAATGATGGCCGCCTTGTCGTCGAATCTCTCGGGCGCCAGGCCGCTATAGTTCGAAAGGGCCTCCATGAATTTGATCCTCTTGAAAGGCCTCTGAAGCGAGATCGCGTGGTCTCCGTAAGTCAATTCCTCTTTGCCCAACAGGGTCCGGCCGAGCTCGCCGAGAAGCTCCTCGGTCATGGCCATCATGTCGTCGTAATCGCAGTAGGCCGCGTAGAACTCGAGCATCGTGAATTCGGGATTGTGTTCCGAGTCGATGCCTTCGTTCCGGAAGTTCCGGTTGATCTCATAGACCTTTTCCATGCCTCCCACGACGAGCTTTTTGAGATACAGTTCCGGCGCGACCCGCAGGTAGAGGTCGACATCGAGGGCGTTGTGGTGGGTGATGAACGGCCTGGCCAGCGCGCCGCCCGGGATGGCGTGCATCATCGGCGTTTCCACTTCGATATACCCCCGCTCGTCAAAGAAGCGGCGGATCTGGGTGACGAGCGCGCTGCGCAGCCGGAAGACCTCCATGGCGTCGGGATTCACGATCAGGTCGAGATACCGGCGGCGGTAGCGGATCTCGACGTCTTGGAGACCGTGCCATTTCTCGGGCAGCGGATGGAGGCACTTGGCGAGAAACGTATAGCCGTCACTGTGAACGGTCAACTCCCCGGTCCGCGTCTTGAACAGCGCCCCCTCGACGGCGATCATGTCGCCGATATCGAAAAGAGCGAACTCCTCATACCTTTTGGCGCCGACCGCGTCCTCCCGGATATACACCTGGAGCCTGCGCTTCCCATCCGATATATGGAAGAATGTCGCCCGCCCCATCTGCCGGACGGACATGATCCTCCCCGGGACACGGACCCGAATCTTTTGGGCTTCGAGGTCTTCCCTGGACAGGGTGGCGAATTGCCCGACGATGTCGGAGACGCCATGCGTCCTCTCGACCTTGTGCGGGAAGGGATCGATTCCCTCCCCGACGAGCTTCCGGAATTTCTCCTCGCGAGCGACGTCCTGGTCACTCTTTTTTGCGTCGTCCAGCGGAAAGGATGGCTCGTTTTTTGGCGGGTTCTTTGGTTGGTTCATCGTCGTTTACTTTCAAAGGAGGATTTTTTTTCTCTATTTTTTTCCAGACCGCGTCCAGAACCCCGTTGACGAAAACGGCGGCTTCATCGCTGCTGTAACGCTTTGCGATCTCGATGGCCTCGTTGATGACGATGCCCGGGGTTAGGAATTTCTCTTCGAGGAGTTCGAAGGCCGCGATTCTGAGGATATTGCGGTCCACGAGCGCCATCCGGGAGATCCGCCAGTGCTTGGCTGAGTTCTGGACGATCTTATCGATCTCTTGGCGCTGGGCCATGATGCCCCGGACGAGCCTGCCGGCGTATTCTTCGACGGCCTTTTCGGTTTTCTTTTCCGCCCAGTGCCGGGTCAGGACCTCCTCAGCGCCGACATCGTTGAACTCGAGCTCAAAAAGAACCTGCAAGGCGTTCTCCCGGGCTGCTCGACGTTTTCCCATGGTCGTTATGGAAACGGAGACGCATCACTTTTTGCCGAAAGTGATGTGTCCCTGCTTTTTCTATAGCTTCGAATCCTTCATCAGGTTCAGCGTCTCGATCAGGGAGAACGCGGCGTCCCAGCCTTTGTTGCCGGCCTTGGTTCCGGCGCGTTCGATACCTTGTTCGATCGTCTCGACCGTCAGGATCCCGAACGAAAGAGGGATTCCGTCCTCGATCGAGATCTGGGCCAGCCCCTTTGTCACCTCAGCGCTCAAGAAATCGAAGTGCGGCGTGTCGCCCCTGATCAGCGCGCCCAGGCAGACGATCCCGTCGACCTTCTTGGACCGGGCCAACTTTTTGGCAACAAAGGGGACCTCGAAGGAACCGGGGACCTTATAGATCACGATGTCCGCGTCCTCGGCGCCGAGCTTTTTGAGCGCATCCAGGGCCCCCTCCAGAAGCTTGCCCGTGATGAACTGGTTGAACCGGCTGACGACCAGGCCAACCTTGAATCCTTTAGCCTGTAGTTTGCCTTCATATGTTTTCATGCCCTTCTCCTCTCGTGACACACACGCGTGTGTCACCGATCTCTTTAAGCGATCTTCTTTTCGTAGAACCTGTATTTCTTGTAGACCTTCCCGCCTAGGGAGGCGGCAAATTTATTGACGGCATCGTTATCCTCGAGAGCCCAGGAAAGCTCCGCCCATTCAAAACCCTTTTGTATCCCCTGCTTTTCGACCTCTGCAGCGAGGAGATAGCTGATCCCGGCAGCCCGGTATTCTTTGAGGATCCCGAAGACGAGCATTCTCATGCCCTTGATCTTCTTCCGGCCGAGGAGGAATTTTAAGAAGCCGAACGGGAACAGCCGGCCGTTCATTTTGGCCAGGACTTCATTGTAGTTGGGAAGGCCGAAACAGAAGCCTACGGGCCGGCCCTTATCTTCGGCAAGGACGACCAGGTCGGGATCGGCCAGCGACTTAAGGCTCTTGACCATGTGCTTCATTTCATTCTCGGTCCACGGCACGAATCCCCAGTTCTTCTCCCAGGCGTTGTTATAAACGAATTTGATTTTTTCCGCTTCTTCCTCCCAATTCTTCAAGTTGATGGGCCGGCAGGTCACGGTCGTCATAGTCTTGATTTTTTCAACAATCAATCTCACTTTTTCGGCGGTCGCGTGGTCGCGGGTCATAAGGAACGCATAGAGGTCTTTGGCCTTGACCTGTCCGTTTTTCTCCATAAGTTCCAGATAATAGCGGGGATTATAGGGCATCATGACGGCCGGCGGCGAGTCGAATCCTTCGACGAGAAAGGCGCATTCGTCGTTCAAGGAAAGGCTGACCGTGCCGCGCAGCGTGTCCATGCCCCGCTCTTTTCCCCAGGCCGCAACGGCCCCAAGGAGAGCGCTGGCCGTATCCACCTCGTTCAGGCTTTCATACATCCCGTAAAAGACGACTTTCTCGTTATGAAACGCGTTGTGGTTCCGGTCAATGATCCCCACGATCCGGCCGGTGATCTCATCGCCCTTATAGGCCAGGAACAGCTCTCGATCCGCGTGCTCGAAGAACGGGTTCTTCTTGATGTCCAACTTCTCTTTAACGTCCCTGATCAAGGGAGGAACCCAGTTAGGATCATCGCGATAGACCTTCCAGGGGAAACGGATGAAATTCTTCAAGTCTTTCCTTGTTCCCACCTTTTTGACCCGAATATGGCTCACTCCGTTCCTCCAAGTTTATGTATTCTAACAAAATGGGCCTTTTTTTGCACGATTTTTGTGGAATGATAAGGAAGGCGAGCGGAGCGAATTCCTCTCAAGGCTCTCCAGACCCAAGCGACGTTGATTTATTAGTAAGCAATTCTTTTTCCGGAGTCAGGCCAATTTAGGGCGGGGTCCTGTCGCGGCTCTTCCCCGGCCGTGCTCGCCGCCAAGCCGCTACGCGCGGGCGGGGAGCCCCTTCGCCGCGCCACCCCTGCTCGACTTAGCGGCACCCCGGAAAAGAATTGCCTACGATTTATTGACCTTGCTTGTTTTTATCTTTTTCTTGTGATAATAAATTTGATAATCAATCTCAGACCAAGGAGACAGAGATGAAGGTCAAGACGGATTTTGAAGAAGTCCCGCTCGAACAACTCCGGTGGACATGCGACCTGGCGGCAATCCCGTTCGCGACGAGTGAAGCGTCCCCCACCTGCGAGGACATCATCGGCCAGGAGCGGGCTCTCAAATCCCTGCAAACCGGTCTCTTCATCCGGAGCCTCGGCTATAACATTTTTATCACCGGCATGATCGGCACGGGGCGGACGACGACGATCAAGCAATTGCTCGAGAAGCTGGAAAAAGGAGACCAACCGACGGACGACATCCTCTACGTGAACAATTTCAAATATCCCGATGAGCCCACCTTGATCCTGCTCCCGCCGGGAAAGGGCCGGCAGTTCGCCGCGGCGATGGACAACCTGATCGAGATGCTCAAGCACAACATTCCCGATCTTCTCAAGAGTAAATATTACGCCGAAAAGCGGGACGACATCATCCAGGGACAGCAGCGCAAGCAGAAGGAGATCCTCCAGGGTTTCGAGGAGGAAGCGGCCAAGGAAGGCTTCTCCGTGATCCAGATCCAGATGGGGATGTTCGTCAAGCCGGACCTCATCCCCATGATCGACGAAACGCCAACGCCGTTCACCAAGCTCGAGGCCATGGTCCGGGAGAAGAAGTTCCCCCAGAAAACCCTCGACGGGCTCAAGAAAAAATACGAGGAGCTTTCCGAAAAGCTGGAAGGCCTCTTCGAGCTGCTGCGCGAGATCGATGAAGAAACGCGGACGCTGCTTAAGAACTGGGACGCCGAATCAATCTCGCCCCTGATCAAAGGCGCCGTGTCCGAGATCAGCGCCCGGTTTCCCTATCCGAAGATCCCGGAATATCTCGCCGACGCCGAGGCCACCCTCATCGGCAACATCGAGCTTTTCAAGAACCAGAAAAAGGACGAGGAAAAGAAGGAGTTCACCGACCCCTTCCTCGAATACCGGGTCAACCTTCTCGTGGACAACTCCGAGCTGAGCTACGCGCCCGTGGTCATGGAGACGAACCCCAATTACATCAACCTCTTCGGCTCGATCGAATCGACGGTCAACCGCTTCGGCGTCCTGCAGAACGATTTCACGAAGATCAAGGCCGGTTCCTTCCTCAAGGCGAACGGCGGCTTCCTGGTCATCAACGCCCTCGACGCCCTCATCGAGCCCGGCGTCTGGCTGACGCTCAAGCGCACCCTGCGCAATCAGATCTTTGAAATCCAGAATTACGCCTCCATGTTCTTGTTCTCGACCTCTCGCCTGAAACCCCAGCCCATCAAAGTCAACGTCAAGGTCGTGATGATCGGCGACGAAGAAATCTACAACCTTCTCTATTTCGCCGACCAGGACTTCAAGAAGATCTTCAAGATCAAGGCCGAGTTCGACTCGGAGATGCCGAAAACCGAGGACAGCATCGCGGATTACGTCCGTTTCATGAAGAAGATCTGCAACGAGGACGACCTCTTGCCCTTCGATAAATCCGGCATGGCCGCCGTCGTCGAATACGGGACGCGCATCGCGGGACGGCACAAGAAGCTCTCGACAAGGTTCCACGTGATCGCCGACGTCGTCCGGGAAGCGAGCTACTGGGCAAAGAAGGAAGGCAAGAAGATCGTAAGCGCGAACCACGTGGAGACGACGATCAAGGAACGGTTCGAGCGGGTCAGCCTCATCGAGGACAAGATCCAGGAGATGATCGACGAGGGTTCGATCATGATCGACACGGAGGGCACGGTCGTCGGCCAGGTCAACGGCCTCTCGGTCTATAACATGGGGCAGTTTTCGTTCGGCAAGCCGACGCGGATCACGGCCCGGACAGCGGTGGGGCGGGCCGGCGTCATCAACATCGAGCGCGAGGCCGACCTGAGCGGCAGCACGCACAACAAGGGCGTGCTCATCCTCGGCGGATATCTGCGCGGGACGTACGCCCAGGATAAGCCGTTTGCCCTTTCAGCAAGCCTCGCCTTCGAGCAATCGTACGGCGGAGTGGACGGCGACAGCGCATCCTCAACAGAGGTCTATGCTATTTTATCCAGCCTGTCAGGGCTACCGCTCCGGCAGGATATCGCCGTGACAGGATCTTTAAACCAGAGGGGCGAGATCCAGCCCATCGGCGGCGTCAACGAGAAGATCGAAGGCTTTTTCGATGTCTGCCGGGCAAAGGGGCTGAGCGGAACGCAAGGCGTCATCATCCCCTCTCAGAACGTTCAGAATCTTATGCTCCGAACGGATGTCGTCGAGGCCGCGGCGCAGGGAAAATTCCACATTTATCCCATTCGATCCATCGATGAGGGAATCGCGATTTTAACCGGTGTGCCTGCCGGCGAACGCCGGGAGGACGGGACATTTGAAGAAGGGACCCTCCATTTCCTCGTGGACAAGGAGCTTAAGCACCTCGCCAGCGTCTCAAAGGATTTCTTCGAAGAAAAAGAAGAAAAAAAGGAGTAGAAGCGGGGAGTTCTGTCGCGGAAACCGGCGCTCAGGGATCAACCTGGCTCGCGTCTCGCGAAGAGCTTATAGGCTGAGATGAAGAAAAGGATATGGAAGATGAGCATCGGCCAGAAACCGATGGCGAGCAATTTCCACTCGAGCGCCGCTGGTCCTTGCCCGTGCCAGAAATCCGGCCGCCCGTTCTCGTGCCAGATGTCGGTGAGCGCGAGGTAATAAAGAATCAGAATCAGGAATGAAATAAAGCCCAGAACGATGGTTATCCAAAATATTTTCTTTCTTGATTTCATCTGCGCCTTCTCCTTTGGATTCTAATACAAACGCAATAAATAAAGTGACAATGCATGGGCGGCGCTTTGGCCGCCCTCAAGCCCCCGTAGCGGAGGGGGACCCCGTCGGCTTTTCCGACGGGGGGAACCGACGGGACTGGTTCCCCGGGGCCCGGGGGCTGCGGGCGGCCAAAGCGCCGCCCGAACGGGGATGTTATTTTAATGAATGCGTTGATATTCGTGTCAATGAACTATTTGCTCGCGAAGAATCAGCAGCCAGCCTTTGCCGGGCTCAAAAGGGATGGGGCATGAGGGGTCGAATGTCGTCTCGAATTGAAAATCCGGAATGGCAGGGGCCTGGAGCTTCGCTTTCTTCGGATCGAGCCCTAAAGCTTTCCAATCAATCTTCAGCCGGCACATGACCGGGACTTTGGCCCAGCTCGCGAGCGAAAGAAGGACCCGGTCCTTCCGGACATAAGCCGTCGCCAGGACATCCGGATTGTCTGTCTTCACCGGATTTCTCGGGACCCAATAGCCGATCATCTGTGCGTCCGCCATTCCGAACTCGTCCCAGACCTTCCAGATATGGGCCGGGTTCTTTCCCGACCACGGCAGGCGGTTTGTCATCCCGTAGATCATCCCGCGCCATGGGTTGCCGCCGTCCTGGAGCATCTCCCCCATCAGGCCGAAGGGAATTCCCGAGATCTCAACCAGCCAGTAATCGGGCGGCGAGCCGAAATAATCGAAATACTCGCCGAACCAGAGGCGGTTGACATAGGGAAAATGCTCGAGATACAAGTTGGCGCTCGAAGCAAAACCGTCGCGCGGATTATATTGATTGGCCGAATGGAGGTCGATGAGCGCGCCCGGCCGGTTGCGGTCGAGGACCTTGCGGACGCGTTTCATCGTCGTCCGGTCGAAGGCAACGTCGTCGATATAAAGACCGTCGATGCCGACGTTCTTCGCCACCCAGTTCAGCCCCTCGATGTAATAGTTGTGCCAGCGCGACATGCCGCTGTTGATGATGGCCGCGTCCTTGAGCTGCGGGACGAACCAGGCGGCGATGTAATCGCCGCTGAGATGCTCCTGGAGCCAGGAATAGCCGCCGCCAGGACCGTGGGAGAAAATTTCCGCTCCGAGGCTCCGCAGGGCGAAGATCTCAGGGGCGCGGTTCGAAAGCTCGCGGATGGTGTTGTAAATCTTGACCTTAAAGCCGCACTTGTGAGCCTCGTCGATATAGGCCTTCATCTCCGCCGGACGCAGAAACGGATAATTGATGTAGGGATTGATGTCGTTGGCGTGATGGATATTGATCGTGTTCGCGCCGGCAGCGGCGACTTCATCGAGAGGCTTGAAGGCGTGAATGAACCGCGTCGCCCACTGGTTCTTCGGGTCGAGCGTCTTGAACGGTGTGAGGAGCAGAGTGAAATTGAAGAAGAAATCCTGGCCGGGCTTGAGCGTCCGGGCTCCGCTAGAGGCTTTGAAGATGACTTTATGATCTGCGGCCGGCTTGACCGCGCATCCCCCCTTGCCTTCGTTAAACCATGACGGCGGCATAGGAAGCGGCTTGGAAAGGTAAAAGTTCGTGTTGAGAGGCCGGGAATAATTTTCGGCGCGCAAACTCACCTGCAGGCCAGCGTTGACGTCGCCGATCCAAAGGGTATCTTGATTTTTTTTCTGGTCCCACGACCACTGGAATTCGGCCGGACGGCGCCCGCCTTTGAAGCCTAATCCCATCATGTATTTCGCGGCATCCTCGACAAGCGGAATTTCCAGATAGATATCCTTGACCTCGAGCACCGCCGAGGGAGACATTTTGACCTTGAACTCGAGATAGCCGTCCATTTCCATCCGGGCCTGGATTGCGGCGGATAAAGGTCCCGCTTGGCGGGAAGATTCCCACGCAACGGCGCCAGGCTTTTGTTTGACGAACGTGACCGCGCCGTCATTCCAGGTCAGTTTTGCCCCGGCCGCGTCTTCGACGACGAGCTCGAACGGCGCGGCTAAAAGATCGCGGCCGTCTTTGACGAGGTGCGTCATCTCCGGCGCGAAGAAGCTCTGGATCTGTTTCGGCAGTCCGGATTTGCCGAGAATAACGCTTCTCCCGAGACAGCTGACAATATCGCCTTCAACTTTTAACGGCGTAAACGGGACGACGATTTCATCATCCGAAGCGAGCCTGGAATCGAGCCAGCGAAGCCGCGACATGCGATAAGGATCTCCGTCGCCCGCGTCGGCCAGGACCTCGCCCGTTACTTTGAGCCTGAATGTGACCTGGCTTTCCGGCAAGCCTTTGGGATGAACCCGGATCATCCCTTCATAATCGCCCGGCGCCGCATCCGCCGGCACCTGAACACCGCACCAGAGCGGCTGGATCTTGCTTTTGGCAATCGCAATGACTTTTTTCAGGGGCTCCCCGTTCCAATCGACGCCTCCCGTGTTGATGCAATTGAACGCGGCCGCCGGAATGGCCTTGCCCGAAGCCCCGTTCTTTAGATCGCCAAAGAGGACGGTCACATCCGGGATATCCTCGCGGCCGGCATAAACGCCAACCTGAAAAGAATAATATTCCCCCCGCGCGGCTTCACCCCGAAACACCGTCTGCGGCCCCTTCTGGATCCAGCGCAGAGGCAGATCGTCCGTCATCCGGATGGAAAATTTCCGGTCCTCGGGAAAGAGGAGATATCGAGCCTCGGGATATTTGGCCAGAAGGCTCTTCGTTTCCTCGGCCGTGGCGATGACTTCCATGGGTTCGAAGCTGTTGAATTCGTCGATCGACTGAAATTCGACGACAGCCGCTTGGGAGTATTTTTTAAGGTCTAAACTCTGAATTTTTTCGGGGGTGATGCCATTTCGCGCCAGCCATTCCGATTCCGCCGTCTTCTCCGGCGCCAGATAGACTGCGTTGGGATAGTTCCGGCTGCCGGCGAGCTTGTAAGGCATATAGTACGCGAAGTAATCGCCCGGTCCTGATACCGGCTGAAAAACGAGATCCCCGTATTCGCGATTGACGTTGACCGGAAGGGCATTCTTCACTCTCGCGCCCGTCCGCCCATCTATAAGAATGATGTTCTTCTTGCCAGGATTTGCATCCTGCCGCCGCCAGGGAATATGGGCCCATACGGCGTCGGCCTTGGCTTCCACGCGGATGACGGCCCGGTGGTTGCCAAACTCATCGCCGTTCCATTGGCCTGTTCTATAAGGAATGTTCTGGCCTAAACAACCACCCGTAATATAAATGAATAACAGAATTGAAAATAATTTTTTCATCTGGCCCTCATGAGGCCGTTTCCGGATCTTCTCCGATCATCCTTAACCCACACAATAGACAAGCGAATCATAAAAGATATCAATTGAAAATGGCAATCTCGTTGATCGACCAATGGCGCGCCTCATGGGCGGCGGTCAGCATGATCCGGATGTACCGGACGGTGGACGGCTCGAACGGAATAGGCACGATATATTTCGTAAAGTCTTCGATCATGGACTTGTCCAGGGCCGGGAAAAATCCCGCTTTTTCGTAAAGCCCGGCCCACGTTTTTCCGTCCGTCGAGCCTTCGACCTGAAAACTCCGCGGAAAATCCAACGGATTATTATTGAGATACAGCACGATCTTCTTCAGCGGAACGGCTTCGCCCAGGTCGAGCTCGAAGAAATCATCTTTCCGCTGCGGATAGCCCGTGCTCCAGCCCGTGCTCAAGTCGCCGTCAAAGGCCAAATCCGTCCCTGTTTGGTTCAAACTTGCCCGGGCATTCCATTTCGTTTTATCGCCCGTTCGAGAGAGCTTTTCTTCCGCCGCTTTTTCCCTCTTTTGAGGAATCAACCGGCAGAGATAATCCCCTTTTGCCTCGGCCACACGCTCGACGCGGGACACATGATTCGTGAGCCTCCCGACGATCTCCTGTCCCTGATCGCTCCGAACCCCGCCCGTATGGACCAACACATAACTCACTCCAAGATCTTCTAACAATCCGAAAGTCGCATCGGAGGGAAACTGGTCCATCGCCTCCCGGACGATCCTGTAGCCCGGCGGCGAATAGCCGCTATAGCCGTTGACGATGTTTTTGCGGTGGAAAATCGAATAATAGACAGCCGGAGCTTCCTCATATTCCTCATAGTCATGAGCGGGCATGGGAAGCTCGATGATCGACGCCCCCTCGGGAAGTTTTCGAACGGCCGCATAGATTTCCGGAATCTGGTCTTTCGCCGGCACAGAGACCAAGGGGATAGGTACGGACAGGTATTCCAAAAGGATAAGAGCTCCGACCGCCGCAACGACACGATTTTTCGCCCGGGAGGATTCCCAGCGGCTCGAGATCGCCAGCACTCCCCATCCGCTTAGGACGGCAAGGCCGATCATCATCATCGCCGCGAAACGACCGGGGACTCTTAAGTTTTGGAATCCGGGAATTCTGTCATACAAAAAAGTATACGGGCTGTCGATGATCTCTTTTCCGAGACAGCGGATGACGGGGCCGAACGAAAGAAGCCCGGCCAGGGCAATCAGGAAAAGATAGTATTTCTCCGCAGGACGAGTGGTCCGCAGGAAACCGCTGAAACGCCGTCTGATCTTTGGATCAAAAATCAATCTCAGACACAGAGAAACGAGAAGGAATGCCGCCGGCTTAGAGAGTGTATGCGCCGACAATCTGAAGATGCCGGCTTGGAGTTCGAAACCTCCGGATATCCCGACATAAAGACCGAAGACGAAAACGAGAAGGTTCAGGATGTCCCAAAGAATAAAAATCTTATGGCTTCCTGCCGAAGCCGCTGGTTCGGCCGCGGCCTTTTGCCCGGCCCGCCCTTTCAACACCCAGAAAACCGCCAACAAGATCGGGACAAGCCCCGGAAACAGCTGCCACTCATGAGCTCCGAGCTTTCCCGTGAGCCAGCCCCAGACGATGTTGAAGGGAGGGACGGCGACAAAGTGTTGAAGCTCGGCGGAAAAAAACTTCACCTCCCACAAGGCCCGGACAAACAGCATACGCTGATGGACTTTGAAATAGGAATAGACGTAGGGAAAAAGCGGTATCGCGCTCAAAATAAAAAAGATCCCCATGGACACCCAGAACCGGCCTTCACGTCCATATCCCTTTTTCATCATGAGATACAGAATCATCAGCCCGGCAAAAAGAGTCAGGTATTCGCCGTAGTAGGCGCAGCTCAGCACCTGGAGGACATAAAAGACGGCCATCCCTAAAAGGTTCTTAACAGAAGGCATCTCAAAGAAGCGGTGGATAAACAAAAAGCAGAGCGGAGTCCAGCCGAGGAAGAGGAGCTCCAAGTGGCTGAGGTGGGCGAAATGGTACGGGAAAAAAGCAAAGACGAGCGCCGCACCAAACGCCGCGTTCCGCGAGGACGTCAGGTGTTTGACCAGGAGATACATCCCACCCCCGCAGAGAACGAAGGAGAAGAGGAAAAGAATGTTGTACACTAAGACCAGATTGCCGCATAGAAGGTAAACCGGCGCTCCAAGGGCGGCCAGGACCGGAAGAGCATCCGCGTAAAAGAGCGTGCCCTGATGAGGAAAGAAAATATTGGTATCGCCGAAATGGGAGAAACCGTTCCCCGCCGCCCGGATATCCCAAGACATAACCCACATGGAATAAAAAGGATCCCTGAGGTCCGCGGCAACATGGTCGGACAAATGGAATACGAGCGGATAGGTCATGGCCAGAGAAAGAAAGGCCAGGGCCAGGAGGGCCAGCCCATCGCGCCAGCCTTTCCTAACGAATGTTTTCATCGTCGATCGAATATTAGGCCAATCCTACCAGATGTTTGAGTCTGCGGATTTCATCCTTCTTCAAAGCGCGCCATTTTCCCGCGGGCAGATTCTCGAGCCGGAGTCCCGCAAAACTCATCCTCTTTAGCCTGACGACATCGTGGCCGACGGACTCGAACATCTGCCGGACCTCGCGCTTCCGCCCTTCATGGATCTCCACCCGGAGGACGCTCATTTGAGGATGCGATTCCAGAGCCGCGACTCGGGCCGGCGCCGTCTTCCGCCCTTCAAGGAAGACGCCTTTTTCAAGCTTCGCGATCTCCAGCGCCGTTACTTTCCCCTCGACGCGAACGATGTAAATTTTCGGGACTTCGTAGCGCGGATGCATAAGGCGAAAAGCCATCTCGCCGTCATTCGTCAAGAGCAGACATCCTTCGCTGTCCTTATCCAGCCTTCCGACGGGATTGATCCCATCCGGAAGCGAAGGGATCAGATTCCGGATCGTGGCCCGTCCCAGGGGATCGCTCAGTGTTACGAGAAAGCCCTTGGGCTTATTCAAGAGAAGATACACAAGCTCGCGGCCTGACCTGACCTTCTTGCCGTCGACAACCACGCGGTCTTTTTCTCCGTCGATCTTGCTGCCGAGGTCCTGGACGACTCGGCCGTTGACCGCAACGCGGCCTTCCTTGATCAGCCGATCAGCCTGCCGCCTCGAGGCGATCCCGCGCTGGGCCAGGTATTTATTGAGCCTGATGTTCATTAAAAATTGATGTTGAGGCCTCCGCAGAGGGTGAAATTCCCCAACGAGATATCGATCGCTGCGATGTTCACGGTGACATGGTGATATTTACCCTCGACGAGGAGCGAGATCTTCTTGCCTAAGGAGACCTCCAGCCCGGCGCCGAAGTTGTAGCCGCCTTCGGTGTCCTTGTCGATATTGTGGATGTCAACGGTGTAATAACCATATCCTCCGGTCACGTAGGGATGGAAGATCGCCAGCGAAAGAATGTACCTGAGGTTAAGGCCGATATAACTGTAGTCGCTGACCCTTTCGTTCCAGTTAAAGAGTAAGAAGTCGTTCATCTCGATGTTGTGCATCGCCGAGAAATAATTCACCTCGAGGGCCAGCATCAAGAACCGGATGCCGCCGCGCAGGCCGTAGAGGAACGTCGTGTCGGTCGTAAACTCGGCTAACTCGAAACTCGGTTTCTGGGCGGAGTATCCGGCGTAGTCGCCGATATAGATCCCGACCTGAGAGAAGGCATTGGAGGCGGTCAGGAACAGAACAAAGAACAGGACAGGTCCAACGAGTCGTTTCATTGTTAGCTCCTAAAAAAAACGGGGGCACGGACCGGAGTGACATGGTCCGAATTTCTTAATTTGGCGCGCCTCCCCCAGAACTGCGACCGTGTCTCCATTTATTTTATCCCATCCGGGGTTTGGCTAAGATCTCCATGACGCGAAGGTCGAAAAATGTCTGAGCGTTGGAAGGCATGAGCAGGAGGGCCGTATCCGCCCCTTCGCCCGTGCCCCCGATCGATAGGCAAGGTTCGCTCACCGGCACCAAACCCGCGTCCACGGCCATGAGGGCGATCTCGATGGCGACCTTCGTCCCCTGGCCGAATATCCGGAGCGTATAGGCCATGATCTCCTCGAGCTCATAGGTTCCGAGTTTCTTGCGGACGGCGCGGCCCACGCCGCCGAAGGCATGCTGGCAGGTCAGGATCTTGGCCCCGAGCGCCTCGATTTTTTTCCGGTAGGTAGGCCTGAGTTCCTGGTGATCCCGTTCAGCAAATCCCATGGAGTGCGTTACGACGACGACGTTTTTGCCTTTGAAGACTTCAGCCGCGAGTGTCCCGGTCTTTCCCGACGTGGTCGCGACGAGGATGTGCTTGACGCCGAGCTCCTCGGCCCTTTTCGCCGCCATAAGGAGCGTTTTCTCCGTGTTGTTTTCACCCGTTTTATAAAAATACAGGCTTGGGATCAAAATATCCGCCGCTCCTTTTCCCGTCATGCGCATGGTCTATCTTTCTTTCTCATTTTGTCCTCTTGTCTTCCTCTTGTCAAGAATAATGCAAGGGCTCGGAGAGGGGGGATTCGCTCCCTGCGGAGATCTTGACGCCCGGCGAGCCTCTTCTCCGAGCCTCCCACAAAACCTTTCCTTCGCTTTTTCGTATGAAATTATGTAAAATATTTCGCTTGAATCATGGCCAAGATCAATATCGGTGAATCATTTGGGATGGCCATGGGGTCCCTATGGTCCAATAAGCTCCGGACCTTTCTGACCCTGCTGGGCATCATCATCGGCGTATTGACCATCATCGCGGTGGTCTCCATCATCCAAGGCTTGAACAACTATGTCTATACGAAGATGTCCTTCTACGGCGCCAATGATTTTGTCGCCACCAAATTCGGGATGGTGGGGATGTCCCTTAAGGACTTCAAGGAACAAATGAAGCGCAAGGACATCACTCTCGAGGAGATGTATCTCCTTCGCGGGCGCTGCAAAAACTGCGACCTGATCGGCGCCAGCGTCGGCTCGGGCGCGACCGTGAAATACGGCAGCGAACAAGTGAAAAACGCCGAAGTCTCCGGCGTGACCTCTGTCGACCACATGATCGGGTCCGTGATCGAGCTCCAGGGCGGCCGGCACCTCCAGGAAGAGGACGAGGACCATTCCCGCTACGTCTGTATTATCGGCGCCGATATCGCCAAGAAACTTTTCCCCTTCATCGATCCCTTGGGCCGATGGATCAAGGTCGGCCGGCAGAACTTCCTGATCATCGGCATCGGCAAGGAACGAGGAAAGATCCTTGGCTTCAGCCTGGACAACTATGTCCGTATTCCCATCACGACATTTCAGAAAATCTATGGTTCCCGTCGCAGCATAAACATCAACATCCACACGGCTTCGCAAGAGCAGATGATGGCGGCCCAGGAAGAGGTCCGGACGATCCTGAGATCCAAGCGAAAGTTGACATTCAACAAGCCTGACGATTTTTCCTTCCGGACGTCGGAGACATTCATCCAGTTTTATAAATCCGCCACGTCCGGCATCTACTTCGCGATGATCGGCATCGCCTCGATCGCCCTCCTCGTCGGCGGCATCGTCGTCATGAACATCATGCTCGTCTCAGTGACCGAGCGGACCAAGGAGATTGGGGTGCGCATGGCCATCGGCGCCCGCCGCAAGGACATCCTGTTCCAGTTTTTGATTGAATCCGCGACGATCTCCGGGATCGGCGGCGTGATCGGCATCGTTCTCGGCTTCCTTCTGGCCAAGATCATCTCCGCCGCGACGTCGTTTCCTTCGAGCGTCGAACCGTTCTCCATCCTCCTGGCCATTGTCATGTCCACGTCGATCGGCCTCTTTTTCGGTATCTACCCGGCCAACAAAGCGGCCAAGCTCGATCCCGTCGAGGCGCTGAGGTCCGAACAATGATGCGGCACGGCATTCTCAAGGAGATCTTCGCGATGGCCTTCGACTCTCTCAAGACGCATAAACTTCGATCCTTCCTCACCCTTCTCGGGATCATGATCGGGGTCATGACCGTCATCGGGATGGTTTCGATCATCCAGGGATTGAACAAGTCTTTTCTGTCGGAGCTCGAAGCCGCGGGTTCGGACTTGATCATCATTCAGAAATACGAGGCCGTCCAAATGGGCGAGATGTCCGAGGAAATGCGGAAGCGGAAAGATCTGACCTGGGAAGACGCCAAAGCCATCGAGCAAGGGGCTCCCCTGGTCCATGCCGTCGCGGCCAACATTAACTCCAACATTTTCGATGAAATTCCGGTCAAATACCGGAACATCAGCAGCGACAACACCCTCATCCTCGGATCGAACGAAAAATTCCAGGTCGTCTATAACATTTACCTGCCGAAGGAAGGCCGATTCCTGACCGAATCCGAGATCACCCATTCCAGCCGGGCCGCCATGCTCGGGTTCGAGACGGCCGAGACGCTCTTCCCTCATACGAGCGCCGTCGGAAAAGAAATCCGAATCGGCCCGGAAAAATTCACGGTCGTCGGCGTTCTCAACAAGCGGGGCCAGATGTTCGGCCAGAGCCGCGACAACTTTGCCGCCATCCCCATTACGACGTTCATGAAATATTTTGACTATGATAAGTCCAGCCTCCAGATCGGCGCCGTCCCCAAAACGCCCGGCACCATCCAGGAGACCATCGATCAGATCCGGAACGTGCTGCGGCAAAGACGCAAAGTCGGTTTCGGCAAGCCCGATGATTTCGAGGTCTTCACCCAGGAATCGATGCTCGACCTTTACAATCAAATCACGGGCGCGGCCTACCTGGTGATGGTCGTCATTTCGTCGATCGGCCTGCTCGTCGGCGGCATCGGCGTCATGAACATCATGCTCGTCTCGGCCAAGGAGCGGACGCACGAGATCGGGATCCGCAAAGCGCTCGGCGCCCTCTCCAAAGACATCATGAAACAGTTCTTGATCGAATCGATGTTCCTGACGGGAATAGGCGGGATCCTGGGGACCCTGATCGGTTTCGCCGTCGCCCTTCTCGTCCGGGCCGTCACTCCGCTGCCGGCCGCCGTGACACCCTGGTCCGTGTTTCTGGGTTTATTCGTCTCGATCTCGGTCGGTCTCTTCTTCGGGATCTTTCCGGCTCAAAAGGCGGCCAAGTTCGACCCCATCGTTGCCCTCCGCTACGAATAAATAGCGGGATCAAACCTTCATCTTTGGAAAAAAAATTCGGTCATATGTTTAGAATTCTCTGGAATTCGGAGATGAATGCGATCAAAATCATGAAGGGGGTGACTCATTTCGTGCCTTCTTCAGGAAATCGGCGGCTCTATGAAGGGCGGCCGTGAGATCCGCGGCGGGATCGCCGGCGATCTCAACGAGCGTCGGGCCTCCGCCTCCCCGGCCGTTTATCAACGGCGAAACGACGGGGACGAGCCGGCGCATATCGAGCTTGAGGCTTTCGGAGCAGGCCAGGATCACGTGGCTCCGGGATTCGGACATCGCACCGAAGAGGCACACGAACTCCCCTTGCCTGATGATATTGAGGGCTAAGAACCGCGCCCCCTCAGCCGATTTCTCGGGGAAAATTTGTTGAATAATCTTCCCTTCGGCCCTCTTGATGAATTCCTGCGCTTCGAACACAGCGAGGGCTTCCTCACTTTTCCGGGCTTGTTTCTTGACAGCCTTCATCTCCTCCGTAAGCTTCGCGACCGATGCGGCAACATCTGCCTCCTTGACGTTGAACTGGTTGACAAGATGACGGACGACGCGGTTCTTCAAGGCGTAATCCCGGAGCGCCCGGCCGCCGCAGACAAATTCGAAACGGAGATTTCCCCGGATGCGCTCCGATTTCGTGATCTTGATAATACCGATTTCGCCGGTCCGGCGGCAGTGTGTCCCGCCGCAGGCCGAGTAATCGAACGTGTCCGCCTCGACGACCCGGATCAGACCCGACACTTTGGGCGGCCGCCTCAATGGGATTTCGGCGATCTTCTCTTCGGGCACAAAATACGTCTTGATCTCCCGGTTTTCGAAAGCAACCTCGTTCGCCCGGCGCTCGACTCGCTCGATATCTTCTTCGGCTGCTTTGGCCAGCCCGATTTCCAGGGTCGAGACGTCGGCGCCGAGATGAAAGGACTTGGTCTCTCCCCTCAGCAGCTCAAAAAAAGCCTGGGAGAGCAGGTGTTGTCCTGAATGCTGCTGCATATGGTCGAAACGCGTCGCCCAATCGATCCACCCCTTCACCCGGGCCGCCGCGACATCCCGGGCTAAGACATGAACAATCCTCTCTCCATCTTCAACGACTTTTATGACCTCGACACCGTCGATCGTCCCTTTGTCCCATGGCTGGCCGCCGGATTCGGGATAAAAACAGGTCTGGTCGAGAACGAGGGCCGGCTGATTTTCAACGATCAACCGGTCGATGACCTCGGCCTCGAATTCCGTCAAATAAGCATCGTCGAAATAGAGTCTTCTTGTTTCTTTTTTATCCCTGTCGTTATTCATCGATTTCCGCCTTCATCGAATTATCAGGTTGTCAAGCTTTCGCTTTATGAAATAATTATGGACGAATTCATGCCGGATTGCCAGAGAGAAAATCGCAGCCGGCATCTTTTTTGCTTTTTTTGTTTGTTTACGATAAGCTTTTACGTCCGTTTGGGCGAGTAGCTAATACAAGCGCAATAAATAAAGTGACAATGTATAGGCGGCGCTTAGGCCGCCCGAACGGGGATGTCACTTTAATTAATGCGTTGAAATTAATGGACAAGAAAGGTTCTTTGAATCATGTATAAAATTGTCGCAAAAAAGATTCTGGCTCAGAAGATCAAGCTCATTGAGGTTTTTGCGCCGGCTGTCGCTCACAAAGCTCTGGCCGGTCAGTTTGTGATTCTCAGAGTCGATGATAAGGGCGAAAGGATTCCGTTGACATTGGTGGATTGGGATCCGTCGAGGGGGACCATTACCCTGATTCTCTTAGAGGTCGGGGCTTCTACCGAGAAGCTGGGTCAGTTTGAGGTTGGCGATGCCGTCGCGGATATTTGCGGGCCGTTGGGGATTCCGAGCGAAATCAAGCCGTATGGCCTTGTCTGCGTTGTCGGGGGCGGCGTGGGGACGGCGTCTGCTCTTCCGATCGTGAAGGCCATGAGGCAGGCCGGGAATAGAGTTGTCTCAATTATTGCGGCCAAGGCGGCCGATATGCTGATTCTCGAGGATGAGATGGAGAAGGCTGCGGATGAGCTTTTCATCGCCACGGATGATGGGACGAAGGGTCAGGAGTGTTTTGCCTGTGATATGGTGAAGATCCTCCTCGAAAAGGGATATAAGTTTGACGTGGTCTATGCGATCGGCCCGACCATCATGATGCAGACGGTGGCAGAAACGACACGGCCCGCCGGCATCAAGACGATTGTGAGTTTGAATCCGATCATGGTTGATGGCATGGGCATGTGCGGAGCTTGCCGAGTGAGTGTCGGCGGCAAGACAAAGTTTGCCTGCGTGGACGGCCCTGAGTTTGATGCTCATCAGGTTGATTTCTTGGAGCTGCGGAAACGTCAAGCCGCCTTTCTTAAAGAGGAAAAACTGGCGATGCTGCGGCTGCAGGAAATGGGGCGTAGGGGCCATCCGTAAGCCGAGGTCAAATCCAAAACGACAAAAAGACGCTGGGCCGATTCCTTCCCCGGCCGAAGCCTGATGTGGGCAAGCGCAATTTCCCGGATGCGCCCTTAAGACAATACGCGGAAAATAACAATGACCAGGACTGCGGCTGAAAAGACAACGCTCACCGGCCAGATCAAGATCCTGTAGACATCCTTGAGCTCGGCCTTAAAATAATCCGCGGTCAGGGCCAGGCATAGATGGGCCGGCGAAAGCAGGATCCCGCAAAATCCGCTGACATAGGCAAACATCAACAGGATCATATCCGGCTGCCCTTTGCCGATGATCGGCAGAAGAATCGGAAAGGCGATGGCGACAAAGGCCTGATTGACACCGGTCAACAACCCGACGAAAAACGGAGCGGCAAAAAGCAGGATGTAGGCCGTGACACCGTGCGGCGGAAAAACGCGCACGATGGAATCCAGCGCTCCGGACACTTCCAGGATCCTTTTGAAGACCATAACGGCTGACGTGAGAAGGATGATCTTGAGAGAAACGCTCTGGAGGATGATTCCCCAACGCTCCTTGAGGCTCATCCTGGAGAATATCTGGGTCAAGACGCTGGAGATTCCCAGCGCAACGAGCATGTTCAGCTTCAAGACAAAGATCAGGAGGATCGTCAGGAAGATCGGCCAGATGCTCCAAAAGACCTTGCCGACATCGCGGAATCTTCGTCTGCTATTTTCTTCAGGAGGAAGATAAGGGACATTCTTGAAGAGCATGACCAGCCCGGCCGAGGCGGCCAGGATCGTGAACGGGAACTGATAGAAGCAGATGCGCTTGATCGGCACTTGGATGATAGCCGCGGCTAAGATCAGATTGATATAGAGCGGCCAACTGTATTCCCAGATATGACGAAACCAGTAATTGAAAAACGTCTTCCAGGCCGCCGTCAATTTCCAGCGCCCCGCCGCCTCCTCGACGATCGGCGCGCCCATCATCGCCCCGGCCATCATCGGCAGAAGCCCGATGAAGGCGGACGGGATGGCCAGAATCAGGCGAGGATCATGAACGAGGTTTTTCAGGGCATCCACCATCCTCCGGAAATTGCCGCCCGCCTGGAGGAAATGTCCCAGATAGAGCACAAGGACGACGATGCCGATGAGGCTCAGGGTCTCGCCGGAGATGAGCGCGCCTCCGACATTTCTCGCGAAATCCCTGATATTCAGCTTGAAAAGGACCGCGGTCAAGACCGAATCCAGGAACAGGACGAGACCCAGATCCCATTTTTTCCTGATGAGAAAGAGGAGGACCAGGATGATGGCCGCGATCTTCAAGAGAATGGCCATGTCAGATGACCTTCAGCACGCGTTCGGTGATCTTGAAATGCCTCTTGGCGACTTTATCAAGAGCCTCGATTCCGTTTTTCCTTATGAGAGCGACAGCCGCTTGCTCGACCTGCGGGCCAGCTCCTTTCGGCAGGTCCTGGCCGCATTCTTTCCCTAAAAAATAGAGCCGCTTCAAGAATTCGGCTCGGGCCAGAATGGACGCCGCTGCCACGGCGAGGTCCGCCTCGGCCTTCGTCCGCTGGACGAGCTCGATCGTCTTTCCCTGCTTCATCAGGGCGTTGAGGACGAACTTCTCGTCGCCGAACTGGTCGGTGACCGCCATGGAGCACGGCACCTCGGCCAAAATATTTTCGATGGCGCGCGCGTGTCCCCAAGCCAGCATCCGGTTGAGGTTTCTCATCTTGTCGTACAGCCCATTATACTTTTCCGGTCCGATGACGACGAGCGTATGGACGTAACCTCTCTTCAGAATATCCGCGATCTCCCGACAACGGTTATCGGACAGGGTCTTGCTATCCTTCACCCCAAGCTCCTTGACGACCCCTTTCTGCCTGTCTTCAAGGAAAAAGCCCGCGACAACGAGCGGCCCGAAATAGTCTCCCTTGCCGGATTCATCAGTCCCGATATGTCCTGCGACCGCCGGGAAAAGCTCGGATTGTTGCATCGAATTTCCCTCCGAGGAGGGTTTCATCCCCATGAAGGATGTCTTTTGTTTTTTAAATATTTATCGATCTCCGCGGCCGCAACCCGTCCGTCGCCCATGGCGAGAATGACCGTGGCCCCGCCCCGGATGATGTCGCCTCCGGCATAAACTCCTTCCAGGCTCGTGGCCATGGTGTTCCAATCGACATCGACATTTCCCCATTTGCCCATTTTGAGGCCGGGGTGGCTCTGAGGAATGAGAGGATTGGGGCTCTGACCGATGGCCACGACGACCAAGTCCACTTCGGTCATGAATTCAGAACCCTTGATCGGGACAGGACGCCGGCGCCCGGACGCATCTGGTTCGCCGAGCTCCATGCGCAGGCACTCCATGGCTGTCACGTGGCCTTTATCGTCCCCCGTGTAGCGGATCGGCGTCGTCAGGAAATGGAACTCGATTCCCTCCTCCTCCGCGTGCTTGACCTCTTCCTCCCGGGCGGGAATTTCGTGGCGGGAACGGCGGTAGATGATGACCGCCCTCTCTGCGCCGAGCCGCTTGGCCGTCCGCACAGAATCCATGGCTACGTTGCCGCCGCCAATGACGGCCGCGCATTTGGCTTTAAGCACAGGCGTGTCGTAATCCGGAAACTCATAAGCCCGCATGAGATTGACCCGGGTCAGGTATTCATTGGCCGAGAAAATGCCGACAAGGTTCTCTCCCGGAATTTTCATGAAATTCGGCAGGCCCGCTCCCGACCCGATGAAAAAGGCTTCGTAGCCATCCTTCTTCAGGTCTTCAAACGTCGCCGTCTTGCCGACGACGAAATTCGTCCGGATTTCAATCCCGAGCCTTTGGAGGTAATCGACTTCGGCCTTCAAGATGGCCTTGGGAAGGCGGAATTCGGGAATACCGTAGACAAGAACGCCGCCGGCGATATGAAGCGCTTCAAAAATCGTGACTTGATGCCCCAATTTAGCCAGGTTGCCGGCCGCGGTTAAGCCCGCCGGACCGGCGCCGACCACGGCCACCTTCCTCCCTGTTGGCGGCAATAGCGGAGGAACCGTCACTGTTCCGCTCAATCGCTCAAAATCGGCCACAAACCGTTCGAGATTGCCGATGGCCACAGGACTGCCCGTGGCTTTCTTCGCGGTGCATACGGCTTCGCACTGAATCTCCTGAGGGCAGACCCGGCCGCAGATGGCGGGCAGCGAATTTGTCTCTTTGATCTTCCAAACCGCTTCGCAAAATTCGCCTTTTTCGACGAGCTTGGCGAAGCTCGAAATGTCGATGCTGACCGGGCATCCCGTCACGCATTGCGGGTTGGCGCAGTCAAGGCACCGTCGGGCTTCGGCCATCGCGGCTTCGGCCTCGAGCCCGAGGTTGACCTCCCTAAAATCACGATTCCGCTCTTCGGGCTCGCGTTCCGGCATTTTCTGGCGCGGCATCTTCATTCGTTCTTTGGCCGGAATAGCCTTGCGGAGTTCCTTCCGCCAGTCCTTGTCATACTCCGCTTTGAGCCGGGCTTTCTGTTCGGGTGAACTGACTTTTTTCTCTTCGGTCATTTTTCCTGCTCTGAAAACGTTAAAAGAGAAAAATCATATCAAATTCACCGCCGGAAGACAATTTCTCCATTCATGACCGTCATGATGACTTTGGCGTTCTGAATTTCATCGGGCTTGATCTCGAAAAAGTTCTTGTCGAGGACGACGAGATCGGCGAGCTTTCCGGTTTCAATCGAGCCCTTGATCTTTTCCGCGAATCCTGCATAAGCGCCATTGATCGTGAATCCTCTGATCGCTTCCTCAAGAGAAATTTTTTGCTCGGGAATCCAGCCGTCCGGATTTTTTCCGTCCAGCGTCCTCCGCGTGACCGCGGCGTAGATCCCCAGGATGGGGTCCATCGGCGCCACGGGCCAGTCCGAGCCGCAAGCGAGCGTCACGCCGTGGTCCAGGAACGATTTGAACGGGTATGTGGTTTTCGCCCGCTCGGGGCCGATCTTTTTCTCGGCCCAGCGGCCATCGTCGATGGCATGGTAAGGCTGGACCGAAGCGATGACGTTGAGCCTGCCGAAGCGGGCGATGTCCGCGGGCTTGAGATGTTGGGCGTGCTCGATCCGGAAACGCCTATCCCTCGCCTCATTCTGCGCAACCGCCTTCTCATAAATATCCAGAATGATGGAATTCGCCCGGTCGCCGATGGCGTGAATGGCTGTCTGCAGGCCAGCCTTGTCGGCGGCGAGCACCCGTTTTTCCATGATGCCTCCCGGGAACATTTCGGCGTGGAGAAGCCCGCTTATCTTCGGGTCATCCGCGTATGGCTCGAAGAAATAGGCTGTCGCCGAGCCGAGCGACCCGTCGGCGAACCCCTTCAGGCCGCCGAACTCGAGGAATTCGTTCCCGAACGGCGTTTTGAATTTCATCCGCAGGACGAGATCACCCGAGGTGATGGGAATATAGAAGAGAATCCTCGTTATCAGCTTGTGGTTCTTGAGGAGGTCCTGATAGACATCGAAGCCCGTTTCGCCGGACACGTCGTGGACGGACGTGACACCTTTTTCCGCGGCGTATTTCATCGCGGCTTCCGCCGCTCTCAGGTTCTGCGCTGCGGTCGGCTCCGGGATGCGGCTGTAAATCAGGTCCATGGCGGCGTCCTTTAAGATCCCCGTGGGTTCTCCGGTCGGAGGATCCTTGACGATTTCCCCGCCTGGCGGAACGGGCGTGTTTTTCGTGACGCCGCCGAGCTTCAGGGCCAAGCTGTTGGCCAGGATCATGTGGCCGTCGAGGCGGTTGACGCAAACAGGAGTTTCCGGCGTGACAGCGTCGATCCACTCCTTGTTCGGCAGCTCGACGGGCTCGAATTGGGTCTGGTCCCAGTCGCCATTCAGGATCCATTCGCCCTTGGGAAGGCTCTTGGCCTTCTCGGCGATGCGGCGGATGAATTCCTCTTTGGACCGTGCTTCCCGGAGCTGGATGTTCATCAACGAGTAGCCGCCGTTCGTGAAATGGACGTGGCTGTCAATGAATCCGGGCAGGACGAACTCGCCCTTGACGTCGATGACCTCGGTTTTCCCGCCGGCCATCTTTTGGATATCTTTCGTCGAGCCGACGGCGATGATCTTATGGTCCCGGACGGCGACCGCTTCAGCCCAGGGCTGGCGGGGATTCACCGTCCAGATCTTTCCCTTGATCAGAATTTTATCGGCCATTGGAATTCCTCCACCGCATGAAACAAGCGCCATCGTGGCCAAACATACGAATGAAAAAAGCGCCGCGCAATTCTTCATAAGATCCTCCTTACCGTTTATTCCCTCCTAATTGATTAGGGGGGTTGGGGGGTTAATATCACTAAGGAAGATTCTTCCTTCATGCTTTATCCTAATTCCCCCCTAATTTCCGGAGACACGTTTTAAGACTCTTAATTTTTGACATTAATCCCCCCTTCCCCCCTTGGAAATCAAGAGGGTCCAAAAATAGGTCCATGTCTCCGGATTTGTGGGGTAGGGGGAATAATACGCAATTCAAAGTCTTTGC
>Ga0209182_10000004_pt1 | contig 49269 bp, 47 predicted proteins | sample LakBais05cmmetaG_FD_185474 | JGI IMG/M metagenome (GOLD analysis project Ga0209182, IMG submission 185474) | Lake sediment microbial communities from Lake Baikal, Russia to study Microbial Dark Matter (Phase II) - Lake Baikal sediment 0-5 cm... | ecosystem: Environmental > Aquatic > Freshwater...
TCCTTGCCAGGCTGTTTCGGTCTGTGGGCAAATCCCGGGACCGGAGCGGGATGTACATTGTCTTCATGACCACATGTCTGCTGACCTTTCAGTTCCTGGTCAACGTCATGATGATCGTCGGCCTTTTTCCCATCACCGGAATTCCCATTCCCTTGTTGAGCTATGGAGGATCTTCTCTCCTCACGACCTATTTGGCCGTAGGGCTGGTGGTGAACGTCAAAATGAGAAGATTCGTCAATGTCTGACATCCGGACAAGGAACCTCCTGGAAAAGATCCTCCCGGCGGTCAAGAAGCCCGGCCGCTATACGGGAGCAGAATGGAATGAAGTCCGAAAGGATCCCGCGCTGGCCAAAATAAAAGTCGCCCTGGCGTTTCCCGATGTCTATGAGATCGGGATGTCCTACCTCGGCCAGAAGATCCTGTATTCCCTGATCAACGCCCATCCCTCGTTTCTCGCTGAACGGGTGTTCGCGCCCTGGCCGGATTTCGAGCAGGAACTGAGAAAACATCGTCTTCCTCTTCGATCTCTAGAAAATGGAATCCCCCTGGCCGATTTCGATATCCTGGGCTTTTCCCTGCTCTATGAGCTCAATTATTCCAATATCCTGACGATCCTGGACCTCGGCGGTATTCCTCTGCGCGCCAGGGACAGGGAACCGCGGCATCCGCTCGTGATCGCCGGAGGGCCGGCCGTGTTCAATCCCGAACCCGTCGCCGGCTTTTTTGACCTGTTCCTCGTCGGAGACGGAGAAGAGGCATTTCTGGAAATCGTCGAGAAATATTCGGAACTGAAAAGTCGGACGTCGAACAGAGAGGACATCTTGAAAGAACTTGCCGGCATTCCCGGTGTTTATGTCCCTTCGCTCTATGAGCCCTATCTTCCGGCCGGATCCTCGCTCCTCGCCGTCAAACCGAAGAACGCGGCGCCGGCTGCGGTCCGGAAGCGCGTTCTGCGCTCATTCTCCCATTCCTATTTCCCCGTGAATATCATCGTCCCCAATATCCAGGTTGTCTTCGACCGTGTCGCTATCGAGGTCGCGCGCGGGTGTCCCGAAAAATGCCGGTTCTGCCAGGCGACGAGTCTCTATGCCCCCTTCCGGGTCAAGGATCCGTCCTTTGTCGTCGAGAAGCTCTTTCAAAGCCTTCACGCGACGGGCTATGAGGACGCTTCGCTCTTCTCTCTTTCCGTAAGCGATTACCCTTATTTGGGAGAGACGATCAAGACGCTGATGGAGAGCCTGGAAAAGGACCATGTCTCTTTGTCCCTCTCCTCGCTCCGGCCGAAAGGCCTATCGGCCGACATCGTCCGGAACATCATCAAAGTCCGGAAAACGGGATTCACCCTCGTTCCCGAGGCCGGTTCGGAACGCCTCCGCTGCGTGATCAATAAAAGCCTGACGGACCGTGATATTTGGGACGCGGCCGCCAATGCCTTCCGGGAAGGCTGGAAGCTTCTCAAGCTCTATTTTATGATCGGCCTTCCGACCGAAAGGGAAGAAGACATCCGGGAGATCATAACGCTCATCGAGAAGATGACGGCGCTCGGGCGCGAGATCCTTTCATCCCCGCCGAGGATCAATATCAGCCTTTCCTCCTTTATCCCCAAGCCGCACACCCCGTTTCAATGGGCGGCGATGGAGGATGAAAGATCGCTTTTTGAAAAGCAGCTCACTATTAAGCGGTCGTTGAAAAGGATGGGCCATGTCCAGATTAAAGCCCAGCCCATCGAAAGCTCCATCCTGGAAGCTGTCTTCTCCAGAGGAGACCGTCGGCTGGCCGATGTCTTAGAAAGGGCATGGTCCAAAGGGGCTCGGTTCGACAGCTGGCGAGACCATTTTCAATGGAAGAATTGGGTAGAGACATTTGAAGAAACGGGCGTGGATCCCGACGTCTATCGGAGAGAACTGGACCGGCAAACCGCCCTGCCCTGGGACCATATCGAGACGGGGATCGGAAAGCGTTTTCTGCTTGATGAGCTGGGGAGAGCTTTGCGGGCGGAAAATTCACCATCTTGCCTGGAGACATCCTGCGGGCAGTGCCGCGGCTGCGATTTTGGGGCCGATATCGAAAGGGAGTTCAACGAAAAAATCAATGTTGGCCATCCTCAAAAATCATTTTTGGGGCAGAAGACGGAGTCGGTCCACCGCTATCAAGTTTTTTATGCCAAACAAGGACCGTCCCGCTTCATCTCCCATAACGATCTCTTCAACATTCTTCAGCGGTCGTTCAAGCGGGCGGGCGTGGACGCCTTGTACTCCAAGGGTTTTCATCCGAAGATGCAGATGTCGCTCGTCCCAGCCCTCCCTTTGGGGATGACGGGAAACGAGGAATCCTTCGAGTTCAAATCTTTTTATGACCTTGACGAAAAGGATTTCGTCTCGGGCCTGAATCGTAACGTGCCTCCCGGCATCCTGTTTTTGGGATTGAAAATAATTGAAGCCGGGGCCCCCTCCTTGACGGAGAGGATCGCGGCGATGGTCTATGCCCTCGACCTGAATGCTGAAGACATTAAGAAGGCGCTCGACCGGTGGCGAGAAGAAAAACAATGGACCGGAAATGATGCCGAAATCGCCGCCATCCTCGTTCGTGATTATCTGACCGCAAAGCCTGAGCTTGTCAAAGAGATCGCGATCGATCGGGCCTCGAACAGGGTCATTATTCATATCGCTTTTACTCCCCAAAAGTCGCTCCGCCCTCAGGACATCGTCAAACATATCTTTGGCCTCGAGCATGCCGTTTACATCATGTCCCGCGAAAAGATATTTTATATATAAGTCCAGCGGTTTCTGTCATTGATCAGGCCCGTCGTCCTCGCTCTGCTCATCCCTCCGAGGGACTCCCTTACGCTCCGGGCGGCGGGGCGCGGCAGGGGAAAGCCGAACGGCATAGAGAGGCGATCCGGCCAAGATTCTCGACGGTAGGAGAGAATAGCGAGCCGAGGAAACGAGATGGTATTCAAGCCGGGAAAATCAACGTGTATTCGGGCTTCCACCCTAGGAATCTTGTCTAAATATGTAATCTCTCATTGGCGCCAGAGGCCGCCCTGAAGCCCCGTAGCGGAAGGGGGGCCCGTCGGCTTCTCCGACGGGGGGAACCGACGGGACTGGTTCCCCCGGGTCCGGGGCTAAGGGCGGCTTCTGACGCCGATTATAATTACACGAACGGAAATGCTTTCTCCACCCCGAGCGAATTTGACAGGTGGAGATGAATTCAGTATAAGCTAGGGACGTTATTTCATGTTCCTGGCAGAAAAGGGACAAATATTTTGAAGGAGTTGCCATGATCGATTATAGGCTGACCGAAGAACAAGTCGCCTTGCAGGAGATGGCCCGCGAATTTGCGAAAAAGGAGATGGCCCCCAACGCGGCCAAGTTCGATCAGGGCCATGAGTTTCCATGGAAGATCATGCAAAAGGCGTTTGATGCGGGATTCATGACGGGCAATATCCCGGAACAATATGGCGGCGGCGGACTAAACAATGTTGACACGGCGCTCATCAGCGAGGAACTGGCCGCAGGATGCCCTGGCATGTTCACGAGTATCATGGGCGTCTCCCTGGCAACCACGCCGATCGTCCTTTACGGATCGGAAGAGCAGAAAAAGAAGTTCCTCTCGCCGCTCTGTCAGAAGATGACCTTGGGCTCCTACTGCTTGACCGAACGTGAAGCAGGCTCGGACGCTGGGTCGGTGAAAACGAAGGCGATCAAAGTCGGAAACGAATATGTTCTCAACGGCGCGAAATGCTTCATCACAAACGGCGGGGTCGCTGGTCTCTATGTGGTTTTTGCCAAGACAGCGCCCGAGAAGGGGGCCCGGGGCATGAGCGCATTTATCGTTTCTCGCGATACACCCGGTCTCATCGTCGGCAAGATTGAAGACAAGATGGGCCACCGGGCTTCCAATACGGCAGAGATCTTTTTTGAAGACTGCAAAGTCCCGGCAGAGAACCTGCTTGGCAAGGAGCGTCAGGGTTTTGTTATCGCCATGAAGACGTTCGATACAACCCGGTCATCCGTCGGCGCAGCGGCCGTGGGCATCGCCCAGGCCGCCCTTGAATATGCCATCGCTTATGCGAAAACCAGGTCTCAATTCGGGAAGCCCATTGCCCTCTACCAAATAACGCAGTCGAAGATCGCCGACATGGCGATGGAGATCCAGGCCGCCCGTCATTTGGTCTGGCACGCAGCCTGGCTTTCGGACCAAAGCCAGCCGTGCGGCAAGGAATCGGCCATGGCCAAGTGTTTCGCCACGGACGCTGCCATGCGGGTGACGACCGAAGCGCTCCAGATCTTTGGCGGGTACGGGTATATGAAGGATTACCCCGTGGAAAAACTGATGCGCGATGCCAAGCTGCTCCAGATCTACGAGGGTACGAACGAGATCCAGCGCCTGGTGATCGCCCACGACGTGATCGGACCGGTCAAGGAATAACGCGGAAAATCCGGAAATTGAAAAGGGGACGTTCCGAAGAACGTCCCCTTTTTTATGCCTTGATGATTAGTTCGGGCCCAAAGGACGGAAAGCGGAAACGCTATTCCGTAAAATACTCCGGCACGAGGCCCAAGATCTCGATCCCGGCTCCTTTGCAGATGTCGATGAGCTCCACGACTTTGCTGAAGGGAATTTTGGCGTCGGCTCTGAGGAAGATGGTTTTGTCTGTCTTGGTCGAATAAATGCGGCGGAGTTCGTCGGCGGCCGCTTTGAAATCAGGAAAATTTTCTTTTTGAATATCGATCGTCAGATCTTTTTTCAGGGTAATGACGACCAGACTGCCCGATTGGCCGGCCGAGGTGTCGGCAGCGGTTTCCGGCAACTTCACATCGATGCCTTTTTGCATGATGGGAGTGATGACCATGAAGATGATCAACAACACAAGAAGAACATCGCACAGCGGGACGACATTGGGTTCGGCTTTTGCCATGTGTTCCTCCTTACATAGTCCACAAAGGAAGAATATTGTATGATACTTGTTTTTTTCTGTCAACGTGTTTGTTGAATTTTTGGGTAGGGAGGGCTATAGTTATATGCCCTAAAAGGAGGCGAGATGAACGATTTGAAAATCGAGGTGGTCAAAGTCAAAGCGCGTTGCGGGGCCAAGCACAGGGCGGGTGATTTTTTTTATGTCAGGGGAGGCGGGACGATCGAGGTTCCCAAGGGTAAAAAGGTCTGTATCTACGCCCTGAACAGCCTATTTCCGTTCTTGACGACAAAACAGCGGGAGGATGAATTGCCCGCTGACGACTGGGTGGCCGAGACCGAGTTTCTGGCCTGCCCCGACCCCAAAGGCGTGACTTTTAAGATCACCAGGTTGTAGAGCGTTGGATTCTTTCCCCGAGCGGGAGAGGCAGGGCTGCCAAGGTTTGGTCTGCGTTCGTTAGAAGCGGGAACGGGATGCGGTTCCCGCTCCAGGGTAAGAGGAGGTTTTATGAACGTTCTCATCATACTCGCTGTCGCAGCGGCCGCTTTCTGTTTAGCCAGCCATTTCTATTCTCGTTCCATCGCCCGCTGGCTCGGCGAAGACAAGAGCGTCCAGACGCCGGCGGTCAAATACTGCGACGGCCGGGACTACGTTCCGACCAAGACCTATATCGTCTTCGCTCACCATTTTTCCGCCATCGCCGGCGCCGGCCCGATTCTGGGACCGACGATGGCCATCCTGTACGGCTTTGTCCCGGCCTGGCTTTGGGTGGTCCTCGGCGGCATCTTCATCGGCGCCGTCCATGATTTCACGACGCTCTTCGTGAGCATGCGCGAGGGCGGCAAGTCCATGGCCGAAGTGGCCCGCAGGACTCTCGGGACGCGGGGATTCAACTTGTTCATCGCGTTCACAATCGTTATGATCGTCCTCGTGACCTCGTCCTTTTTGAGCGCGACATCCATCTCCCTGACGTCGCTCTGGCCGCTGGCCAAGATTGGCGTCAAAGAAGGGGAGACGTTCCTGAAGACCGTGGTCAGGGACGGCGTGGCTATGGGACGCATCGGCGGCATCGCCTCGATGTCTGTGATCGTGATCACCCTCTGCTCTCCCTTCCTCGGTTGGCTCATCTACAAGAAGAGCATCAAGACACTCTTCGCTTATCTCATTGCCTCGGTCATCTGCGTCATCTCCGTGCTGCTGGGGATCGCCTATCCGGTCAGCCTGTCGCCGACGACGTGGATGATCATCATCTCGATCTACGTCCTCTTCGCCGCCGGAGTTCCGGTGTGGATGATCCTTCAGCCGAGGGACTTCATCAATGTCCAGATCCTCTACGGCGGGATCGTGCTGATGGTCTTGTCGCTATTCAGCACAGGCTTCGGCGGGCTGTCCGTGTCCGTCCCGAGCTTCAACCTCGGCGAAGGCGTTCAACACCTGGGGCTCATCTGGCCGATGATGTTCTGCACGATCGCCTGCGGTGCCATCTCCGGCTTCCACGCCCTCGTGGCGGGCGGCACTACGGGCAAGCAGCTGGCCCGGGAGACGGACGCCCGCAAAATCGGGTACAACGCGATGCTCTTGGAGTCGATCCTCGCCGTCTGTGTCCTCTTAGCCATTGGCGGCGCCTTGAACTTTTCGGACTATAAATCCATCGTCTGGCCCACCGACCCAGCGATCAAGTCCAATCCCATCCTCGGGTTTTCCCTGGCCGCCGGCCAGCTCTTCCAGCGAGGGCTGGGCATTCCCGTGGCCCTCGGCACCGTGTTCGGCATCCTGCTCGTCGAAGGCTTCGTCATCACGACCCTGGATGCCGCCGTGCGCTTGAACAGGTACCTCTTCGAAGAGCTCTGGGGCATTCTCTTCAAAAAGACGCCAAAGCTCATAAAGCACTATTGGTTCAATTCAGGCCTGTCGGTCGTGCTCATGTGGACGCTGGCCTACACTAGCGCCTTCAACATGCTCTGGCCGATCTTCGGGACGGCCAATCAGATGCTGGCGGCCTTGAGTCTTCTGGCCGTCACAGGATGGCTCCTGCTGAGGAAAAGAAAGACAGCGTTTACTCTTGTTCCGGCCGTCTTCATGCTCGCGACCACGCTGGCCTCGCTCGGGATTCTGCTGAAAGAATACATCCAGAAGAAAAGCTATATCCTGGTTGCCGCCGATATTCTGATGTTTATCCTGGCGATCGGCGTCGTGGTCCTTGTAATCAAGAGGTTCTGGCGAAGGGCAGCGCCTGAGATTAGCCCGGCGAATTGAAGACGGCGAGCTTTTTCAGGATCTCCGTCCAGGCGATCCAGGAAATGAATTTAGGGCCGTTTGAGCCCTTTCTCGGCGAGGCTTTGCGGATGGGGAGCAACGATGAATCCCGATTCGCCGTCTTTGACCGGTTCCATCTGCCCGCCGCTGTCCGTCGCCGTCACGACCAGGACTCGCTTTCTGTCCAATCCTGTTTTTTATTATTTTAGGGTGACGTAGGCTTTCTTGTTATTGTTCGTCTTGAACACGAGGAGGGCTCTTCCCGCTTCCGTAGAGGTCCCGTAGCAGTAATCGATGTCGATCACCGCATTCCCTAAAAGGGCTCCGATCTCGGCGCCCGCTCCGATGCGGTCGCTGATCTCGATCGTAATCACGCTGTTCGTTTTGACCTTATATCCTAAGGCCCGCAAAGCGGTTTCCGCTTTTTTATTGTTCGAGGTGATAAGTAAGAAATGGCCTTCTTGTTCCTGTGAGTAGGCCGAGAGGGCCCGGAGGTTGACGCCGGCGTTGGCCGTCGTGCCCAGGACGCGGCCCAGGATACCCGGCTCGTTCGGCGTGATCACATGGAGTTCCGTCTCGATGTTGACATTATGCACCTTTCGTTCTCCTTCCCAGAGGGCATTATTATACCAAAAGGAGGGCCCGGGGAAAAGTCTCGCTGGGATTTGTTATTTTAGCTGATTTCCTTATAATCAGCGACGACGATAGAAGAGAAGACCATGACCAAGTTCAAAGTGGCGATCGTTGATAATTCCATTTATCCCGAGATCTACAAGCCCGTCGAGCATTGGGCCCAATATCTCGAGGGCGTTGAATGGGAAGCGTTCTATGCTCCGGACCGACGTTTGCCCGGGCTCAAGACGTACAGCCACATCATTCTAACGGGGTCGGAAGCCTCGATCCTCGAACGGGAGCCCTGGGTCGATCATGAAGTCGAATTCGTTCGGCAGGCCTTTCACGAAGGCCTTTCCATCCTGGGGAGCTGTTACGGCCATCAGTTGCTGGTTCTGTCGCTGGCTGGGCCAGCGTACGTTGGACGGAGCCGCGAGCCAGAGATCGGCTGGATCCCGATCGACATCACGATGGAGTCTCCGCTTCTCGGCCCAAAAGGAACAGCCTATACCTTCTCGGTTCATTTTGACGAAGTCCGAAACCTCAAAGAACCCTTCAGGGTCCTGGCCTCGACGGACATCTCGCCCATTCAGGCTTTCGGAATGAAGGGCCGCAATATCTGGGGCCTTCAAATCCATCCCGAGATTGACGTCAAATCCGCCCGAGACCTGCTCAGGGATTTTGGGAGCGTGTTTCCCCTGGTCCGGCCCCTATACGAGAAAGCCCTTGCTTCTGATCCGCGCGATTCCCGGCTTATCTTCAAGATCGTCAATGAGTTTCTTGCGCATGGCCCGGCTCTATGACGAAAAAGCGGGAAGAAGAGAGGACAACAGCTAAAGGGAAGATCGCCAGAGGAGGACCTTTCTCACGCAGATATGGACATTCCGAAAGCCAAAGCGAATTCGCTTAATCATCTTGATTTTTGTATGGATTCCCTATGTATGAGCGTTCGTTGTACGATGATCAAAATAAATTAAAATATCCTTGACAAAAAGGCCAATTTGTATAACTTTATTAAGTATAAAAATTCCGGCAAAAAAGGAAACATATTGGATTATGTAAAAAGGAGGGTTATATGAGAGCTAGAAAGGTTGTCTTAGGCATCATCATTTTACTCCTTGTCTTTTCGGTTGCCTCGTACGCCGCGACCAAAAAATTGACCCGCATCGGGGTGAACACATTTGCCCAGATCAGGGGGAACATTCCCACGGCCCAAGTAATGAAGATCCTCGCTGAAAGGTACGCCGGGGACATCAAGTACGGGTTCGACCAGGTCGGGATGGGTGACGTCTACCTTCCCTTCATCGATCAGCTGAACTCAGCCGCATTCATCGAGAAGGCCATTCCTGTGGGGGACAAATTCTACTGGATGCTCTTCCGGACTAATGGAAAAGTCAAGGTCTGGGAAGACGTGGAATGGGCCGGCAAAAAACCTCTCGAGGTCTTTTCTTTCACGGTGATAAAGGACAATAAAAACTACGAGTTCGTCATCCCTAAGCCGTGCGGAAATATTGCCTTATATAAGGTCTCAGAGACCGTCAAGATCATCCCTCCGGCCATATGCAATCTCCTCGTGACACCGGCCAAGGCGAACGTCAACGAGATGATTACAGTCGACATGAGCGGCACGAAGAACGCCACGACCATGGACGTCGAGGTGTTCACCGCCCAGGGGACGAAGATCACGTCCCATGCCTTCACGCCCGCTTCGCCGAAATGGCAGACGAAGTTCGACAGGCCCGGAGAATATGTCTTCAAGGCCAAGGCCACCAACGGGGAAGGGAAGATCTCCGAGAATCCGTGCCAGGCCAAAGTCGCCATCAATTTCCCGCCGGTCTGCAAACTGTGGACTTCCTGTCTGCCGTGCGAGGATTACGTCGGCAAGCCCATTGTCTTTGAGGCGAACGGCTCCACGGACGTCGACGGCCAGATCGTCAAGGCCAGCTTCGAAATCACCGATGAGGCCGGGAATGTGATCGACAGCTTCATGGATACGGAAAAGCCGTTCGTCTGGGAAAAGGTCTTTAAAGCGGCCGGCAAGTACGGTGTCAACGTCGTCGTGTTCGACGACATGGGAGCGGCGTCTTCAAATACCGACCCCTGCCGGATCACGTTAGATGTCACCCAGAAGCGGTCCTTTTTCCTCGCCGAGTTGGGCGGTCTGCTGGCCCGGGGGACCTACACCGGATATTTCTTCGGACGTCTGGGCCTGATGTGGAACCTCGTTCCTGACTCCATGGACATCATCCTGAGAGCCGGCGGCGCGCTTCCGAGCCGGGGCGATCCCTGGAAGGCCTTTTTCATGGGGGACCTCCTCATGAACTTCCATCTCGGGCCCTCGGCCTATGCAGACGCGGGGATCGGATACTCCACCAAGGAACAGGACGACCGGAAGAGCGGCCTCGATCTCGTCGGAGCTTTTGGCCTGAATATCTTCAACAACTATGGCCATACGGGATCCGTTTTCGCCGAGGCCCGTGCTCCGATCATCACCAAAGACCGGAGTTTCGATAAACATCACAAGCTCCTTCTTGGATTCCGGTATATCTTCTGAGATAGCCGTTCGATCATGATGAGGCCGGGAAGTTTTTCCCGGCCTTTTTTTTAAAGGCCGGATTTGCGTGGCGGGCGGAAAATTCATACAATTCTTGCCATGAAGATCGCTCTGATCGGTGCCGACGGACAACTGGGGACAGACCTCCTCCGCGCGCTCGAAGGGGAGGAAATTTTCCCTCTCTATTATCCAGGTTTTGACATTACTAAGCCAGAGGAAGCCAGAAAGGTCCTCACCGAAATCCGGCCTGATGTCGTCATCAACACGGCGGCCTTTCATCGTGTCGACGAGTGCGAGGACCGAATTGAGGAAGCCTTCCATGTCAACGCCTTTGCTGTCCGAGATCTGGCCCTGGCCTGCCGGGACATGGATGCGACGCTTGTCCATTTCAGCACAGATTATGTCTTTGACGGACGGACAACGGAGCCTTATGTCGAAGAGGACTCGCCGTTTCCATTGAGCGTTTATGGGGGGTCAAAACTCGCCGGTGAATATTTCGTCCGAGCGATCTCAGAAAAATATTTCCTCATCCGGACCTGCGGACTCTACGGACTGGCCGGTTGCCGGGAGAAAGGCCGGAATTTCGTCGAGGCCATGCTGTCTCTCGAACAAAGCGGAAAGCCCCTTCGCGTTGTGAGCGACCAATGGGTGACGCCGACCTCCGCGGAGGAGCTGGCGGTGCGCGTCGCCGAATTGGTTGGTTCGGATCAATTCGGCCTTTACCACATGACTAACGAAGGCCGATGCACCTGGCATGAATTCGCCTCCGCCATATTTTCTTATCTCGGGAAGAAGGTCGAGATCGTTCCCGTGGATTCGAAATCGTTCGGTGCCAAGGCCCGGAGGCCGGCTTTCTCGGTGCTCGAAAATAAGAAAGCCAAAGCGATCGGTCTTGCGGATTTTTCTCCCTGGCAGGAAGCGCTGAAAAGCTACCTAAGGAAAAAGGGGTTGGTTTAGGAGGGAGGTTTCATCTTTTCGACGATATCGCCGGGCAGCGGTGAAACAGCTCCGTTCCGGTCCACAGCGATGTGAACCGTGTAGCCTTCGGCGATGAGGGTCTGGCCCTCCCGTGTCCTCAATTCATAGGCGAAGACGGCTTTTTTCGGGGTGATGTTCCGGAGCGATGTCCAGACAAGAAAACATTCGTCATAATGGAGCGGCTTTTTGTAGCGGCAAAACGATTCGACGACCACGAGATAATAACCCCGCTCTTCGATGTCCTTGTACGAGATCCCCTGTCGGCGGCAAAATTCCGTCCGGCCGAGCTCGAACCACTCGAAGTAGTTCTTGTTGTGGGCGACGCCCATCCGGTCCGTCTCGGAATAGCGCACCCGGAGCTCGATCGGGATAGATGGGGAGGTGAGGGGGCCGACAGAATTCTTATTCGGTGAGTTTACCGAGCTTGGCAAGTTCTTCATTATAATATTTCCGGTAGAGGATCTCCCACTCCCGGCTGCCTTCCTCGATGGATTTCTTCTGGGTCTGGATCTTTTCAATGGCCCGCTTGTCCAGGGCCTCATAGAGCCTCATTTCCTCCTCGATGGAGCGGACGATGTTCAGCCGGATCTCGTTCGGGTCGTCGAGGAACTCGACATGGTCGTTCTTCGTCAGGGCCTCGAGGATCCGCTTCGATAGGTAGTTGATTTTTTCGCGGGACAGCCGGTTGCTCACAGGACGATGTTCCTTTCCTTGGCGAGCTTGGTCTTGATCATGCGGAACATCGTTTGATACTCGAGGTTATCTTTGCGGATCTTTTCCATGTGCTTGCTGAGGAGCTCGCGGACTTCCTGGTCGAGCTGGTCTTCTTTCTGGAATTCCTCAGTGATCAGGGAGATCATCTCGTTGAGCAGGGACGATTTATCTTCGATGAGCACCTTGCCTTCTTTTTTCATATTGCGCAGGATAAGGAATGCCAGGTGTTCGATCTGATTCTTATTCAGCCTCATGTCGCGTATAAAATACATCAGGTCAGCTGAAAATTCAAGAATTGAATATAAGCAGGAACAAGATAGGTCTTTTTCCTCATATGGAAAGAGCTCTGACAAGGATTCGCTCCTTCAAGGGGTTCTTAATGCCATGAGGGCTCGGGTTGGGGCTTGAAGCGACGCCGATTTTCGAGCTTCCGACTTTGGAGGAGAAGACCCCTTCCAATTATTCGCGCTTCGAAAGGACCGCAATTCCTTCGCGATTTACATGAATCTCATGCTCGCAGCAGACCGTGCGGCTTAAATAAGGACGAGGAAGGGAGCGAAGAAAGGAGGGCCGGGTTGGGGACGAGCTAAGGCAACCAGCCGTCCGTCCGGGCTGAATAACCTGTAAACCGGCTTTTCGGAGACAGGTTCCGCTAAAATATCAGCCATGAAGAGCGGAATATGTTCTTGGCTGACAGGGTGGCCGTTCTGGACAAGCCTGACGCCTTCATCGTTCAGGATGATTTTGGGAAAGCCTGCAAGAAGGTCCTTCATGGGCCGTAAGAACTTTTCCGTCTCGCCGTTTTCCTGAAACGTGCGGATCTCCTCGAGCGTCAAAGCATCCTGGAGCTTGAATTCTCCGATCTCGGTGCGGACAAGCTCCGCGAGATGCGCCCCGCAGCCCAGCTTTTGCCCGAGATCGTGAGCTAGGGTCCGGATATACGTCCCCGATGAACATCTTACCCCGAAGTCGATATAAGGTGGAGAGTACGCCTTGAGATGGAAGGCATGAACACGCACTTGGAAAGGACGGCCTTCCACGGTCTTGTTCCGTCTGGCATAGGTATAGAGCGGTCTGCCCTGATGCTTTTTCGCCGAGTACGGCGGAGGCAATTGGCTGACCTCGCCCTCAACCTGATGGAGTGCCGTCTCGATGATGCGGATGTCCGGGAATGAGCTGGTTTCCGTGGAGGTCGATCGACCCGCGGCGTCGTAGGTGTCGGTCGAAAAGCCCAGACGGATGCGGCCTTCATAGGTCTTGTCCATTTTGCTGAAGAAGGGAAACAGGCGCGTCGCCTTTCCGACGGCCGCAAGGAGAAGACCCGCAGCCATGGGGTCCAGCGTCCCAAAGTGCCCGATTTTTTTCTGGACCAGAACCTTCCGGAGAGAGGCGACGACATCATGGGAGGTGATGTATAGAGGCTTATGAACGAGGATCAGACCATTCATGAATCAGACAGAGGCCGCGGTCTTCTTATGAAAGAGCTTTTCGACGGTCGCCGGGACATCTTTGATTAATTTTTCGTAAGGGCCATAGACCGTGAAGCCCGCGGCATGGGTGTGTCCTCCGCCGCCGAAATGCTCAGCGATTGCCGCGGCGTGGGCATCGGCTTTGGAGCGGATACTGACGCGAAAGACCTCAGCGTCCATTTCCTTGAAAAAGAGGACGATGATCGCGCTCTTAATCGAGCGGGCCAAGGTGGTGATGTCTTCCGTATCGATCTCGCTGAGGTTCAGAGCCTTCAAGTCCTTCTTGAACATGCTGATCACGGCGATGTCACCGTTCTTGTTCATTTGCAGCGTGGACAGCACCTGTCCAAGGAGTTTGATCTTTTCCGGAAGGTTATTGTGGAAGAGGGCCTCGCTCGTCTGGATGGGATCGGCGCCCGCGTCGACAAGCTTATAGCAGGCTTGGAAGGATTGGGCCGTCGTGTTTGAGAACTGGAATGAGCCCGTGTCGGAGACGATCGCGCAATACAAGAGGCCGGCAATCTTCGGGGTCATCCGGATCGGAAGCTTTTCGCACAGCGCGAACGCCATTTCGCCGACCGCGGAGGCCTGGGGATTCACCCAATTGATGTCGGCGTAATGGTCGTTCGAATAATGATGGTCGATGTTAATCTTGAAATAATCCTTGAGGTGGTTCTGTCCGGAACGGCTGACGTCGGCGCATTCGAGGAGGATGACCGCGTCGTAGGCGTTTGGAGGGATTTGCCCGATGCGGATCCTGGCGCATTCGGGAAAGTTGTTGAACGGGACGGGTATCTTGTCCTTATTGATGACGGCCACCTCTTTGCCCATCTGCTCGGTCGCAAAGGCCAAGGCCAGGCTGGTGCAGAGGGAATCGCCGTCGGGCCTGAGGTGGGATGTAATCACAAGGCGGCGGGCCTCCGCAATCTTTTCGGCGATGAGTTTAAGAGGCGTCGCCTTCATCTTTTTTGGCCAACTGAAGGATCTGGTCGATCCGCTCATTCATGTCAGCGCTCGGATCGAGGGCAAAAAATAGCATCGGATTATACTTCAATTTGACCGAGGAGGCAAGGAGTTTCCGAAGGTGTCCCGTCCTCCGTTCGAGATGGGCGAGGATCTCCCGATGGTCGCCCGGGCCGAAGACGCTGAGATAGACGCGGCCGGTCTTGAGATCGGGGAGAACGTCTACGCGCGTCACAGTTACGAGGCCGGTCGTCACGCCCCGCAGCTCCTGGATGAGGATCCGGCTGAGCGCTTCCTGGAGCAGGCTGCCGATCCTTTTCTGTCTCCGGCTTTCTTCTTTCATGGGCCTCAGAAGAACTGGATGTGCGATCCGAGGAGCTCGCCGTTAACATGCTCGAAGACGTCGGCGCGGATCCTGGCCAGGACCTGCTCGACGATGCTTTGCTGGCTGTTGACCGTGACCACGCCGATCTTTGTCCGCTGCCAAGTATCCTGAAAGTCCAACTCGGCGAGGGCGACGTTGTGCTTCTGGCGGATGCGGTCTTTAAGGCTGGCGAGTTCCTTCCGCTTGTCTTTGAGGGACCGGGCGTGGGGGAAATGAATGTCGAGCTCGAGATAGCCGATGACCATAGAAGCGCCTCAGGTTATGACTGATAGACTTTTTCGGTGACGAAGGCCTCGATGAGGTCGCCCTCCTGAAAGTCTTTAAACTTATCCAGGCCGATGCCGCATTCATAGTCTTTCTTCACTTCGGTCACATTCTCTTTAAGATGTTTGAGAGATGAAAGGCGGCCCTTATGGATGATCTCTTTGTTTCTGATGACCTTGATCTCTGCGTTGCGGGTGATCTTTCCATCGAGGACATAGCACCCGGCGATAACGCCGATCTTCGGGATCTTGAAGATCTTCCGGATTTGGGCCCGTCCGAGGAAGGTTTCTTTGATCACGGGCTCGAGCAGGCCGGTGATGGCCTTTTTGATGTCGTCCGTCAATTGGTAGATGACCTTATAAGAGAGGATCTCGACGTTCTCCTTCTGGGCCAGCTCCTGAATCTTCGGGCTGGGCTTCACATTGTAGCCGAGGATGATCGCGTTGGAGGTCGATGCCAGGAGGATATCGGATTCGGTGATCATACCTGTGACGGCCTGGATGATCTTGATCTTGACCTTGTCCGTGCCGAGGTTGGGCAGGAGTCCGATGAGGACCTCGACCGATCCCTGGACATCGGCTTTGAGAATGATAGGCAGCTCTTTGACTCCGCCTTCTTCGATCTTCTTAAAGAGGTCGTCCAGCGTGACAGCGGCGGGCTTCTGGGCTTCGGCTTTTGGAATGCGCGTGAAGCGATAATGAGCGATAGCCCGGGCTTCTTCCACGCTGTCGAGGACCTGAAAGAAATCGCCCGCCTGTGGGACATGATCGAACCCCAGGATTTCGACGGGCACGGACGGCCCCGCCGTCTTCAGCATCTTGCTGTGTTCGTCGTTGAGGGCTCGTACTTTTCCGTACGTCATCCCGGCAAGGAACGCCTGGCCGACGGACAGGGTCCCGTTCTGGATGATGACGGTCGCCAAGGGTCCTTTCTTGGCGTCGAGTTTGGCTTCGAGGACGACGCCCTGGGCCTTGACCTTGGGATTAGCCTTGATCTCGATGACGTCGGCCAGGAGCAGGATCATCTCCAACAGTTCCCTGATGTTCTTCTTCTCCTTTGCCGAGACCGCAACACTGATGACATCGCCGCCCCATTCCTCGACGAGGATGCCTTCCTTCTGCAACTCGCGCTTGATCTTGTCCGGATTGGCTTCGGGCTTGTCGATCTTATTGATGGCGACGATCATCGGGACGCCGGCGGCCTTGGCGTGGCTGATGGCTTCCTTCGTCTGGGGCATGACCCCTTCGTCCGCGGCCACGACCAGGATGACGATGTCCGTCACTTTGGCCCCGCGAGCCCGGAGTTGGGTAAAGGCTTCGTGGCCGGGTGTGTCGATGAACGTGATGGCCTGCTTGTTGAAGAAAACGCGGTAAGCGCCGATATGCTGAGTAATGCCTCCCGATTCCTTATCGACGAGGTTTGAGGAGCGGATGGCATCGAGGAGCGTCGTCTTTCCATGGTTGACGTGGCCCATGATGGTCACGACAGGAGGCCGCGTGGCCATGTCCGCTTTATGGCTCTCGGCGGCGAGCCGCATCTCTTTTTCGACGGAGATGTTCTCGATGACGATACCGAGCGCCGAGGCGATCTTTGGCACGAGCGTTTCATCGATGATATCGTTGACGCCCAGGGTGAATCCTTTAGGCGCGAGCTTTTTTTGGATGTCCTTCGGCCGTGATTTCGTTTTCTCTGCCAATTCCTTGAGGGTCGAGCCTTCCCTCAGGATGATTACGGGACGGGGCTTGTGGCTGTCTTTGCCTGGCTTTGCCGTTTTGGATGTTTTTGTGTCCGTCAATGACCGTTCCTTTGCTGTGTCGATTTATACGTCATTTGATGCCGATTTTCCAGCCTACGAGCTTCGAGGCCAGTTTGACGTTGATGCCTTTCTTGCCGATGGCCAGTGATAGCTGGTCTTTGGCCACGACGGCCTGCATCGTCTTGTCTGTCTTGTCAACAATGTAGATGTTCTCGATCCGGGCCGGGCTGAGGGCGGCCTTGGCGTAAGAGAGGGGATTCGATGACCAGACGATGATGTCGATCTTTTCGCCGGCCAGCTCTTTGCTGACGGCCAGGATCCGGCTTCCTTTGACGCCGATACAGGCGCCGACCGGGTCCACGTCCTTTTCCCTGGTCGCGACGGCCACCTTGGCCCGCTCGCCGGGTTGCCGGACGATGTCTTTGATCTCGATCGCGCTGTTAGCGATTTCCGGGATTTCGAGCTCGAGCAACTTTTCCAGGAACTTGGGGCTGGTCCGCGAAACGATGACTTGCGGTTCCCGGCCCTTATTTCCTTTTTTGACCTGGGCGATGACGGCGCGGACCTTGTCGCCGCGCTTGAAGTCATCGTTGAAGAGCTTCTCCCGCAAGGGGAACAGAACGTCGGTCTTATTGACTTCTAAAATGATCGCGTCGTTCTCGTCCCTTCGGTACACACCCATGACGATCTCGCCCAGCCTGGGCGCGAACTCGTCATAGATCTTTTCCTGTTCCGCGTCCCGGACCTTTTGGAAAATCACCTGCTTGGCAGCCCGTGCGGCGATGCGGCCAAGGGTATCGGAGGGGAGATCGATCTCCACCGAGTCCCCGACCGCGGCGGAGACATGCAGCAGCCGAGCTTCCTCCAACGCAATCTCGCGGGCGCGGTCGGCGGGCTGCTCGACGACCTTCTTAGCGGTGTAAACCCGGAGTTCGCCCTTTTCCGGCTTGAAGAAAACGCGGATATCCTCATTATGGGTGTAATACTTCAAGGCCGCAACCTTCAAGGACTCTTCGATCGCATTGATGATGATGGACGGCTCGACGCGCCGTTCTTTGCTCAGCTGCAAAATAGTATTCCAGACGTTGATCTTCATATCATTGGCCTCTGTTATTGCTCCGCAGAGAAGTATCTGATTATAGCGGAAAGAAAAAAGAATATCAACAGAGCCGGCCGCTGACCGTATATCACTTTCGGGGACATGATACCCTGTCCCTGGCGGTTTTCAACGGTATCGTCCTTTGGGGCACTACCGACCAGACAGGGACAGGGTATCGTGTCCCCCTTGCATTTGAAAGTGATATAAGGTTAGAGCCGGCCGGCACGCAGAACGGCCTTTAGGAGTGGAATCGTTTTTGCCATTATCTTATCTTCTCGGATTAGTACTGTCTAATTGAGATTTTTGAGCGAATATATGTGTTGTAATAATTGAAGTTACGAGGCAAGAATATACAATTTGAGTTCAAATCGATTACGGTCGAAAACAGGCGTATCTTCTGTATTCCGTGCATGATGGAAGGCTTTTTATTTTCGTCGATTAGACAATAGTGTTCTCGGATCTTAAAAAGAAAAGGGATTGAGGCCAACAAGGAAAGCCTTGAAGAGATCAAAGGGGCAAGCAGAGTCACGGGCCTTTTCCATGCCGGCCCAGGATCCGGGAGCCGTCTCTTGATTCTATCTGCTATCGACAAGATCGACCGAGAAGGCGCTTCAATCCTCTCCGGAGAACTCTCCCCGGAGGCTGTAGGGGCCGCAGTCCTTGACCTGGACATGAACGAACCGGCCGATGACGTTTCGTTCTGACATGAAGTTGACGACCTGATAGCCTTCGTTTCGCCCCGAATAAACGCGCTCGTCCTTTTTGCTTTTTCCCAAGCAGAGGACTTTGATCGTCCGGCCGATGAATCCTTCATGAATTTCCGTCTGGATCGCTTTCTGCTGTTTCTGGACCTCGAGCAGGCGGCGGCGTTTGACATCGAAGGGGACATCGTCGTCGAGTTTGGCCGCAGCAGTGCCGGGCCGCGGAGAATAGCGGAAAGAAAAGATGTTGGCGAAGCGGATCGCTTCGAGCGCGCTCATCGTTTCCTCGAATTCCCGTTCAGTTTCGCCCGGGAACCCGACGATGATGTCCGTGCTCAGGCTGATCCCGGGCATAAGCGAGCGGATGAGCCGGATCGTTTCCAGATAGTCCTCTCTCGTGTATCCTCTCTTCATCCTCTCGAGGACCATCGTTGAGCCGGATTGCAGAGGCAGGTGGAGCTGGCCGCAGACCTTTTTCGAGCGGGCCATGGTCTCGGCAATCTCGCCCGTAAAATTTTTCGGATGCGAAGTGATGAACCGGATCCACTCGAATTCTTTAACGTCGTCGGACGCTTTAAGGAGGTCCTGAAAAAGCGCGCCTGTTTCCGGGTCCTTGTAGGAGTTCACGTTCTGGCCGAGGAACCGGACCTCTTTATAGCCGTCCCGGGCCAAACCGGCGAGTTCATCGAGGATGGCCCGAAGGGGCCGGAATTTTTCGCGGCCTCGCGTGAAGGGGACGATGCAGTAGGCGCAGAAATTGTCGCACCCTTCCATGATCGTCACATAGGCACTCACCCGGCTTTCCCTCATAAAGGGCTGGCGCTCGTCCTCGTTCCAATCGCGAGCCGACGAGGTTATGACGGGCTTTAATCCAAGACCGTGGGAAAGAATCTCCGGCAAGCGGTGGTAGTTGTCCGGTCCGACGATGAAGTCGACATCTGGATTTTTGGCAAGGATTTTTTCCCGATAGAGCTGAGCGACGCAGCCCGCCAGGCCGATGACAAGGCCGTGTTTCTTTTTCCAGGACCTGAGCCGTCCCAGATAAGAGAACAGTTTCTCCTCGGATTTTCCCCGGACGGCGCAAGTGTTCACGACCACCACCTGACCTTCCTCGAAGCGCTCGGCTTTCCGGGCGCCGGCGGCCGCCAGCAGTCCAGCGATGAGCTCCGAATCGTTTTCGTTCATCTGGCAGCCGAACGTTTCAATATAGAATGTGAGGCCATTCAAGTCCGTCATGGGAAATTCATTATACACGAAAAAGAAGGGAGGATTGCCCCTCTGTGCTGATTAGAGGAACTCTTCGACGATCGTCGCGGCGTCCTGGACGTATTTGACGCAGATTGTCTGGAAAAGATTTTTCTCCCTAGCCAGCCGCATGCCTTCTTCCGTCCCCAAGTCCAGCCCGAGGAGGCACCGGCATTGGATGGAACAGTGGAGCGCCTTGAACCGGTCGGTGAACTGCCGCATCTTGGCATACGTCCGGTCCCTGGCTGCTAGGTCATCGGCCTTTGTCCGCCCGTATTTGAGGCCGATCAGCATGAACGCGCCGGTCACGGCTCCGCAGGCTTCTCCCAGGTGGGCCATCCCTCCGCCGAAAGGCTGCGAGATTTTCAGCGAGGTATTCCGGTCCAGGCCGAAGTCTTCGCTGAAGGCTGAGAAGACGGCCTGCGAGCAGCTGAATCCCTCCTTGAAGAGGGCGACGGCTTTTTCCGCTTTGTTCATGGCGCTCCTTTCTCTTTCAGGGCCTGGCCCTGTCGCGATGTTCCTCTTGGAGGTTATGATGGAGCATGTCCCGCGCGCTTTCGAGCGCGGCAGACGACACGCGGCTTCCCGACATCAGACGGGCGATCTCCTCGACCCGCTCTTCGAAATCAAGCTTTTTGACGGTCGTGAACGTCCGATTGTTTTCGATGGTCTTCTCGATCTTGTAGTGGTGGACGGCGAACGAGGCGATCTGGGGCAGGTGGGTGATGCAGATGATTTGATGGGTCCGGGCCAGCGTCTTGAGCTTTTGGGCGATGAATTCGGCCGTCTTTCCGCCAATGCCCGAGTCGATCTCGTCAAAGATCAGGGTCTTGAATCCGCCTTTTTCCTTTCCAATGACCTTGAAGGCGAGCATGATCCGTGACAGTTCGCCGCCCGAGGCAATTTTCCGCAGAGGTTTAAGCTCCTCGCCAGGATTTGGGCTGATGAGGAATTCGACGTTGTCGATCCCCGTGTCCCGAACGCGATCGGGATCCTGAGCGGTCAGGGGGGAGGCCTCGATCTTGATCTGAAAGCGGGCTTTTTCCATTCCCAGGAGGCTGACCTCTTTCTCGATGAGTTTTTCGAGGACCAGGGCAGCCTTCTGGCGGGCTTCGGAAAGGGCCAGTGCTTTTGAACGATACGAGGCGAACGATTTTTCAATATCGGTCTCGACGACGGCGAGGTTCTCCTGGATCTCGAAAAGCTCCCGGTGCTCCCGCTTGATGTTTTCCAGGTAGAACTGGATGTCCCGGATCTCGCTTCCGTATTTTCGCTTAAGGCCTTCGATAAAGCTGAGCCGTTCCTCGACCGCTTCCAGCTTTTCCGGCGTCAGGTCTTGTTTTTCTTTGTATTTGATCAGAAAGTCCGAGAGTTCGCGGACGACGATGGCCACGGACGAAAGCGCCTCATTCATCTCGTTGAAGGCAGTGTCAAAGGCGGCGAGTTCGGCGAGCGCGTGTTCGAGTTTGGTCACAAGGACCGAGAGCGAGGCTTCGCCGGCATAGGATATGTCCAGAGCCTCTTCGACAAGGGTCGATATCTTCTCGGCGTTCTTGAGGATGTTGCGCTGGGAGCGCAGCTCCTCTTCTTCGCCGGGCTTGAGGTCGGCTTTCTCAATCTCCTTGATCTGAAATTCAAGATAATCGAGCCGCTGGCTCCGTTCGCGCTCCCGCGTTTTCCACTCGTCCTTCAGCCGGAGAAGGCGGCGCAAGCTCTGGGCTGCCTGGGACGTTTCCTCGCGAAGCGGGACCGTTCCGCTGAAACGATCGAGGTAGTCTAGGTGGCTTTCAAGATGAAGGAGAAAGACGTGATCGTTCTGCCCGTAGATGTCGACGAGGTTTCCGGCGAGTTCTTTGAGCTTTTTGACGGGAACGAGGACGCCGTCGCAGTAGGCTTTTCCCGGCCCGTCTCCAGCGATCGATCTTTGAATGACATGATGGCCGTCGTTGTCATCGGAGAGGAGCGCTTCTTTTTTCTCTCTGCTGTCGGGCCGGGAGAAGATTGCCTCGACCGCGGCTTCCGAGCGGCCGGTCCGGACGAGGTCGGATGACCCTTTTTCGCCGCAGACAAGCCGGATGCTGTCGATGATGATGGACTTTCCGGCGCCTGTTTCGCCGGTGAGGATCGAGAACCCCTCAGAGAGGTCCATCTGGATATCGTCGATCGTGGCTAGGTTCCGGATCCTTAGAAACTTGATCATTCCGCCGAACCGTTTTTAATTGGTGATTTTAAGGGGAACGAGCGCTTTCTCCATATTGATGCGGCCGTAGCCGAGGAATTCATCCTTTCCTTTGTAGACGGACGCGTTGACGTCGTCGGCCGAATACCGGATGATATTCATGATCTGGCCGGGCTTGAGCGAGGGCTTGATGCTTTTGATCAGGGCGGCCAGTCCCGCGACATGGGCGCTGGCCATCGACGTGCCCCAGCCGTAGCCATACGGGAAGGGCGCCAGCGGCGTGGTCAGATAGCTCGGGATGGTGGTCAAGATCTTCTCTCCCGGGGCGGCACAATCGATCTCATAGCCGAAATTGGAATAGACCGCCCGCTCGTCGTTGTAATCCGTAGCTGCGACGGCGCAGACGTATTTTTCGTAGGCAGCCGGATAATACACCGCGGTGTTATCGTTGCCCGCGGCTGCGGCGATAAAAACGTCCTTATTTTCAAAAGCGTCTTTGAGGGCGGTCCCCAGCGTTATATTTTCCGAGGGAGCTGCAAAGCTAAGGTTAAGAATTTTTGCGCCGTGTTCGACGGCCCAAGAGATGCCCGCGGCGATATCACTTGCCCGCCCCTCCCCGTAATCGTTCAGGACCTTGACCGGGAGGATCTTGCCCTTCCAGGCGATGCCGGCGATCCCCTTTCCGTTGTTGGTCTCCGCTCCAACGACGCCGGCGACCATCGTCCCGTGATAGTGGTCATCCGTGGGGTCGGGATCATCGTTGACAAAGTCGTATCCAGGCAAGATCTTGTTCTTCAGGTCCTCATGGGTAAGGTCCACGCCCGTATCGAGGATGCCGATGATCACGTCTTCTTTGCCGGTCGTTTCCTCCCAGGCCGAGGGCGCTTTGATGTCAGCGCTCGGCTTTCCCTGCGGCCCGCCCGGCACCCAGTCGATGTCCTGGCCTTTGTTGAAGAGCGCATACTGGTACTTGAAATATATATCATTGGGAGTGACGGCGGCCCGAAAGATGTGGTTTGGCTCGGCATATTCGATGTCGGGATTCCGGTTGAAGGCGGTCACCATGTCTTCGACCTTCGCCTCGTCCGGGATCTGGACGACGAATACATCTAAGCGGGTGATCCGCGAAACGGCGCGGGAACGGACGTTGGAGAGCGCTGCCACCCTTCTCCAGACCGGAACCCAGGACCTGAATTTCAGGAGGACCTGGCCGGGAACGTAGTCTGTTTCTTCCTCCAGACGGGGGATGCCGCCGGCCACGAAACCGATGAAGACCGCCAGGCATCCTGCGAGAGCCAGGCTCAAAGCCCAATGATGTTTTCTCATGGCGCTCATCCTCCTCTTTAAAAAAAGACGACGACTTTGACCGAGGCGCCGTAATCCACATCCAGGCCGCCGCCGATCTTAGTGTAGGGGAGAGCCGTGACTTCCGCCTTCAGCTTGAATAGCGCAGATGGCTCATAGACGGTCCCGACTGTAATCCCGACGATTCCTTTTCCGGTGATGGTCTTTTCTTCCGTCCCTTCGAGGTCGACGATGGTTTCGCTCAGGGTGAAGGTCCCCCAGAGCCTGTTATAGGCGATCGAGAGGAATGGCGTAAAGTATTCATACCCCGTATAGCGGATAACCGGACCGCCAAGCACTCGGTTCCATTTCCTTTTTGCCACGAGGTCGCCTTTTTGGTTGAGGCTCAGAATCTCGAATTCAGCCGTGCTCCTCAGGGACATAGCGAATTGAGCCGTGGCCCCGATCGTATAGTCGCCGACGACAAAGAGGATCGTATCCACGTCCGCTCCCCATAACAAGCCGCCAATGTTCCCGGCCTCGTAATCGATGGAAAACGGGAGCTGGCGGAAAATGAGCCCGTTGAAATTTGAAAGGGTATATCCGGCGAAAGCGCCGATCGTGAAGCTCTTTTGGAGCTCGAGTTCCGCCCGCAGGACACCGATGGCCGCTTTCAGCTTCGATGAGTATAGGCCCTCATCCCAGACGATCGTCCGCGAAAAATATTCGACGCCGAGGCTGGACTTGATATGTATGGACTGTCCGGGCTCTTGAGCCTGGATGGGGGCTGGCCGGAAAAGGGCAACGCCGAGGACCATAAAGCAAAGGACGGTCGGGATGCGTTTTCCGGACATGACGGAACCTCCTTATTTTTTGGCTGCTTTTTGGGCCGCGGCGGCCTCCTTCAGCCGGTCCTGGGCTTTCGGCGCGTACTTGCTTTTCGGGTAATCGGAGACGAGCTTGGTGAAGTAGGGGATGCTCTGGTCAGCTTTTCCCCACTTGAAATAGGAATCGCCCAGGTAGAAATAGACCTTGTCCATCCCGCTGTACATGGGATAGCTGGTCAGGATTTCGGTCAGACGGCTGGTCGAGGCCTTGAAAGCGGTCATCCTGTAATAATGAAGCCCGATCGTGAACAGGTGCTCGGCTAAACGCTCTTCGCAGTCTTTGATCTTGTCCCGGGCGGGCTTGGCCTCTTCGCTGAGAGGATAGGTCAAGATCACTTTTTTGAATTCAGCCAGGGCCTGGATGGTTTTTTGCTGGTCGCGGCCGGGCTTAAGGACCTTATCGTAGAAGCACAGGCCGATGCGATATTGGGCATATGGGGCGGACGGGCTGGGCGGAAAACGAGCGATGAACTCTCGGTATTCGGCCGCGGCGAGAATCATGTTCCCCTCATCTCCTTCTGCGAAATAGGTATCCGCGATGGCCACCATGGCCCTCTGGGCATAGAAACTCTTTGGGAACGAATCAATCACCTGCTGCATATAAAGACGCGCTTTCTCGCGGTCCTTCTTCAGGTATTTCTCCCCCTCTTTGTACAACGCTTCATCCGAAGACGCAACCGCGGGGGAAATCGTGGTCTTTTTCGCGCGGCACGAGCATCCGCCGAAGCCGATGAGAACTGTCAAAATGATCGCTGTCGTCCTGTTCATGATGGTCATCCTTTTGGCAGAGGACGTCTCGGCCGTCCGGCATAGAGAGTCCGAATCCATTCCCATTCTCTGCGAAGTCCTTCTTCGAGGGTCATCCTCGGATCGAAGGCAAGGTCTTTCCGGGCCTTGTCGATCTTGGCGAAGACGTGGAGGACATCGCCTTTTTGCTCCTCCACCCACCGGATCCTGACAGATCTCTGGCAGATTTTTTCGAAGAGAGGAAAAAGATGGTCCAGCGTCTCCCTGTGGCCGCCCCCGACATTATAGACCTCGCCGGCCCGGCCTTTGTTCAAGGCCGCCACGTTGGCTTCGATGATATCGTCGATATAAGTGAAGTCCCGGGTCTGGCGTCCGTCGCCGAAGACTGTGATCTTTTGATTGTCCATGATGGCTTTGAAGAACTTGTGGAAAGCCATGTCGGGCCGCTGCCCGGGGCCGTAGACGGTGAAAAATCGGAGAGAAACGGTCGGCACGCCGTAGTTTTTGAAATAGAGGAAAGAGAGCTGTTCGGCCGCCAGTTTTGTCACACCATAAGGCGAGAACGGGCGGAGGAGGCTCGTTTCGGCCATGGGAAGGTCGGGCGTCAGGCCGTAAACGGAGGACGAGGAGGCGAAAACGATCTTTTTGAGAGGAACATCCTTGGCGGCTTCGAGGAGCTTTTGGGTGACCTGGACGTTGTTCTTCATGTAAACAGAAAAGTTCTGGCCCCAGCTGGCCCGGACTCCCGCCTGGGCAGCCAGGTGAAAAACGGCATCGGCGGATCTCAGGATTTTTTTCAAGGAAAGCGTGTCCAGATCTTCAGGGATCAGCTTGAAATGCTTCGCTTTCAAGAAAGATTCAATATTCTTTTTCTTGATCCAGAGAGGGTAATAATCCGTGAAACAATCAATGCCGGTGACTGCATAGCCTTCCTGGAGAAGGCGCCGGCAAAGTTGGGACCCGATGAATCCAGCCGCTCCTGTGACAATGATCTTCATGAGGCATCGACTTCCCGGGCCGTTTCTTTCATCTGTCGGACGGCCTCCCGAGGATCGGGATGATTGAATACGGCGTTCCCGGCGACGAAGACTTGGGCTCCATCCTTGACCAGGCTTTGGATATTCCGCAGGTTGACGCCGCCGTCGATCTCGAGGAGGGCCTTGAGCTCGTGCTCTTTCATCCAGCGGCGGAGGCTCCGGATTTTTTCATGCGAGGATTCAATGAAGGGCTGGCTGCCCCGGCCAGGATTGACGCACATCAAAAGGACAAAATCGATCTCCTTGATGATGTCGTTCAAGGTGTTAAGGGGTGTGGCCGGGTTGAGGGCGAGGCCGGCCGTTCTGCCGGCTTCCCTGATCAGGGAGACGTCCCGGTGAAGATGCTTAGACGCTTCGATGTGGATTGATATCCAATCGGCGCCGGCTTCGATGAACCAGGGAATGACATCATTCGGGTTATCGACCATCAGGTGAACGTCGAGAGGCAGGGCCGTTTTTTTCTTAAGCAAGGACACGAGACGAGGGCCGAAGGTCAGGTTGGGGACATAGTGGCCGTCCATGATATCAATATGGACCAGGTCTGCCCCCGAGGACTCGACGAGCTTGACCGCCTCTTCAATTCTTGTGAAATCCGCCGAAAGGATGGAGGGAGCGATGAGGATCATCTTATTTGCTCACCTCGAGCATGATCTGGTTGCGCTTCTGAACACGAAATCCATGCGCCGGCGACTGCTTGATGATGATGCCCGGACCGAGGCCTGGATAGTAGGAAGAGTGAACCTCGGTCACTTGAAAATCTAACGTCTTGAGCTTCCGGATGACGGCGTCCGCGTTTTTTTCGATCAGGTCGGGCATGATGTATCTGGCTTCCCAGGCCCCCTGGCTGACGAGAATATCGACAGGCGCGTTCCGGCCGATGGCCTCGGATGCGGGCGGCTGCTGGGCGATGATCCGGCCTGCGGCGTATTGCGGAGTATGGATCTGGGAGATCCGTCCCTTGCGCAGGCCGACGGATTTGAGGGTCTGGGTCGCGGTTTCCAAGCTCCGGCCTTCGAGCCTGGGGACAGTTACGCTTTCGCTGCCCGAGCTGACGATGACGCTCACGGTCCGGTTCGCTTTCACGCGGGATCTGGGTCCGGGTTCCTGAGAGATGATCTTTCCTTTTTCATACCGGCTGTCGAACTGGTAACCCCGAATGACGAGCGCCGTTTTTTTCACGGCGAGCTCAAGGCGGGCTTGTTCCAGGCTTTTGCCCTGGAGGGCGGGCAGAGAGACGAGTTCGCCCCGGAGGATGATCTGGGAAGAGAGATCGGCAGCCAAAAAAAAGAGGATGAGGTAGATCAGGGTATAGAGGGCATAATCAATCGGTTTCTTGTTCAACATAAATATTCGATCCCGATAATCTAAAATAATCTATACCATATAATGATAACCTAGTAAACAGGGAAAAGGTTGCCCATGAGGCCGGAAAGCGCGGAAAAAGATAAACCACCGCCAACCTCACTATGTTGTGAATTGAGCACGAAATGCGCGGATCCAAGATTCGGTCCCAAACATAGAGGACGGCGGCAAGGAAAAAGAATCTCATTTATGGGCTCCGCGGATGGTTGTGACCCCTTTATATTTTGATATAATAAGTCGGAATTTAAAAAGGAGATCGAAGCCATGAATAAAATTTCCGATTTTAGAAGTGATACGGTGACGAGGCCGACCCCGAAGATGCGACAGGCGATGGCTGAGGCTGAAGTGGGCGACGACGTTTTAGGCGACGACCCGACGGTCCAGAAGCTTGAAGAGCTGGCCGCCGCGACCATGGGCAAAGAGGCCGGTCTTTTCTGCCCTTCTGGAACGATGGGGAATTCGATTGCGGTGAAAGCTTGGACGCAGGAATTGCAGGAAGTCATTGTCGAAGCGCGCTCGCACATCTACAACATGGAATCCACGCATATGACGTTCATTTCGCGCGTAACGCCTCGGCCCCTCGCGTCCAAGCGTGGCGCAATGGACCCGGACGAAATCGAGAAAAACATCAAGATCCTGTCCGTCCATATTCCTCAGACATCGCTCATCTGCATCGAAAACACCCATAACAACCACAGCGGCGCGGTCCTTCCTCTGGAAAACATGAAGGCTGTTCGGAAGATCGCGGACAAATATAACCTCAAAGTCCACCTGGATGGCGCCCGGATCTTCAACGCGAGCACGGCCTCCGGCGTTTCCGTGAAGGAATACGCCAAGCTCGTCGATTCGGTCATGTTCTGCCTGTCCAAGGGCCTTTCTGCTCCCGTTGGTTCGATGCTCGTCGGGTCCAAAGGCTTTATCGAGTATGGACGCCGGTTGCGGAAAGCATTGGGCGGGGGCATGCGTCAGGTCGGCGTGCTGGCCGCCCCGGGCCTCATTGCTCTCATGGAAATGGTCGGCCGCTTGAAAGATGATCACCGGCGGGCCAAGACTCTAGCGGAAGCGATCGCGGGAATGCCCGGAATTTCACTGGAGCCGGACAACGTCGAGACCAACATTATCATTTTCGGATTTTCTCACCCGAAATATTCGATCCCTCATTTCTTGACCGAGTTGAAGAATCGGGGCATCTGGGCCATGGCAACGACGGGCGGTATCCGATTCGTCACGCATAAAGATATCGATGACGAGGATGTGGATCGGGCGATAAGGGCGTTCAGAGAGATTTTGGCGAATTAAGTAAGAATCGAGGTCAAACCTTCCCCTTTCATAGCTTTGCCAAAGGGGAAAGTCTGACCCCGGATTCAATGGATTCGACGAGCAAAACGGCGATATCTTTGACCTTGATATTTTCCTTGCCTTTATCCTTCAGCGCGTCGCGGAGCATGGTTAGGCAGAACGGGCAGGCTGTCGCGACGGCCCGGGCGCCGGACTGAATCACTTCTTCAGCGCGCATGTGATTGATCCGTTTCCCAAGAGATTCTTCCGTCCACATCAGTCCGCCGCCCGCCCCGCAGCAAAAGCTATGCTCGCGGCTATTCTTGAGCTCGATGACCTTTTGGCCGGCTAACCCGGCCAGCAGTTCACGGGGCTCATCGAGGAGACCATTGTGACGTCCTAAATAACAGGGATCATGGTAGGTGAGAGCCTCGACGGCATGCGATTCGATCTTGAGCCGTCGTTCCCGGATGAGTTTGTGGAGGAATTCGACATGGTGGTAGACCGCAATGGTCTTGAAGTGCGCCTTGGCTTGGTCACGGATGGCCGGGACGAGGTCGAGCAATTGAGGATATTCATTTTTGAACGTGTTGAAGCCGTGGGGACAGATCGTCAGAATCTTCTTGACTTTATATTGCGAGAAAAGCTCAATGACCTCGGCGGCGAGCGTTTGATATAAATATTCGTTCCCGAGCCGCCTGGCCGAATCGCCGCAGCATTTTTCTTCAGCGCCCAGGATGGCAAAATCAATCCCGGCCTTTTCGAGCAAAGTGACGAAGGCCCGGGCGATCTTTTTTCCCTCTTCATCGTAAGACCCTGCGCATCCGACCCAGAACAAATATTCCGCGTCCGGATGGTCCTGGATGAGCTTGACCTCGAGGCCTTCCGTCCAGTCCGCTCGCTTCGCAAAGCCGATGCCCCAAGGGTTAGCGTTCGTCTCCGTGTTCCGGAAGAAAGCGTTCAGCTCTGCGGGGAACTTGCTTTTCATGAGGACCTGGCTCTGCCGGAGGCCAACGATCTTCTGGATGTGCTCGATCTCGACCGGGCAGACGTGCATGCACGCACCGCACGTCGTGCACGTCCAGATCTCGCCTTCCGTGTGGACCGCGGGAACAAGCGCCGGCAGGTCGTCGCGTTTTTTATCTTTGATCCTCTTTTTATTCTTGAGAAGATGCTGTTCCATGTTGAACAAGATCATCTTGGGAGACAGGGGCTTGTCGCTCTGGAATGCGGGGCAAGCGTCCTGGCACCGGCCGCATTCCATGCAGGCCAAGGCGTCGAGATTGTCTTTCCAGTTGAAATCGAGAGCTTTTTCGATGCCGAAGACCTCCGCCGTTTCCAGGTCGAGCCCCCGGACCATCCGGCTGACTCCCGGCGCACGGAAGACGATGTTCAACGATCCCGTGAACATATGGAGATATTTGGAATGAGGCACATAGGCGATGAAGGCGAAAACCAACAAAATATGGAGCCACCAGGAGATCTTGAAATGAGCGGCGACGAAGGCCGGACTCATTCCCGTGGCTTGGATGGCGCGAGCAAAGGAAGATCCCAGGAACGAAAGTCGCATCGATTCCGGATGATGGGCGATGGCAAAAGCCTCGAAATAGAGATAGCTGAGCGTCACGAGGATCAAGGCTGTATAGATGAACGCCGAATCCAGGGGCGTCGTGGCGTACGCTTTGGGCCTAATCACAAACCGCTTGATGATAAAGAACAGCACGCCCCCAAGGGTCAGGACGGCAAAGATGTCCACGAGGAGGGAGAAGAAATCGCCTAAGGCCGTTTTTCCGAAAAGGTAAAAATCTGGGAAGAATCCCTCCAGCGTGTGGTTGATGGTCATGGTGTCGAAGGTCAGGGCGCCGTAGAAGATGGCGACGTGCATGAATCCTGTGAGCAGCCGCTCATTCTTCAACGTGCATCTTTGGAGGAGGATCTTACTCAGAGCATGAAGGACCCTTTTTCCCATCCGGTCGAACCGGTTCTCCGAATGTCCAGAGCGCACGATTTGAAAACGCTGATAAAGGGGCGTCAAGAAAAGCGCGGCCGTTCCCAAAATGATCAAAGCGAAGATGATCTTTTCCGCAAGCGAAAGCATGGCGCCTCCTCGTTAGCCGTCATTTAAAATTCGTAATTCAGGCCGATCCGGAAGACCCGGGGCGACTGTATTTCGGTGGCGAAGCGGAGCGGAAATTCGGGCCCCGTCCATTCGTTTTCCGCCGTGGCCAGGTTGCGGTTGAAGATATTGAAGCCATCGATTATGATCCGGAGCGTCCCCTTGATCCATTTGAATTCCTTCTCCAGACGGACGTCGACGGTCATGTTGTACTCATAGCGGGACACGCCGCGGGGATGGGCCTGGATGTAAAAGGGCCCTTGATTCAAGCCCATCACGATGATTTTCCGGGCGAACGGCTGGCCGTCGTAATATTTGACGATGGCGCCGAGCCTCGTTCCGAAAGGAGCAGGAAAACCTATGCCGATCCTTCCGGTGTAAGCCCGGTCGAAATGCGGCCGACCGCGGGCGTCGATCGCCGCGTTCGGGTTGTCATAGAGAAGGCCGATGACGCCGTCGTCGTTCTCCCACTCCGAGTTGCCCGGGCTTGTCGTTGCGACAGCATACGTCGCCGTCAAGGCCAGGAAGAATAAAAACTTTTGGCTGTATTTCTTGATGAGGGTCAAGTCCATGCCTTGATATTTGGATATCCTTGAGGAGGCATCCGGATTTGTCAAAAGATAAAAATCGTGTCCGAGCGTTTCTTCATTTTGATCATAGACCATGATGGTGAGGTCATCGGGTGTGCCGGGGATTCGGTCGTCTCCTTCGTCATAATAAGAGATGGGACGATAATCCCCGGGCAGGACTCCGGTATTGATCGTCTCGACGAGGTTCCGGGTTTCGCGGAGGAATCCGGCGAGCGTGAAGAACCAGCCAGAGCCGAAGTCGTGGATGAGAGAAACCGTGAACTCATCGGTGAACGGCCGCTTGATGTTCGGGTCGATGCCGGAGTAGAGAGGGCCTTCCCGTCGGAGCAGAACGCCCCGTTCATCGTCCTGATAATTGAGATCGCCGTTTTCATCATTCCAGGCGTAAACCAGCCGCCCGGGGGCGTCCGGATTCCCGTAGGAGAGATAGTTGAGCGGGAGCGTGAAATAATACCGGGCTGTGGAAATCCGGACAAAAGACGTCTTATGAGACGACAGCGGAAAATTCAAGCCGAGGCGGGGAGAGAAATGGAACCACCGGATATGGGTCATTCTGTTCCGGCCATAGCTCCAGCCGGCGTTGAGACCAAGGGAGACGGAAAACAGGCTGGGCAGGGTGATGGTTTCCTGGGCGAAGGCATTGACCTGGACGGCGGATTCACGGTGTTCGAGCGGGGTGTTGAAGAAAGCGACCTCAACTGGTCGTCCGTCGTAAAAGTAAAGGTGTTTGTTCTCGCGGACGTCCATGCGGGACGAAGCGGAGCTGTATTGCGCTTGAATTCCGTATTGGAGCAGGTGGTCCGCCTTGAGCCCATTAGTGAAAAAGGATTTGCCCTGGGCGAAAAGGGTCAAATGGCTTCGGGAATCTCGGCCCGCCTCGGGCGCCGAACCGGAGGGAATATTCTGAAAGATCTGAAGCTTATACGGCCCCTCGGCGCCTTTTTGGAATTCTTTGTCCCGGCCCACCCGGGCTAGGCTCAGGCCGAGCGAATAGGAGTGCCGTTGGCGAGGATTGGAGTCCAGCAGGAGCTGGACGACGTCGGAGGATTGATATTGTCGTATCGTCGAGACGAAGGGAACCCTTCTCGCCGCGCCTTCGGCCGGGTTCGTTACGCCCTGTCCCGTCCAGAGCAATTTCAACGTGGAACGGGGCGTTTGATATCGGACGTTCAAAAGTCCGGAAAAAAGCCGGGACTGGTTTTCTCGATCATAATCGGCGATGTTCCGGGAGATCGACTGGGTCGTCACAGAGACGAAGAATTGGAGCTCCGGTCGCCCCAGCGGGCCGGAAAGATGAAGATTGAAATCGGAGAGCTTATCGATGGAGTGGCTTTCTGTCATTCCTTCGTTTACGAGCAAGGGCGTGATGTTGGACGAGGTCATGTTTTTATCCGAATAGTATCCCGAAAAGCCGCCGCGGAAGTCCGGCGTGCCTTCCCGCGGAACGAGGACAAAGGCGCCGCCGGGATGAAGGGCTTGGACCGGATGGGCCGCGTTGCTCATTTGGATGCACTCGAGGCTGAAATAATCCGGGATGAAAAGAGGCAGGCCGGTCCAATAAGGATCCGAAACATCCAGGCCGTTGAGCAGATAGCTATTCTGCGTCCAGGAGCTGGCGCCCCGAGCGCTGAAGAGGGCGGGGCTCGTTTCCCATAAGCCTCCAATGTCGATGCGGTTCGTCGTGGCCGAGAAGTCCTGATTTTCGACGAGAGACCAGACCGAGTTCGCCGAGGGAAGCCGCTCGATCTGCGACCGGAAGATCGTCGTCCTCGTAGAGAGGGGAGAGCCGTCGATTTTGTCCGGACCGCCGCTTTGTGAGTCCGACGGACCGGCTGGCTGCATCCTGAATAAAAAATACAGGTCGCCGAAGGGCTCGATACGGACGTCCTTTTGTCCCTGTGGTTCGAACCCGGGCGCTTCGATGAAGAGAGAATAATCTCCGGCCGGAATTCCGGCCAGGACAAAAGCGCCCTTTTGATCCGACGTGGCGGAAGGCTTGAGATTCCGGTCATCGCCCATGAGCGTGATGACGGCCCCGGCGATAGGCTCGTGGTTGTGATCGACGATGCGGCCCCGAAGGATTCCGGATTCGTTCGCGGGCCTTGCGGCGGGCAGGGCCAGGACCAGGGGACGAAAGACGAGGAGGCCGACGAGGATTATTTTATATTTCAAGACCCGTGAGTTCCTGGTCATGGGTTTAAGTCGTAGTATTTTCTTATCATTCATCTGCCCTGTCAAGGAGAAAACGCGGATGGGATCAGCTTCCTTGGAATTTATACAGAATTAAAGTATGGCCGTCTTGAGTTTCAAAAAAAAGGGGAATCAGCCAAGGGGGAGCGCGTCGAGCATCGAGAAGGTCTGCCAGTTGGGGATGGCTCGAGGGCATAATGTAATCATCGATAACGAGATGGGTGATGTTTCCGTTTTTCAGGACATCGAAGAGATCTTCGATCTTCTGGGCATTCAGGGGACGGAACTGGGCTTCCGCATAAAAGCTCGTCTCCGGCTTTCGGCTTGAAAGAACGACAGGTCTATCGGCGTGGGATTTCAACCACACGCCCGCTTTCTTATACAGGGTCGGCCAGGATTGCGAGGAGATCGAGAAATTGGTCAGCAAGAGCAGGAGAACGGCGCCGAGGCCGGCCCCAGCTTGAAAAATCTTGCGGGGCAGACGACGTCTCAACTCTTCAAGGCCGAGAGCACACCAGACGATCATCGGGATCAAGGCGGGGGTAAAGAAACGCCGGTATAAAAACAACGGAGAATAGATCACGACCGGAACAAGAATCCAGAGCCCAAAAATAAGATCATAAACGCTGCGCCGGATTTCTTTTCTGTAGGCCAGGCCAAACAGACACAGGAGAGTCAGGGGCCAGTACATGAGGCTCGGGATTTTATCAAAAAGAGCATTGGGGAGGTTGCGAAGGGATTTTTTTAGGAGTGTTCCGGGATTCTTTTGAAGAAATTGAAGCAGATGATAGTTTCCAGGCCTGCGTGGCTCAGCGGGTCCGGTTATCGAATCATATCCAGAGGGTTCAACAGAAATCCCCAATTTTTGATAGTCATCCCGGTAAGCCAGGTAAAAATTCGCCTCGGCTTTCTCCCCCAGGGTTAATCGTCCCTGAATTTTTGCCAGACGCAAGATGTAGGGAAGTGACGGCAGAATAAAACCGGCCAGGAGCAGAAGAAGGAGAAGAGAATGGGCCGCCATTTTTTTCGGCGATAAGCTTTTTTTCAAGGCCGGTCTCAGGAGGAATTTCAGCCCGCTTATAACGAGGATCAGGAGGAGATAAAAGACGGCTTCAGGCCGCGTCAGAAAAGACAAAGAAAGGAGAACCCCCAGGGCCCCGAAGAGGAGAGGCTGGCTTCCCTTGGTTTCGTGGCCCTGTCCGTCAAAGATTCGACAAAAGAGGGCAAGGGCCGCCCCGGAAAAGAATAAAAATAATGGCTCGGTCAAAAAAGATTGCGAGATCGATATCAATCGCGGATGAAACGCGGCCAACCCTGCGGCGATAAGCCCGGCCCGCTCGCCCCCCAGCCGTTTTCCGAGAAAAAAGCAGAGAACAACAGTGCCGGCCGAAGCAAGAAGCGAGACAAGGATGCCGGAGGCTTCAAGCCCGATTCCAAGACGATAGAGGAGGCTTGCGAAAAAAGGATAGAGCGGCGGCCAATAGGGATCAAGGGCTTTTTGCCAGTGCCCGGCCGCAAAAAGGCGGGCGATGTTTCCGTAGTAAGCGCTGTCCGTATCGATCATTTTGTAATGAACAAGAAAAACCGCCCTGACGGCTACGCTCACGATGAAAAGGACAAGGACATATCTCCCGGATCGCTGGACAGGGGACAGGGATGATTTTTCGGGGCTGACCATACCGACTTTTTTTATCACGCAGGATTCCCGATGTCAATGCTTGAAAGGATTGAAAGATTGGCCAAATATGGCTGGCGGAAACTTCAGAAGGCGGATTTTCAATCGTTGAAGGCCGGAGAGGATGAGATGGGTTTTGATCTTTCCTCGACCCATTTTTCTCAATCGTGCCCGCTTCCTTCGAAACCGGGTTTTCAGCGGTATGTTCTCTCATTGCCCGAATAAGATCGGAAAATGCGCCTTGGCTGCATGAATGATTGCCGCGAGGATGGGTTATTGATAAAATTAATGAGCGTTCATTATCGAGACGGAGGCGAGAGTATGATCACGAAGAAAGACGTTGCAGTATTGGGCGGCGGGCCGGGCGGCTATGTGGCGGCCATTCGCTCCGCGCAGCTGCGGAAGAAGGTTGTCCTCTTCGAGGAAGATGCAGTCGGCGGGACATGCATGAACTACGGCTGCATTCCCACGAAATATCTTCTTCATCAAACGAAAATATATCGGGAGATCAAGTCAAGCAAAATGCTGGATGGGCCGGTGGACCAGATCGCCTGCAACTGGACGAAAGTCCAGGAGGGAAAAAGGAAGGTCGTAGACCGCCTCGTCCGCGGAGTGGAATTTCTTCTCCAGAGGAACGGAGTCGAATTGGTCAAAGCCAAGGCCGGGCTCAAGGATGAGCGCCGGGTTGTGGCTCGAACAAAAGACGGAGAAAAGATCTTTGAAGCGGAGAAGATCATCCTGGCAACGGGGAGCCGCTCGGCCGAGCTTCCGTTTCTCAAGATCGATGGAAAAGAGATCGTGACCAGCCGGGAAACGCTCGACTTCACGACGATCCCCAAAAACCTTCTTATCATCGGCGCCGGCGCCATCGGCATCGAAATGGGGACGATCTACGGCCGGATGGGAACAGACGTCACCATCCTCGAGATCATGGCGACGGTCCTCCCGGGCTGCGACAAGGAGATGGCCGTCCGGCTCGAGCTTGTCCTCAAAAAGCAGGGCTTGAAAGTCTTCACCCAGATGAGGATCGAGCAATGCGTCAAGGGCGACGGCAGGGTCGTTCTCAAGGGAACAGATTTGAAAAGCCAGACGCCGTTCGAGTTCGAGGCCGAACACGTCCTTTTGGCCGCAGGACGGAGGGCCAATTTCGAGACGATCCACGACAGCGCTCCGTTTGTGGCAATGAACAAATACGGCTGCGTCGAAGTCAACGAGAAGCTCGAGACGAACGTCCCCGGCATCTATGCCATCGGCGATCTCATCGGCGGGAAGCTCCTGGCCCACAAAGCGTCGCACGAAGGCCTGGCCGCGGCGGCCAATGCCTGGGGCGGGAATGAAATCGTGGATTATCCGGCCCTGCCCATGGCCGTTTTCACCGATCCCGAATTCGCTTCTGTGGGATTGACGGAAGAAGAGGCGAAGCAGGGGACGGACCACATTAGGACAGGCGTTTTTTCTTTTCAGGCCAACGGCCGAGCCTTGACGATGGACAGTCCGGAAGGCCTGGTCAAGATCGTCGCTGACCGGGGCGATCGTATCCTGGGAGCGCACATCCTCGGGCCGTCGGCGAGCGATCTCATCGCCGAATTGACCCTGGCGATGCACAAAAGACTCAAGGTCGGCGACGTGGCGTCCTCGATCCACGTCCATCCGACGCTCTCCGAGGCCGTGATGGAGGCCGCTCTCAAAGTGCGCGGTGAAGCCATACAAGCTTTGAATTGACGGTTTTTTAATTGCAAACTGTCCGGACTTTTTATAAAATCTGGCACCGCAGAGAAAGAAATGGAGTTATTGTTTGTATTCCTGATCTTCGGCCTCTTGGGCGTGGTCCTGCTTTCGCTGAATGCCCTCCTTGGTCCGAAGAAAACGAATCCCGCCAAGGAGCAGCCGTTCGAATGCGGCAGCCCTTATCTTCAGGACGAGATCAAGCCCTTCCCGATCAAGTTCTCGGTGGTGGCGTTTATCTTTCTGCTTTTTGATATCGAGGTTGTCTTCTTCTTTCCCTGGGCGCTCGTCTTCAAAGAGATGCGCCCGGCGGCGCTCGTGATCATGTTGGCCTATGGCGCCATCCTCGCCGCGGGATTCGTCTATGCCTGGAAGAAAGGCGCCTTCAAGTGGGATTGACGCCGATGCAGGGAAATTTCATCACCACGAAGCTCAATGCTATGCTTGGCTGGGCGAGGAAGTTTTCGCTCTTTCATTATCCCTATGTGACGGCCTGCTGCGGGATGGAATACATGTCCGCGGCCTGTGCTCATTTTGACATCGACCGTTTCGGCGCGGGATGGACACGGTTCTCCCCGCGTCAGTCCGACCTTCTTCTTGTCGTCGGCACGATCTCCCAAAAACAAGCGCCCATTCTCAGAACCGTCTATGACCAGATGACCGAGCCTAAATGGGTCATTGCTTTCGGGGCATGCGCCGTGAGCGGCGGCATCTACGACAATTACGCCGTCGTCCAGGGCGTCGATCAGGTCATTCCGGTCGATGTCTATATTCCCGGCTGCCCCCCACGTCCCGAAATGGTCCTGGACGGGCTTCTCAAGCTCCAGGAAAAAATCCAACAGCAAAAGCAAGATTGGCGATGGCAGAAAAGACAACCCTAGAGGCGCTCAAGCAGAAATTTCCCGAATACGTCGTGGAGATGTCCGCTCCGTTCGGCGATGAGACCGTCGTTATCCGCAAAGAGGCTCTCTTTGAGATCGTGGATTTCTTAAGAAAGCCGCCCTTCGATTTCCAGATGCTCCTCGACCTGACATGCGTCGATCATCCCGGCCGCTCCGATCGCTTTGAGATGGTTTATCACCTTTTCTCCTTGGCCTCGAACCGGCGTCTCCGCATCAAATTGTCGCTGCCGGAACAGGCGGCCGTCGTGGGCTCGCTCGTACGCTTTTGGAAAAACGCCAATTGGCTCGAGCGCGAAGTCTTCGACATGTTCGGCGTCCGTTTCGAGGGCCATCCGGATCTGCGCCGTCTGTTCATGAATGACGCCTTTGAAGGCCATCCCCTGCGCAAAGATTATCCCCTGAGGAAGCGCCAGCCGCTCATCCCCCTGAGGAAATAGGATGTCGAGTCGAATTCAGAGAGAAGCCCGGCCGGAAAGCCTCCTCCTCAACATGGGGCCGTCCCATCCGGCCATGCACGGCGCCGTGCGGATCATGCTCGAGCTTGACGGCGAGCGGATCCTGAATTCCGAGATCGAGGTTGGATACCTGCATCGCGGGTTCGAAAAAACCTGCGAGAACCGGACCTATTTCAGCCTCCTGCCGTACACGGACCGGCTGAACTACGTGTCCCCGCTCATCAACAACGCCGGCTATGTGATGGCGGTCGAGAAGCTGCTCGGCATCGCGGTTCCCGAGCGGGCTCGCGTCATTCGCGTCCTGATGAGTGAGCTTTCGAGAATTTCGGACCACCTGACCTGTCTTGCCGCCATGGCCATGGAGTGCGGAGCGTTCACGGTCTTCCTGTATAAAATGAAAGCGCGAGAGTTCCTCTGGGATGTGATCGAGGCCACCACGGGCGCGCGGATGACGACATCATATATCCGGATCGGCGGCGTCCGGGCGGACCTGCATCCCGATTATGAACCGGCCGTTCAAAAAGCGTTGGCCGAGACCCGCAAGGTGCTCAAGGATGTTCACGGCCTCCTGGACAAGAACAAGATCTTTCTCAACCGGACCCGCGACATCGGGATCATGACCCAGGACGGCGCCATATCCTATGGTTGGACGGGGCCCGCCCTCCGATCGACGGGCATTGCCTATGATGTCCGGAAGGCGCATCCGTATCTCGGTTATGAGCGGCTCGCCTTCGACATCCCGACCGGAGAACGGGGAGACAATTTCGACCGGTATATGGTCCGCATGCGGGAGATGGAGCAGAGCCTCCGGATTGTGGAGCAGTGCCTGGCCCAGATGCCCCAATCCGGGGCGGGGGTGATGGCTGGCGGCTTGGAGCCGGCCGAAGCGATCCGGGCCTCCCGGACGCGAAATCCCGCTCAGCCCATCAAGCTCTCGCCCAATCTCGAAGGGTCGGGGAAGGCTGTCCATAAGGATATCCTGGCCGATGAGCGGCGCTTCGTCATTCCTCCAAAAGAAGAGACCTACACATCGATCGAGGGATTGATCTCGCATTTTAAATTTTTCATGAAAGGCCACGGCATCCAGCCGCCGAGAGGCGAGGTGTATGTGTCCGTTGAAGGCGGCAACGGCGAACTGGGTTATTATATCGTTTCGGACGGGACAGACAGGCCCTATCGGCTTCATCTCCGCGCGCCGTGCCTCCACCTCCTGGCCTCTCTCGAAGAGTTGATCCAGGGCCGCATGGTCGCTGATATCATACCAACCTTTGGCTCAATGAACATCATCCTCGGGGAGTTGGACCGGTGAGCCGTGAATTCACGCCGGCGCTGAAGGAGAGAATCGAGGGCGTCCTGGCCCATTATCCGAACAAACACGCAGGCCTGCTGCCTGTCCTGCGTCTCGTCCAGAGCGAGAAGGGATTCGTATCCGCCGAGGACGAGAGGATAGTCGCCGCTCTCTTAGGCCTCAGGCCGATCAAGGTCCGCGAGGTCGTGACGTTCTACACGCTGTTCGCCCGTAAACCCTTGGGCCAATTTCACATCCAGGTCTGTTCCAACCTCAGCTGCTCGCTGGCAAGCGGAGAAAAGATTCTTGAGCATCTCAAGGCCAGGCTCGGCATCCGGATCGGCCAAACGACACCGGACGGAAAATATACTCTTACCGAAGTGGAGTGCTTGGGAGCTTGCGAGCAGGCGCCGTGCATGATGGTCAATTTCGATTATTACGGGAACCTCGACCCGGAAAAGATCGATCGGATCCTCGAAGGCTTAAAATAAATTATGAACGAAAAGGTTCTGACCCAAAACTTCGGCCTGGACCACCTGTTCCGGATCGAGGTCTATCTCGAACAGGGCGGCTACCGAGCCGCGAAAAAAGCCTTGACCGAGTGGAAGCCTGAACAGGTCCTGGAAGAGGTCAAAAAGGCCAGCCTCAGAGGGCGGGGAGGAGCGGGTTTCTCGGCCGGCCTCAAATGGGGGTTTGTTCCGAAAAAGACGGATAAGCCAAAATATCTCTGCGTCAATGCCGATGAGGGCGAACCCGGGACATTCAAAGACCGCTATATTCTGAGCCATGATCCCCATCTTCTCATCGAAGGCATCGTCATCGCCTCCTATGCCGTGGGCATTCACGACGCTTATGTTTATATCCGGGGCGAATACGAAGTCATAGCCCTGCGCCTGGAACAGGCTATTGCGGAAGCCTATGGCCAGGGTTATTTAGGGAAAAACATCCTCGGCAGCGGCTTCGATCTCGACCTTTACGTTCACCGCGGTGCCGGCGCTTATATCTGCGGCGAAGAGACGGCGCTCCTTGAATCGCTTGAAGGCAAGCGAGGCAATCCGCGCCTCAAGCCGCCGTTCCCGGCGTCCGTCGGGCTTTTCCAGAATCCGACGGTCATCAATAACGTCGAAACGCTGGCCAACGTTCCTTTTATTATCTTGAACGGCGCAGCCTGGTTCTTGGCGAAGGGGCAGCCCAATGACGGGGGGACCCGGATCTTCGGCGTGAGCGGCGCTGTGAACAAGCCCGGGATCTATGAACTGCCGGTCGGGACGAGCCTCCGGGAGATCATTTTCACCCATGCTGGAGGTCTCAAACCCGGCCGAAAGCTCAAAGCGGTCATTCCCGGGGGCATGTCTTCGCCGATCCTGAAGGCCGAAGAAATCGATATCAAGATGGACGTCGATTCCGTTGCAGCAGCCGGATCGATGATGGGATCAGCCGCGATCATCGTGATTGATGACCGGACGCCCATCCTCGAAGTTCTGAAGAAGGTCGCCAAATTCTACGCCCATGAATCCTGCGGCCAATGCACGCCCTGTCGTCTTGGCACGAATTGGATCTTCAAGATCGTCAAGCGCATGGCCGAGGGAAAGGGCGAACAAGGCGATGTGGACAGCCTGCTGCGCCTGGCAGCCAACATCAAAGGCCGGACGCTCTGCCCTATGGGAGACGCGGCCGCCATGCCGGTCTTTTCCATAGCCAAAAAGTTCAAAGAGGAGCTCGAAGCTTCATTAAAGGGAAAAACGTAACGATTATGGTCAAGTTACAAATTGACGGGAAGCCGGTCGAGGTCATCGAAGGGACGACCATCTTCAAGGCCGCCGAGCAGGCCGGCGTTCCCATCCCTCATTTCTGCTTTCATCCGGCCTTTGCTCCGGAAGGAAGCTGTCGGCTCTGCCTTGTCGAGATCGATGGCTTCCCCAAGTTGGAGCTTTCCTGCTCCACGGTCGTCCGCGCCGGGATGAAGGTCTCGACCCAAAGCCCATCGGTCCGCGAAGCGCGCCGCAGCGTCCTGGAATTCCTTCTGGCCGAGCATCCGCTCGATTGTCCCATTTGCGATAAGGCCGGCGAGTGCAAGCTCCAGGACTACTACCAGGATTACGGCCTTACCGAGAGCCTCTTCCGGGAGTTCAAGGAAAAACGGGACAAAAAGGTCAAAATCGGCGGAAAACTCATCCTTGACAGGGAACGCTGCATCCTCTGCAGGCGCTGCGTCCGTTTTCTCTCGGAGATCACAAAAACGCACGAGCTCGGCGTCTTCGAAAGAGGGATCCGTACTGAAATATCGACATATGAAGAAGAGCTGGTCGATAACAATTATTCGGGCAACCTTGTCGACCTCTGTCCGGTCGGCGCGATCACGGACGTCGAATTCCGGTTCAAAACGCGGCCCTGGTTTCTTGTCAGAGGCGAGTCGATCTGTCCTCTGTGCGGCCGCGGGTGCAACATCTATATCGATTATCATCCCGGCTTCCCGCGCGTTCCTGGAACGGCGAAAGTCTACAGAATCCGGCCGCGGACGAACGAATCGGTCAATGGTCATTGGATCTGCGATTTCGGCCGCTATGGTTTCGTCTCCAGGCAGCAGATGAACCGATGCCATAAGCTCATCTGGAATAAAGCCGATGAGAAAACCGAGTTGAGCTGGGAAAAGGTTTTGATCCTTTTCGGAGAAAGGATCCAAAGCCTGCGGGAGAGTCAGAGGACAGATAAGATCGCTCTCGTTCTCACCAGTTGGCTGACCAACGAAGAGCTGTACTTAGCCAAAAAGATCTTCAAGGATGATCTTAACGCCGGCAAAATCTTTTTTGCCGATCCCAGAGCCGGAGAGGGAGACGGATTCCTTCTCCGGGCCGAGCGCTCGCCGAACAGCCGGGGCGCACAGGAAATCGGGTTCGAGCTGAAGCCGGCGAGGATAGAAACTCTGAGCCAGGGTTCGGAAATTCTCATCATTTTCGGCGGCTATCTTGCCGAAGTATTCAGCCTCTCAGAGCTCCGAAAAGCATTCGAGAATATCCCCGCCAAGGTCCTTGTGACTTCGCACCTTAACGGGCTCGAATCGCTTGTTGACTTCGTCTTGCCTTCTGCTTTCACGACCGAAAAAAGCGGCTCATGGACGAACGCGGACAGCCGGATTCAACGGTTCACGGCGGTCGCTCCTGCTTGCGGCGACATTCGGTCTGAAGCGCGGATCCTCACGGACCTGGCCCGGGAGCTCAAGCTCAATGACGCTTTTTACGGCCGGTTGACCGACACGGCTGCGATATTCAAGGAATTAGAAAATGACATTCCGTTTTTCAGGACGGAGACATGACGGACATCGGCATTCTCCTCATTAAGATCGTCCTGGCGCTCGTCTGGTTTCTCTTCCTGACGCTCTATCTCACCTGGGCCGAGCGGAAAGAGAGCGCCGTCATCCAGGACCGAATCGGCGCCAACAGAGCCTCGATTTTCGGCATCCGTATCCTGGGCTTGTTCCAGCCGTTCGCCGACGCGATCAAGATGATTTTCAAGGAAGATTTCGTGCCGGTCTTTTCCAGGAAGTTCCTCCACACCCTGGCGCCGTTCCTCTCGTTCTTCTTTGTCGCTATCACGATCACGGCCATGCCCTTCGGCGACGACATCCGCATCGCGGGGAAGACGATCAGTCTCCAGATCTTCGACGCGAACATCGGGCTCTTGTTCGTCTTGGCCATGCTCTCCCTCGGCATTTACGGCATTATCCTCAGCGGCTGGGCCTCGAACAACAGATTCGCCCTCCTGGGAAGCATCCGCGGCGCCGCGCAGCTCATCTCCTACGAAGTGGCCCTGGGGCTGTCGCTCGTCGGCCTGATCATGGTCTATCCGTCATTGCGACTCTCTGAGATCGTCCGTGCCCAGGGAAGTCTTTTGCTCGGATTTTTGCCGGCGTGGGGCGTCTTTCTCCAGCCGCTCGGATTCATCATTTTTCTCTTCGCCGCGCTGGCCGAGACGAAGCGCGTCCCGTTCGACCTCCCGGAAGGGGAATCTGAGATCATCGGTTTCTTTGCCGAATACGGCGGCCTGAAGTGGGGACTTTTCATGATGACGGATTTCATGGAGATCATCATCGTCTCCGCCCTCCTGACGACGCTTTTCTTCGGGGGCTGGCAAGTGCCCTGGCTCTCGACGGCCGGATTTCAGTTTCCCTGGGGCTGGAAATGGCACCTCGGGCCGTGGCTTGTGACGGCATTGGAGGTCGCGGCGTTCAATATCAAGGTCTTCATTTTCTGCTGGCTGCAGATCCTGATCCGCTGGACCTATCCGCGGCTGCGCTACGACCAGCTCATGGACCTGGGCTGGAAGCTCCTCGTTCCTCTCAGCCTGTTGAATATTCTCGGGACGGCTATCGTAATGAGCTTATGACATGTTGAAAGCCTTGGGATATTTCATCGAACTCCTCAAGGGAACGTGGATCACGGCCCGCCATTTCGTTGTCAATATGTGGTTCCACACGGTGAATCTCGTCGGTATCAAGACCAAACGCAAAGGGGCCGTTACGATCCAATATCCGGAGCAGAAAAAAGAACTCGCCGCGCGCCACCGTAGCCTGCACAGGCTGATGAAACGCGAGGACGGAAAACCTCGCTGCGTGGCCTGCATGCTGTGCGCTACGGTCTGCCCGGCGGAATGCATTTATATCGAGGCCGCCGAAGACCCGGACCTCGAGATCCAAAAATATCCTTCGATCTTTGTTATTGACCTCAAACGCTGCTGTTTCTGCGGTTTCTGCGTCGAAGCCTGCCCCGAGGACGCCATCCGCATGGACACGGCCAAGATCGACCTCGCTCAAACCACGCCCGAGGACCTCGTCTTCGGCCTCGACAAACTCCTGAAGTGACCATCCGGGAATTCTCCCTCGGAAATTTCCGGATCACCGGCATCCGTTGCGGCCGTTTCTCCTTAATCCAAAAGGGGGTGTCTAAGGATTTAACCCTGATTGACTTTAAGGGCTAAACGTATATAATACTCTTTCTTTTTTATCATAAAGGAGGTTTTCTATTATGAAAGAGATTACCGTCGAGGAGTTGTTGGCAAAAGCCGAACAACCGTCCAAAGACGCCAAGCGTCTTCATGCGTATTACAGAGGAAAAATCGGCGTCACGCTCAAATGCCGAATTCGCGATATCAACGATTTTGCCATTTGGTACACGCCCGGTGTGGCGGCGGTCTGTAAGGAAATTCATCAGGACCGGGAGAAAGCTTACGAATACACGAATAAGTGGAATTTCGTGGCCGTCATCTCAGACGGCTCACGCGTCTTGGGTCTGGGCGATATCGGTCCCGAAGCTGGCTTGCCGGTCATGGAAGGCAAAAGCCTTTTGTACAAGTACCTGGGCGGCGTGGACGCCTTTCCGCTCTGTCTGAATGAGAAGGACCCCGACAAGTTCATCACCATCGTCAAAGCTCTCCAGCCGACATTCGGCGGGGTGAACCTGGAAGATATTTCCCATCCCAAGTGCTTCCACATCCTTGACACACTGAGAAAAGAATGCGAAATCCCTATCTGGCATGACGACCAGCAGGGAACAGCCTGTGTCACGGTGGCCGGGCTCATCAATGCGTTGAAAATCGTCAAAAAGAAGATCGACGAGGTGAAGATCACTATCGTCGGTGCCGGCGCTGCCGGAGTCGCCATCGCCCGCTTATTGATGTCAGCTGGAATTACGCCGGGCCATATGCTCTGCGTCGATTCCAAAGGCATTCTCCATAGGGACAGAAGCGACAGAGACATCCTTCAGAACAAGTTTAAAGAGAAGTGGGACCTCTGCCTTAAGACAAACGCAAAGCAGGTTAAGGGCGATGTTCCCGACGCCATCAGGGGCGCAGATGTCCTGATTTCTTGTTCGACGCCCGGACCCGGAACCATACGGAGGGACTGGATAAAGACTATGGCCAAGAATTCCATCGTCTTCGCTTGTGCCAATCCCGTTCCCGAGATCTGGCCGTGGGAAGCCAAGGAAGCCGGCGCCCGCATCGTGGCCACCGGCCGCTCCGATTTCCCCAACCAGGTCAACAACTCTCTCGGATTTCCCGGCATCTTTCGCGGCGCCCTCGACGTGCGGGCCAAAACGATCACGGATGAGATGTGCATCGCCGCGTCAAATGAATTGGCCAAGGTCGCTCAGGACAAAGGAATTCACGAAGAATATATCATCCCCACTATGGATGAATGGGAAGTCTTCCCCAGAGAGGCTGTCGCCGTCGGCGGCAAAGCCATAGAGCAGGGCGTTGCCGGGAAAAATATCCCTGCCAAAGAACGGTTCAAGATGGCTGAAGATACTATCAAGAAGGCCCGAGCTGAAGTTCAGATGTTGATGAAAGAAGGCTTCATCATCGACCCGGACAAATGACGTCAGAAAGGATTGAAAAGGAAATTTGACTTTATATTGGAAGTTATGATATGAACTTTTTATCCCCAGACTCCAAACTGGCCCTCAGAATCGCCTGGTGAAGTGGAAGTCCAGGAGCCGGAAGGGTGAGACAAATTTTGAAGGAGGTACAGATTATGAAAGGTCTCACAAAAAATCTTGTTTTGGTTCTGGCGATTGCGGTGGTTCTGACCGGCTGCAAACAGCCCACCCAGCTGATCGATGACGCCAAGGCAGCCATCGAAGACGTGACGAAAGCCGGCGCAGACAAATACGCTGCCGACGATCTCAAAAAGCTGAACACTGATCTGACAGCCGCTCTGGACGAAGTCAACGCCCAGGACAAAAAATTCTTAAAGAAATTCGGGACGGCCAAGGAAATGCTGACCAAGCTGAAGACCGACGTTGACGCTTTGAAAGCGGCCCTGCCGGCCAAGATCGAAGCGGCCAAGAATGCGGCCATCCAGCTTCAGAGCGAAGCCAAAGCCGCCATCGATGAAGCCAAGGCTCTGTTGGCCAAAGCCCCCAAGGGCAAAGGCACGGCGAAAGACATCGAGGCCATGAAGGCCGAGCTGACTGGCGCGGAAACAGCGTTCGCGGAGATCCAGACCGCCCTAGACGCCCAGGATTACATCGGGGCCGCCGACAAGGCCAAGTCCATCAAGGAAAAAGCCGCCGCTGTCGTCAGCCAAGTTCAAGCCGCCATCGAAAAGAAAAAGTAACGGGCAAAAAAGTCGGATAAGCTCGAATTTTCAAGCCGACAGCGGTTTCGTTTGAAGACACTGTCGAGAACGAGGGGAGCCTTACTGCTCGGATCCCTTTTTTTCGTTTGCTCGTGTAAAACGCCGCTGGCTCCTCCAGAGGCCCAACAGGCCGAAGTCCTGGATCAGGCGCTCTGGAGGAGCGGTGCTTCTTTTTACGCCCAAGAAAATTACGTCCAGTTCAAACAGTCCCTGAAAAGCGCTAAAGAGAAGATCACCAGGGAAAAGGCGAAATTCGGCTGGTTCAGGGATTATGAGCCCGTTCGAGCCGAATTCCGAGAGCTTCTTCAAAACGGAGAAGATCTCCTGGCCAAGGTCGAGGGGCTCAAGTCATCCAAATCCAAATATTATTCCGAGCAAACGGCCGCGCTCTCGGCCCGCATCGAACGGCTCAAGCAGATGACGGACTATTTCAACGAAAACGGTCCGGTCAGGAAGAGCCTTGCCCAGGCCGAGATCAAGCTGAGCGAAGCCGGGCTGCTTCTGCAGAAAGAGCAATTTGAGTCTATGGGGAATTATCTTTCCGACAGCATGACCTTTATCCGCCAGGCCGAACAGGCCATGATGGATGTCTTGAGCCGCTATATGGACAGAAAAGAGCTCGAAAAATGGCGGCGCTGGGCCGACGAAACTATCGTTGAGTCTAAAGCCAAGGAGACTATCGCTATCCTTGTCAATAAGCTGGAGAGAAAATTGACGCTCTACAAAAAGGGCGTCGCCGTGGGCAGCTATGATATCGGCTTGGGGAAATACGGCCTGTCGGACAAGCTCTATTCGGGAGACGAAGCGACGCCGGAAGGAAGATACCATATCATCAGGAAGATCCCGAGCAGTCCCTTTTACAAAGCCCTCCTGATCAATTATCCGAACGAAGAGGATCAGAAGGCTTTCGCCCTGGCCAAGAACAAGGGGCTTGTTCCGGCCGAGACCGGTATCGGGGGCTATATCGAGATCCACGGCGGAGGCAAGGACAATCTGACCAAGGGCTGTATAGGCTTGAACGACAGGGACATGGATGAGATCTACAGGCAAGCCGAGGTCGGCACGGCCGTGACGATCGTCGGGGCGGTGTCCGTCGAGAAGACGATTTTGGCCGATATCAAGAAGTTCGAAAAAAATGGCTAAGAAAAAGACCGTCCTGCGGACCTTGATCATCCTCGCCTGTGTTTTTGTCTGTCTGGAGATCGCCGGATTTGCCATTGAAATTTTCGGCCTGTCAAAAAAATCGGCCGCCGAGGGTGGACCGCTGTCGGCCGGAGAAAGCTTGAAAGAGCTGCAGGCGAAAAATTCGCTTTTGACGAACAGGCTCAAGACGTTTTTGCCGAAAGGCATTTTTATCGTCATCGACACCGCCGGAAACAGACTTTATGTCATGCACGGCCAAAAGGTATTGAAGGAGGTCGTCGTTTCCTGTGGGTCCGGCGATATCCTTGAAGAGCCGGCCGGAAAACGCACCTGGATCTTCGACACGCCCCGGGGAGAATTCAACGTGACATCCAAGCTCGTGAATCCAACATGGATCAAGCCGGACTGGGCCTTCATCGAGGAAGGAGACAGGCCGCCTGCCAATTACAGCGAGCGCATCGACAATGATTCCCTCGGGGATTATGCGCTCGGTTTCGGCGACGGATATTTCATTCACGGGACGCTATACACGATCCTGCTGGGGAGGAACGTCACCCACGGCTGCGTCCGCGTCGGAGACAAGGATCTCAAAGAGGTCTTCCAAATCGTGCCGATGGGCGGGCGAATTTATATCTACTAAGGGATCATGCGAAAAAAAGCCGGAATATTGATATTTTTGATGGCGGTCGGAACGATCGCCATGAAGGCCGAAGAGATCGCCAAGATTTCAGAACAAAACAAGCTTCTTGAAAACGAGCTTGCTTTGGCTAGGACCCCGGCTTCCTATATGGTTATAAACGTTCAGGATCAAACGATTTCTTTAAAAGCAAGAGGAATGACCTTGAAAAAATGGGAGATTAAGAGTTCGAAATTTTGGGGCAGACCCATTCCTTCTAAAACCTACAAGCTGGTCAAAAAAAGCGCGTTGTCGCAGCCCAAGAGACCAAATATCACGCCCGGTAAGGAAGACATAAAGGATAGGAAAAAAACCAAAGACAGCGCAACCGATCTGGGAGTCCTCGAGCTCAAAGATATGCCCGTCCATTACAGGCTTTCATTCGAGAATAGAATCTATATTTCGGTGCGGCCAAAAACCAAGAGATTTTGGCCGACGATTTTGAATATTGGGAAATTCATCTCCTGGTTTACCTATCTTCCGCTGAAAACGCTCTGGCTGACTATTATAAAAAAGGATTTCACGGAAATAGAGTTAGTCCTACCCAGCGAAAAAGAAGCTCAGGGAATTTATTGGTCTTTTCCGGATGGTCACATGACAATAATTTGCCTGCCCATAAAGAGTTGATCTCGCTGAGATTGGTTCTTGGAAAAAGCGCTATGCTCTTATAACTATATAATAATAAATA
>Ga0209182_10000005_pt1 | contig 48611 bp, 54 predicted proteins | sample LakBais05cmmetaG_FD_185474 | JGI IMG/M metagenome (GOLD analysis project Ga0209182, IMG submission 185474) | Lake sediment microbial communities from Lake Baikal, Russia to study Microbial Dark Matter (Phase II) - Lake Baikal sediment 0-5 cm... | ecosystem: Environmental > Aquatic > Freshwater...
GTTACTCCCCTTGTCAGGACGAATACCTTATGGACCCATACCATCCTGACATGAGCCGGTATATATACAGATACGTATACCGGCTAATGTCAGGGTGGTAACGGTCAGTAAAGACACCAGCCAGCTAAGACTGTTACGTCCACAGCTGACTGGTTTCCTGATTACCGACCCAGTACGGTCCACATGAACTCATCTTTCATAGACTTAGTCCATGAAGGCTTGGGTTTGCTGTGACCAGTGGTACTGGGCTTGTTGCTGGCAGACTGTGCTGTGTAGTTGTGAACAACTACAAGCATGGTTGCTAAGATTGTCAGTGGTACCACTAGTATTAGTAGGGTGACTGCAAGCTTAATGACTATGGTGGTCGCGTAGCAGCTGGCTGCTACGAGAACCACCAAGGCAACAGCGTTTGAGGCTGAACTGGACATGTAACTGCTTTCGCAAGACTGTGTCCGCGCGGACACAGTCGGTAACTTGACAGGTGCTTAGCTAACGTAAGACTACCTGTCATGACTGATTTCTTAGCTGCTCTGCAGCAATATAAGCAGCTTGTGTTAACTCAGCCTGACATGCCAATGTCACGCCTGCTGCCTCTCCTGTTTCGTTTGCGTGGCAAGCCGCTGTCGTTGGACTGGAGCCACTACTTCTTTGAACCCATGTTTCGCCTGAAGGATCAGCCGCGCATTATAACTATGAAATGCGGGCGTCAGGTAGGAAAGTCGCAGTCACTGTCGGCTGCACAGATACTGCATTCCTTCCTTATTCCGTACTACTCCATGCTTACGGTGCTACCACGCTTTGAACAGGCTCGTATTTTTAGTCAAACGGTCGTTGGACCGTTACTACGTGAGTCTCCGTTCAAATCTATTCTATCACCGCGCGGCGGCACGGATTCAGTCCTGCAGCGTGACATCGGTAAAGGCTCACACTTATTTTATGGATACTCGTATGGCGGTGCTGACCGTCTACGTGGTCGAGCTATTACAGGTGGAATCCTGTACGACGAGGTTCAATCCATGGACACAGAAGACATTGACGTTATTGACCAATGCATGGCTTCATCTGCGTTCAAATTCAAACGCATGACTGGAACCCCACTTACATTTGACAACGTTCTTGAAAAGTACTGGGATCGGTCGTCACAGGCTGAGTGGTGCGTACAGTGTTTGGCTACTGGCTGCAAGAAATACAACGTGTGCAATACCGGCGGTGACCTGTTGCAGATGATCGGTGATAATACTTTAATTTGTGCTCATTGCGGTGCTCCTATATCTACGCGGCACGGACATTGGCAGCATATGGTACCTGATCGCCAGCGACTATACGCTGGCTACCATATACCGCAGGTCATTCTGCCAATGCACTACGAGAGCCCAGCCGCTTGGAAAGTCATCAAAGACAGCATGCGCTGGATGCCTAAGTATAAACTATATAATGAGATATTCGGGGAATCATTTGACTCTGGCGCAAAACTGCTAACTCAGGGCGAGATCCTGAAGTCCTGTATTGCCCCGTACATGCCACCAGAATCGTTTGAGCGTGGCCGTTATACTATGGTGGCTGTTGGCGTAGACTGGGGTGGCCGTGGACGCGAGAAGACGTCTGATCTTGAAGACTTCATCTCCAATACAGTGGTGTCTGTTTGCGGACTTACCCCAGAAGGTCGTGTTGAGGTAACCTACTTGTACAAAGTGCCGTACTCAATGAATCACCAAGAGGAGTGCCGAGCTGTAGTCGAGATAGCCGGAGCAGTTGGAGCAGACTGGCTGGCAATGGACTACGGTGGGCAAGGCAACGTGCTGGAAGAGATGGTTGTGGCTGCTGGTTGGCCCAGAGAGCGACTCTGTCCATTCACATACACGGTTATGTCTAATAGTAAGCCAATTGTTCTGTACGCTCCTCCTCAAGCTAACGGCGTACGCTCAAGCTATTCACTAGACAAGCCGCGCAGCATCTTCCTATGCGTAGAGCTGATTAAGATTCAGATGCTCACGTTCGCAGACCACGATGAGTACAAGAACGATCACTTGACTGACTATCAGGCTATCTACGAGGAATCTATGGAGAATCCCCGTGGGTCAGCTACTCGCCTTATTAAACGCATCAGTCGCCGCACAGACGATACAGTCCACTCTATAAACTTTGGAACAATGGCCCTGTATCATGCTGCAGGTATGTGGCCTGAACTAGCAAACGCCTTCGTTACAAGAGATGCTTAACGTCGGCGTCGCACTCGACTACGCTAGGATCCCATCCTGAGATGAACAGCCCTTCTCGGGTACGTGTTCTAGACATGGCTACGTAAGCTAGACCGTGACGAGAACCTACCGGGAACGCCCTTAGTGACCCCATATCAAACCACGCACGATCTACCGTCATGCCCTGAGATCGATGGATTGTACAGGCAGGGCCTACTCTAATGGGTATTCCGCTGATCTTATGCTGATCCCAGGTGCCAGACGGGTCCTGAATAACGCGTTCGCTGTACGGTATCTTAACGTCGCTTCCTGTCCTATGTAGCTTCACGATGACACTGCTTACCTTAGACGGCTGCGGGCCGTCCACCTCAGAGAACATCTGACCACACGAGTACCAGCCGTCTGTGATAGTGCCAGTATCCCCGTTTACGAAACTGCCATCGGTTATGTCATTGGCTGTTACGATAACCTGACACCCTAGCGCAAAGGCTTCACCGTGTGCAAATGGTGAGTTATCAATCTCTTTGGCAATGTAGCTGCTATCCCGTGGATACTTCTTCTTCATGTTGTAATCCCGTAAATCGCAGAAGTCTGCCTCGACCTCTATTGGCTTATTGCCTGATTCACGTAAGTGTCGCACAAGTGCGTTGTAGTTATATTCGTCGGCTGCTTTGTTTGTGGCGTACATAAGCAACCAACCTGCGGCCTCAGGTGGCGCCGGCATTATATTACGGCTGAATAGTTCACTTACGCCGCCGTCTACCGTTCCAACACGTAGCTTATTGAGTTGCTCTAGGAACTCCGCCTCTTGTTGCCGATGGCACTCTGTCAGCTTAATAACGTCTGCGCCGGCGAAGAGCTGTGATAGGAAGGGCCAGTCATCCTTTACTGGGCGAGCCTGTGCCCAGTCACCGAATAGGATAAGCTCCTTGTCGTACAGGTCTATGGCCCCCTTAACCAGCTTAGCCATCATGAAGCCTATCATTGACGCTTCGTCTACGATGATCTTCTTACCAGTACGTTGCATATTACGTATAAGGACCTGCTCACTGAAGTGACGCCAAGTCGTGCGATTAATGCTGAACATGGAGTCAATAGTGCAACCCCGCACGTTCATGGCTGCTTTACCGGTAGTAGCACAGACTGGTATATTATACTCCTCATTTAGGTGACTGATAATCGTAGACTTGCCACACCCAGCTGGCCCTGTAACTATGGTGACCTGCTTCTTATTATTGAATATGTTGTGTACGGCTGCGGCCTGCTCTTCTGACAACTCTACAACTTGTGACGCGAACGCCTGCTCCGGCAGTTCGTCGGAGACATCCTGTGCAGATGAGCGCGTTGAGTCCATGGTAGGAGATGCTTTGTGGTTCAAGTTTTATCCTTTTCTTAAGGACGTGTTGAATATGTACGAACACGTGCCAGCCAAGCATGTGCATAGATTGGTTAGTATAGACGACGGTGTGGCCCACCGGAATTAAGATCATATCATTACCGTGCAACAGTATCTCTATCTTAGGGGGGCACCCCCAGCGGTTATACGTAACATCGTCCAAGATCAGCCTGGTTTTTGTTATATGCATGTGATAGGTAAAAAAATAGGAGTAACGTGTATGCAGTAGAAAACGCAAAGACCCCTCAACTCACAACTATACCTTTCGGTGCGGTTGTGAGTTGAGGATTATCCTCAGACGGCCACTGCCTCGGTGGAGACAACCGTGACTTCAGCAGCGCCGCACGTGGCGGCACGCTCCTCCTGCAGGCGCAGTTGCCGCGCGTACGGTTCGCTGCCAAAGAACCACTTCATGCGAACCTTGCGGTCGGCGTGAGGAAGGTCCTGCATATTCGCCAGAAGCACGTTACGTCGGGTCATGTCCGCACAGTTCTCAATCCGCAACTGGAAGTCGGCAGCGTATCCGAAGTCTATGATGGCCTTGAGCCACGTGTCGGCTTGATGCGCAGCGTCTTGCCAGTCCCCTTCCTCGGGGATACCGCAGTCGATCTGCTTACCTTCCCAGGACAGCAGTATGATGCCAGCATTCCGCAGCTTGTAGCCAACAGCTGTGTCGGGGGTCAGCTTGGCTGGGGCCAACCAGTCACGGCGCAGATATGCTGCGAAACTGGCCAGATCGACCGGCAGCATGCTCTCAGGGCCACGACCTTCGAACGAGATGATGAAGAAGCTAGCCAGGCGGCGAGCGTTGATGATAGCACTGGACATGTTTTTTTCTTTGGGTTTTAGTGTCTGCTCGCCGCCCAATCGGCAGAGCAGCTTGAGTTGATGGTTACGCGCGACTTCGGGTGAAGCCAATCGCGTTGCCGGCTAATCTCAAGTAATGGCCAGCGTAGAGTCCGACAAAGATTTAACGTGTACTGCTCTCTATCGTTACGTACTGGATGCTCTGCGAACCAGTCAAGGTTGCGAGAGGTCCAGACGGCGATAGAGTTTACGATATTTCGAGTAGCCTTGAATAGTGGTTCGCCACACTCTAGGTTTCCTCGGATTTCTGGTTCCACGGCTATTTTATCTAGCAAAGCCCTGGCCTCACTTGAGTCTAAGGGTTTAACAGGCGCACCCATCACCTTCTCGAAATATGATACACGACGGTCCATGACCATCTTATGCATCATACCGAACTCAATAAGGCGACGGACCTGTCGTGCGCAGATCACGGATGGATCTGTACCGTTGCGATGTGAATACCGCAAATAAGCCCCACCAGGAGGCCAAACACTAGGCTGACTAGAACCAGTATAAGTACGTTAAGTCGCACAGGTAACCCGCCGGTACTGCGACAGCGTGATGATTCGCTCAGCACGCTCGATTGATAGTCCCCCCAGCCAGCATAGGCTGTCTTCGTTAACCAGACGCTTCAGCCCCTTTGCTGAGCGGGCAGCCAGCTGCTTGGCAGCCGTTAGCAAGAAGCCCTGCATGAAGTTGTCCTCAAACTGGGCCTCCAGCTTGTCAACCACCTCGTCGAGGAGTACCAGATCCTGCAGCAGGTGCCGCAGCTTGATGTCGCGCTTGGTGTTGACGCGCGCCGAAACCTGGATCGCTTCGGACACGGCGTCCAGGCTTTCCAGGGAGGTGTTCACAAACGACCCCTCCATGATGTTTGGTAGCACATGTACACTGGCATCTGCTAGTGTACTGGGGTCGGACAGGCTGCGCCTCACTTGGAAGCCTCCAGCGCGAGCTTGGCGCGTTCGGCGCGGATGCGCTTGATCTGGGTCATGCTGAGCTTGCCACTGAGGCGCAGGCTGTTGCGGTAGGCGCGCTGACCAGCCTTACGGCTGGGCTTCATGACGTCGATGTAGGTTACGGGGGAGTTGCGCGAGACGGACATGTTATGTCCTTTCTATAGAGCTGGTCGAGCGGGCCAGGACGCTTAATAGACGAACCGATGACCATGGCTACCCTGCTTGCGATGAAGTTTCTTACGCTTCTTCGCAGCCTGTGCCTTGGTCTTCTTAGTAACTTGGCAGTCGGTGCCTCTTCTGTAGCGAGTTCTACCGCCGCGACTAGTGTACGCGTGCGGCACAGCCAAATCCTCGGTCCAGTACGGTAGTAGGACGAATCGGAACCAGAGCATCTGCACCTCCTTGCCTCAGTTGTCGAAGAAGAAGCAGACTCGAACTGAGTCTATCCCGCGCGATCCGCCAGCAACCCGGAGGAGACGTGGGATGGTATCAGTCATAAACGATCCAGCGGCCCGAGCGTAGGTTACGCCCCACTCAGCTAAGCCGAACACGCGTGCGTGCTTTTTAAGAAACGGCTCTTTTTGCTCTCGGTCTGTAAGCGCCTTGTACTCATCTAACAGGGCATCCATGCCAGCAGCTGACAACTCACGCTCATCGCTAAACTGAGCACCGCACCAAGTGTCGGGGCCGTTACCGCGTTGACGATCATAGCTGCTCCAGTCGATCCATGTACTCAGGTTAACTAGACCTTGCAGTCTAGTCGTCTGTGTCCAATCGTAGTCCAGCAGCTCCCGTAGGCCCAGCCAGCTATGGCTGTGACCGTCGCTGCCAGAGTCTTTGGCGATGCGCGCATATACATCTGATGCATCGTGCGGCACACCGCGCGGTGAACTGATTGGGTTAAATCCGGCACCCGTCTTGCATCCAGCGAAACCACGCCCATTGCGGACGTCCGCTAAAATGGCAAATAGGTTATAGCTACGCCCACTGTACAGTTGGTCGCGGTAACTAACATCCGGTCTACCATCATCGTCCGTGTTAACGGTGTCGGCGCTTTGCCAGACTCCATCGATTAACTTTTCAACGTAAAAATGGATATCACATCCCATGGTAGCTCCTTGGTGGTAGGACCTGGATTAGTCGAAAATCTCAGTACCGCCGACTTGTTATACTGCAAGGCTTATAAGACCTCTAGCCGGAACAGGTCCCAGGTTATTGGTGTGGTAGTTTACGTGGCTGTACCTAGTTGGGTAGGTCGGTCACAATGACCTTGAGGCCGGCGAATTCGCCGCACTCAATTACCGACGACACCGTGATGCCCTTAAGCTGCGACATATCAACGTGCTCAACGTTGACTAGGAAGTAGCGCAGTGCCTCGACAACCTCGTCATTATCCAGGTTAAAGGTCCTGGTGGTCTGAGTTTTCATGTGAGTCCTTATCTGCGCTTTGTTTGCGCTTATCGGTTGAGTGTGCTCGTCGCATAGCGATCTTGTGAAAATTACTTCAGCTTTAGCCGGTCTGCTTGGTGTTTTGTTGATTTTGATAGGTCAACTAACACACTGTCGTCTATACACCGCACTGCTGCAGCGCCATGCTCTTCTAGAAGCCTAGCGTATTCACGGTACGACACGCTTTCAGTAGCCACAGACTGCACTACGTGGTTATTACCTACGAACTTAGCTGAGTCTGCCCATGAACCTTTGTAGGGGGTTATCGGCGTGCTGCGGCCGTTGCGTGTAGCTCCTAATCCCATAGGTCTTCCTTGAGTGGTGTTTTACGTAGCTCCGCTATCTTGAAGTTACGTGCGCAGTACGGACAGGTTGTCCCGTCGCTGCACACGTGATGCCGCCCGCCGTGCCTGGGTCGGCTCTTGCTGCCCTTACGGGCGTTCTTTGATCGGCTCATAGGTCCTTGGGTGGAGTGGCTACGAAGTTCTCTGGTAGGATCTTCACGAATCTACCGTGGCTATCTGAGTATATGAACTCCCTACAGCCACAGGCTTTCATGAAGCCCGTACAGATCGGACAGGGGGCGGACATAACCAACTGCTTATGGGCAGTTAGGCGTATGTTGATCAGTGACCACGCTTTACGCATGTTCATGATGCCCCTGGACTTAGACAAAGCGATGACTTCGGAGTGTAAAGCGTGCCTGCCAGGCTTATAGCCGGCAAAGTACATGCCTGTAGGTTCTCCAAGCCGATTGATACCCCACTCAACTATCTTGCCCCTCTGAATAATGAAGGACCAGTGACAACGGCTTTCTGCGTGACGGGGGAGTTCACGCAAAGCTATACGGGTACATTCTTCGAGGATATGCATGGTGTTGCCTCGCTTGTTGGGAATGATCCAACGACCTGCGCTTTAGAAAAACGCCGCTCTATCCACCTGAGCTAAAGCGAGAAAATGCCGGTTACAGTATCCGGCGCATCCTTACTACTCCTGACAGTGTGAGTGTCTAGGCGATGCTGACTTTGTGCCACCGGAGGGACTTGCACCCCCGTTGTTGTATCGCACATTACAAATGTGCTGCTGTCGCTACTGAGCCACGGTGGCGTAAAAATCGAGGTCTATTCCCTCTCGTCAAGCTGATTAGGTCATTTGGCCTAAACGTAGGCTGGTCCACCTCTAGCATAAGGCCCACACCGTTGCTCCCACCAAGCACACGGTTCATCCTCATGAGTCAAGCGGATACCAGTCCACCTACTTGCCTGTTACGAGCCACAGGCTTCCCGGCTAGGGACGGTTCGACGTAGGGTTGAAAGGAGACCACTACGTCAGCGGCAAAGAACGGGGCTAAGTATGCCCTATAATCCGATTAGTCAACTGTTTCAGGGCTGTACGAGAACACAACCATGCCAGCAACGATGAGGAAGACTTTCTCCCCACAGAACTCAACCTCCACCGTGTGCCGGTTCTTATAACCGCGCAGCAAAACCTTTACGTCGTCGTACCTCAAGAACTCGCCGGAGTCTATGAAGTCATACAGCGTGTCGTGCGCCCAAAAGGTACGCTGCTCAAGCCTGCGCCTCTTACCCGGTATGAACGTCATGGACGTCCATGCCGGGGCCGCAGATCCTTCGCAGTAGTCGAGAAGCTGACCGGTAGTTGGCTCTAAACTGGTGAACCCACTCAGAGCACCCCTCACTTTCCAGCCCCTACAGCTTCCGTAACGCTGCCTTTAGTTGGCACCACAGCCTGTCGGTCGAACTGGTCAATGACTGTGCCCCATAGGGCCGTAACCCTATTCTGCGCAAACATCATCTGGGCGTAGTCTGGCCCACCTCTCCACTCGCTCAATGCGGCGCCGGCCCTCTGCATAGACGCAACCGCTGCCTCCGATATAGTGGCTCGGCTGCGCCTTGCCGCGTCAGACAACGCAGCTGCGTCGTTATTCTTACGAGCTTTATCGTAAGATTCGGAAACTCGCTTCTGAGTTGCTTTGTTTGCCAACACGGCTGCCGACACAGCGTTCTGCAACTGGTTGTGCTTACCGGCGAGTGGCAGCCATACAGCAACCTCGGTATCAAAGTCAGCAAGAAGCTTCTGCTGAGTAGCGTTCATTACCAACCTGGATTCAAGCGGCAGGTACCGGGTAAGCCAGTATGGCAGCTGAATAACCGCTGCTTGTACGTTACCGCCACCCTCTCCGGCGCTCATCTTTACACCCCTATGGACAGTTGCGAATTCGCCACCATCCTGTGACACCCTACCAGGGATTCCCTGATAGATGAATAAGCGGACGATTTTGTTCAGGTCAGGCTTCGCGGCCTCAGGTATGACGACTTCGTCTCCGGCCCATAGTCCGGAAATTATGATGAACGCGATGAAAATGTGCACGATGTTCCTGCGTGTGCCTACGCAGTTATTCCGGGACTTGGAACCCGGTACTATAGAGGGGTTATTCTATAGAAGGCCTTACTGCCGGTTACCCGGCAGTCCTCGGTTATTTTGCAAAGAACTTCGCAAACGTATCACCACCATACTGACCTTTAGTCAGTTGAAGGTTTGTCAACTTCTCAACTCAAGGTGCGTTGCACAGCACCACACGGCACCAACCTTCTGAGCCTTAGTGATGATTTTAATCCAATCACCTTTAGCGGTGTGCGTGCGCTTAGACACCATTGTTATAACTGAGTACTCTGGCTGCACTTCTATGGACTCTATCTTAGAATCCATAACAGCCAGAGCTGGATTAAGTTGGCAGATCATGCGTCACCCTGGGCGTGGACAATAACCGGGCAACGAAATACCTTGGACTGCAGAACCTGCCCGTCTACCACATCACTGTAACGCATACATGCGTCGTTCTCCAGCATCAGCAAGTGCTGATCTGACATCTGCAGTACCTTGGTGTGCGGTACTCCATGGACATTCTTCCGCAGTACGCGGAAGGCGTGGATCTCGACCTCATATCCATATGCCTGGGCTATACGGATGTATGGTGCCATCTCCACCAGAGAGACGTTTGTATTATCCACAATCAAAAGATCCGGCTTCTGAAAGCCTGTACCGGAAGCGACGAGGTTGAACAACCTCAGGCAGGCCCGGTGAGCCTCACCCACTTGAAGTGGGCTGTAGCAATACACGCCGTCCTTCATAAAGAATGTGTCGGCGCTAACCACCTGCTTATCGCAGTTAAGCGCTTCAACGTAGGTGGACTTGCCATATCCAGGCGGGCCTGACAGGATGAGTACTTTCACGATGTTCCTGCGTGTGCCTACGCAGTTATTCCGGGACTTTGGACCCGGTACTATAGAGGGGTTATTCTATAGAAGGCCTTAAGCGCGCCGTTTACGGCGCACCCCATCGGTTACTTGGCGAAGAACTTCGCAAACGTATCACCACCATACTGACCTTTAGTCATTTGTATGATTTTCTTTACGGTGATAGCCTTAGGAATAGTACTACTAGAAACGAAGTCTTTCACGCCAAAAGCACACGCTCCGGTGATTGACCTGTAGCATTCCACCGCCTCAGCGAAGGTAATTGCTTTCGTCACAGACATGTTCTTGTATTTCTCAGTGTCTCTCGACACCGATTTATACACAAGATCGTCCCTTGCTTCCTTCAGCGTCTTACCATGTGAATGGTACATACCATTCGTAACTAAGTAACTTTTATCACGTTTTCCCACAACAATCACGCGATATACGTTACCGCGCTTTTGAATGACTTCAGTCAACAAACCATCTGCGCAAATGTATTTTCCGTTGCGCCACTGAAGTACGCCGGGTTTATTAACCTTCGGCATTTTACAGCCACTACCCAGATACAGGCCTCCACCCACCGTAGGATTGAATCCTTTGGGGATAGACGTGACGCTATTCAGATCCAGGCTTCCACCCACCGTAGGATTGAATCCTTTGGGGATAGCTGCGAGACCCCGCAAATACAGGTCTCCGCCCACCGTAGGATTGAATCCTGCTGGGATAGCCTTGAGACTACGCAGACCCAGGTTTCTACCCACCACAGGATTGAATCCTGCTGGGATAGCCTTGAGACTACCCAGATACAGGTATCCACCCACCACAGGATTGAATCCTGCTGGGATAGCCTTGAGCCTGTGCAGATACAAGTATCCACCCACCGTAGGATTGAATCCTTCTGGGATAGCCCTGAGACTGGGCAGATATAGGCTTCCACCCACCGTAGGATTGAATCCTGCTGGGATAGCCTTGAGACTACGTAGATATAGGCAGCCACCCACCGTAGGATTGAATCCTTTGGGGATAGCTGCGAGACCCCGCAAATACAGGTCTCCGCCCACCGTAGGATTGAATCCTGCTGGGATAGCCTTGAGACTACGCAGACCCAGGTCTCCACCCACCGTAGGGTTGAATCCTTTGGGGATAGATGCGAGACCCGGCAGATGCAGGTCTCCATCTATTTTAGCTGATCCGCTAAACTGATCCTCGGTCAGTTTATGGGTTAAGCAGAATTTGGTTTGTGTTTTGTTGAGTTTCATGGTTTCTTTCATGGGCATTAGGGTGTAAGAGCTGTCAACTTCTCAACTCAAGGTGCGTTGCACGGAACCAACTAGTAAGTACACCTTACAGGTTGGTGCCACCCTGTTCTAAACACTCAGCCGCCTCATATTATGCTCAGCATCTAGCACGGCCTCCATGGTAGTACGAAGACCACGGAATTTTGTGCACTTGAAGGCCAGCCGTAGGACTACCGCGTCGTACGACTCTGTACACTCTATCTCAGCCTTATAGCCCCAAGCCATGGACGTTGAGACGACAAGGCTGAGCAGATCCAACCCACTGGGGCGTCTTCCGTGTGCCCCGATTGAAACAGACAGTGGATTTGGGAACATGCGCGCCGCACCCTTTATAGGATACGTAACGAATAGGTACCCAGTCGCAGCTAGAAGGCTAACGGCGCCGGACATAAGCATGCGCTCAGGGCCACCGTAGCCGTCCAAATCAATGACGTCGAAGACCTTGCCAGCAAGTAAGAAACTCCTGAGTCGGAACAGCTGGTCAGTTGTCGGATCGCCTCCGCGCCACCGATCCAGCACGTGCTTACTGGGCGTACTGTGGTCGGCAAAGGCTTTTGCTGCCTCGCCAAGCGACCCATCATCTTTATAAGCGTTCGGCTCCCAGATACGCAGATCTGATTTGCCAGCCAACACTTTGTGGATGGCAGCCTTCTTCTCGACGTGATGGTGGTTCACGTGCTTTGAGACACCAGCCATTAGATCGCCCTCTCCCAGAAGGTGGTCTTGATCATGGTGACGTCCTTATAGCAGTACAACGTGACGGACCTGTTATGCGCAAGAGCCAATTTGCTCAAGTCGACCGCATCGTCCACGCTCATTTGACTTTCATTCTTTGACCCACAGGCTGATATCGCGCATAGTTCGGCTATCACCTCTACCAGAGCCCCAGGCGAACGGCCCTGCTTCAACTGGTAAGTGATATAACTCCCAAGTCCAACGTATGCGCAAGCATCCTGCTCTGCGGTGCGCAGCTGTTGCTTCAATTCAGCAACTAAAGTAAGCTGTTGATCCAGGTCTTTAACGAGACCAGCCCGCTCGTGCAGCAGCATGGTCTGTTCCTCGTGATGGTCCTGGTGTTCCCGCTTCTCATTAGCCAGCCTATGTGCCAGCTCTTCCACTTGCAGCCGCAGCTGCGTGTTCTCTGCGCCAACCGACTTGGTGAGCCACGACTCTGCGTCGTGGTCGGTGCTCGCCATGAGCATCTTGATAGCAGCCTTGATCAGGCCGCGCAGCCTGCTGTCCGTGATCATAGCGACGAGCGCCATGACAGCCTTGAGCGTGAGAGTCTTGGACATGATGTTCCTGCGTGTGCCTACGCAGTTATTCCGGGACTTGGAACCCGGTACTATAGAGGGGTTATTCTATAGAAGGCCTTACTGCCGGTTACCCGGCAGTCCTCGGTTAGGTCATGGAAACGTGCTGGATACGCCCAGAGGCGATCCGAGCGATGATCTCCTCCGCAGCCAGCTTAGCCAGCTTCTTCGGATCGTGTGCCGTCGTGGCCACGTCCGTCAGAGCATTAGCTAGCTCAGTGCTGGCTAGATTAACAAAACTCGGCAACTTGCCGTTGCTGATGTCGCGGACCAGCTGCACGCCGATCTGGTCATCGCCCAGGCCCTTCTTCTTGAGAGCCTTGATTTTGCGGATCAAGAGCATCTTGGGGGTCGTGACACGAGTGACCGCGAGTGGATTTGGACACATACATTCTCCTTGCCCATTTAAGGGACTTGAGTGATAGATAAAAATAAGGCCACTAATAGCTAACAAACAAACAGTTCCATTCCCGTACAGCTCAGATGTATAGGTCGTGAATAAACACAGTCCAAGCACCAGTTAAGGTACTTAGTAGTGTATATTCACGGCCTATACAGCTGAGCTGTACGGGAAGGTGATTCAGCCCGTGGGAACTTAATCCCTTATGGCCCCGGTAAGGCCAGTTTTTTTTTATATGGCGAATGCCTCCCACCGGTTAACGCCGTCCCGCTTATATACCCAGCCGGGTGGATTGGCTGGCGGCCGTGATCCGTAGTGGGTCTTGGGTCGCCCCCAGGCCCAGTTCGGGCTGTAGGGGTGTAGCTGGGCTAGCCGCGTGGCCAGCAAGCCCACGGCCGACTCATCGTAGCCGACGCGCCCCAGCGCGACGGCTACGATTTCGATCCAGACTCCGTGGTTTGACGGGTCAAAGACCCACCCGTCACCATAGTCGAAACCGTTGAATGCGGGGTGGCCCGCGCGTCCATCCCCTCTGCATAGACCACGTACCGTGGTCCATACGGTTTGCGCCGCAGCTTCGGCACCGGCCACGCGGCCCAGCCGGAGCAGGGTCGCGTTGGCCGCGTTGGCGGCGTAGAACGCGCAGTTGTCGCCAGCCCAGGGCTGGCCCATCATGGCTTTATTGTTAAACCGACGGACACTGTCCGCCGATGTGTTTTTGCGAAGCACGTCCGCCAGCACGTCGCTGGCGTGGCTGCAATCGCTGGCGATGGCCGCCTCTTCTGTTACGGTGGTCATGTGATCCTTTGCTGTAATGCGTGACAGCTCACGCGGTTGTGGAAGTCGGAGTCTTTTACCCAGGGCCAACTACGCCCCTGGAACCTCTCGCCAGAGAGGCCGTGTTTAGCCACTTAGGTCACTCTGTTAGGCCTCCACGGCCAACTTGGCCAGGAGCATGGCGCCTTCCCTGCTCTTGGCCCCCGCGATGAAGCAGGCGAGATGGCAGAACACGGCGTCGGAGACCCCGGTAGCCTTCTGGAACTCCTCATCTCTCATGGCCGACCACGCCGCGGGCAGCGCCTTGCGCCCCTTGGGCGAGCCCAGTGTCACGGGCACCTGTTGTACCATCCAGGTGTTCTCGGGGTTCTTGAAGACCACGAACAGGATCTCCGGGAACTCCCGGCAGACCGTGGCCAACCAGTCCACGTAGTCCCCCAGGACCAACACTGGGCCGGGCTGCTCCTTGGCTGCCCCCCTGACCGCTTCCATGGCTAGCCACTCCGCCGCTGCCGACGTCACGGCCCCGTAGAGCACGACGTCGAACCATTCCACGGCCTTAACGAAGGCCACGTCGAAGCTGCCCAGCTTCTGCCCCGGGACCGCCGGCGGGTTCAGCTGGTGGACCGCCAGGGAGATCCCGTACCACGAGATCTTCTGGCTCGTGGCCCGCACAGTGGAATTCGTCTCAGCGCACTGCGTGTCGCCGGAATCCACGGCCTGGACTAAGGCCTCGTCGATGGCCTGGGCGACCGCCTTGTGGTCGACCCCCCATATCCCGGCCTCGTCGAGAATGGCCTCGACGATCCTCAGGCCGTACACCTGCCACACGAGCCCAAAGCTCGAAAATGGCACCCCGTTGGGGCGCTGCCCCGCGCCACCCTTCTGGTGGTGGTCCAACTGGACAGCCCCCATGGTGGCATCGGGAGCGTAGGCCCCGCCGACATCCACCATAGTGGTGTTGGGCCTCTTGGCCCACACCAGGAGGTCATCGCGATCCCGGGTCCTGCACACACGGGTTTGGTGGCCGCGGATCCACAAGAGGGCCGCCACGGCCCCCACCTCGTCGCAGTGGAACGGCCCCGCATGTGTTACAATCGCCGGCCCTGAGCCGGCGTGTTGTGACGAACTGATAAGCTGCAGTGTCATGATTGTCTCCTGCCGGCATGGCCAGCTGTTTGGGTTTTCTGCTATGCTTGAGCATTTCGGCCCTTACCAGGGGGCCTCGTCAGGCAGACGGGATGCCCCCTGAGCCAGGTGATGAATCCTGCTCAGGGGTTATTGCGCGTCCCACGATAATCCTTTCGCCCAACTAACACGGACGGTCGGGCACCTTACGGCCCTGCCTCACTTTGGGAGGCTTCCTGCTGTGCACGCGTGACCCGGGGACTCGTGAGATCCCAAGGGGCTTTCGCCACGTACACAGCCATTCCGTGGGAACCCCAGACATCACTCCGGGGCGCCTGGCCTTTTCAATGGCTCACCCTGGTGGCAGAAGAGGGGTTCGAACCCCCATACGGGACATAGTCCCAAGCCCCGGAATAACCCTGGCTCCGCCACGATCCTCCTTTCACCCATGGAGGGGTTGGGGCGCTTCAGCGCAACTCCGCCGGCAGCTCCGGCAGCGCGTGGTGTTCCCACCACTCGCTGCCGTCGTACTCACGGCGGGTAGCCCAGGTCCCGTCCTGGAACCAGATGGTTCCGAACAGATACTGGCGACCGTAGCCGTCGTCATATTCCCGGTCCAACAGGACCAGGATTGACTCAAGCTTCTTGGGGGTGAACCCCACCGGCAGCTGCACCACGACGTGCGAGCCGGGGTTTGTTGTGTAACGCTCACACCGCCCCAGGCTGATCTCAGCCGCCTTCACGGGGCCGATGCTTGCCACCAGCTTTTCAAACTCGGCGCGTGCATTCAACATATATTCTCCTGCTGGCTCTGCCAGCGGTTTGGGTTTCTGCTACGCTTACGCGTTTCGACCCTTACCAGGGGCCTCATCAGGCAGATGCACGTTGTTAACCCGGACGTGCGCCGGGAGACCAACTAGTGGCGCTTCGCTGCGCGCTTGCGCAGCCGCTCCAGTGGCTTTGCCGCCAGGCGGAGCGCTTGCTCAGCAGTCTCGTGACCGCAAAGCACCGCGCCGCCAAGCGCAGCGGCGCACAGGAACGGCGCTGCGCGCATGGCACAGCCGGCCAGGCTGCTCTCCGCAGCCTCGACGTCCCGTTGCCAAGCCACGAACGGAAATACGTTCGTGGTCGGGCTCGCCAGAGCCCGATCCAGCCGCTGCCGCTGGGCAGCGAGTGCCGCTAGCGCATCGTCTGCGCTGTAGCCGGCCTGGGGGCCGAACCCCCAGTTTTGAGCTTCAACTTCGGCCCAGGCCATAGCCCCTCCTGGTCTATTTATATAGCGCCGATGCAGGCGCATTGGGGTTATGGAAGTCGGAGTCTTTTACCCAGGGCCAACTACGCCCCTGGAACCTCTCGCCAGAGAGGCCGTGTCCAGTCAGTCCACCTCAAAGGCCCCGCAGAAGCCTCCGTCGTGGTAGAAGCCCACGTTGAAGGCTCGGCCTCCAATGTGGACTATCCGACCGGTGGGCCGATCCCACTCCGACCGGCGAGGGCCCGGGGAGGCCTGCTTCAGCTGGAGGAAATCCTCCAGCGAGAGGCGGAGGCGTTTCGCGGACGCCTCCTCTTCCGTGGGCGGCGGTGGGGGGAGTTCCCACCCGCAGAAGAAGCACTCATGTGCTCCTTCCACCCACAATGTGCCGCAGTCGGCACACGTTGGCAACACAGGCTGACCACGGTGATCATACTCCATACGCAGCCCCTTTGCTGTAATGCGTGACAGCTCACGCGGTTGTGGAAGTCGGAGTCTTTTACCCAGGGCCAACTACGCCCCTGGAACCTCTCGCCAGAGAGGCCGTGTCACATCATAGATAAAAACAAAACGGAATAGGATCACCTACTCCGTTGACGCCCCACCACAACACCTCCTCAGAGGCGATGTGGTGGGTGAACCAACCGCGCCAGGTGGCGCGGTTGGTTCATTAGAATATCCGAACTGTTGCGTCAGGATACTCCTCCTCGGAGTACCTGCGCGCGAACGCGCAAGCCTCCTTTGCGGAGGTGAACGCCACGCACACACCCGCGAGGATGTTTGCGCCGAACCAGACGCGGACAGTAATCACGATAATCCTTTGATCTATTTATATAGCGCCGATACAGGCGCATTGGGGTTGTGGAGGTCCCGCGCTTGAGCCGGGACTAGACTCTGGGGCGGTCAGACCGCCTAGGCCTCCCTGCCATCATGGAGGTAGCTGCGGGGGTACGCAGCCACCATGATGGCGTGCCACAGGTCACGGCGGCGGGCGGCGAGCCGGGCGGCACGGGACGTGCGGTGGTTGGAGATGATCTGCCGGTCGGCAGTCCTCTCCATGACCCACTGGCCAGAGGCCGCGCGGTGGGCGCGGTGCAGGCGCGGTGCAGGGTGGACGGCCAGGACGGCCTGGGGCAGGGCGGCGATGGAAAAGATAGAGATGGACATGGGTTGCCTTTCTGGTTGTGGTTATGGAGGTCCAGCAATAATGCCGCTGGACTAGAGGCTATTGGATTCGGCTATACGCTTCCGGTCTACGGTTCGCACAGTCCTCTTTGGAGTGCCGCACCCAACCAGGGATTGGCAGGTCCTAGGCGTCCTGTACTACTACGTTCGACCATCCACGTACTCCTCCACCCCACGCAACCCGCCGTGGTACCGTATATACATTTTTGTTAAGTCATATACACCGAGAGCGGTGCTTGACTGTCCGGTGTGCATACTGCACCGGCTTTGGTTTACGCTCACGTCTTTCGACCGCGTATTCCTAACGAAGGTCCTTCGACCTCCGCGTAGTCCTATGCCCCATGTACGGGCACCACAGGCTCTACTCTCCACTTATTACTTCGGTGTATGCCGAAGAGGCTTTGTGGAGTTTACCAGCTTGCCTGGCTTGGGACGTACATTTCTGTACAGGAGGTTTAGGCTGCCTGTTTCCAGGGCACCTTAATAATAATCTCCCTATGCGCTATTCTCGAATTCGGGGCTAAAACACCCGCAATTCTACCGTACGCAGTCCTTGCACAATTTGCCCGCTGTGCTGCGGTTTACCCCTAGAAACCCTAGGTGGCTTAGGTCTCAACGACCGATCTGGTTTCATGTATACCAGCATACTCCTTGTTAAGGCCTACATGATTAGGTGCCCTGCCGGGTACCCAAACAACCCTCTGTCGAGGACCAGTTTTACCTGGTGTAGTTCGTACCTGTCGGAAAGTTGACAGGTACGATAGGGCATCCCCCACAGCGGGGGGTAACGTCATTACTGACGGTTTCTTTGCCCACACTATACGAAAACGGGACTGTCTTTCGACAGTGCTACCGGCTCTCATACAGTCCTCCAATAGAGGTATCCCCAGGGATAGGAGTTACACGACTTTTAGCTAAGTCATGGCTCACTATATTATGCCACAAATAGGCATATTATTAACCTATAATACCCCGGTAGGGGGTATTATAGCCTCCCCAGGGGGTTTGGTCTATACTAGGGCCTTAGCCGTGCTCTGGTAGAAGCTCCAGGCCGGGCTGGATATACATAGTATACCCCCCGCCACCCGTAGCACAAACCCAGCCTGTACAAGTGCTTGGACTATATCCCGTAGCGGGGGCATAGGCACCGTACCTTGAGCCACAAGGTGGCCTATAGCTTGGACGGTTACGTCTATACCCTCCCCCGTAGGGGCTATGGGCAGGTTACCGGCCATAGCCTGAGCAGTGAGGTAAAGCATGAACTTGGATGCGAACGAGTGTCCGGTGGCTAGCACGTCTAGTTCAGCCGCCGCCTGTATAAACCCAGTGCGGCTACCGCCTACACCGGGTCTGCGTAATATAGCTGTTAGCGGCTCAGCCAACTTGCGATAGAACGTGGCGTCATCTACATACGGCAAGCGTACAAGCTCAGGAATCATGGCGAATATGCTGGGCATAGCCGACACGTCCACTGGTCGCAAGCCGGTCTCTATGCGCTGCCAACTACCCTGTAACTGAGCTAACTCGGCCACGGCTTGAGGAACAGACACCACAACGTTATGCCCGTCCGTACACTTGAATAGACTTGGCAGCGTGTCTAGGTCGCACTCTATAAAGGCAGGTATAGCATTCAGTCTAAAGGCAGACAATTGAGCCTGTGTTGGATTACGTATAACGTCAACACCAAGAGACTGAGCGATGCGGGCTATAAGCGGAGTCTGGTCTACGAGAAGAATGCCGTGACAGGCCTTTAAGTGATATGCTCTTACGATGTTAGCGGCTAGAGCCAGCCAGATACGACACGTGGTGTCGTTAGTGGCCCAAGACATGTCTAGTCCGCTATCGGGCATCGGAAGTCTGGGACCGGACACGGTGTTTGCTGCTTTATATATACCGTTCTTATCTACACTGAAGTTGGGCAGATGGAGCACGCCGTCCTCCCACCTACTGCCGAGCTGTTTCTTGATGGGTGTAGGCTGTTTGAAGGCCTGTGAAATATCAAACAACTTAGATTCCCAGCCCTTACAGACCGTAGGAATACAGCCTGTCTTATGCAGCATGAATTCTAGAAGCCACGCACTCGTGCGCTTATGTATGGAGCTTAGCTGATCCTCAAACTGATAAGCTGACCCACCGCTGACGACTGTACCGTTTAAGGTAGCATCACCGGTGCCCGGCTGTGGGTGGATCTCATCCATGTAAAACATGGTATCACTTATAAGCTTACCTTTACATACCCACCCTCGCGCAGTCTCTGTAATAACCTGATCATTATATACAGCAGACCGCTCACTGACTGCCCCACGCAGCAGGTCTGATAGCAGTGTCTTACGTGGGCCAGACTCAGAGTTGAGAATCTTAGCTCTATCGCTTTGATCTATTTTCAGGCCACCGAGTGCAGTCCTAGCGTCATCCGGAGCAAGCCTGAGTAGGTGTTGCCCTAGCGCCCGGTGCGGCGTCTCTTTGAGCTTGTGCAGATTCAGCTGCAACTGGGCGTGATTACCCTTAAAAGGAAAGTTCTCGCCAGGGGTGTACAGCGCCTGCTTCGGTAGACAGTCAACAGCAGACACATCTGGCGTGCACATAGCTCTAGCTAGCCAGTGCGTCTGCCCACGCGGAGACCAGAACACCACCTGCTGCGTCCTATACGTCTCAACTGCGTCTGTTATGCCTACGGGCACGATATACGGGTGGACCTTGTTATCGTAGGCAACTGATAGCATCATAAGCCGGAAGGCTTCTATTGGGTCGTCTAGTACAGTCACGGACGCGGTGTGTGAGTCTATGGCGCCTACCCCACTAGCATAGGATCTAGAGTCTTGGATAAACGGCAGGTACCTGGCCCCACGGACTGAGATGACCCACATGCCACCAATCCAAGGGCCGTACCGTGCGGGCATAGCCCAGGCTGAATACTTAGCTAACCACTGTAATGTTTCCTTGGCACTATCAGGCACCGGTAACAGGTAGGTGTCTAGATCGATGGCGCTGAATGGGATGGCGTGTGGCGCGACACCCTTCTGGATACGATCAGCAAAGCGAAGGCCGTAGAGGTCAAGCACGGCGTTTGCTCCGCCACCCACACCCTGGCGCACCTGTGCTGACTTATCACGCAGGAATGCGCATAGTCGGGCCTGTAGCTCACAGCAGGCCACGTACGTGTCTAGCTTTTCACCCTGTAGATCTAGTAGGGAGCGCTTCTGTAGCTCGCGCACGGCTTCACTTAGGGTAACACGCTTAGCAGCCGCGTAAAACATGACAACATCGCCACTGTATAGGCAGCCATGGCAGATTACGTGGGTGGCGTGCTTTATATAGCACTTGCCACTAGCGCCACATACTGGGCATGTTACCATTCCAGGCAGAACGCCAGACTGTACGCCCATAAGCGTCAAGACACTATTAAGGTCGATCCTCATGCTAGCTGACATCCTTCGCTCTACCGGCACCCCGGACTTCGTTAAGACGGCTGTTGCCGATGACGGCACTGCGGACTTTTCGACCCGCGAGGCCACCTTTATCACATTTGCGCGTGGCCTTGTCAAGGCTGCAAGCGGCGATGAGCAGGAGCATGTTGACATTCATACACGCTTCTGGGGCATTGAAAAGGAGTGTAACGAGTTCCGTGCCAAGCTGGCTGCCCTTCAGCAGCCTTGGCTACTGCCAGACAGTGCTTTTTGCCTTCTAAGGAAGGAAGCCTCTGTACGCAAATATGCGGCGTTTGACTCGGCCAGCACCCGCATGGCTGCGATTTCCTTTACGGAACAGGCTAGCAACTACCCCTTCGCTTGGCGCAACGAGGCAGCCACTGCTATCCTGCATAAAGCAGCTGAGTATAAGACTGCCTTGCCCGAATATGTCGAGAATTACCTGCATAAGGCTGCGTGCTTTGGTGCCGCAGACGTAGAAGCAGTTGAAGAAGCCATCCTATTACGTGAACAAATCACGGCACCAGAGCACGCTGAGTCGTTCCAGAAGGTGGCCACTGTACTAGAGCAGATGATCGCGGATCCAGCTCTGCGCACGGACATGGGCTTCCTCAAGGAGGCCATGGCAGCCGTAGACGCGTTCGACCAGGCGTCAAACCCAACGGCGCTGCTCATTGAGAACATCATCAGTGATGGGCTTACGCTACCTTCACTGCAGAAGATGGCGGCAGAGGACTCGCTTATCGTTACGCTGACGAATGGAGTAGAGGTAGATTGCAGCAAGCTCACGAAGCAAGCGCTGGCAGCAGTAGACCCTAATCTAGCTAACATGGAGCTGGGCGAGCTGGCTAGCGTACTGCCCACGCTTCCTAGGCCCGACGCAGAGCTACTCAGCCGCATCCTGAGCTAGTGTTCGCGCGAACACATGATTGCTTTAGACTTCAAACGAGCCGTTACGCCGTGGTTCACTGGCGATAGACCCACGTTTGCTACTGTACTCACATCTGTGCTATTACGCCTGTACGGTGCAGAAGCGCTAAGCTGGGACAGCCAGACGATTCAGTTGCAGCTCAAAGAGGACCTGGGCGTAGACATGCCTAGGCGCGTGTTTGACCAGCTCATGGGGCAGATAACGGCGCTCACGTCCATAGCTGTTTATACAGATGTACTGGCTTTCGACGCCTATGCGTCGTCAGTAAACAGGCTAAGCATTCGCTTTGACCACGACACACCGTCACCGGGCGACATTGCCTGGGCGGTGGCTGAGTTAACACAGGTGGACCCGGAACCAGTCGGCATCAAGGCCTGGTCACCAGAGATTCTAGCCTACATCCGCGTAGTACTGGACGACGCTGGCGTATCTATTCCACCAAAGGCACTAGGGTTTGTACCAGCTAGGCCACCGCAGTCCGGCTTCTCCAACTCACCTGATCTATACGCAGCTGCTTGGACTAGCCAGCAGGCACTAGCAGACGAGCTAGACCACCACGTTGACGAGCTAACGCTGCTTATGCTAGCGGACCTAGCTAAGATCGGCATCAAGCCCTACGGCGAGCAAGCCAAGCCAGCGCCTGCAGCATTTGGTCGTGGGGAAGTTAAACTAGCTACGGTAACCGCTGTAAGTGTATTCCAGAGATCGCTGCAGCTGGCTAAACAGCGACAGTTGTCTGCGTAGAGTCTAGCCGCACTGTTAGAGTAGGCTGGCCCAACGCGCGGCACATAAACTGCATATCAGTATAGAACTTAGCATGGGCTTTGGCTGCTGCGAAGGTTTTTACAGCGAAACCGCCAGAGCCACAGCACCGCTTAGTGGCAGCCAGCTCTTCTCTGAGCGGGGTTAGGGACTCCAGCTGGGCGTAATACGGATTCTGCGCCCAGGTTAATAGCGTGTACTCGTCAACTACCACTAGGCTGAGTAGCTGTTGGGCACTAGATCGTACGTGATTGAGTGGATAGTCATAGGACACAGGGCTGCGGTATACGTCTGGCCAGTCACAAGGAACGTTGACGGTAGGATCATGCGGATGATCGGTCTGGTCATAGCCAGCGGTACGCGTAGTACAAGCCGTTGCAGCAGATCTTGTGATCCCCAGCCAATGGTGTAAGGCACTGTTAGGGACGTAGTAGCGCCAGCCGGTGAGTCGACATAACCGTGCCCAGTAATTGTAAGCCCCTGTGTAAAGTACAGGATAGCAAGCTGTGACCGCGCAGAGATAAGCCCCGCGTCACCTGGCGCACCTAGACGTGCATTTATAACAACCTCTAGGTCGTAGTTTACCTCAGGTAGCTCGGAATTGCCCAGCGGGTCCATAATGACCTGCAACGCCTTGCCAGCTATAGTGGTCGGTGTACGTAGATTTCCTTCGTCGTCGTACCACCATAACAGGGCCGAAGACTCTTTATCTACCACACCCAGCCTAGGGCTGCGCGGTGAACGGCCCACGACCCGCACAGCACCTGTGGCCGGGACCGCTTCGGTAGCTAAAGTACCAACCGCCGGCGTGTATACCTGAGCACCAGGCCCGCTACGGATAGAGTTAGCCCCAGACGAGGTGACAGTCACCACACCGAATTTACCCGCTACATCATTGTGCGTTCCCGACACAGATACGCCCGCACCGGCGACTATGCGGCTGACCGCGACGTCTCCAACCGTGCTGCTTAGATCATATGCTACGGCTGCGCTTACTGCGGCAACGATATCCTGCTGCGCCATAAGGCGTGATGTCCACAGCACGACAGTGTCAGCCGTAGCAGTTGCGGCGTAGTCCACCGGCCAAGGTGCGTTGCTATACGTATCGTCAAGCCACCAGATGCCGTACTGGTTAACTACAACAGTAGATGCATAGAGCACCAAGCCAGACTGACTGAACTGTGCATTATCTACTGGTACTAGCGGGAATACCTGCCGCAGCACAGTCTCAGCTGAGTGCTGGATATTATATCCAAACTTTGCCCCAGTCGGGATATGAACTCCGGCGATATATCCAGGAAAATAGGTATTAGACGCAGGCAACCAGCCCTGCTGTGCCGCGTCAGGTGTCGTAATAACCTGTGTGCTGTTGAACACGGGGTCTACGACCGTGCCGGCAGGCTTACCGAGCAGCGTACGCTGCAGGTGTACGTGGTTTAAGTAAGGGTTGTTTCCAGCACCGCGAGCTATGAACGCACCGTCAACACGTAGGTGCCCTAGGTAGATACCAAGGTCACCCGGAACATGCGATAATTTACCAGCTAAGCCCTCGCTAAGATACACCGGCCCGGCAGCGAAAATAGCGTCGTCAAATAGCGCAGCCCAGGCAACCGTGGTCTGCACCATTGTTCCAGCGATAAGAACATCGCCAACAGTGCCGCTAATCGCGGAAACAACGCCCTGCCACATAGCCTCGGGCGCAGCCGTTTTATAGGTTGAAGTGTCTACGTTACCAACGGCCGGCTTGAACGTAGACGTTACGATGTCTAGATATACTGGCGTACCAACCGCGAGTCCTGACTGCATGGACTGGTCTCGTAGCATAAGCTGCGAGCCGGCAGTAGAAGCGGCTAGCTGCTCCTTTAGCCAATCCGTTCGTGCGGCCAGGTCTTGCGCTGCTAGGTTTGTTACAGATGCCTCGACGTCTTGACCGTTTACTACACCGCGAACGATGCTGGGGTACGTAGCCATATTAGTCGGCCTCTAGCGTCCAGGTCGCTGTTACTTGGTTGGAGCCTACTGCTGGGATAGCCGTAGATAGACCAAAATAGGCGTATAGGACGTCACCGGCAGCGGCTCCGGTTGGTGAGGCCACTATACCGATAGCGTTTACCTTGCTATTACTGGCTGCACTGAAGTTCACACCATGAACGCCTGTGGTAGCGTTAGCAATAGAAACGAAGGTAGCTCGGTTCGCTACGTAGGACCCGCCGCTGGCAGATAGCTGAGCCGGCGATAGCACGCTTGCGCGTATATAATCTTTTGTTCCAGAGAGGGCGGTAAACGCGCTAGCAACAGTATCCGTACGAACCGGCGTCACCGTGTCAGCAGTACCGGCCGTGTTCTGGAACGCGAACAGCATATGCGAGATAACGTACGATGTGTGTCCAGCCAGTAGTCGGGACAGGATATCAGCCCCGCCATACACAACTAGGTTGCTGGACTCATAGAAGAGGCCGTCTGCGTTCGTAACGCGAACGTGACCGCGTAAAGATGACAATCTGTCGAGCATAGAGAGAGCTACCTTATTACTGCTGGCTAGAACACGTTATACGATAGGCGTGGCGGCTCAACCGTCAATGCTGACTAGTTGCCTGCGCTCGGCAGCCTGCTAGGTTAGTACGTCCCATGCTAACGGACACGGACATACGTTTTATCATCAAGCTTGACAAGCGTATACGCGCAACGGCCTCAGACATAAAACCGACACAGGCTTGGCTAAACGACATGAAAACTACTGTTATGTCTAGCTTAGCAGACGGTAACAAGCGGCTGGTAGTCTGTTAGAGCACTAAACGAGTATACGTCAGACAAGCCGCTGCCATACCCTACATGTGGAGTTGTTACCACGTTTACATTGGTCGCATCTGCCATATTTGGCATTTTTACTTGAATAATGCGGATTGGCCATGAAGGCATGGCGTCAAAAATACGCTCAAGCGCCTTAGCGGGTGACTTCGGGCAGCCAGCTATGTCTAGTATGACGGCAATCACGTTTCGGTCAGCTACGTCACCTAAAGCCACCTGCATCGGGTTGACTGTGTACGTGCCGGGGTATGTAAGACCATAAACAGCCGATAGAAAAACGCCGCTAGCCTGCTGTCTTGCCCAGCAGTCCACCCAGAACTGCTCTACAGCAGCTGCGTCACCGCTAACAGGGAAACGCCAAGGTGACGGCTTGAGTGCGTCGTAGGCCCAGACAGTCGCCAGGTTTCTAAACCCGAGCTGAGCAGCCTGGCCAGTAGACAGGGCTACGCTCAATAGCACGCCAGGTAGATCTGCGCTGGATAGGGCTAGAGCGTCAGCTCCGGCTACTACACGCACAGCCGAGCTGATGCCACTGTACGGCTGCAGCTCTGTACCCACGGTCGCCACAGTGGTCAAGCCGGTGGGCTGCGTGTACGTCTTGGTATCGGTTATAACGTGAGTAAATCCACCGTCTGTTACAACCCGGCGGACAACCTCTCTGCTGCGGACAACAGGTAGCCCTGCAGCGGCGTTGAGTAACGCGTCTAGCCGCCCAGTAGACATGCCTAACGCACTAATCTCATATAGATACTTGAGTGCTAAATCGTACGATTCGCTGTATACATCCTGATACTGCAGCAACCAACCAAGGCCATTTACTAATAACGCGTAGTCCAGTTTAGCGTTACGCAACCAGACGACGATGTAGTTGCGGCCGGACGCAGCGTCTGTTTTCTGTGTAAAAATAGTAAATAGATCAACGGCCGTACTAAGTACACCGTTGTCTATGAGAAACAGGGATTTGTCTACAACAGCTGAGGTGTCGATTATGCTATTTGTCAGAGCACCGACGTCTACTATTGCGGGGTCAACGCCCACGACCCACTTAGGTACGCCAGCCTGCCCGTACGTGGTAATACCGGTAGCGTAAGCATCTCCGCTTCCGTATGTGCGGTAGGACGAAGATAAATACTGATCTTTAAATATAACGAGCGGATACCACGTAGTTGTTACAGCGGAGACTGGCGTAGTGAAGTTAGTAGACCCAGACACAGCGTCTGACACGCTTTTAACGAGACTCATGTAGGCTACAAGCGTGGCGTACGTTGTATATTTTACAAGTTTGGCGTCGGCGGTTACGAGGCGCGTGCGCCAGAACGAGTCTAACGTCACCCAGATCTGGTCTGGGTCAGTTAAAACACCAGTGGTGATCGCGTCAGACAAGGGTCACCGCTACGCGGTCGAAGGTAGTTACGAACCCAACATTATCACCGCTGTATCGGCCGGTTAGGCTCGTTGGAATCGTTAACTTGCTAGACACGGCAACTACGCTGCTGCCGCTACCGTCTTGCCCCGTTATCCAGCCAGCTAGCGTGGTAGACTGAACAACTAACTGAGGCGCGTATGTGGCTATTACGTTATTGATGGAGAACGCTGACAACGCGGCCGTGCCCATAGGCATAGTATTTATCAGACGCACGATGCGTTGAATAAGCTGCGCAGCGGTTTCTCCGGTATAGTTAGCCGGCTTAGACGCGACTACGATAACAGTTACATAACAAGGCACACAGGCCTTAACGATAGCGTCTACGCCAGGGGGCATGACCTGTTTCGAGTAGATAGCCGCCGCCACCTCAGTCACGCCCGGCATATACTCATACACTACGTCATAGATGCCGTTTATAGCCTGACCGTTAGAGGCCATGGCTACCACGTAGCCGCCACTGGTCTGTCGGTCATCCCGTACCGTGAGCGTAATAGTGGTATTAGCAGAAAACTTGCGATCAAGCGCAGAGGTCGTAAACGGGTTGAAGTCGGCACGTGTAACAGCGGCCGTGTCCGTTGCAGTAGTAACTACACCGCCCGAGACTATTACCGGAGCTGCGCTCGAGTAAGCCGCCGTTGCGCTAACTGAATATACGCCGTAGCTATACGGTGCGGGCAAGGTGAGCGTCACGAGCCTGGTCGTATAGTTAACCACCGTAGCGCTGACGCGCAGCGCCCGAGTAGTTGGCGACCCTGACTTAACAAATATGTCGATCTTGCCGCCTGCGCTTATTCCTAGAATGTTATTAGACGGCCGGGTAAGCACGCTCTCTGCCCCAATAACACCAACTTTTGCGTTAGTGTATGTCGTTGTGGCCAACTTCTCTATGTTAGCGCGGCCTAGCACTACAGCTGGCGTAATGCCCTGTAATGCGCGGGTAGCTAACTCAGCGTTTGTCTCAGCGGATGTACCGCCGGAGAAGTCTGACGAGGCGCTAGAACGTGCAAATCCGTTAAACGGCTGTGCTGGTACGGTAACTGTTCCAGTACTTAGAAGTCCAGTTGGCCCTACCACGGAGCAGACCGCCTCTACAACGAATCGGTTAGAGTATCCGCTAAGGGAGTCATAGCTTATAAAAATCTGTCTATTTGTTGAAATGGATAAGTCCGGAGCGGCACTTGACGCATAGACTGTATATGTACTTGGAATTGTATAACTGACGTCACCGGCGTCGGTAGCGACCGTGAACCTGTAACCGGCTGGGATTGTATAGGCTTTATCGGTAGTAACGATGAATTCGATTGGGCCGTACGCGGCTACACCGGACGACCTAGTTACGAAGTAATTGGCGGCAATTACATCCATCTGAGCGTCAGTGACTACGACCGTGCCGTCGGCTATAGATGACAGCTGTGTGCTGAGCGCCAGTGTGGCTAGGTCCACCTGGTTCTGCGCTGTTACAGCAACGTTTCCCTCCACAAGTACGGAATCCACTGCTCCGCCAATGCTTATATCTAAAGTCGGGTCAGCCTCCTGCAGAACAGCACGAATAGCTGAACGTGCGGTTACCTGGAGGCTGGCAGTTACGACGTTAGCTAGAGTCATGAGGATACCGTTATGGTCTCTATCACCGTACCCATTGAGCCGGTAATTGCTATCTGTAGAGATAGCGTGGTTGCGTCGATTGAACTGTAACTCAATAAGCTAACGCTTTGCGGATACACCTCGTAGCTTAGAAGTCGTAGATTTTGCAATATAGTAGCAGTGGCTGCCGTAAAAATTCCAACTATGCTAGAACTTGTCTTTATCTGCCCATCCTGCAACAGCGTGATGAACGCGCTGCCTCGGCTATTGAAGAAGTAGGACAACTCTTGTGCAATGACGCGGCTAGCTAACCGCTTAGACAGGGATGTGTCTACGGATAGTGAATACAACCCAGCTGCCTGGGCGGTGAGGACTAGGTCGCGCTGCACGTTGCTATTCTGCTACTTCTTCTGGACCGTGCCACCTACTTCAGGCTCCCAACCGCTTAACGGGTACGGTCACACCAACCTCCGGCGACTGGTTGTTAATGACAGCTTTTACGAAGGTAGCTACCGTGTCCGCGTGCGTAGCCGCCGACTGTAGGCCGCGCACGTACGCTACCTTCTCCATACGCTTTACAGCTAAGTACTTACGGAACGCCTCCAAAGCGTTTAGCTGGTGAGTCCAAATAGTTACCAGGGCCAGACTGGCTTTGGTAGCCTTGTTACGCTCTGCCAGGATAAGCTCTTCTAGGACTGCTGTAGACGGAGCACCGTACAGCTCCGACGGCGTGTATGAGAAGTAGTCTGTCTCGTGGTAAGCTAATGTATTGTCAAGTGGGTGTATCGTAGAGGTTTGTCTACCGTCAAACGAGGTTGTGGCCTTAACCGGCAAATCTGCGGTGAAAACCCCAGCTTCCGCCGCACGCCGAGCGTTAAGGTGGCTCTCTAGGAAATGTAACCAGCTAGTGTAGTCCGCGTTGACGCTCGGGTCGATATTAGCCATGGAACCGATCCAGTTTCTGCTGAATGGCTAGAGCCCTCTGGGACACGTAGCTAGGTGACACGCCCAATCTATCAGCTATGGCCGTATTATCTAGCGTGTCAGCACCGTCATACCCAGAACGAAACCGCATGATAAGCTTGTCATTTTCACCTAGGTCGGTGTAGACAGCGTCTGTCCAAGTGTCGTAATCTGACCTAGTAGAGCCAACGATATCGCTTGACGCGTCATCGTCCTCGCTCCTTTCTTCTACAACGGAGAACGGGATACGCCCTTTAGCCATAGCACGTATACGCTGTAGTTTAGCCGGTGATAGGTTTACTAGCTCAGACAGCTCGTCATCTGTCGGAGGCCTACCGATACTTCCCTCAAAATGAGCCTCCGCCTGCCGTATCCTACTACTGTCCAGCCGAATGCGTTCCGGAACCGGCATTGGATCAGCTAACAGCGGCACCTTGCGTTGCAAGGATTTTAGGCTGTTAAACACGTGTGTACGAAGGTTAGCGCCGCCAGTTGGCACATAGGTTTTAATAGCTCTAGCTACCATGAGCTTAGCCTGCCCGCGAGCGGTATCGCCAGCGCTTGCTCCAAACGCAGCCAGCGCCTTATCGGACGCCGGCTTAAACTTGTTAACCAGTTTACGCAGCTTCTCCGGTGACTGATCCTTGGACCAATCGACCCATTGCTGGTCTACATCAGAAACTGAATCCGTCTCGTCCTTGAACCCCGGAGCTGCCGAGAAGCCCTGCCCCGCGCCAGTTGTTGGTGAAAATTGGGTGCCCGGTGTAGGCATGGTCTATCTCTTGGTGTTGCTGGTAGTGAGAACGCGCGAAACCTATGCTGTAGGTAGTAGAAGCAGTCTGTTCCGCCGCGTTCATAGAGATAGTCACGCTCTGTGTATATCCGTAGACGGCTGCGGTACTTACGCCGGACTGGATCTCTGGAACATTTGGGTACAGGACCCGCACAGGTGTGCCTGGGCAGATATTTGTACGCAAGAACGGACAGGACACGGTGTACGTCTGAGGCTGATAGGTCTTGAGCCAACACAGTAATTTTGCCAGGTTATCGCCTAGCTCACGGCTGAAAACAGATGCTAGGTTACGCCCAGCAGCCTCGTCCTGTGAGAGGTTGTCTCCAACGCCGATAGCGGCAGACAGTATGGGTGGAGGTGGTAGAACAAGGATTACGCCTTGCTTGGCTACACCCGATGGGTTGAACACTCCACCGCCTAGAGGAGACAGTTGAGTACCACGGCTTCTGTCGTACACGCCTCCAATGAGCCCGTCTGCGTCTACGCCGGCACCCACGCGACCATCGCCGCTAACTAACACGCAACCCAGGAACCGGTTTACTGGGCCATCCGTCTGAATCTGATTAGATATGCTATTATACGAGTCACCGGATATTGTGGTGCATTCGGTAGACTTGAAGAACGGGATGGACGGGACGTAGTATAGCGTAGATGCCGTCTCGACAAATACAGCGTTAGTTAGTTCACCTATAGAAATCAATCTTTGCAGAAACGACGACATATCAGCGTCACCGCTGAACAGATTGTCTAACTGCTCAATGACGCCAGTTACGAAGTTCTCGGTTATATTCTCACCTGCGTTATCCGTTACCGTGCGGAACTTCATGCCACTGTTGTCGAACTTTATAGCCTCAAGTAGTGCGTCGGCTAATTTATTGGGGCCATCACCAAAATTCTTTTGTAGAAACTCAGACAGTGAGTTCTTTAGAGACTCCTTATCGGTAGCTATACTCCGCATTACTCGAATTAGAGCCGGAGCTAGTCCATCCCTCAGTGTAGCCTCAGCATCTACTCTGAATTTATTCATTGAGCCGGTGGCCAGCATATCGCCAACCGCACCTAGATCCTGCAGACTATGAGATAGAACTCCGGAGGACTGTAGGGTACCAGAGTTAAGCCAGCTGCTCTTCCCCACGGCAGTTAGCCGTACAGCGAACGATCCGTAGCTTACGGCGCTCGGACCAATGTCATATACGATGCCAGTGAATAGGACGAAAGATCCAAACGGAGTGTAGGGGTTATCAAATGACCCATTTATAACCCGTAACTTTATCTCATCCCCCTGCTCAAAGTTAAGGTCTAAGCTGCTTCCAATGTGCCCAGAGTTTGAGCCTACTGCCAAGTCTATCTGAGCAGACGGAACGCCGTTTACGGCGTAGGTTATAGTCGCGCCTACGACGGGGTATGACAGCCCGGCAGTCTTAGTTAGAAAGACCTGGAAAGAGCAGTTAAACGATTTCATACTGGCGTTTTAGTGCCAAAATAGGTCACCAGGGCAGCCAGCTTGTCGTACTTTGAAAAAGCGGACTGATATATTGACGCCAGCTCGGTTGGTAGAAAATCAGCACGCAGGTTTGTTATACTAACTAGTGCGGCCGTGACTGCTTGTTTATGTACAGAGTCTACTCCTGAAAACTGGGCAATAAGTTGAGATTCCGTATATGTGACTATAGGATCTATTTGCACGATCCTGGCAGCTAAAACGGAATTCTCTACAACCCAGAGCAGCTGTATGGCTGTAGTAAAGTTCAGCATCCGAGTACCAGGACTTCCAAATATAGCAGCTCGAGCTATTGACTCAGCTGTGGAAAACGAGTGAACATAGAAGGGGGACGGCCACACAACAGCGCCCAGCGTAGATGACGCGTTCACAGGTGGGGTAGCGTTGTTGTCTAGCGATGCCAGAAAGCGATTCATACAGGCCACGCAGTCATACTTAGCTTAGCTCCGATAGAGACGGCATCTTGAGTCTGCACGGTATAGTCGAGTTTTGTTATATAGCCAGTAAACGCAGATCTTCCGACAGTTACGGTCTGCCTAGGCGTATGCTTAATCGACACGGTACCGTTATATAGAGTTATATTGTCGGGTAGTAAACGCATGCGTAGGTACTGCTCAATAATGTCTATAGCTTCGCCGCTTTCCTCACAGCTACGGTTGGCTATAAAGTCTATTTCAATAACTCCAGGCATATCACCAAAGGGTGTGACGTATATAGTGGAATCAAACGCCGGTTGAAACTGGGCCGCAACCTGCTGACCAATTCGAAGCCCAGTAGATATTCCTATAGTGCGCAGCTGTTGTGGGTTATTCTCCCACCAGATGGCACCACTAGCAGAGTCAGTTCTCTGTACGGGGTAATTGAACGTAATTATCACCGGAGCAGGGGATGATGTCTTATATACAGTAAGACGTCCGGAAGTTGAGCCACAGGGTACTATGGTTGACACTATTGCCCCGCACGGAACGCTCGAACTAGCGTATTGAGGGCCTCAACTGGGGTTGGGACCACGGGTGGAACGGGGATGGGCTGGACTAGCGGCCTAGCGCTGTTAGGCACCAGCTGGTGCACACGCTGCTCCACCGTGTGTGTTGGCTGTACGACCTTACCTATACGCATAACTTGAGTCTAGCTCGAGCCGTCAGCTAGGCCAGTACCGATAGTGGCTGCCTCTGTCCGTCTAGCCAGGACTGAAATACACGGTGCGTGTCTACTATAAGCTGCAGCTGCTCGTTGCTTAGTACGCAGCTGAGCTGCCTGTACGGCTCAGACACCAGCCAGTTGGCTGTGGGTATATGTAGAGCAAGGTCGTTCATCAGCATAGACTTGACTGCAGCTATAGCTAAGTAAGTGTCAATTGTAGTTCTAAGTGATATACTTGATAAGCAGTCACGCTCCGCCGCTCGAATGGCTTGGTCTACTGTCTGCGCGGACACAGTTGTTAGCGTCAAACTAAGCTTACCGCCAAACCAGGTATACGTCCTGACAATGGGGGTTCCGTCTATTAAATGCTTCTCAAAGCCCGAGACTTCTCGCGTTGTCACTGAGCTTACTGCCTCTAGCTCAGCAATAGACGAAAGCTGCACTAGAAGCCTTTACCTAGGCTAGCGAGTGGTAGTCCTAGGTGCCGGCTGAACTCTAGCTTATGTCGTAAGAAGCCATCATCGGCTGCCACTGCACTGGTAGCTGCGTCGGGCTTATAAGCTCCAGTGTCTGTGGAGGTTGCCGCCAGCACGTAGGCCAACGCTGTTGCTCCGGGCATCGGTACGTCTGTGTTCGTACTGGGCGTATACCAGCACGGCAGCAGTGTCTGCTGCGTGGCGTCTCTGGTGCTCTGTCTCCAGTAGTACTGGTACCAAGCCGGCATGGGGATTTGGAACGACGCTGCGGACTGCACGCCGTACTCTTCACTTGTAAGGAACGACGCCCGCGTTGTCGCTAGAATTAGTGACTGAGAGATGGCGAACGAGCTGAGCTTTAGCGCAACAGGCGTGCCCGTAAGTAGTGATTGTGCGTTTACTGAGCGACTTATTTGCTTAAACGTCTTACCCGCCAGTGAATCTATGACGTGCACATTATTAAAGTAAGCAGACAGTGGCTGAATAAACATGGAGTGCGTGTCATCATGCATCCACAGCCCATTTCCGATTTCAGTGTAGACCTTGGCGTATGGTGAGTAGTGCGTAAATGTTGGTGCGTTAAAGAACGCCGGCCCAGACGACTCACCCCAGAAACCGTTAGTACTGAGGGCTATTGGGGCTTTTCTGCTTATAAGAAGCAGGCCCGGCGACGCGTATGCCAGCGCACCGTCTTGTGCAGTGGATATCTGAGATACGCTACCTGACTCTACAACAACCCCAGAGGTTCCGTCGAACCCACCACCAACAGACAACTGCCCCTGTGCGCGCAGCGTCATGCGGCCCTCCTGGGTAGCTGCTTCGTAATGCCGGGCAGCTCTGTGGGATGAGTCACGTCCAGCCAGGGTAACGATATTGCGGCCAGCGTTTGTGACAATATCGTGCTCTGCGGACATGATAATATTGCTTCCAGACAGCGTTAGCTGCGTACCGGAGGCGTTCTGTAACGTAATATCACCTTGCTCATTGATTGTTATGAACGCGTGGCCTAGGAAGAAGCGCTTTGATTGACCGTATGGCCCGACGTTGAGCGTAAAAGATCCAGGGGCGGTACGCCACATGCTAGGATCGCGTCTAAGTGAAAGCGGGTTTACGGCCACTAGCGTCGGGGCCTGACCCTTAGTCCACGCAGCTAGCCTGGTTTCAAATTCAGCAGCCTGCTCACCAAACGACCGGGTATAGACATAGACTTTAAACCAGTCATTGGCGGCAGATACCTCCAATAAAGCTTCGTAGTTGATAGACTGCAGTGGCCTCAACTTAGCTAGCTCTACCTCCAGTGCGGCTCTTCTCGAGTTAGCCACGGCAGCGTCGTGGGTTATTCCTATGTTCACGGTTATGGCCGCTGACCTCAGCGTACTTCCAGTCGCTTTTACGGTATTTCCCACAGTGTCTAGGTTTACGTTATAATCTACATTGTCTGCTATTGCTGCCAGACCCTGCTGGCTAACAGACAGGCACAGCCCGGCTTGATCTAGAAGAGCGGCCATTGGGTGCGCTTTAGCCGCGTTTATACCGATAACTGTTCCAGTCGCGGATGTTAGGTTTTTATAAACAAGCTGAATTATGTAGCTACCAACTCGATTAATTGCCGACGTACGACACGCGGCTGTGGCGCCTACGCGTTCAGGAAGCCGCCCCTCTATATTAGAGAACGTAGACTGTGCAGTTAACTCAGGGCTAAGACAAGCTCCGGGAAGGCCATGGGCTGGAACAGCGTCGCCAGTGGTGACGGAGCGCCGTCTCACGTTTGGCAGGCCCACGTACTTCTGAAGAGTAACAGACGCTGCCGAAGTTAGTATATAGGCGCCGTCTACTCCACGATATTCGTGGAATAGCGTAGGCGGTACGGCAGGGGCAACACCGTCTTTCGTTGGCAGCAGGTTGTCCGATGCTCTAGTAGTATATATCGTGTGCTCGCCATTATACGCAGCACCGTCAAACTCCAGCAGCTGGTCTGGCTGAGCAGTAATAACATCTGCGTAATAGTAGGATCGGCCACCAACTCGCTCAGCGAGCTGACCTAGTATGCGGTCGTAGCTCCATGCCCCGCCAGACATGACTTCTAATGTCTTTCCGACAATTCGCGTAGTGTCATCAAATAAACACTCTACGGATGACATGGCACTACCATGCAACCAAGCACGGAACGCTTCTACACCGATGCCTCCGCCAAATGTATTTACTTGTGTCCAGTCGCCGTCGACTGTATCTGCGTTTCCATTGCCGTAATTCTTAAGGCGCTTGTATTTTGAAAATAACTGGGCGTTTAGCCTGCGTGGAGTTACAACTGTCTTATCACCTACTTGGAGCCTATGGAATTCTACGCCAGCGCTCTGTGGATACTGTGCAAAAGTGGGGAGGCGTGATACGCCAATATTCTTCGCGTCACCGCCGGCCCCTACGATCACAGCTGTATTAGCTGAAGCAGAGGAGATGTAGGCAACCAGAACTCGGGCACCAACAGCGTAGCTTCCAGATTCACGGGAGCCTAGCCCACCACGTGTGCTACCTACGGCGTAGGCCAGTGTCTCTCCGCGTGTGCCATCTAGCTGAACGGCATAGGCCTGCAGCCCCTGGAAAGCTGATTTTACGGTACCATGCAGTATGCGGAGCGGAGCCTGAATGGACACGGTTATTCCATATCCGTGAACGTGATAACTATATTGTAGTTCATAAGCCAGTCCTCGGAGCTTCCATTAACTGCTATGCTGGCCACCTTAGCATTCTTCAGTATATACTGCGTATCCACGGGGTGACTGCAGCTGTCTACGCCAGCAGTGAGCTGGTAGTCCTTCAGCCGACAGTCGCACACGAGCCGTGGAAGCCCTGATGGACCGACTAGGCGGGTAAACGTAACCTGGCCCACAGGTGGACGTTCGATTGTTCCACGGTCACCGTCTAGCGTGATGAAGCGACTTACCTCGGAACCAAAAGTTAGTTCAAACGACTTAACGAGGCCTAGCACTAACGGAGTATCCGGGGACGACACGTCAAGTAACGTGAAACCACGTCCGCGTATGAGTCGTTCCGGTGATCTAGGTGCGAATGACGTAGTAGCGGCCATTACGCCCCCTGCACGGTAATTGATACGTCAATAAGCCCAGTGAACCACGTGGTAGACACGTAAGCTGTTACGGGTATGTCTATGGTACTAGGCACGAGTGCGTTTATGGTGGGAACACCCACTGTTACAAGCAATAAGGGCTTTCCTGCCTTTTCGTACACCGGCAGTACCATGGTGGCAGCCACCGCCCTCATTTCGCTGCGCGCTAGCTCCAAGGTAGCCACTGTGACGCGGTGTGCGGCTATTAGCGACTCCACAGACTGGAACAGCCTGCGCCTAACAACGTTCTTGAGTGCTACCATCCCCTCTTCTAGCGCTAAATTGTTAGACAGTTTGGTCGTGCGCGAGTGCAGTACTTCTGCACCAGCTATCACAGTGACACCGCCGGCAGCCAGTTGAGCACTAAATGAGTTATAGACACTGTAAGGCGCTACGTGCGTGAACCCAGAATTAAAGGCAGTTCCTACAAGGCTTAAGCCGTGTGCAACACATCCACGCAGACACGCGACTATAGCTACGGCGGTAGTATCGGCCACGGGAAGCCCGCTGTAGGCCACGCTAGGTGGAAATACCACAACAGTGTTCTCGTCATTAAAAGCAGCTGCGGCTATGAACGCAGCGACTTCGGAGTCAGCTGACGCCCCAGACACAATTGGTTTAGATACGACAACGTGAGTATGCTTGCGGCCCGACACAGCTGCACGCGTAGCCACCATATTTCTGGCAGCCGTTATAACCGTAGCCGACTGAGACATTGGGCACACCACCGAGAAAGTCGCGTCTGCTGTAACCGCTGTAATAGCGGCAGTAAAGCCAGCATCGTCATAGGTGGTCGGTGCACGGCACAGCACTGCTGGGGCTATTGAAAACGAACCAATTGGGGGTATCGACTGCGCTACAGCAAAGCCTAGTTCTGACTCCGGGTACTGATGCCCAATAAATAACCCGTCCAGCTGTGCAGCCAGGGTAACTACCTGTGTAGCCGTCATAACTGTAGAGGTCGTGCGCGTGGCCCTGTAGTTTACTACTACGCGAGATAACAGCGTTCCTGCACGGTCAACCGCTGCTATAACGCTAACGGGCGTGGCCCCTAGCCGCAGTGAGGCTAATTGTAGGCTAGCCGCCACAGCAACAGTTGATCCTGTTAGGGTGAGCGCTGTAGCCGGCACATAGCGACTAGCTACCTCGGCCACCGTTACGTTAAAGTAACCAGACGCTAGCCCAGCTGGCACTGTGTTACTAAGTACGAGGACCTTGCCTGACGTAGTACCGTTATATTCAATAGCCAAAACGGACGTTGAAAACGAGGTAGCCCCATTTACTAATATAACAAGATCCCCTACAAATACGTCTGTAGTTACTGTACGGCCGCTACCTAACCACACTGTAGAACCACTGTTATGCCATATGCGCGTAGCGTCTACGCCCACAATTGCGCCGTTAGCTGCCGTAGGAGTAGCCACTGATTCACGTAATATGGGCAGGACTGCGTTTTCAACTAACACGGTAGCAGACGAAGTCTCTACACTCTCACCAGTCAGCAGCCCTGGCCACGTAGCTGAAATGCCGGCTGGGTTGTATTGGGCCACAGCTTGTGACTTACGTACAGCGTAATCCTTACCAATAAGCAGGACACGTTGAAGAGCAGCCATGGCCGCGTCAGCGCCCTGGAACTCAGTTAGGCGTTCAGTGCGTGTACGTGTCATGAGGCTACAAAGGTCGTGTTAACGTTTACACCGGTGAGCATTGGAGCTACATCATCGCCAAGCGTTATCTTCCAGGCGTACTCGTACTCGTACTGCACCGTTACGATTACGCCGTACCTGTTTCCTAGTTCTGACATGATTTGTAGTTCTGTTATTCCAGTCACCTGGAAGTCAGCAAACGGGTAGCGGCTCACCAGGAGCGGGCTGGCGCTCGTGAGTATGTCGAATACTTCCATGCCTAGATCTTCGGCTTCGCCGTCTACGGCAGATAATATGACGACTTGGTGCTGCCCACGCATACGGCGAACGTACTGGTAGACTGACGTGGAAAGATTGGTTCCAGCGCCCTCATCGCCGGCTGCTATACGGGTACACTCTAGGTTTCCTCGTTTAATGACTATGGCTGGGATCTTATCGGACGCAGAGGCATCGAAATTCGTATGAAGGGCAATACGAATCTTACCCTGCGCCTGGTTCTCGTTAAAGACAAGGTAGTTGAGGTTCGAGTTGAAGAGGTACGCTGCGTCTAAGAAGTGTGATGTGACTAGGCGTATAAGCAACTGGTCAACAGACCGTACGGTCATTCCCGTCTGGCATAGGGCTAGGCTTACGTTCGGGTCTAGCCAGTTAAACTTGGCTTTAGACGCCGGAACATCGGACGGAACACTTATCGGCTTAGAGGCCGTCAGGTCAGTCTGTGTTCCACCACCAAGCGTGCCCGGTATAGAGGCAGAGCCGGACCTGATCTGAGGGGATGTCTCGTTACCGTCGTTAAGTTTAGGCACGCGTCACCAAGGTTAGTTTGCTAACCTTAATGAGTGGTTTGCCCCGTGCCACTAGCACTAGCTTCTTGGCCGGCTCAGACATACGTCACAGGCAAGGAGTACAGCACATGAGATGAAGGGATTAGCTCGAACACCAGCTCAGCTACGAGCGGGATACCGCGTAGTTTGGCGATATACGTAATATCCTTTTGGATAAAATACCGCTTATTAGAGCCAGACTGCACCCACACATCCATACCGTCGATGAGTGGATAGGCTAAACCGCGAGCCTGCTCTATGACTTGAGTCTGCACACCTACATCTTTGTCAAGTTTACGCATACGCTTAGACGCATCTAGCGACACCCAGTATTCTAATTGGTCGTAGTACCCTCCGGTAATGCCGGTTCCATAGCATGTCGCGCAGTTACCTTTAAGAACCTGCTTCGTAATAGGGTCAGTACAAACCGAGCAGGTAGTACCGTAACTACGACGCTTAAACAGCCACCCTTTACAGCCAGTACGCCGCCGCAAGAGCATGCTCTCTTTACGGATAATCTCTCGGGCTAAAGACCAATCGTATGCCGTCCAGTATGCCTCTGTGCCCTGTACTTGTGAGGTATAGGTCCCAGTAGCTGTTACAAGTTTGACTTGGTAGTAGACATTTGCCGAGACGATGACCGTGAGCGGTCTGTTATCGTAAATCCAAGCCTGATCTACGCAGGTAGCGATATCTTCCCATTCCGTAGACGGACCAGTTGGCGATAGACTTCGCTGTAGAGTAAATGTGTAGGGGCCATCGTCGCTGAAGTCGGGAACCAGACCCCAGGAGACCAGCACACGCTGCTGGGTAGCTATAGAGTAGAATGCATCTACGGCTATACGCTGGAATACGCTCACAGCCCGGTGCCCCAGCAGGACGCCATGTTTATACGGATCTTCTCCTGCATCATAAACTGCTTAAACTCTTCCATAAGCTGCTGGGCGTGCTGCATGTACTCAGTTGACTTAGACTGATCGTCAATGCTTACACCACCGGCGCTATAAGCTAAACGGTTACGGCTGTAGCGACGTCCAGCCATCTGCAGGAGATGGGCCATGGTGCCCTGTGTCCACCAGTACCGGTATGGGAAGTTATCAGTAGAGAAGAGAGCCACAGGTGGCGGCGTTTCATTCCACATATCCACTACACGGCGAATGCAGAAGGCTATGTCGGCGTCAGTGAACTCTACATCTATGAGTAGATTGCTAAACGGCCAACCGTCCGAGCCAGATGGTAGGTCCATGAGAGACAGGCGTACTTCAGGAATAGTGACTGGGCCAGTCTCCTGAGCAGCCTGGAACGCAGATGGCTCGACTTGGATGATCACGGGCCACGTATCGACTAGGCTCGTGCCAGCAAAGCGGCCTATCTCAGCAGAGTACACGCCTGGGGTGGACGTATGCTCACTGGTCAGCACGAATTCTACGTAGTTGGAGTTTGCGTTGATGGTGCCTACTATGTCAAACTTAACCGGCCCGTATAGATCGCCAACCTTAGCACGTAGGATAATTGACACGTTGGTGCCACGCGCAGCAGGCTCAGCGCCAAATACAGGCTCTGGTGCAGGGCTGTTCGTGACCTCAGTGAGTAGGTCAACTGCTTGCCCATGATCGTCAGTAAGCTTGAACACAACCTGCTTACGTGCCGTAGCGGCAACCTTGATGACCTTCACCTGCCCTGGGATGGAGTTAGGTGCGATTTCGATTGGCGTGATCATACGCGTGTCCGTAGATAGCGGTTACCTAAGCGGACACCTTCCGGGGCACGCATGCGATGCATCCAGCCTGCGTCTACTCCGATTTGTGGGGTAAGTTTAGCTTGCCGCTTCTGGGAACTACGCAGGAATGCCTCGCCTGCAGTAGCTGGTTCAGCCAATGGCTGCGGGGTCGGTACTTTTGAACCATCTTCCCGTGACGCTAAGAACCGGTCATGAATCGAGTAGCTAGGCATCTTCATCTTGCCACCAGCGCGCGTACGTCCTCTTTCCAGGTTCTGACGCTGTCTCTGTGCGCTGCGCAGGTAAGCCTCATTACCGGACTGGGTGCTGCTGCCAACGGTATCAGCCGTAGCTGCGCGGGCCTGCGGCGAAACCATCCCAACGTTCATAGGAGCTGTACCGCTCTCCAACTGCGAGACACTGGGTCGCTTAACGTTCATACGTGCGTTATAGGCGGCTGCACCTGCGGCAGCTACGTGGTCCGTGTTTTCGCCAAGCTGATCGCCGCGCGTTACGTACCCATCAGTGGCTGACTCTACCTGGTCTAAGCGTGCGTGTGCTTTGGCATTCTCAGCGGCATTCTGAGCTGAATTAGTGGTTATATCAGAACGCGTCTTATTCCACTTGCCGTAAAATTCCTTGCCGGCAGCTGTCTCTGCAAATGGGGTATAGGCTGCCGGCTTAGGCGTCGTAGGGGTTACCGGGCTTGGCTGCATAGCTTTGGCCGTGTCTGAAACCATGCCATCGTTGAACTGAGCTTTAGACCAATCACGTGCTAGCTTTGCGTTAGCTGCTGCGGGCTTTATTTGTGGTCCAGTGTCTGGCTCTACTTTAGCTACGCCATCCGTCTGGCCTATATTAGATGACTGCTGCCCTTTAAGTGTCTGGGCTGCTGCTGGTGTAGCGTTAGCCGCAGCTGCCGGCGCAGGGGCTGGTGCAGCAGCAGCAGCGGGCGCTTTAGCTGCCGGTGCTGCTTTAGCCGCAGCTGCCGGAGCAGGCTGCTCAGCGGGCGCTACTTGCGACACTGCCGGCCTAGCGCTGGCAGCAGATGGCGCCTCGCGGAGAACTCTAGCTGCCCTGTTTTCTCGTGCAGCCGATTCAGCGTTAACAGCTTCAGGGGTTGGAGCAGCAGTCACGCGATCACCAATCTTGCGGACAGCCATGGCTCTACGCTGAGCAGCCCAGCTACTCTTAAGTGCAGCCAGCTGCCCGTCGCTACGCTGCTCCTGAGTCATTGTAGGTTTACCGTTAGGCCCTATTGGAATCGGGTTATTGTAGCTCTCAGCCAAGGCTCTGCCTTTATTCATCTCATCAATGGCATCGCGGCGCATTTTGTGCTGATTCTCGGGTATAGCTTTAGCGTTAGCGAACATCTCGGCATAACTAGCTGCATCGGCAGCTGCTTGCTCAGCTGCAGTTGTGCCTTTAGGGTCTGATGCGTGCCGTTCAGCCTCGTCATACCGCCAACCCTGTGGGCCATTACGGTCAACCTTTTGAGCCTGTAGGTCGGCCACTGTCGTGCCCTTACGTTGAGCGGCGGTGCCCATTGGATATTTAAGGGCAGTGGCTTGCTCTTGCTGCATCTGTGCGATGCGCTCAACTTGCTCAGGTGTCTCAGCACGAACAAATGCCTTCGGAGCTACTTGAACGGTAGGCTGGAAGCGACCCTGCGAAGATAGGGTATTAGCATTACGACGCTCCATTTCCTTAAACGCTACCGGGTCATCCCGATACATCTTGGCCTGGAATTCCTCATCTGACATGCCCGTAGCGCCCTGTCCCTCTAATTTTCCGCGCTCAAGAAACTGATTTATACCGGTGACTGCTCCGGCGTTAGTCATTCCATTTAGGCCCATACCTGGACCAGGTGCAGCTCCGGACGCAGTGTACGTGTCATTGCGACCACCCGGACGCATAGCGTCTTCACGTGACTGCATCCACCGTGTACCTAGCTCACCGGTCATTGAACTACGCCGGTCATCGCCTGGGTATAGTGGGGCTACCTTAGGAGCGTACTGGGATGGGGTAGGCTTACCGTCTTTGCCGACCTGCCAGGCTTTGTTTTCTTCGATACGCTGTCCAGCCCGCTCCTGTGCTGCGCGTTGTTTAGCCGCAGTAACAGCGTGTTGCTTAGTTGCATTATCTAGGTTGGTCGTATGTGGGAGGAGCGGCACTGCTGACAGGGGCACCGCGTTACGCCGCCTACTCGCGTCAGTCAGCGGCTGAGCGAGCTGCTCGCGCTCGTACAGTTGAGCCTGTTCGCGTGGTCGCAGCGGTGAGTCAGGCACAGTTGTCTGTGGGGCGGCTGGCTGTGTGGGCGCTGCGGCTGCTGGAGTCGCGCTAGGTACAGTGACGCCCATAGCAGCTGTTCGTTGTTCAGCTAAAAGTGTCTGATATGCCCGAAAAGCGTCTCTCTCGGTAGCCCCGAGATTCCTCGCCATGTAGTCTCTGACCCACGCGTGTGCGTCTTGCGGGGAATAGCCGATGGCAGCAGCAGCAGCTCGCTTGACTTGAGCTAGGCGGATGACGTCAACGAGATTAGACACTGGCGTAGGTAGTCGAACCAAGCGTAACACCCTGATCGGTTGTGCGGGAGGCGGCTAGAGCAATTGAGATTTTCGTTATGATCCCAGATAGAAATGCAGTTGCGTCAGCGGCTGCAACAGCAACACCTGAGATACTGGTAAACGTATATTCAACCATGGTTCCATCTAGAAGAGGAACGAGAGTAGTGGTTATGGTTTTGGTTCCGTAGGTGCCAGCCAGGTCAATCTGCGTAGAATAGCGTGCAGACAAAGACCGATCAACCGGACTCATGTTTACTGAGACACGTGCAGTTACTGCATTAGCGACCACTACAAGTGGATGGCTAACAATGGTGCTGGCGGGATAGAGAGTCGCCACAGTTTACCTCGACTTCTTGGTCTTAGCCTTTGAGCACAGCTTGACGAGGGTATCGTCGTCAAGCCAACGCCGGCCAGCTTCTTTAACGAGGCTTGCTAGCTTGATCTGCGGGTTTGGACCCAGCCCCGACGTCAGAATTGCTGAGAGTATCTTCATGGGTGACAACCTTAGCAGGAAGCTTAGTCGGTACAACGTCATCTAGAATCACGATTGGCTCATGGTCGTCCAGCACTGACACCTTTACTAAGCCGGACAGTGTTGGCGCGGACACAATGTCGGCCTTAAGCGACGTGTCCTTGCCTAGTACAAGAGGCGACGGATCAATCGGCTCTATGTAGGCAGGAGCAGGGAGGGCCACAAGTTCAGGCTCTGATGGATCGATAAACTCACACTGAACGATCTGTTTGGTTAGAAGAGCTAGGTCGGCTGGGCCAGAGAACAACGTCTGCATAGCGCTGCCTTGCCAGGCATAGGAGCCAGGAGGGCAGTGACCTATCTTGCTGATCCAGCACGGCTGGATTACGCGAATACGGGTATGGGGCTTGGTTGTGTCTACAGCTGAAGGTAAGGGCATGCGGAATGTTAACTGTGTCAATTAGCTATGCAAGAGCCACGTAATCTTACCGAGGTCGTAGCATCGCTTATACCCGAGTTTAGCTGCTAGTGCTTGCTCGGTGTCTTCTGGATCAACGGGTAGACCTAGTGTGACCATTTCACCACGTAGGTTCTTCTTCTGCTTGGAATTCTTAGCGTACCAGCGGTCGTCCCTCCAGTACCTGTAGTCAGGGCCAGAGGTTGAGGTAGCGATAAAGCCTAACGTCTTGTAGAGGTTGCCACCAGGGGCGTAGCGCTCATCAGAGTAGGATAAGACAGGGCCTGGGTGCAGACGACGGAAATGGGCGAGTAAGCGGCTAGCTGCACCAGGGACTGAGCCTACGGTGGCGAACCGCTGCAGCATATGGTGCCCAGGCAGGCCTCTGCACATGCCTGGCTGATTAAAGGTCATGCAGGCGACTAAAGCACCGTTGAAGATTAAGCCGTAGGAGTCACCACCGCAGCATGAGCCTTGCAGGTGATGGGTGTTATAGAAGTCCATGGCAGTTCTATACTCTATGGACTGAATGGAGCACTTGCGGGCAGAGCATGTAGACACGTGTTCTGCTAGCCTGTGCTTAATCATGGTTTGCACACAGGGTTTTGAGTACTCGTCCTTCCAGAGGATAAGGTGCTTAGAGCCAGCAGGGAGTAGCGCTACGGCACGGGATAAGGTGTGCTCACCGTCAACGTTAGACCAGTCATTGCGGGCTAAAATGCTATGGTGGTCCCAGACGTCCTGGTTGATCACAAAGATGGCTAGATTGTCATGCCAGGCCACTGGGACTGGATGGTCAGATAACGTGAAGGCAGACAGAGGTAGCCGCCGCTTATACATGCGATCAGCTGGGATAGGCTGTAGGGGTACAATTGGTACAAATTTAACAGGCGCCTGCTGTATGGCTGTAGTAGAACGCGCGTGGGCGGCAGCAGATTTAGACCGCAGCTGAACACTGTGTTTGCGTAGACACTTGAGCACGGCCACCTGAGAGGCGCCTAGCCGTGCCGCTACTTCACGGCATGATAGCTTTTCAGTGGTGTAGAGAGCAATCACTTCAAATGGCTGTAGCTTGGACATTAGTTAACAGTAGTGGGAGGTGAGGTGGTGTCAATCAGGTAGTTAGAGAGATATGCCGCCACTGCTTTAAGGGTTTGACCATCATCGCTTACTACACCAAGCAGCGTGTTGCATCTGTGACAAACCAAATTCCTAATTGTTTGCTTAGAATGGCAGTGGTCCATGAAAAGCTTGTTAGACATACCAATAGAGCTGGTGGCTGAGCATATCGCGCACTTACCACCCTGGGCTGCTAGCATGGAATCATACTTATCAGCGCTAATGCCGTACAGTCTCATGAGGCTTTTATTGCTCTCACGTACGTGGAAGTAGGGACGAAGGTAGTCCAGTACTGCGCGGCGAGATAAGCCGCAGGGCTTTATAAAGGCCTTAGCCTCGGCTCCACGGATAAATAGAGCAGGAGCATCCTCAATAGCTAGCTGACTAGGTACCGCACAGGTGAAGTTACGACTAACTACTTCACCGTGCGAATACGACAACTGTAAATAGTCAGCCGCCTTATTTAAGATATCAATATTATCTAAGGCATATCCGGCAGCAGAGTTACACATTCCGCAGATGATGCCCCTTAAGGCACCTGTAAGATGGTTGTGGTCCTGTACTAGTCCTGACACCTTGTATTCAGAGACGGCTACTTCACGTGGTTTATTGCAGCACTCGCAGTGCGTAACTGTTAGCCAGCGCTGGTAAGCTGTCTCACTCTTATATAAGCGCATGAAACGTTGTTTAGATGTACAGGTTCGGCACGTGTGTACGAATTTACGCGAGCAGGCGCTAGATGGTACAAACGCGGCAGTTGGCTTTACCTGCCGGCAGTTATAACACAGTAGATGCGTTTCTTCACCAGTGTACTTGATAACCTGCCCTCTAATCGGGATACCGCGTTTCTTGAATTGGTGCTTTATAGCCTCATAGGTAACGCCAAAGCGCTGAGCAACCCGTAGGCCAACGATACCAGACGCGTACATTACTGCGGCTGAGTCTATGTCCTGCGGCGATAGCTTATTTGGACGGCCCATTAGACTGCTACAACTGAATTAGCACGAAGCATATAAGCCGAGGCTTGAGCAAGTATCTCAGCGCTGTCAGCCGCTAATCCTACAAGCATATTGCAGTTTTTGCACAGTAACCCGCGAAATTTCCCATTTATGTGATCGTGGTCTACAGCTAGCGTGGAGCCACCGTGATTACGAGGTGATTCAGGATCACAACCGCAGATAGCGCACTTACCGCCCTGAGCAGCTTCTGTACCACGTAGCTCAGCCAGCGTTATGCCGTACGTACGCTTAAGGACTGTCTCACGCTTCTCGTCATCTGTTTTCTTACGCGTGTGGGCTTCACGCATAGGCACATCGTTAACCAGAAGGATATTGTATACGGTATGCACGGTGCTGGATAGACGCTTAGCGATATCACGCACAGTAGCGTTACCCTCTTTATAGATGGCTACTACCTCAGCGTGCTCTTCAGGAGTGATATTCTCAAAGCTACGACCAGCTGTATTGCGCAGCCAGCCTTTCCTAGAGTCTAGATTATGGGCTTTTAAGAACTTACGTAGGGTCATCCAGTCACAGTTATATTTTACGGTAAGATGGCTTAGGGCCAGTCCGGCAACGTAGTCAGCCGTTATGGCTTCTAGATGCGCGTCTAGCTTACTGCTGCCTTTGGCATTAGGGCCGTCTATCGGCAATCCTTGAGCTAGTAGACTGCGACGTACAGAACTGCGGCTGATGCACAGGCTGTCGGCTATGTGCTGTAGCGACAGCTTGTCGTTCTCACGAAGTGAGCGGATTTCCTGGTCGTGCTGGTTGTGGCGGAAGGCCATGGTGTTCTCCTACCGGGGAGAGTACTGGTCCATGGTTCAAGTCAAGCGGTAAGGTTCGCGTATTGCTTATAACGCATAACTGCATTCGAACACTCCTAGCAATAGAGGTTGCCGACAATAAGTGACTGTCTGAGCAACCTATTTATTTTCAAACTACATAACGAAGCACCCCAGGCATAACCTGGGGTGCTTCTCTCAACGTCTTGTAATTACAAGACTTAGGCGGTCGTGATACGGCCCTTGGCGATGGCCGCCATGTTACCGAAATTAGCGCCACGTTCGCAGTACGCAAACCACTCCAACATAAAGGCGCGGCTGTCTAAAAACAGCGTGACATCTTCTAGGACGAAGTGTTTTCCAAGGAAGTCGGAACTTCCGAAGAGCCAAAATTCGCCGTCAGCAATCAGCTCAGTCTTGCTCGTAACAACCCAGTTTACGCCAAGCAGCTGCTTCTGCTGGAAGCCGTTGATGAGCATGTCCTGAGCCAGGTCACCACCAGCCTGATCACGACCAAACTTAGCAACGTCCAGGATGGTAACGTTGTTAACAACGATAACAGCGGCTGATAGGTGAGCGAAGGTACGGGGCAGGATCTTCTGAAGCTCGAAGAGCGAGCTACGGGTGATGCCTGCAGCGTCAACGATCTTCCGATTCTGAACAACGCCGGTCTCGGGAACAATTGAACCCTCGGTGCCGATGATGCTCTGTGCGGCGGCGAACATCTTGCGATCAAGCTCGAAGTCCATGTCTAGGACTGCGTTGTCAGTGATGACCTGACGGATATCCATGCCGTAGGTGCGCAGCTCCGACTTGTCCTTGGTGAACTTGTTGGTGCTGATACGGTCGAAGAATACCGGATACCGGTCGCCACGAATGTAGTACTGAATTGGCTGCGTGCCCAGTGGGATGGTTACCGCGCCGGGGCTGCCTGGCTCGCGGTTGACAAGCTTAACGTTCTTGTCGGTGCCGAGCTGGGGGGTGAGCTGGTCGTCAGAGATCTTAACGGAAGGAAGAATCTTCTCGAAGATGCTCGACTCACGGATGCGGATACGGGTGAAGTCCGTAACCATATCCTGTGCCTGCTTGATCTGGCCGGCTTCGATCAGGCCGAAGAAGGCCCGATTCGACTGTGCGGCTGAGAGCTTAACCTGTGCCATGTGTTGTTCCTGTGCTTTCTATTATTAGGAGTTCGCTACGTCGACGCTTGCAGGAACGACGAAGGCTGGGGTGAAGGCCAGGGTGCTGAAACCCTCGGGGCCGGTGTAGACGCCAGCAGGAGCAACATGACCAATGATCAGGTTGTTGCCGGTTGCGACCTTGATACGGCCCTTGAGGCCTGCAGCTGCGCCAGTAGCGCTGAGAGCGGTAAGAGCCGCGCCAACAGCGTAGGAACCAGCGGTGTCGAACTCGGTGGTGCTTAGCTCACCAGAGAGGTTGTGACGAATGGTGGCGAACATGCCGGTCAGAGCCGACTGGACCGCTGGGCCGTTCATCTTGGGTGACGACCAGGCATTGCCGATAGCTGCGGGTGCAGCGATGACAGCAGTTGCGCTGGTGATGGTGCCCGTGGGGGTGATGGTCAGGCTAGCTACGCGACCGAAAGCCAGGACTGCTACTGCG
>Ga0209182_10000007_pt1 | contig 48184 bp, 39 predicted proteins | sample LakBais05cmmetaG_FD_185474 | JGI IMG/M metagenome (GOLD analysis project Ga0209182, IMG submission 185474) | Lake sediment microbial communities from Lake Baikal, Russia to study Microbial Dark Matter (Phase II) - Lake Baikal sediment 0-5 cm... | ecosystem: Environmental > Aquatic > Freshwater...
ACAATAATCAGATAGGCCAAGACATGAATACACGCCAAAGACGAAAAATTCTCACAACCGGGGTGGTCGTCCTTCTTTCGATCTTCGCCATCCTTTATCTGATGCCGTATGTCTGGATGCTCAGCATGTCCCTGAAGCCGGATGCCGAGATATTTACAACCAATATCTTCCCTCAGCATCCCACCCTGGAACAATATGAGCGCCTGCTGGTTGGATACCAATTCAAAGACCTCACGCTGAAGATCAATTTCCCCCGTTATTTCATAAATACATCCATTATCACATCCATCAGTATGGTGATCGTCCTGTTCTTCGATGCCCTGGCTGCATTTGCCTTCGCCAAGTTCCAGTTTAAAGGCAAAAACATCCTGTTCTGGATCATGATCGGGACGATGATGCTTCCGATCTATGCCAACCTGATTCCGAGCTTCTGGTTGTTCTCAAAATTGAAACTGGTCAATACTTATGCCGCGCTCATTTTGCCTGGAGTCATCGATGCATATGGGATTTTCCTGTTAAAACAATACATGGAAACCGTCCCCAGTGAGCTTCTGGACCAGGCAAAAGTGGATGGGGCCGGCTTTTTCCGGCAATTCTGGCAGATCATGCTTCCACTTTGCCGGCCTGCGATCGGGACCCTGGCAGTGTTCAGATTCCTGGGTATCTGGAACGATTACCTGTGGCCGTTGGTGATCATCCGCAAGGAGGCGATGTACACTCTGACCATCGGCATCGCCAGCATGCAGCTCAGGCAGGGGATGGTGGTTTGGGGCAGCCAGATGGCAGCATCGGTGTTGGCGACTTTGCCGGTGATCATCATTGTCATTATCATGCAGCGCCAATTCCTGCGCGGATTGTTGGCGGGCGCTTTCAAAGGTTAGGATTTACGATGGGAATAAAAATTACAATCATCGGTGGGGGGTCGAGCTACACCCCCGAGTTGTTTGAGGATCTTTTAAATTACCGGGAAAGCATTCCGGTCACAGAAGTATGCCTGGTGGATAAAAATCCAGATCGGTTGTCGATCCTTGAAAAGGTTGCCGGGCAGCTGGTTACTAAAAACAAACTGGAACTGAAACTGATCTGCACCACCGATCACAAGGCGGCGATTGCCGGGTCGGATTTCATCATTCTTCAGATCCGTGCCGGCGGCATCGCAGCGCAGATCCGTGATGAACAGCTACCGATGAGCATCGGGTTGATCGGGAACGAGACGATCGGAGCAGGCGGTTTTACCAGCGCCTTGCGCACACTGTCAACCGTGTTATCCATTGCGGGAGACATCGAGCGGCTGGCACCGCATGCGTGGCTGATGGTGCTGTGCAATCCGGCCGGGATCCTGACCGAAGCCTTGCTCAATCATACGACAGTAAAGACTATCGGGTATTGCAACATTCCGATCAATACCACCTATGCCCTGAGTGAAATGCTTGCAGTTCCACCCGATCAGGTGAGCATCGATTCCTTCGGTTTGAATCACCTCAGCTGGATCCGGCATGTCACTCTTGACGGTGTTGACCGCCTGACAGAACTGATTGCTCACTCGCCTGAGCGTGAGACCGGGTTATACAAGTATGGCGCAGTTGACGGTCTGATCGATCCAGACTGGTTGAGATGCATGGGCATGATTCCCGGGTGGTATAACCGGTACTACTACTATCCGGCTGAAGCCTTCAAGGAGGATTCAGCGCAGTCACATACAAAAGGTCAGGAAGACATAGCTGCCGAGGAAAAGATCAAGCACCTATTTACCAGCCAGGGTTACAACGATACAGCAAAACAGATATTGGAATCCAAGGGCGGAGCGCAATACTACTTGCCAGTCCTGCAGGTCATCCGCTCCATGTTGCAGGATCGCGGTGATGTGATCGTCGCTGATGTAAAAAACAACCACGTTTTCAAAGACTTGCCTGCGGATGCCTGCATTGAAACCCCGGTGAGGGTATTCCGTGATCGGATTGAAGCATTAACAGTTGAGCCCATCCCTTTGAGTATGAGAGGTCTGTTGCAGCAGGTAAAGGCTTATGAGCAGTTAACGATCTCAGCCGCGCTAACCAGCAGCCGGACAACGGCGCTGGCAGCCCTTACGACCAATCCGCTGGTTGGTTCGGTCACAAAAGCACGTGAATTCTTCGACCTGATGGTCAACAGCGAGGGTGAAGGCATCCCCCGTTTCCATTAAGAAAGCGAGTGCCTGCTATGAAAGTCACAGTCATTGGTGGTGGCTCGACCTACACTCCCGAGCTTGTAAATGGGTTCATCGAGCGGGTTGGAACATTTCCGTTGAGCGAACTCAGTTTAATGGATATCGACCGGGAGCGGTTGGACATTGTGGGTGGGTTTGCCCGGCGTATGGTGGCTGAGAACGATGATCCGTTCAAGCTCAGCCTCAGCCTCGATCAGGGTGAGGCCCTCAGCGGAGCCGATTACGTGATCACCCAGTTGCGGGTCGGTCAGATGCCAGCCCGGCGTAACGATGAATATCTCGGGCAACGTCATGGACTGGTGGGTCAGGAGACAACCGGTGTGGGTGGTATGGCGAAGGCGCTCAGGACGATCCCCGTCATACTGGATATAGCCCGCGAGATGCATGAGGTGTCTGCGCCGGGTGCCTGGCTGGCGAATTTCACCAATCCTTCAGGTCTGGTCACACAGGCGCTCTCAAAATACGTGCCCGAGGTCAACAGCGTGGGAGTGTGCAATGTCGCCATCAATACCAAGCTCACCCTGCTGGAAGCCTATCGTACGGTCAGCGGCAAAGCTGTCGCCCCGGAAAATGTCGAGCTGAATACACTTGGATTAAACCATCTCTCCTGGCATCGCGGTCTTGTGGTGAATGGCGTGGATGTCTGGCAGGACGCCATGCAAGGCATGATGGATGTTTTAAAAAAGGAAGAAAAGCCCGAGTGGGATATTGCCACGCTCGAGGCGCTGGGCATGATCCCCAATTATTATTTGAGATACTATTACTATACCGACCAGGTCTTACAGGAGCAAACTCACTGGCCACCGTCACGGGCGGAAGAAGTTATTGAGATCGAAAAGGATCTGCTGCGCGAATATGCAGATCCTGCCCTGACGGCTCCACCTGAGGACCTGATGCTGCGCGGTGGAGCCTATTATTCGACCGTCGCCACACAATTACTGAATGCGATCCACAATGACCTGGGAGAAGTACATGTCGTTAATACTGTGAATAATGGAGCTGTGAAAGGCTGGCCGGATGACTGGGTGTTGGAACTACCCGCCCGTGTGAACCGCAAGGGGATACAGGCACTACCGGCAGAGCCGCTGCCGCCGGCTTGTTTTGGACTGCTGGCAGCAGTAAAATCGTATGAGCTTCTGACTGCCGATGCGGCTGTCTCGGGCGACCGGCAAAAAGCTTACCAGGCGCTGCTCGTTCATCCATTGGGACCCCGCGCAAATAAGATCTCGGAAGTTTTGGAGGACCTGCTGGAAACCAACCGGCAGTATCTGCCAAGGTTCTTTGGAGGAAAATGAAATACCTGATTATCAACGCGGATGACTATGGTCACACCCCCGGTGTTTCTGCCGGTATCCGTGCAGCTCACCTGCAGGGTATCGTGACTTCAACCACCGCCATGATGAACAGCCCGCATATCGAAGAAGAACTGCCAAGGTTGATCGAGCTCTGCCCGCGGATCGGCATTGGAGTTCATCTGGTAATGACATACGGGAAACCCCTCCTGCCTGCCGGTTCACTGCCGGTACTAATGAGCCTGTCAGAGGACGGACAAACTTTCAATCATGACCCTTTGGGACAGATAGATCGTATCGATGCGGAAGAAGTACGCGCCGAATGGCAAGCCCAGATTGATAAATTCATCAGGATTGCAGGCCGGGTTCCGGATCACCTGGATGCGCACCACCATGCGATGTGCTTCAATGAAAGCTTGTTCCAGATCTACCTTGAGCTGGCTTCCGGGATCGGTTGCCCGGTACGGCGAGCCCTGGAAGACTTTGAGGTCGGGTCAGCGCTGTTCAAGGATATGCAAGCATTGTCCGATGTAAAAATACCTGATCGGTTTGACGGCAGGTTTTACGATGATCAGGCTACCAATGAAACGCTTGACAGGATGATTGTTGACTTGCAGCCGGGGGTGACCGAATGGATGTGCCACCCGGCTGAAGTGGATCAGGAGCTTATGCATAAATCCAGCTATAATTCGCGCCGAGGTGAGGAGCTGAAAATCCTGGTGCAACCCGGATTACGGCAACGGCTTGAACAGAGTGGAGTCAAGCTGGTCCCATTTGGATTCTTAGCCGAAAAGAAAACATCTTTTACCGGGAATACGGGAGACAGACAGTGACGAGGTACTTCCTCGGGGTCGATATCGGTGGAACAAAAAGCCATGCGTTGCTCGCGGATGAGAGCGGCAGGACGATAGCGCTAGGCACCGATGGCGCCGGCAACCACGAATCCGTCGGTTACGAGCAAATGGTCAATGTGATGCAAAATATCATTAATCAGACGCTGACTACGGCCGCTATCAGCCTGGATGAGATAACAGGCGCTGGTTTCGGGATCGCCGGGTACGATTGGGTCAGCGAGAGAGACATCATGCTGGCTTCGATCGCAAAGACCGGCTTAACCTGCCCGCTGGAGATGGTCAATGACACCCTGATCGGTTTGGTAGCCGGGGCAACCGAAGGCTGGGGAGTGGCTGTGGTATCCGGTACCGGATGCAACTGTTGGGGATGGGATAAAGAGCGTAATATAGGCAGGGTTACCGGATATGGTATGTGGATGGCGGAGGGAGCCGGAGGGACGGAACTGGCCGAGAAAGCAATTCAAGCCGTCTCGCTTGAATGGAGCCGGCGCGGGAAGCCAACCTCTATAACACGTGAGTTTGTAAAAGCTTGTGGTGCGAAGGATCCGACTGACCTGATTGAAGGGTTATGCATGGGCGTTTATGATATCGATGCCTCCTTCGCTCCAGTTGTCTTCAGATGTGCCGAAGATGGGGATGAAGTAGCCTGTGATATTATCCGCTGGGCGGGTCAACAGTTGGGCAGCATGGCGATTGGCGTGATTCACCAGCTTGGTTTTGAGTTGCTCGAGTTCGAAGTGATCCTGGTCGGCAGCATGTATGACGGTGGGGCAATCCTGATTGATCCCATGACCGATTTAATCCACACGGTTGCTCCGCGGGCAAAACTGTTGCGGTTGAACACACTGCCGGCAGTCGGGGGAGTCCTGTTGGGGATGGATGCGATTGGAAAACGCATGCCGGGTGTGCATGCGCAGTTGATCGAAACGACCAGACAATTATTATAATTATTGGGTGTGACTAGGTGGGTTTATGGCGCAATATGACGCTTTCAACCAGGCCGATACCCAGGGATAGCGATAATAAAGAACTGCCCCCATAGCTGACGAACGGCAGGGTCAAGCCCGTCACCGGGATGATATTCAGATTAACTCCTATATTTACGGCAGCCTGGAAAAGGATCAGAATGGCGAAACCGTAGGCAATATAAGAACCGAAGGCGTCCTGCGATAACTGAGCCGCCCGCAGGCAGCGCATTATGACCAGCACGAGCAAGCCCAGCAATGCCAGCATGCCCAGAAAACCGAATTCCTCCCCAATAGCTGAAAAAATAAAGTCGGTATGTCGCACTTTCAGGAAGCGCAACTGAACCTGTGTACCCAACCCGTAGCCCATACCGGACCATCCACCTGAGCCGAGCGTAATTAATGCCTGGTCGACATTATAGGTGTCGCCATGCCGCGCGCCAGTATTTGGGAAAACGAAGTTCAGGATACGACTCTGCTGGTATGGTTCCAGTAATGGAAAGGCAGCCACTGCCGCGATCATCCCGACCAGGGCAAATATGAGTAAATACTTGGTTGGCAATCCACTCAACCATAACAAACCAAACCAAAGGACGATCATCACGATGGTGGTGCTTAAATTGGGTTGCAAGGCGATCCAAACCGCTATGAATGCCATGGTGAGGAAACTTTGCACGATCCAGAGAAAATTATGGGATTTATCCTTTGAATGGGCGAAGTAATCCGCCAGAGCCAGGATCAGAACGATCTTGGCCAGCTCTGATGGCTGGATCAGGATCACGCCGGTATCGAACCAGCGTGCGGAACCAAAACGCACCTGGCCAACGACGGTCAGGATTGCCAGCGCAATCACTGTGACGATATACATCGGACGGATAAGCGATGACCAGTAGTGGTAATCGATGGCGGCCGTAAAGAAGATCACGACCAGACTGATGCCGGCAAACAGGATCTGGCGGTTGATGAGTGGCGTCAGGACGGCATTGCCCGCGATTGCCGAGCGGATCATGGCAATGCCAAAGATGGTCAGGATCAGGACAGCGCCAAACAGGATATAGTCGAAATTGCGCCAGGTCTGGCTGCGCATAGGCGTTCTAGCCGAGCTTTCTCCGGTGCGTGGTTCGGATCGGGATGTCTGCAATCAGGCGTTGTTCGCGACCATCCTGGGTCATGTTGATGCGCACGGCAGCCGGATCGATATCGATATGACGGGCGATGACCTGCAGGATCTCATTTTTGATCTCTTCCAGTTCAAGGCTCGAAAGTCCGCTGCGATCGTTGATCAATACCAGCCTCAGGCGGTCTTTTGCCTGGGAGGCGCTTTTCGGTTTGCCGGTCAGACGTTGAAAAACGGTTGTCATAGTTGCTACCTCATGCCTTGAACAGGTGAGAGAGACGCCCGAGAAAATCCGACCTGCCGTCGAATTCGAGCAGGGGAACGGTCTCGCCCATCATACGGCGGGCGATGTTGTGGAAAGCCTGGGAGGCGTGTGTCTTTCCATCCAGCGCTACGGGTGTTCCGCGATTGGTGCTGATTAACACCGCCTCATCCTCGGGGATGATGCCAAGCAGTTCGATTGCCAGTAATTCCAGGACGTCATCAGCCGAAAGCATGTCACCGTGTTTGATCATGGCGGGATTCAACCGGTTGATGAGCAGTCTGGCGGGGCCTTTTTCCTCGGCTTCGATTAATCCGATGATCCGGTCGGCATCCCGTACGGCGGACACTTCGGGGTTGGTGATGACGATGACCTCATCGGCTGGAGCGATGGCATTCCGGAAACCGCGCTCGATGCCGGCCGGGGAATCGATCAGGATCCAGTCCGCCTCATTTCGGAGCTCATCCACCAGCTTTACCATGTCGGATGGCGATACGGAGCTTTTATCGCGTGTCTGGGCAGCCGGGATGAGGTGTAATTCAGGCATGCGTTTATCGCGGATCATTGCCTGGCGCAATCTACAGCGCCCCTCGATCACATCCACCAGGTCATACACGATCCGGTTCTCGAGACCCATGACGACATCCAGATTCCTTAAACCAATATCGCTGTCAATACATACGACTTTCTGGTTCAGGCTGGCAAGTGCAACAGCCAGGTTGGCGGTTGCTGTGGTTTTGCCAACCCCTCCCTTTCCGGATGTGATCGTGACTGATTTAGCGCTCATAGAGTTGCCTGTTTAATGGGATTTTGGTTTCCATGCTTCAACAATGATATTTTCATTTGCTATCCTGGCTATTTCGGGTTGTGGTTTACCCTTGCGGGCGGATAATTGCGTGATCAAACCTGCAATGTGAATATAAGTTGGCGACATTTCCAGCGCGCAGATGACGGCTTCGCGATCTCCGCGACTGCCGGCATGTACGGAACCGAGCAATCTGCCCCACACCACAACACTGCCAGTGGCTGAGACTTCAGCGCCGGGGTTTACGTCACCAACTATCGTAACATGCCCATCATGTTCAAGGTATACCCCGGAACGTAGTGTCTTGCGAACCAAAACAGCCTTGTCGCCTGATTCCACGTCATTTTTGGAGCCTGACGTTGGTTTTTCAGACTTTGCATCGGTGAGGCGGGTTGCCAAACCGAGCATGCGGGCGGTTGTTTCAGTCAATTCTTTCGATGAGATCACCGCCCAGAGTGACACGCCCCGTTCAGAGAGTTGATCCCGTAGGGCTCCCAATTCGCTGGCTTTGATCGTCAAGCCGCCGGTATCCAATGCCAGACGTGCACCGCGGAAAAAGACGAGCTGATGGTCGATATGCCCGAGAAGCTGCTGCTGAAGCTCCTGGAAGGAGCCTTCACCCAGGCTGATCAACAATCCCTCGCGGATGCCTTTGATCTGGATCGGGCTTTTCAACACTTCGCTCATGCGAATCTCATCAACGCCCATTATAGCAGATGGTCTATTATCAGAGTCTAACTCGGTTACTGGCGGCCGGATGTAGCATCGATCTGTTTAAGCTCGAAATAAGCTTCCAGCACTTTACGAACAATGGGAGCCGCTACAGTGGAGCCTTCGCGTCCGTTATAGACAAAAGCAACCACCACGATTTCAGGGTTGTCATATGGAGCATAACCGACAAACCAGGCATGTGCTGGCCAGTTGCCGGGTTGACAGAGGTTTAACGACTGTGCCACGTTGTCGCAGTATTCAGCCGTCCCGGTCTTGCCGGCTGCATTGAAATTGAAACCTTCAAACTCTTTGACCGCCGTGCCTTCCGTGATGACCATGCGCATGCCCTCCTTAATAAGGTCGATCACCCACGGAGCGATGTTCTTTTTATTCCCGGTTTGTTCATTGTCAACGATCTCGTTCACAACCATGTCCCGCGTTATATCCCATACTTCTGTTGGGGCAAAACTGCGAACCACTTCGCCATCCGGGCTGAGAATGTCTTTGACCAGAGTGGGTTTCATCATTAATCCATCGTTTGCGATGGTTGCAAAGGAAACCAGCACTTGTAAAGGCGTGGCGAGCACGTAACCCTGCCCAATCGTGGTGATATACGTATCGCCGGTTGACCAGTTCTCAGCCTGGTTAATGCGTTTCCAGGTTGGATCCGGGACAAGGCCTGCATCTTCACCTGGCAATTCGATGCCTGTCAACCGGCCATAGCCAAGAGCGCGGGCATATTCTGCCAGCCGCCAGACTCCCACTCCTTCAGGAACCTCCGTGCCATACCCTCCACCGATTTTATAAAAATAGACGTCACAGGAATTTGCCAGCCCGTGCAGGAAGTCCTGCAGACCGTGACCGGCCGGGTCCCAGCATACATAATCGCGCGGTTGACCGGGATCGTTAGGGTAATATTTTTGCATAATGGTGATTTTCCCGGGATCATTGATCAACTGGTCGGGGGTGATAAGCCCTTCATTCAAAGCACCAAGTGAGGCTGCCAGCTTGTAGACTGATCCGGGAGGGTACTTTCCAGAAATGGCATGGTTGAATAGCGGCCGGTTGGGATCAGCCTGTAATTGCTCGTAATAATATGCCGGGATCTGGCGTGCCATACGGTTATTCTCAAACGTCGGGTAAGATACCAGCGCAAGGATTTCACCGGTCTTCGGGTTCATGGCGATCACCACTCCCTGGGAGGAGAGGGTTTTATTGAGATAGGTATTCCAGTAATTGATCTCTGATTTCAGCGCGGTCTTGGCTGCGCTTTGAAGGCGGGTATCGATGGTCAGGCGGATGTTGTTCCCCGCTTGGGGATCAATCGGCTCCACCAGGTCGCGGATCTCCTTGCCGGCAACATCCACCTCGATCACACGTTGACCATTCTTCCCTCCCAGCTCGTCCTGTAGTTCGTACTCGACACCGGCGTATCCGACTTTGTCCCTGCCCGGCAGGAATCCAAGCCCCGTATAATACTCTTCAAGGCTGGCCGGGATGGGTCCCAGGAAGCCGATGATCTCTGAGGTCAATTCCCCGGTCGGATACTCCCTTACTGGATTGACACTGACACCGACACCCGGCCAATCAGCAGATTTTCCCTCAACTGCCAGAGCGACAGTTTCATCCACATTGCAGACGATCTCGATTGGCGAGTAGGGCTTGTTGGTGTCTCCAATTTCTACGATCTGACTGATACCAAAATCGGTCTCACAGGGTTTGAAAAGCTTGGCTGTTTCGTCATTAAGATCACCATTGTTCACCGGTATACCAATCATGGCAGACAGCTCGCGCAGGACCTGCTGCATGGCGCCCTCATCTCCTGGAAGGTCAGCTGGAGTGATGACGATATTATAGGAAGCGACGTTGCGTGCCAGGACGAAATCGTTCCTGTCGGTGATCACACCGCGATGTGTCTGCACGTTCACTTCGGAGGTCCGGTTTTCGACAGCTTGTGCCATATAAACCGACCCCTCGATAATTTGCAGGATGAACAGCCGGATCGTGAAGAAACCGAACATCAATCCGATCAGCGCATACAACATCAGAATGCGCCAGTTTTCTGGAAGTTGCAATTTCTGTTGAAAAGATTTCATGCTTGTGTATTCAATGGATAAAGTTGATCCTTGATGCTATGCATGGTTGCATAAACCGGGATAGCCAGGAACAGGTTCAGCAGGAGGCTGGGCATGGTGACCTGATTCCAGGCAATTTCAAACGGGATGGGTGAACCATTCAGGAACAAGGCTGCCATTGACATCAGGTGATAGATGATCGTCCCCAGCAGGGTTACCAGCAGCATGGCAAGCAATGGGGTTTGCCAGATGCGGCGCTGGGTCAGCCGCGCCAGTCCAGTGACAATCAGATAACCCAGGATTGGCGTGTAAACAGGTAGTGCTGAAGCAAAGGCGATGATCGTACCGGCCAGGAAAGTCCAGGGCCACATATTGGGGCCATTCTCCTGAAGACTCCAGGCTATAAGCGTCAAAAGCACAATATCAACCGCGCCGTGAAGCAACATGAGCCGGCTGAATATTGTCATCTGAAGAATGGCAGCTGACAGGATTATCAAAAAAAGGGTAATGGCTGTTGTATAGGATTTCATGGCACCGCAGTTGGTATCAGCGGCTGAGTTTCCACCGGTTGGAAATTGGTGATAATAAGTACTGCCTGGAGCGCATTAAAACTTACAACCGGCTGCATGGATGCGATTTGGAACAACTGTCCCTCAGCTTTATGTATGACCTGGATCTGACCGACAAAAATATTCGCCGGATAGGTACCTCCAAGTGAGGAAGTAAGGACCAGATCTCCTTCAACGATTTGAACGTCCTGCGGAAGGTTTTCAACTGTCAGGTCAGAGGTTTGCGAGCCGTGTAAAACCGCTTCAGTCTGTGTGGTTTGCAGACGAACGTTAACCGAAGAATTTTGATCGGTAATCAGCATCACGCGTGCTGCGTTGGCAGTCACTGCATCGACCCGCCCGACCAATCCCTGCTGGGTAACTACCGGCATGCCGCGACGGATGCCATCATTGGAACCCTTGTCGATCAATATATATTGCATGAATGGGCTGGGATCGCGTCCAATGACCGATGCCGCTACATATTCATGCTCGGGGTTGGCACGGGCAAAATCCAGCAAGGCATAGAGGATGCGGTTTTCACTGATCTGCTGTTGTAGCTCAATGATCTGGGTTTGTAAACGCGATACTTCACTCTCCAGCTCGGTGTTACGCGTTCTCAGACTTGCCACATCGCGGGGGGCTGTAACGAAATCATAAATTGCCATGTAGCGGGTCGACACCCAGCGTTGAGCCGTGATAAATGGTTTTAAGCCGACACTGAATAGAGGCGTTAAATACCCGCCGAATGCCAGAGCCAGAAGACCGACTGCGACCACACTGATTATGATGATTCTAATTGCGCGGGAAGTTGAACGATTCATTCGTTATTAAAACACATCTGCCATGAGTGGTTTCTACAACCACCCTGGCAGAATTCTAACACATCCTAGGCGCGGGTTGGTTTTCTCTCAAGACCGACCAGGTATTGCGCAGAGCCATCCAGGTCTTCGAGTACCAATCCTGCTCCACGAGCCACACAGGTCATCGGGTCTTCTGCCACCCATACTCTGACTTTCAACTCGTCTGTCAGGCGGTCTGCCAACCCGAGCAACTGCGAGCCGCCACCCGATAGGCAGACGCCTTCTTCCAGCAAATCGGATAGTATTTCTGGTGGTACCTCGTCCATGGCATCCTTGATGGTGTCGATAATGACCTGCAAAGAGCTCCTCAGGGCTTCGCGGATTTCCACCGAAGAGATCTCGAGCTCCTGGGGCAGACCGGTGATCAGGTTACGTCCGCGCACGGTAATGGTCTTTTCTTCCGGTAACGGGTAGGCTGAACCAATGGCGAGTTTTACCTGTTCCGCCATGCGCTCACCAATGAAGAGATTATATTTATTGCGGATGTATTGACCGATATCCTGATCCATTTCATCGCCTGCCACACGCAACGAGCGTGAAACAATGATGCCATCCATTGAAAAAACCGCCAGTTCCGTCGTTCCGCCTCCGATGTCGACGATCATGCTTCCGCGGATCTCGCGGATGGGCAAACCGGCACCCAGCGCAGCTGCGAGTGGCTCTTCGATCAGGTAGGTTTCACGGGCACCGGCAGCCATCGAAGCATCGTATACTGCTCGTTTTTCCACCTCGGTTGCGCCGGATGGTATCCCGACCACAACTCGTGGGCGGGGTAGAGGTACGATGGTCTGCTGGTGGGCGCCCCCGATAAAATATTCCAGCATCGCTTTGGTTATTTCGAACTCAGAGATGACGCCGTCGCATAATGGGCGGATGGCAACCAGAGTTGCAGGAGTGCGCCCGATCATTTCCTTGGCAGCCATGCCAATCTTGATCGGCATGCGCGTTTTTTTGTCAATGACAACCCATGACGGCTCATTAATGACGATCCCCTTACCACGCACATTGACCAGTGTATTTGCAGTCCCCAGGTCAATACCGATATCTAAAGAGAATAACCCCAGTAACCAATTGAGGGGATTAAACGCCAAAGTTACTCCTTACGAGTCTAAATAGTGGATTCCTGTGTAAATCCCGAAAATTATACCATACCCCCTTTTTTATCGGTCTGAGCTGTTTATGGCAGCCTCGTAGGGCTCTTTCCACCAATTCAGAGGTTGGGACGGGAGGGTTTCCACTTGAAGCGCGGTCTTCAGGTTATCCCCGTATTTGATCTGATAGACCGGAATGTTCATGGCAGTCAGTGTATTAAATATCTCTTGTGTACTGGCATATCCGCCGAAACTGGAAGCATCCAGTAATACCACCACCGGCTGCAGCTTGCGGCGCAGGAGGTCCTCGACAGTGATGTACACTTCCTTGCCGGGTGAGGGAGTGATCAGCACCAGTGTACTGCCCATCGGGATATGTTCACCCTGCATTGATGTCAATGCATTTAGAGGAAGTTTACCGCTCGGTTCGATGAATGCCAGCGTTTCAAGGAGCTTGTTCAATTGGCGTTCCCCTTTTTCTGCCGGCAAGACGGTCATTTGCTGCATGGAAACGCCCAGACCGACTGCCTGACCATTCTGGATGTAAAACTTAACCAGCGAAGCGGCGATGCTGACTGCGTATTCGATTGTTTCGCGTGGCAGGGTGATGGTTGGATGCTTTTTATAGAGCCAACTGTCTGCCAGTTCAAGTTCAATTTTCCGGAAGGCTTCATCTTCTTTGGTATGAAGCTCCTCCTGCGCGTCCAAGAATATCCAGGCTTCCGCCTGTGGATCAAGTTCGAATTCCTTAACCATCAGCTTGTTACGCCGGGCAGTGCTGGGCCAATGAACGCGGTTTAATGGATCACCCTGGGAATACTCCCGGACACTGGCAGCATAGGGAGTAGTATCGAGCGTCCTGCGACGTTGCGATCGGCCACCGAATAATAAACCGGGCGGAGAGACAAATGCCGAAAGGTCCACCATGTAGGGTGTGACCAGCAGGTTGGCTTCCGAAACGAATGTTCGAGCCGTCTGAAAAAGTCCGAACATATCGCCTGAGCGCAACTCTGTCGGACCCAGGTTGAATAAACCACGGCGGGTCAACAGGGTGAATGCCTGATAGGATCGTGCCTGATGGGCTCCGATGGCGGTCAACACACGCGTACCCTGGGATGCGGGCAGCCTCGAGTGATCCAGCACTTCAATATGCGGTCTCAGCAACCACGACTGGTTGGTCACCCGGTAAAATTCCTCAAAGGGCTCACCCACATGATGACGTAGTGTGCGCGTGCGTCTTTCAAAACGAATATTACGTAGCGCGAAGTAGGTCCACAGATAACTTACTGCTAAAAGACCTCCCCATAAAAACGCCAACCGTGTAAAAATGACTGCATCTTCCTGAAAAAGCGGTATCCTGGTGATAACAACACACGCCACAAACAAGGACAAGACCACCCAAAAAGATGCACGGATCTTTAGCAACAGATTATCCTTTGGTCACATCACCGGTTGGTATGGGTAATACGCTGATTATTTCATCAATGACTTTTTCGGTGGTAAGGTTGCGCAACCGCGCAGCCGGATTGACAATGATACGGTGGGGCAGGATGATTGTCGATAATGCCTTGATATCGTCTGGCAGGATATAGTCGCGCCCAAGCATGGCGGCACGCACCTGTCCGGCGCGAGATAATCCCAAACTGCCACGCGGGCTGGATCCAAGGTAGATATCCGGGTGTTCACGGGTGGCGCGGACTAGATCCACAATATAGCGCTTAATGGCAGGGGATACAAATACTGTTTTTATGATTTCTTGAGCTTGTTGTAATTCCTTGAGGGTGATGATCGGTTTGAGACTCTCTATCGGGTGGTGCAACTGCTGCAGCTCCAGAACATGCATCTCTTCGTGCAGGGATGGATAGCCGATCCGGATGCGCATCAGAAAGCGGTCAAGTTGTGCTTCTGGCAGCGGGAAAGTGCCTTCATATTCAATCGGGTTTTGGGTGCCGAGCACCATAAATGGGTTGGGCAGGAGATACGTCACGCCGTCCACTGTCACCTGGCGCTCTTCCATCCCTTCCAACAAGGCAGATTGTGTCTTTGGAGTGGCACGATTGATCTCATCCGCCAGTAGAATCTGAGTCATGATTGGACCCGGCCGATATTCAAATTTCTTGGCTGCCTGGTTGTAAATCGACACACCGGTCACATCACTCGGCAGCATATCAGGTGTGAATTGAAGGCGCTTGAACGTACATCCCAGTGAGCGTGCCAGACTGCGTGCCAACATCGTCTTGCCGACTCCCGGTACATCTTCGATCAGGATATGACCCTGACAGAGCAATCCGATGGCGACCCACTCGAGGGTGGGGCGTTTTCCGACGATCACTTTCTCCATGTTCGCAACCAGCTTGTCGGTAAAGGGTTTGATATCGGTCAGTTTCATTGCCATGATCCTGCTCCTGTATTATCTTGGAATATACAAGATTTTACTATGAAGGCAGGTATCCCTGCCTGGGATTCTTGTATCAGTTCTGTAACAGGAATCGTGCGTTTTCAAGGTGATTATCAGTATCGATTAAAATAAAAGGATGACCAGTGCTATCCATGCATCTGGGAAACTCTTTGTGAGATAGAACGGATCGAGGATACGGGTATAATGAAACGAGCTCGCAATTCTGCCAAAGCGGTCATCATCAAGGATGGCTGTCTGCTGGTGATCCATAAAAAAGATGAAATCGGAGATTATTACATCCTGCCAGGTGGTGGGCAACATTACTTCGAATCCTTGACGGATGCAGTCAGGCGCGAAGTTAAAGAAGAAACATCGCTGGATGTAAAAGTCGACGGACTCCTATTCATACGGGAATACATCAGTGAGCATCATGAATTTGCCGGATTGGAACCGGAAACCCATCAGGTCGAGTTTATGTTCGCCTGTCAGATAGATGAGATGAGTCAAGCCATGATGGGTGAGAAACCGGATAGGGATCAGGTTGGTGTTAAATGGCTGCCCATTGCAAAGCTCATGAACCACCGCCTGTATCCGCTTGCAGTCCGTCCGTTATTGATGGAACCAATCGAAAATCGATCATCCAACTATCTGGGTGATATCAATTAATCAGGAATGATAATGAAACCAATAAAGAAAAAACAAATTTTGGATTATTTTCTCCTCATCCTTGTGACAGCTCTGGTGATTGGCCTTGATCAGTGGACAAAAAACCTGGTACGTACCAAATTGGCATTCAGCGAGATGTGGTCTCCCTGGGAATGGTTGGCACCTTATGCGCGCATTATCCATTGGGATAACAGTGGTGCCGCTTTTGGTATGTTGCAGGGGTACGGAGGTGTTTTCACCATCCTGGCGATCATCGTGTCGATTGGCATCATTTATTATTATCCACGGTTAGACCCGGACGATTGGCCAATGAGGGTGGTGCTCGGCATGCAGCTCGGTGGTGCGTTGGGCAACCTGATCGATCGTCTGACAAAAGAAGGTCGTGTAACGGATTTCATCTCGTTAGGGAACTTCCCGGTATTTAATGTCGCCGACAGCAGTATCACTGTTGGAACGATCCTCCTGATTTCTCTGGTTTGGTATCGCGACATAAAGGAAAGACGAGCCGAGAAAGCGAAACTGGCTGACCTTCCGGATTCAACTGGTCAAGAGAAGGATTAGTTGTCTGAAGTAACGTACCAATTTACGTTCACCGAAACACAATGTAACCGTCTGGATAAATTCCTGGTGGCTTGCCTGCCTGACTATTCCCGTTCGCGGCTGCAGGGGCTCATCCATGATGGGTTCGTCACGGTGGATGGAATGATCCCTGAAAAGGCGGGGGTTGTTCTGAATACCGGGCAGGTTGTATCGATTCGTATTCCTCCGGTTGAACCTTCCAACATTCTAGCAGAAGCTATCCCCCTGACGATCCTGTTTGAGAATGAGGACCTGATGGTAGTCAACAAACCCGCCGGCATGGTGGTTCATCCGGGTGCCGGTCACACATCCCATACTTTGGTGAATGCGGCGCTGGCACATGCACCCGACATGGCCGGCATCTCGGGAGAGATCAGGCCAGGTGTGGTTCATCGGTTGGATAAGGACACCTCGGGTTTGATCCTGATCGCAAAAAATGATAGGACCCTCCAATATTTACAGGAGCAGTTTAAGGTTCGCAAAGTCTCGAAAACCTACCTGGCGCTGGTGGATGGGCATCCACCGACACCCAGTGGTCGCATTGAAGCCTCCATCGGTCGCGACCCCTCACATCGAAAGCAGATGGCAGTTGTAAGCCCACCCAGAGGTCGTCAGGCTGTAACTGAGTATCACAGTCTTGAAGTTTTCCCGGACCACGAATTGATCGAAGCTCACCCAACCACCGGACGCACGCATCAGATCCGGCTGCACCTTGCTTTTCTTGGCTGCCCGGTGGCAGGCGACCTGGTGTATGGCAAGCGCCATCCAAGTCTCGGATTAAAACGAACCTTTTTGCATGCCTTACGTCTCAGTCTGACCCTGCCCGGCGAAGAAAAAGTCACCACATTCGAAGCAGCTTTGCCAGAGGAGTTGGAACGAGTTTTGGCTGAACTACGGCAGAATAAATAGTAATGATCAGGAGCGCCCCCATGTTGAATGAAAAAATGCCATTCATCGATTTTCGCTCGGATACTGTTACCTGGCCAACTACCTCCATGAGGAAGGCTATGGCGGAGGCGATGGTTGGGGATGATGTGTATGAAGAGGATCCAACTGTTATCAAACTCGAAAAGATGGGTGCCGAACGGATGGGCAAAGATGCTGGTCTGTTCGTACCTTCCGGAACGATGGGCAATCTGGTCGCAATACTGACCCACTGCGGGAGGGGTGACGAGGTCATCCTTGGAGACATCAGCCATTCATTTGTATATGAGGCTGGCGGCATGTCAGCCCTGGGTGGGGTTTTCCCACACACACTGCCCAATCAACCGGATGGCAAGTTGGATCTGGAGGACATTCGGGGAGCGATTCGTACGGAAAATGTGCACTTCCCAAAAACCCGTTTGATCATCCTTGAAAATACCCATAATCGCTGCGGTGGGGCAGTCCTGGATGCAACTTACACCCAACAGGTGGCTGATATTGCGCATCATGCGGGATTTCCCTTGCATCTGGATGGCGCCAGGATCTTCAATGCGGCAGTGGCGCTGGGTGTGGAGGCGAAAACACTGGCAGCCTCGGCGGATTCGATCACGTTTTGCCTTTCGAAGGCATTATGTGCTCCGGTCGGGTCAGTCCTGTGTGGATCGGCTGAGTTCATTGGCCGTGCACGCAGAATCCGTAAACAGGCAGGGGGTGGGATGCGCCAGGCCGGCATACTGGCTGCCGCCGGTATTATCGCCATCGAGGAAATGGTCAGCCATCTCAAGGATGACCACCGCAGAGCGCGCGAGATTGCCGAAGGCATCAGCGCCATCCCGGGTTTATATCTGGATAAGGGAATGCCACCCACCAATATGGTCTATATCAGTCTGAAGGATGAGATTGTCTTGAATACGGGGGATATCGCATCTACAATGGAGAAACAGGGCATCCGTGTGGGAGTGATCAACCCACGCCGATTCCGTCTTGTTACCCATTTCTGGATCGATGATGAAGCGGTTGGAAAAGTCATTTCTTCATTCAGGATAGCTGTAAAGGGTTGATCAATACCACGATCTGGATCGTGTGTGTCGCAAAAAACCTGCGGTATATTTAGAATGATATAATTTTTGCAGGCATTATATTTAAGAGGTACCCATGAGTGAGTATTTTACGCTTCCGCAGATTGATGAGGCAGCAGATGTCATCCGGAAACGAACAAACCACCAACCCAAAGTGGCTTTGATCCTCGGATCCGGATTGGGAGGATTAGCGGATGCAGTTAGCCAGCCGGATATCATCCCGTATCAGGAAATCCCGCATTGGTATCGTTCAACCATCGAGGGGCATGCCGGGCGTTTGGTAGTTGGTAATCTGGAGGGCAAGCCGGTACTGGTCATGCAGGGTCGCAGTCATTACTACGAGGGCATTTCGATCGCACAGATCGGTTTGCCGGTGCGTGCCATGCAGCGGCTGGGGATCGAGATCCTGGTCGTCACCAACGCAGCCGGAGCGATCAATCCCGAATACGCTCCCGGTGAGTTGATGTTGATCAAGGACCACATTGCCCTGATGGCAATGGCTGGCTTGAATCCTTTGAGAGGCGCTAATTTAAATGAATTGGGGCCTCGCTTCCCGGATATGAGTCAGGCATACGACCGCGAACTGCTGAAGCTAGCAAAAAAAGTGGCAGACGTTCAAAAAGTCGGTTACAGGGAGGGCGTGTATATCTGCCTGGCCGGGCCTTCCTTTGAATCACCAGCTGATTTACGCTTCCTGCGCGCCATCGGTGCGGATGCAGTTGGCATGTCTACCGTACCCGAGGTAATCGTTGCCCGCCATGGAGGGACACGCGTCCTGGGTATATCAGGCATCAGCAACAAAGCTAACCTCGATGGAAACACTATAACCTCCCACGCAGAGGTGTTGGAAGCCGGAAAGATTCTGGTACCCAAACTGACTGCCGTCATCAGTGGAGTATTGCGCGCATTACCCTGATCGCGGTCCTAAGATCACACACGTTCCTGACATACATTGAGAATTACCCAGCACCGTCGATCCTCATGAGAGATTTACTGGAATTCTTGTCGGATTATGAGATTTTACTGTACATGTTGATCGGTTTGATCAGCATCGTATACATCCGTCGGTTTTTGTTAGCATGGCGGGAAGCCCGGTTGGCTATTTTCGGGCTTGAAAAGGAGATGGCCGGTCAACGGATGCGCTCGAATGCCTCTCTCCTGGTTACCATGGTTGTCCTGATGCTCTTTATTTTTATCGTAACCACGTTTGTTACTCCCATGTTACCGCGGGTCGAGGTCATGCCCACCCCAACGGTAGAGCTGGCGACACCCCAACCGATTGCCCTTAATCTGGGGGAGGGTGGAGATGTGACCCCCACGGTGGAAGTGGCTGAAAGCCAGAACTGTGTTAGCGGGAAACTTGAACTGACTGAACCCCAAAATGGATCGGAACTGAGCGGAACAGTCACCCTTAAGGGTGTCATCAATGTCCAGGATTTCGGGTTTTATAAATATGAGTATTCCCAACCCGGTAGTAGTACTTGGATGATCATCGCCGCCAATGGCACTCTTGATCCTGAGGGAACACTGGGGTTGTGGGATACTTCGCTTTTGACACCAGGCGATTACTTTCTGCGGCTGGTGGTGACAGATAACCGTTCGAATGTTATCGGGCTTTGTGTAATTGGTGTAAAACTGATTGGAGAAGGATAAACCACGATGCCGCGTATTGAAATCCGTTCAGCTGTTCCTGCCGACCTGCCATTGCTGGTGGCTCTGGATCACAGTTATCAGACCAACCACGTATGGCAAATGGATATCACCTCCTCGGAGGGGCAGTCAGACATCCACTTCCGTGAAACACGTCTTCCAAGGACGGTACCGGTTGCTTACCCACGCCCACCCGCCATGTTATTGGAGGACTGGATGAAGCGTTCGGCGTTATTGGTCGGAATAGTGGAAGGGTTGCCGGTATCCTATATCAGTCTGGCAGAAGGGATCGCTGTTTCCACAACCTGGGTGACCGATCTGGTGGTCAACCAGCCATTTCGACGACATAAGATCGGTACCACGTTGTTAATGGCGGCGCAGGATTGGGCAAAAGATCGGAAAAACAATCGCGTGGTGGTCGAGATGCAATCCAAGAACACACCTGCCATCCACATGGTGCTGCAAATGGGCTACCAGTTTTGCGGATACAATGATCATTACTACGCCAATCAGGATATTGCCATCTTCTTCGCCCAGTATCTTCGTTAACCCGAGTAACATCCATGTTTAATGAATCTGCCTGGCTGGTAATCTTCAGAACGATCAATCAGATCGTGATTGCTGGTATTGCCATTACCTGCTTCTCCCTGTTGCTGTACGCTTTAACTTTCAACTTGCGGGACCGCGTGGCACGTACCTTCGCACTGATACTGATTTGGGTGACGATCATCAGTGCGACAGAAGCGGTCGCATCCACCATCACCTCATCCTGGGAGGTTGAGTTATGGCTTAAGCTGCAATGGGTGGGGCTGGTCTTTTTGCCTTCATCCTATCTACATTTTTCAGATGCGCTGCTTGCCACCACCGGGCGTCCGAGCCGCTGGCGCCGGCGCTGGGTGATCCGTGGGACTTATCTAATTGGCGTTTTTTTTATATTCGAGTTAATACAGGGAAACCTGGTAGGTCCGCTTGTCTCCAATGGCGGCACCAGTCAGCGTTTGCAACACACCTTCTGGACAGCAGTCTTTACCCTGTACTATGCCGGGGTGATCGGTATATCCTGGATTAATTTCATCCGCGCCTATCGCCGCACGCTGACCCCCACCAGCCGCCGTAGGATGATTTACCTCTTAATTGGCGCAATTGCCCCTGCCATTGGCTCTTACCCGTTCATGCTATATGGCTCCAGCCTGCTGAGCGGGCATCCGATCATTTTTCTTCTAATGGCGATCAGCGCCAACCTGGTCATGGGTGGGTTGATCGTGGTTATGTCCTATGCAGTGGCTTTTTTTGGGATCCCTTGGCCAGACCGGGTGGTCAAGAGCCGTCTGTTCAAATGGATCCTGCGTGGTCCTGTGACCGCCAGCCTGGTATTGGGTTTGGTTACGATTGCCAGACGGATCGGTGCCACATTTGGTAACCCGTATTCCGCTTTTGTCCCGATCGTTCTGGTCGGATCTATCCTGTTGTTAGAATACATGATCACGTTGTTTTCCCCTTACATTGAACGCTGGCTTTTCCTCGAGGGGGATCCTGAGGACCTGAGTTTGCTGCGGACGCTTGAAGATCGTCTGATGACTGACCATGATTTACGCCAGTTCCTTGAGATGATAGTGGCAGCTGCCAGTGACCGCCTTAGAGCTCCGACGGCGTTCATCGCTGCCATCAATCCCCAGGGTCTGGAGATGATTGTGACTACCGGCGAGGGCGCGCTTTTCGCGCGCAGTGAGATTCCCCAGGAATTGACCGAAGTGATTAAGAGTCGCGCAGGCTTCGAGGATCGTTTCCGTTGGGGAAAATACACCTTGGTACCACTTCTGGAGCACGAGGGAGATCAACCGCCGGTCATGCTGGGCTTGATGGGATTCACCGGCCACAATCATTCCACGCTGGATGATGAACAGGAACAAGCACTTGAAGTGTTGGTCAACCGTGCGACATTGGCTTTGAAGGACAGGCTGTTGCAGCAACAGGTTTTTGCGAACCTCAAGGAACTCAACCCCGCCATGTCACTCATCCAACAACTGCGGGCTGCATCCCGCTATGACCGGGCAGGCATCCTCCTGGATGCGGATAAACTACCGGGAGATGATTTCAATGATTGGGTCAAGGAAGCGCTCGACCACTATTGGGGTGGTCCAAAACTGACCAATAGTCCATTGATGCATCTCAAGATTGTCAAGAATGCCAGCCAGATTAATGATAACAATCCTGCCAATGCACTTCGTGCCATCCTGCGCAAGGCGATCGAACAAACTCGACCGCAAGGCGAGCGACGTTTCACCGGGGAATGGATCCTCTACAATATTCTCGATATGAAATTCCTGGAAGGCAAAAAGGTGCGCGAGGTAGCCATGCGCCTGGCCATGTCGGAGGCTGACCTTTATCGGAAACAGCGTGTTGCGATCGAGACGATTGCCCAGTCGATCCTTGAGATGGAGGAACACGCACAGCCTCACAGCAAATGAATGGTCTGTGGTAATTGGTTGTATAATTAATCACCAAGTCCGTTTGATCGTTATCAGACAGGATTAATTAGGATATATATTATTATCAATGGCACGGGAGGGTTTGGATGTTGGAAGACAAACAGCTAAGCAGGTTGTCATGTCCGGAAGAAGCTCCGGATGATAGTTGGTGGGAATCGATCATCTCTGAAGAGGACCGGTATGACAATCCCAACCCTGAATCTCCTCCAATTGTAAATAAAAAGGGTGTTCTACCCTCAAAACAACAGGGGTCAGACTGGGATCAAATCCAGAAACTCTATAAAAATGAACAGATCATCATGGTTGCGGTAACAGGCTACAACCATGGGGGTGTTTTAGTAAAAGGGAATGGTGTCGAAGGATTTATTCCATCCTCACAGCTGGTTCGCATTCCGCTTGGTAGACGGCAAAATGATAAGCAACGTATGCTGGCGGGTTTGCTGGGGAAGCGCCTTTCTGTCAAGGTGATCGAATGCGATCCGGCTCACGAACGGGTTGTGCTGTCAGAACGCGCTGCCCAGGTCGATGCGGGTAGTCGAAAAAATCTGTTGGAATCGCTGAATCCCGGTGACCGGGTAACCGGGATTGTCACCAATATCACCAGCTTTGGCGTTTTCATCGATCTTGGCGGTCTCGAGGGACTTGTACATGTCTCTGAACTTTCCTGGGGCAGGGTCGGCAATCCGGGTGATTTATTAAAGGTTGGCCAGCAGGTCGAATTAATGGTGATGCAAATTTCCACAGAAAAATCACGCGTGGCGCTCAGTCTGAAGCAGTTGTATCCCAATCCCTGGGAGGATCTTGCCCAGAAATGCAAACCCGGTGACATCGTCCCGGCGGTGATCACCCACATTACTGCCTTTGGCGCCTTTGCCCAGCTCGAGGAGTTTGGAGTGGAAGGGTTGATCCACCAGACTTCACTGCATCTGGCCGACTCTACCCGTGACCTGCATGACATTTTTTATGTCAACCAACCTGTGAATGTAGTCATTCTTCAGATCGATTCCAAAAAGCGTCGTCTGGGATTGAATCTCGTGAAATAGTCCGTTCAGTTGTAGTTGGCATATACTTTGCTACTCGTAGGGGTAGAGAAACGTTATGACCTGGATAAAATCCGCTTATTTGCATATTGTTGAATTTTTTCGCAACTTTAAAAGCTTCTACTGGGATATGGCAGGGATTGCCATGATCGCGCTAGCACTGGTTCTGGGGCTTGGTTTGCTGGGTCTGACCAATGGCTCGATCGTCACACCCCTCGTACTGGTGATTGCAAAATGGCTTGGCTGGGGCAGCGCAATCCTGGTAGTAGTGCTGGTTGCGCTGGGAGTTCTTTCGATCCGTATCCCTACCGGACAGGCTCCACACCCACGGCTGGTACGTGTTTTAGAGCTGGAGGGAGCATTCTTTTCCCTGTTGATGGTGTTGACGATTGTCGGCGGCAGCTCGGTCGACCGGGCTGAAGCCGGTAAAGATGGGGGCATGATCGGTTGGGGGTTGATCCGATTGTTATCAGATCTGCTGACGCCGGTGGGGGCGATCCTGGTGACCACATTGCTTTTCCTGATCTGCATCCTGTTTGGCTTTGGACTGGAGCGCCGTGTCTTTCGCCGTCTAGGTTGGTTATCTGCGGTTGAATCACAGAAACCCACATCCTCAGTTGTGAGTATTGTGGAAGAGCCAATCCTGCCAATTTCACCTGTCAGCCAACAAGCAGGCACCCCCCAGACAACCGCCACTCGTGCCAGACAAAATGTCAAGCGCGGCAGCCCGGGGGTAATTCCGGTCAAATCGACCCCCGAAGTAAATACCGCCGCACGGCATACAACCCCTGCTGCAATCCGCGATCGCAGCCTTCCGCCATTAACACTCCTTTTGGGAGATACAAGCAATCGTGCGGATGAACGCCACATCAACATGACTGCTGCCCTGATCGAAAAAACCCTGGCTGAATTTGGGGTACCCGCGAAAGTGGTTGGCTATCGTACCGGTCCCACCGTTACACAATTCGCAGTCGAACCCGGATTCATCGAACGACCCGGCACGAATGGCGAGGGGGCATCCCAGAAAGTTCGCGTGGCTCAGATCTCAGCCCTCAGTCGCGATCTGGCACTGGCGCTCAGCGCCCGTCAGCTGCGCATCGAGGCGCCTGTTCCGGGGCGTTCCTATGTCGGGATCGAAGTTCCCAACAGCCGCTCGACTCAGGTGAGGTTGCGCTCCATTCTTGAATCTGACGCTTTCCGGTGTATACGTTCCCCCCTGGCGATTGCGCTCGGGCGCGATGTCACCGGGCAACCGGTGGTGGCTGACCTGTCAAACATGCCACATCTGCTCATCGCTGGCACGACCGGCTCCGGCAAATCGGTTTGCATTGCCGCATTGACCACCTGCCTGGTGATGGGCAACACTCCAGAGGAACTGCGCCTGATCATGATCGATCCCAAGCGGGTCGAACTGGTGAGGTTTAACAACTTGCCGCATCTGTATGGGAAGGTCGAGACAGACTTGGAACGCATCCTGATCGTTTTGCGTTGGGTTGTGAATGAAATGGAACGTCGTTACAAGCTGCTTGAAGAAATGCGCGCCAAGGATATCGATGTGTATAACCAGAAAATCGACCGCCAGGAAGCTGAGAAGCTACCGCGCCTGGTAGTGTTGATCGACGAACTGGCGGATCTAATGATGTCGGTGCCGGTCGAGGCTGAGCAGATGCTCACGCGTCTGGCTCAAAAAGCACGTGCAACCGGTATTCACCTGGTGGTCGCCACCCAGCGTCCAAGCACGGAGGTCGTCACCGGGGTCATCAAAGCCAACTTCCCGGCGCGTATCTCCTTTGCAACAGCCTCTTCAATTGATTCGCGCGTTATCCTCGATACCACCGGTGCTGAAGACCTTTTAGGGCGGGGAGACATGCTTTATCTAAACCCGGAGACCGGTGCGCCGCTACGCTTGCAGGGCGTTTTGGTGACTGATGAGGAAGTGGATCGCATCATCGCTTACTGGCAGGAAGCCACACCCCGCGACGATGCGAGCGCCCCCTGGGAAGGTCTCACGGTGGAAGAGGAAGATACCGGCAGTGACACTTTGATTGCCAAAGCGGTCGATCTGGTGCGTCATTATGATCGGGCCAGCGCATCGCTCCTGCAGCGCCGGTTGCGCATAGGCTATCCACGGGCTGCCCGTTTGATGGACGAGTTGGAAGATATGGGTGTCGTGGGCCCTTCACAGGGTGGTGGTAAGGACCGCGAGGTATTAATGACCAGCGAGGATGACTCTGAACCCGAACCCTAGAAGTTGCGCTTGACATGCATCCATCAGTAGGATAGCATATGCAATAATTAACCAATGAGCAAACAACGAATAATCAATTCTGAACCAAAAAAGAAAAACCGCTTCCGTTCGCTGGATGAGTGGTTCCGTGCAACTTTCAGAGGTTTTTTAGATACCCTGGCTGGTTTTTTCAACCGGGTCGGGGTGCATCCCAATACGATGACCATCATGGGTCTGGTGGGTACGATTGCCGGAAGCGTGCTGTTGGGTTTTAAACATCTCACCATCGGCGGTTTTGTGATCCTGATCAGCGGAATTTTTGACGCTCTGGATGGCTCCATGGCGCGGCTACGCAACGAACCCACCCGCTTCGGAGCTTTCGTGGATTCGGTCAGCGATCGGTATTCTGATTTGAGTATCTTTGCCGGTCTGATGGCGTATTTCATCCAGAAACAGGATTGGCTGTCATGTGGTGTTTTGTATGCCGCAGCGGTCGGGACGGTAATGGTTTCCTATGTCAAGGCGCGTGCCGAGAGCCTGAGCTATACTGCCAAGGTCGGCATGTTAAGCCGCGTGGAACGTTATCTGGTGATCGTCCCGGGTCTTGTATTTAACATCCCGCTGGTATCAGTCTGGATCATAGCCATTTTTGCCAATTTCACCGCGTTGCAGCGTATCTGGCACGTACGTAAGCAGGCGCTTGGTCTGATCCAACCAGATCAGACAACTCCGGTTGAAAAGTTGAAATAATCCATTACAATATAAGAACTTAAAGATCCCAAAGCAAGCAAGGAGAAGGAAGTATGCCCAATGGTTTCACGATTTTCGGTTTTAAGATCTATTTCTATGGCATCCTGATCATGCTGGGTGCTCTGGCAGCGGCATTCCTCGCTGCCCACCAGGCAAAAAAGCGTGGTCAGAATCCCGATATCGTTTGGGATGTATTTGCCTGGGTGTTGATCGGTGGCATCCTCGGTGCTCGTATCTGGCATATCCTCACCCCGCCACCCTCCATGGTGGAACAGGGTATCACAACCATGTATTACCTGACCCATCCGTTGGAAATGCTCAGATTCAGGGCTGGGGGGCTGGGCATTCCAGGGGCGATCATCGGCGGTGGTCTGGCGTTATTTATTTACACCCGCAGGAAGAAACTCGATTTTGGCATGTGGGCGGATTTCATTGCACCTGGCCTGGCGCTGGCGCAAGCCATCGGGCGCTGGGGTAATTTTTTCAACCAGGAAGTCTACGGCAAGCCCTCGACCCTGCCGTGGGCAATTACCATCGACCCCGAGTACCGCCTGCCGGAATTCCGAATGTTCTCGACCTATCATCCGTTGTTCCTGTATGAATGTATCTGGAACCTGTTGAACATGGGCTTGCTGTTGTATCTCGGAAAGCGGTTGATGAACTGGCTTAAGAATGGTGATCTGTTCCTCATCTACCTGATGGTTTACGGTGTGGGGCGCTTCCTGCTCGAATTTCTGCGCCTGGATGCCTCGCAGGTGGCTGGCATCAACGCCAACCAGACACTCATGGCGGTGGTTACACTGGTCTCTACGGGGTTATTCCTGTGGCGCCATAGTAAATATGCAGACGTTTTGAAGAAAAAACCGGTGGCTGAAAACCTGGTGAAAACTACCGAAGCAAAGACAGACAAAACTACCAAGGTAGTTACGTCCAAGACCAGGGCAGCCACGACGACGAAGGCCTCAACAACAAGATCAAAAACAACCTTAGTGAAAAAAGTAAAACCAAAGACGGCTCCTAAAAAGACAGTTAAACCTTAATCAGATTTGAGAGATGGGGCAGGGTAACCTGCCCCTTTTGATTATTATGGCAAAGATCACCATCCTTGGATCATCCGCAGCCGTCCCGGACGCTGCACATGCCAACAGCCAGTTGTTGGTAACGTTGAAGAACACCACCACATTGATCGACTGCGGTGACAGTACCTATTTGCGGTTGATAGCCGCAGGGATCGGTGTCGACCAGGTCAGCGACCTGATCCTGACCCACTTCCATCCCGATCATGTTGGCGGACTGCCGGCATTCCTGATCACGCTGTGGTTACTCAAGCGCCAGTCGCCACTGGTCATCCATGGGTTGAAGGATACGCTTGACCGTGCCGAAGCAATGATGAAGCTCTATCAATGGGAGACCTGGAAGGGTTTTTACCCCGTCAGCTTCAACCGCCTGAAGGAGGAGGAGCTCACTTCGGTGATCTCCACAGACGAATGGAAGGTTTTTGCTTCGCCGGTTTGCCACCTGATTCCCACCATTGGGTTGCGTATGGAATTCGCGAGCGACAGTGTTGCAGCCTATTCCTGCGACACCGAGCCCTGCGCGGCGGTGATGCGCCTTGGCAAAGAAGCCGACCTGTTGCTGCATGAGACGGCCGGCGAGGTGCGCGGGCATTCCTCCGGCGTTCAGGCGGCTGATGTTGCACGCCAGGCGGAAGCGAAGCAGCTGGTCTTGATCCATTACCCGGCCGAGAAAAGCGCCGAGCTAATCAATGAGGCGCGCGCCAATTTCGCAGGTGAAGTCACGCTGGCGGAGGATGGAGCAGTTTACGAAGTGTAGGGGGTTATTACCAGCCGGTGATAAAGGGTTCCCACTCGGTATTTGCTTCGAGATGCCGCCCGAAAACATAGGCGGCAGAAGCCGGCGGTTCCTTGGGCTGGTGCAGGAGTTTCATGCGGGCTTCAGCGAGCGTTCGCCCACCCTTGTGATGATTGCAGGCAGAACAGGCAGTTACCACATTGTTCCACACATGTTCGCCGCCCATGTGGCGCGGGGTGACGTGGTCGATGGTCAGGGTGGGGGCGCGCCGACCGCAGTACTGGCAGGTGGCATGGTCGCGGCGGAAGACCTCGCGCCGGGTAAGCTTGACGCGCGGGCGGGGGTGAGTGATCTGGTTTTCGAGCCGTATGACGGAGGGAAGGTCGAACAGGGCATTGACCGTGCGGATCTTGCCGCGCCCGTTGACCATCAGGCGGGCCTTGTCAGACAAAATCATACCCAGAGCCCGGCGGACGTCGCACACGTTGAGGGGTTCATAGTTTGCGTTCAGGACCAACACGGGGGCTTCAAGTTCGTCCATAAGTCCCGATTATAACAGCATTCACACAGGGGGATTGGTTGGACCTCGCAATAGGGCAAGAATTTCCCCTGAAGGGGATTGAGCTATCCTACCGAAAATGACGGCTATGGAAAGTTGCCCTAAGAGCTTGACAATTTATACAGGATCAATAAAATGATCCATATAACTGTTACCACGAAGGTCATGATTACGGAAAGTATCGGGTTGATCGGCTGGGCACCGACAATGTTACAAAACAGACACAGCCGTGCTTTCAGATCATTCTTGATTAATCGGCAAATTTCCTTTATAATAAGAGCTCAAATTATCGATTGATGTGCGCTTTAGCACGGCGCGATAGGATAACAAATGGACTTCAAAACACTTTATAGACAATTGACCATCGTTCTTATATTCGTATACTCCATCACAGGTTGTAGGAGCGCCCCAGGCGAAACGGTGATCCCTTCTGGCACCCCAAATCCACCCGTGGCTACTCCCGACCTATCTGCTTACGCCTTCCCGGAGTCGATTGATCCAGCCAGACAATACCTGTTCTATCTGCATGGCAGGATCATCGAAGACCAGGGACTGCCTGCGATCGATCCCATCTATGGTGAATATGAATACATAGCCATACTTGAGAAACTCAGCGAATAGGATTTTGTGGTCATCAGCGAACCAAGACCACAGAACACCGACAGTCTGGAATATGCAAGGAAAGTCACTGAACAGGTCACATCTTTGTCAGATGCCGGTGTTCCTGCAAAAAAACATCACAGTCACCGGCGCATCCAAAGGAGCTGGCATCGCCATTTATGTTTCACATCTCCTTGAAAATAAAGAGATCAACTACGTCATCATGGCAATTTGTCATCCTGACAACGTGACCGTCTTCGTGCAGGACCAGATTTTTTTGTATGGAAATGTTCTTTCCATATATGACTCTGTCGATGAACTGGCAGGTTCCTGCCAGAAGTTGTTTTCTTTTTCGGTTGGCAAAGGGATTACGAAATATGATGAAGTAATCCTGAATATCGGTACTGGTCACGGCATTCTGTATAAACCGCTGGATGAATGGATCACACCATTGGTCCAGTGGGCACGAAACCAATAGTAGGCTTTATATGAGCTTTAATAATCCGGTAAAGTTTGTGTTTGTACCTGAAGGAAATATGAATAAGATAGCCGTTCTCTCTGATATTCACGGAAATATAGCAGCGCTCGAGACTGTAGCCAATGATATCAAGACGCGACAGGTGGGATGCGTTTTCAATCTCGGCGACCCATGGCCTAAAGAGACCATCCGGTACTTGATGGCGCAGGATTGGATCCAGGTAAAGGGTAACCATGACCGGCAATTGGTCGATCAAAGCCCTGAAAATCATGGCTTTTCTGATGCTTATGCATACATGATGTTAAATGATACTGAACGTAACTGGCTTTCAGCATTACCTCAACACGCTGAAGCACAGAACGGGATACTGTCGTTCCATAGCACACCATCCAGTGATTCAACCTATTTGTTGGAAACGGCTGGTCAGATTTTATTACTTGATTTACAGGCATTTATGCCGTATAAATAAACATAGAATGATTAATGATCAGGATGCGTAGAAGAGGGCTAAATGAACACTGGTCTTATTTTATCCAATGCATTCAGAAATCTTAATAAACGGGGAACGATATTTTGGGCGATCGTATGTATCCTTACCGTAATATTGCTTGGGGTGATTGACCTGCTCACCGGGTATGAGTTCAGCTTTTCACTCTTCTACCTGGCGCCCATTTTCGCAGCGAGTTGGTTCGCTGGTCTTCGACTTGGACTGATAATATCGGCTGCCAGCACTGCCACCTGGCTGTTTGCGGATCTTGAAAGCGGCAGCGCTGTTACAACACCATTGGTAACTATGTGGAACATACTCATTCGTTTTTGGTTTTTTGCGGTCGTCAGCCTGTTGTTGGATCGATTGCGAGATGCCTATCAAAAGGAACAGGAGCTCGCCCGTATGGACCGTACCACGGGCGTATCAAATTCCAGGTATTTCTACGAACTGGCACAATTCGAATTGGAGCATGCGCGCCAGTTCATACATCCATTTACAATTGCCTACATGGATCTCGATAACTTCAAGGAAGTGAATGATCGTCTTGGCCATGCCGGGGGAGATGAAGTACTTCAGACTGTCTGTGGTAACGCCCGAAGATTACTTCGGGCGACTGATGTGATTGCCAGACTTGGAGGAGACGAATTCGCTATACTGCTGCCGGGAACAGATCGGACTGGCGCAGAAGCTGTTCTATCCAAGATCCACAGCAGCCTGATGACAGAAATGCAGAGTCATGACTGGCCTGTTACCTTCAGCATCGGCGTCGTAACTTTTACGGCTCCGCCCATTTCGGTGGATGCCATGATCCATTCTGCCGATGAGCTTATGTACTCCGTCAAGCGTGAAACCAAGAATGGGGTCCGCTACGAAAATCTCACAGGATGAACCGCGGATAAGGTTCCGGTTCATTGGGGGTATGAGTTAGGCGATTCGGTTTAACCATCTCATGACAGATCGGTCGAATAAGTTGAACTATATCTTTGTTCCAATGAATAATGAATTTGCTACGGCTATAGTAAATACATGGAAGTACGATAAGGAGTACTCCATTTGCGACTACCCATAATGATGCTGAGCAAATGCTTGATGAGGAAGTTTGGGGCAACGGAGTATTTGCTATTTAGAATCAGTCGGAGATCCTAAACGGCGTACTTTCGATCGAATTTTATGATGCGAACGGACAGTGTATAGAATATCAGGTTAACCCGGCGAGATATTCCTGTTGTTAGGGAGCTGATCTGAGCCACCGGTCTTCATATCTCTCATTTGTTTGATCGCCCAGATCAGCAGGATCAGGTTCAAGGCCAATCCACGCAAACCTGTCACCAGATCCAACCAAGCAGCGATACCGGCCAGGTTGGTGGTAACAAAGATCATTGATTCCTCCGGTGAACCGGGAGACCAGGTTGGAATAAACCTTTCCGTCTGGTAGTATGATTGACGATTCGATCATTCCGGCCCACTTTCCAGATATAATAAAAATCAGGCCAATCATTTATTAATGTGACAGAGACGGTCACCACTGTAACCGTTTCTATCATCGATTTGCCGGGGAGCGACCGATAAGGTAACCGGTTGTTAGAAAAGGGATGTTTTAAATGGATCACACGTCAAACAATTCAGCACTCAATCGCATTGCATTCATCGGCAACCATTTGCCGCGTCAGTGCGGTATTGCCACCTTTACCACAGATTTATGTGAGGCGATCGCCATCCACTACAAGCAGACCAACTGTATTGCGTTGCCGGTCAATGACATCGAAGGGGGGTATTCCTACCCGCCCCGCCTACGGTTCGAATTGACCGAGAAAGACATTGACTCGTACCACCAGGCGGCAGACTTTTTAAACATCAACAACGTCGACCTGGACCAGCTCATGAAGGAAACGACTATATAGATGAAAGGATCCAAAACCAAGGCGGAATTTCTCAAGGCGATAACCACTGTCCGCAAAGAGTGCGATGCTCTGATCGCCGACATCCCCCATCAGCGGTTGTCAGAGCCTGTAACATCAGGCAATGGTTTGTCAAAATTCCATTGACCAGAATAATCGAAGACGTGGGAGTTGTGCCTGACAGGGTAAAAGGGTGCAGGTCTGGGATTCAATTATATTCCGCAAACATCTGAATCCAAGCGATAGGGACCTGGTCAGGATCTGGAACAATCACAAGTGCGCAGAGATCATTGATCGATGGGTATTTTTCCACATTTGAGGGATACTGACTATCCAAGCAGAATCTGGACTTTGTGTTGTTTGCCATCCTTTGATAAAGTAATTTGGTTATTGGTTAAAGCTTTACCATCTATTGATACCCGTTGAATACCTTGATTAACACCATTCGGGTTCTTCACACTGATCAAGTAGCGGGTTGTACCAAATTGGTAATTAATTATAAAACCAGGCCAATCCTTTGGAATACAAGGATTGATCTTTAGTGTATTACCTACCCGTGAGACGCCCAAGATGGCTTCGAGGCCCAATCGATACATCCAACCTGCGGAACCAGTGTACCCAGTCCATCCGCCAATTCCGGTATGCGGGGACATGCTATAGATATCGGCGGCTATAATGTAAGGTTCGGTTTTATAGCGCGCCGCTTTTTTAAGCGTATCTGAATGATAAATAGGGTTCAATAAACGATAGAGTGCTTGAGAGCGATCCCCCTGTCCAAGCGAGGCATAAGCCCATACACTCCATATCGATGCATGCGTATATTGTCCTCCATTTTCTCGAATACCGGGCAAATAGCCTTTGATGTAACCGGGATCACGAAGCGTTTTATCAAAGGGGGGCGTTAATAGCAGAATCAACTGGTCGGTCTGCTTAATTAATAATTCATTGACAGACTCCATGGCTTGTAGTGCTCGGACGGGATCTGCGCCACCCGATAAGACGGCCCAGGATTGCGCAGTGGAATCGATCCGACATTCGTCGTTTTTACTCGATCCTAACAGAGAGCCATCATCGTAGAAGGCGCGCAAATACCAGTTTCCATCCCAGGCATGGGTTTCCAACGCCTGAGATAGTTGTTCCGCCTGCTGGTTGTAGGGTTCGGGATCATCCTTCATTAATGTACATAGTGTGGCGAAACGCATCAGGGTTGCATACAGGAACCAACCCAACCAGACACTTTCACCGCGCCCCTTGGCACCGACCAGGTTCATCCCGTCGTTCCAATCGCCCTCACCCATCAGGGGCAACCCGTGAATGCCGGCTGTCGATCCCTTTGCCAATGCGCGGGCACAATGTTCAAATAACGAATAAACCTCGGTCGTCGATTCATATTGACTGTAACGCTCGGTTTCCTCCTGTTTGAGAGGATCCGCTTTCAGGAATGGGATCTTTTCTATCAGGATGGATTGATCACCGGTGGTAGTGACGTAATCGGCAGTAACAAATGGAAGCCATAACATGTCATCCGAAAAGCGCGTTCGCACGCCCCGACCCGAAGGCGGATTCCACCAGTGCAACACGTCACCAGCCTCGAATTGATGCTGTGCGGCATTAATAATCTGCTTGCGCGCGAGATCTGGTCTGGCATGCAGTAAGGACAGAACGTCCTGGAGTTGATCGCGAAACCCAAAAGCTCCGCTGGATTGATAAAGTGCCGTACGCCCCCACAGACGACAAGCGAGCGTCTGATATAGCAGCCAGCGGTTGAGCATTAAATCCATGCCTGCATCAGGTGTCTGTACCGTAATCGTACCCAGTATGTCATCCCACAACTTATCAACAGCCTGCTGTGCCGACTCAACCTTCGATTGGGTCTGATATTCACCGATCAACGCCAGGCTTTCCTCACGGTTGGAGCCCTCGCCCAACAGGAAATAGACCTTCTCGACCTGCCCGGGCGCAAGATCAACATGCAGTTGAATTGCTGCACATGGATCTAGCCCGGCATGCACAGTGCTTGCCAAACCAATCCGCCCGAGTGCTGCCGGTGAGCGCATGTTCCCCATCCTCCCAAAGAATTCCGTTCGATCCGCTGTCAGGCCGTGGAGTTTTTTGTTCGCCGCCAGGAAGGCGACACGTCCCCCAAACTCGGTTATGAAACGATTACTTGCCAGAAGAGCATTTTTATCAGGTTCGAACTCCGGGGTGATATAAGCTTGAGATATATCGCGTGTTATTCCCAATACCCATTCGGCGTAGTACGTTACGGTAATTCGCCGAGGACGTTCCCACAGATTTTGCAGGTGCAGGTGCGCAATTTTGACAGGCGCATCGGGTGCGATAAACAAGTTCAGTTTCTGATTCAAACCATGACTCTGGCTTTCGAAGACCGAATAACCTGCCCCGTGGCGTATCACATGCGCAGTTTCTGCCCCGGCTGGCATGGGCGTGGGGGACCAGACCAGCCCGGTTTCCTCATCGCGCAAGTAGAGCGCTTCACCCGGCATATCGGTGACCGGGTCATTGCGCCAGGGGGTCAGGCGGTTCTCGCCGCTGTTCTCTGCCCAGGTGCAACCGGAACCTGATTCAGAGACCAGAAAGCCAAAATTCGGATTAGCAATGACGTTAATCCACGGCTGCGGTGTGTGTTGACCAGGTTTGAGATAGATGACATATTCCTTCCCGTCCGGGCTGAAACCACCCAGGCCATTATCCATAAGCAAATCGATTGGTCGTGCCAGGGTCGGAGTCGATTCGGGATCCTTGGCCACAGGGAGAGCTGGTGTGAATATCGGCAAGCGGAGCGGTTTTTTGGTTAGACGCCTGGCATGATCAACCAGAGATCCCATTTTGTCATCGAGAATAACACCGGCGACCGTTTCAAATAGAATAATGTCGGTATATGAAATTTGGTCAGTTCTTAACACGAATATACCAGTGCGTTGATTTATCCACTCAGAAGCACCGATAAGGGAAATACTTCTGTTGATCACATTATGTAAGTCCATGTTGTAGCCTGTATCCTGATCGTTCAGGATGACCAGATTGATATTGATATGGCGGTTGCGCCAGTACAAAAATGCCTGTAAAGTTTCCTGCAATAAGGGTCTGTTCCCATCGGTAACATGTAGCAGCAGGATCGGGTAATCGCCTGAAATACCATATGCCCATAGGCTGGGTTGCCCTTTCAGGTTCTTTGCCAGGATATCCGGAGTGGCACGTAATGGGTTTGCCGTATAAAGTAATGCGGATAAGAGCTGCTGAATAAGTTCAATGCTGTTTGAATTAAGTCCCAACTCAATCATTTCTTTTTCGCTATTGATGCGCGCCTCATCGAAAGCCCGATTGATCGCTAGAGGCGACCGGTAGCGGGTGACCAGATCCAGCGCTTCCGCTTTGGAAGGAGCAGCCAGAGTCAAGAAAGTGACCCGTGCCCTGGTGTGGGGTTTCAAGTCAATTTCCTGTGCCAGGGACATGATAGGGTCGAGCGTCCCCCCGACCGTTCCGGATAGGTGGGAGTGCTTGCCTTCAAGTGCGATGGGTGAATTTGTCGTCTGTCCCCGACCCAGGAATCGGGCACGGTCACTCTCATACTCATGGGTTTCTTTACAACCGGGATCGACGACGAGCGCATGAACCAGGAAAACCGGTTTTTCGGCTGGGGAACGAGAACGGCGACTGAATAACAATGCGTTCTCAGCCGGTAAAAACTCGCTCTCGATAAAAAGTTTATTAAATGCCGGATGGCGCTGGTCGGTGGCTTGCGGCGCGAGTACGACTTCGCCGTAACTGGTTAGTTTCAGCCGACGTGGCTGGTCGCTATCATTCAGGAGTGTAACACGCCGGATTTCCACTTCGTCTCCACCGACGGTGATTTCTGTATGCAGGGATATCCCATGCTCCCAGCGCCGAAATTCGACCTTGTGCGGAGAAAACAGAATTTCCTGTTTTTCCGGGGAACAGCACGTGGGCTGGTAAGTGACCGACCAGCGATTGCCATTTTCTCTATCCTGAAGGTAAATCCATGTACCCCAGTGGTCCAGGGTGGAATCCGCCTGCCAGCGGGTCAGTGCTAACCCCTGCCACTGGCTATAACCGCTCCCGACGTTCGTTATCAGGACACCATGCCGCCCCTGCGACAGAAAATGGACCTGTGGAAAGGGACTATCAGGAGGGATGCGCCATGCGGCGAGATTCACGGAGCGTTTAACCGGGCGCGATTCCACAGTCTCTTCCGGGTGAGGATATTCGATATGCGGGTTTTGCGGAATCTTTTCCTGAAGGAGCAATTCAATGCTTTTTACGCGTTGATCGGCATGAAAACGTCGGACCATCACATCTTTAGTTAAATAGTTGCAAGCAGCCAGAAGAATCATGCCCTGATGGTGTGCCATATAGGATCGAATAATGGAGTGCTGTTTTTCGGGAGGCAGACGCGTCTTGGTGTAATCGATTGCCTCATAAAAACCATAGCGACCAAGCATTTGCAGGTTTTCAAGGTGTGATATGTTGTTCAGCACAGCTTTTGCTTGGAGGGGCAGTCCAAGCAAGGAAGCATACGGAGTAACGACCGGGTCTTCGGGTATGTCGCGTTTTATGCCGAGGTCAGGCACGCCAAAGGCACGGTACTGATAATTCATATTTGCATCGAAAGCCAGGTAACCTGACTCGGAAATACCCCATGGAATATGTTTATTATGAGCATAGTTTATTTGCGCGTTGATTGCGGCATAACAACTGTCAGACAGAAATGTTCCCTCATAGTTTTTGATAAACAGGATCGGCATGAGGTATTCGAACATCGTCCCGCTCCACGAAAGCAGGACTTGTTGCCCATCCACCTGCGTGATGGGTCGTCCGAGGTGCAGCCAGTGGCTTTGTGGTACATCGCCTTTGGCAATTGCGATCAGGCTGGCGATCCGTGCTTCAGAAGCCAACAAATCGTAATAACTTCCATCCAGTTTTTCGGTGGAGGCGTTGTAACCAATATAGAATACCTGCCGCTGTTTATCGAACAGGAATTTGAAATCCATTGCATTGACCGATGCGTCGGCATGGTCCACTAGATTGTAAAAACTGCTCAACAGGGGTTCTACAGTCATACTTGCTGATGAAAGATCCTCGTCCAGTCTTTGGCACCAGGCACGTGCCTCCAGAAACTTGTTTGTTGCGCTGGAACTGTCATTCAGTTTTGTCTGTAAATGAGACAGGGCTGTTTTTATGCCAGTGTAGACAGATACCGCTTGCCTCAGCTGGGGAAATTCCGCAGGGAGGGCGTCTTTGAAATCCTGCCAGGCTTGCGTCAATGGATTTCCCGCTTGCGTGAATATCGTGGGAAGTTGGTTCAAACGGTTCAGCCAGGGCGCCAACAATTCGATATTCCGCTGCATGCTCATTAAATGATGGTGCAATGTGTTCAGGTAGAGCTGAAGTTCGCCCAGAATTTCAGGATTAAGGTCGACTGGAGGACTCTCGAGCAACTCCAGCAACCGATGCGATAACATTTCCCACCCATCGCTCGAGAACCAGCCGAGCATCGCCATCCATTCCTCAGGTTTGTCCTGAATGCCGCGAATGCGTTCGCCGATGCCATACAACTCAACCTCAAAAGATTCGATGGCTGAATTGGGATTATTATCTTCAAGCTTTTTGATAACTTCTGTCAAAATATCCAGAATGACAAGTAAGCCCTGCCATTGCCGTCCGTTTACGATGGGGGCATCTGTCAGTTCGAGACAGCCTTGTTTCAGCGCAATCAGGCAGGTGGCAAAGTTACCACTATCCACCGTGGAAATGTAGTGGGGCAGGAGTGCCGTCAGCGTCGATGTGTCATACCAGTTCAGCAGGTGACCACGATAATGCTCCAGTTTATCGATATTCTCAAAGGTGGAGCTTAACCGTACATCCAGTTCAGGCAAGCCAATATAGCCCAGATCATAAGCTGATAAGGTAGACAACATGAACAGACCGATATTTGTTGGCGTTGTGTAATGCGCGATTGTGCCGCGCGGTGATTCCTGAAAATGGTCGGCAGGTAACCAGTGATCGTCCGGACCCGCATACTCCTCAAAATACGCCCAGGTGCGCCGTGCAAGGCGACGTAATTGTTTCTGTTGAGATTCAGACAGGTTTGGTGATATGTGCAGAATTGGCCGGCTGATCCATTCGGCAACCAGAGGGGATATCATCCACGCAAGCAGCAGGGGAGAGGCTACCAGCAACGCGGCCGGGTTAATCATCACAATGGCAGTCGCCAGGAGGAGGCTCAAGGCCAGGGAGGATGCCATCTCCCACCAGACTCTATTTCTGGTAGTAATTATCGAGCGTGCCAACTTCGCAGCCGTTGTCCACTGAAGCATATTCTTTCGCACAAAGAACAGACGAATGAGAGTTACCCCGATCGCACTCAGCGCGAGCAAGGCTTCGTAAGGGAGAAACATGATCGTGAGCGCCCAGCGCATCACCGGATGCCTGGTAGGCTCGATCAGTTTTTTCAGGGATAATCGACCAATATTCTGTTTTACATTCTGGAATGTTTGTGCCGCGATCTGAAGAGCAGGTGTCAGGAGAATCAGCAAAGTCCAAATTACGGGTGAACCGGGTAAAACCAGCCAGCCAGCTGCGAATAATGCCAGGTAGGCTGGGGCGAGTAAGCTACGTCGAAGGTTATCGAAAATTTTCCAACGGTTGATGGTGGAGAAACGGTTGGGGGCGATCCCTTTACTGGTTTTCGCAATGCGGATCAACCAGGGCAGCAACTGCCAATCTCCCCGAACCCAGCGGCTCATGCGTTGAGCATAGTTCATGTAGCTGGCCGGATATTCCTCGTACAAGATGACATCTGTTACGAGTGCCGCACGCCCGAAAATTCCTTCGAGCAAGTCGTGACTGAGCAGTGTGTTTTCCCTGACCTGACCTTTTAAGCTTCTTGCAAAGGCGGCCACATCATAAATACCTTTTCCGACATAACTTCCCTCGCCAAACAAGTCCTGATACACATCGGAAACCGCCAGGGAATAAAGATCGAAACCGGCATTCCCGGCATATATATGCGAAAACAGGGAACGATTCGCGCTGGTTGGTTTGATCTCAACCCGTGGTTGCAGTACTGTATATCCTGCACTGACCGAACAACCGTCCGCACCAAATTCTGCCCGGTTAAGGGGATGCGCGAGGGTAGCAATGAGGCGGCTGGCGCTGTCCTGCGGCAGTGAAGTATCTGCATCCAGCGTAATCACATATTTGATTTCATGCAGAATGCTCAGATCTCCGACTTGCGTGGTATAGGATGTCTGGCCAGCGTTTAATATCAGCCGGTTAAATCCTGTCAGCTTTCCTCGCTTACGCTCCCAACCCATCCAGACTCCCTCGGATGGATTCCAATCCCGTTGACGGTGGAATAAATAGAAGGGTGCTATCTGCCCATACTTCTGATTGAGACTTTCTATCCCGGCTCTTGCCGCGGAAAGTAATTTCTCATCTTCCGGCATTTGTTGCGCAGGAGCGTCGTCGAAATCGGTGAGGAGAGCAAACGTGAGTTGCGGATCAGGGTTGCGCAGGAAATGGAGTTCCAAATCTTGCAGGAGGGAGGCGAGTTCATTGGTGTTTGACAGCAGAGACGGGATAACCACCATCGTACGGTAATCTGTTGGAATACCTTCTGAAAAATCCATGCGCGGCAAGCTATGGGGGTGTATTCCATGTGTTATATTCCAATTAACAAGGTTGATCGAGGCATCTAATGCCAAGGCGAACCCAAGCAGGCCGATGATGATCAGTTGGGTTAATGAGCCACCCACAGCGTTTGTATAGGCAAGTAAGCCCAGGACAATTAGCAAGGAGATAAAGCCGATACTTCCCAGATAGGTTGACGTAGGGTGTGTGAGGAACCAACGCCCCAAGCCTGCCTTCAACCCTGGTTGGTAATTGATACTTTTTTCAAGCAGTGGACGACCTGCGTCGATCAGATAAAAACCAACGTGTGATTTTCGATCGGGGTTTTGTTTGCTGACCCGTAATTTGTCTCGCGCATTGTGTGCAAATTCAATTGCAGTTTGCGCAACGGATTCTTCGCTTTGAATTGAATGCCGGGCCAGCTCTTCAATAACACTTCGATAGCTATTCCGGGTGTCAAAATCCATGCCTGGATAGATTCCCGCCGGGTCATCGTGTAGAATCTTTTCTACACGACTGATTTGCTCAAAGAACGTTTTCCAGTCTGTCGCGGATAGCAACCGCAAGCCGAGAAAACAATTGGCGACAAGTGTATCATTTGACAGGAGTGGGGATGAATTGAGATTGGGGAGGGGCTGCAGAATCTCCGGCGAGTCGATCCCTGTTATCACGGCGACAGCAGTGGCCAATCGATCCAAAAATCCAATGCGCAGCATGGTTGGCAGCGCCCAGAGTTCGCCAATTGTCAAAGGTGTGATCTGTTGGTAGTCATGCAGGAATGTTGCTGTCTGAGCCAAGTCAAGCTGACACTGGTTATATCGTACCCATTCCCATCCCAGTGCGAAAATGCGAGGGTATCCTTTTAGGGGTGTCTCGAGCAGTTTTGGTAACTCGTCTAAAAAACTACGCGGGAGATTTTGCTCGATTTGATGCAGTGTCTGTTCGATAATATAAAAATTATCAAGCATCCATTCCCCGGCTCGGGAAAAGGCGATATCTTTCGAAGGTGCGCTTCTGAAACATGCATACGCATCCTGCAACGTCTGTTTCCAGCTTTGCAGATGCTTCAGCAGGTAGCCCATATGCCTGCCGCTTTCAATTTCTATGTGATTTCCGGCTATTTGGTGTGCAAGTTGTTCCAGTCGAATTTCAACGCTTGGGTTGTCCTGATTGGGAGTTGTGATGTGAATATCCTGCATGGGTTAATGCTCTGAATGTTCTCTCACTTCCATATACGTCGGACTTGTTTCTTCCTTTACGGGCAGGTCTTGAACAATTAACAGCGGCACTTTACCATACAGGATAAAATTATTAACCATGCTGCCATAGGGCCACTTGTTATTTCCCGAAAAACCATGCGCGCTCAAAGCCAACATGTTGATTTGTTCCCGATCTACCAATTCGTGAAGCGCTGCTGTTGGATCGTTACTGATGATCAGGTGGGTTTTTACATTGATACCAGCCATCGTCGAACGCAATTGCACCTGATCGAGATATTGAAGGGCTTCTTCTCGATTGCGTGCAACAATTCGATCGGACAAATCGATATCTTCCTGCACGGGAGGCATATGACGGGCCATTTCTGGCGTTTTCACAATATGCACAATTTGAATCTGTGACTTGTGAAAGTGAGCCAATACTGTGACGATTGGCAGAACATTTTCTGCCCGCCAGGAGCCATCCAGAGGTACCAAGATTCGCTCGTAACGTTGTTCCTTCAATTGTGGCGCACGTACGAGGAGCATTGAAGTGGGTGCGCTTAGTATGATTTTATGCGTGACACTGCTGATTTCCCAATTTCTCAACCCGCTATGCCCATGGCTGCTCAGAATAACCAATTTCATTTTCTGACTTTGAGCAAATTCTGTGATCGATTCAACCACCGGCCCTTCCAATACTACTGCCTTTGTCTGCAACCCAGACTTTTCAAGTTGATCACCAATTCTTTTAAGATACAACTTTGCTTCAGTTTTATTGATTTGCCAGTTTAACGGATCCAACAATTGTGCTGAAGCCCCCGCCTGGTTCGTATCCAGAACGTGCAACAACATAATTTTTGCATTGAACGCCTGACCTATAGAGACTACCTGTTGTAAGACGCATTCAGCAAGCAGAGAACCATCTAATGGTACGAGAATGGTGTCGAACATGGTTGATCCTTTCTATTCTTTGTAGCCATGAAAAACCACAAAGGAAAAGTGTTAATAATATCTCGTTAACAAAGAACCGTGAGCAGTCTCCGATTTCCTTCCAAAGGCTCTTTACCTTCATCACTTTCTGATTATCAGCCAATTCCATCTTGGACCTTTTCAAACACTCGGCTGTGCCCTTCATATGTATGCCGGATTTCTTGCTCAGGCTGATCAGTCATGCGCCTTGAACGCGCGAATATACTATCGACACTTCATCATACAACAAATCCTCCCATTCCACATCCATCGACCGGGGAATGTTGTTCTACGCCACTTGGGGGAGCCTTTTTTGTTGATTGCCAATGATCGCTTGACACTTGGAGTAGGATAATTGCAATGGGATTAACGATTAATGGATTTACTGAGGCAATATAGTTATGCGCACATGAAAAAGTGCATTTTAGTGGTGCTGTTTACGGCGGTCTGGGTTGCAGCCTGCGGTAGTATAACCAATGCCACCAAAGAATTGTCAGCTCCATCAGCCAATCGACTCTCCCCTTTGCCGCATTCCATGAAGAGGTATGAGCTGTATTCCTGGCAACTGGTAGTATTCGTGCCATCCTGAAATGGCTGGAAGGACAAAAATAAAGATCCTTGCTTATCACCGCCGAGGCTGACTTACCCCATATGGTAGGATATGCCAATCGGTTGGATGCTTATCAAAACACGTTGGGAAAATGGAATGGGAAGATGAGGCCTTTTGATCCAAATGCGGAGTAGAATCGGGGTATGATTAAGAAGGCTGGTCCAAGAGAGGTCAGATGAAACCCTCCAGACTCTTTTCAGGCACTCATCCACAAAAGGGGCAACAGGATACTCAGGCGACTCCGGTGACCTATTGGAGTCGCCCGGCCGGGCAACTACTTTCTGAGCTGCATAGCACCCAGAAAGGTCTCCAACAAACACAGGCGGAAAACCGCATCAAGCAATACGGGCTGAACACGCTTAAAGCTCAGCGGCGGGCTACGGCGTTGCAACTGTTCCTTTACCAGTTTAAAAGTCCACTCGTTCTCATCCTCATCTTCGCCGCCATTGTCTCTGCTTTCATGGGCGAGTGGATCGATGCCAGTATCGTGCTGGCTGTGGTGATCGGCAGCACGATGCTCGGATTTGTGCAGGAATACCGGGCCGGCAATGCTGTCGAGAAACTGCGGTCACAGGTCACCATCAAATCGAGCGTGCTGCGCGATGGGCAACCGCGGATGTTGCCCTCCGAACAAGTCGTGCCGGGCGATGTGGTACTGCTCTCGGCAGGCAGCCTGATTCCCGCCGATGGTGTTGTATTGGAAGCGACTGACTTCTTCGTCAACCAGGCTGTGCTCACCGGCGAAACATTCCCCGTGGAGAAGAAGGCGGGGATTGTCCCAGCCAAAGCCAGCCTGGGGGAGCGCACTAATTGTGTCTTTATGGGCACAAGTGCGGGCAGCGGTTCAGCACGAGTGTTGATCGTGCAGACCGGTAAGAGCACAATCTTTGGCCAGATTGCCGAACGGCTGAACCTGCGACCACCGGAAACGGAGTTTGAACGCGGAATCGCGCGGTTTGGTCATATGCTGACACAGGTTATGCTGGTAATGGTAGTCATTGTCCTGGCCGTCAACATCTTCCTGGCCAAGCCGCCCATTGACTCGCTGCTTTTTGCGCTGGCGCTGGCGGTTGGGCTAACCCCAGAGTTACTGCCTGCCATAATCAGCATCACACTTTCACATGGCGCACAGCAAATGGCCAAACGCGGCGTGATCGTGCGTCGGCTTAATGCGATTGAGAATTTTGGCAGCATAGACATGTTATGTACCGACAAAACCGGCACACTGACAGAAGGAGTCGTCCGACTCGATGGTGCATTGGACCCCGAAGGCAAAGCATCCACAATCGTGTTGCGCTATTCCTATCTCAACGCACATTATCAAACTGGTCTGAACAATCCATTGGATGAGGCGATTACCGCGTACGCCCAAAAGGCCAAGCTTGATATCAGTACCGAGCAAAAGGTGGATGAGATCCCCTATGACTTTGTGCGCAAGCGTCTGAGTGTGGTCATTGCCAACGCGAAGGGTGAACGCACTCTCATCACCAAAGGCGCATTGGATATCATTCTGAGTATCTGCAAGCAGGTACAGGTTGGAGAGAAAGCATTCCAATTGGATGATCCGAGGCGAGCCGCGATTGAAAAACGTTTCAGCGACTGGAGCGGTCAGGGTTTTCGCGTTCTGGGTGTTGCAACGAAGCCCATGGATAAACGAACTAAATCATATTCGCACACGGATGAAAGCGATCTCATATTCAACGGATTCCTGCTGTTCTTCGATCCACCAAAGGCTGATGTACAAAAAACCATCGTTGACCTTGCCAAACTCGGAGTACAACTTAAGATCATCACCGGCGATAACCAGAAAGTGGCACGGCACGTTGCTGAAGCGGTAAACCTTCCGGTCACAGGATTACTGACCGGAAGTATGTTAAATGATATGCGTGATGAGGCCCTCTGGCATGCAGCCGAGCTTACGACCATCTTTGCCGAAGTGGATCCAAACCAAAAGGAGCGCATCATTCTCGCGTTGCGTAAGACAGGGCATGTGGTCGGTTACATGGGTGATGGCATCAATGATGCACCGGCGCTGCACGCTGCCGATGTCGGTATTTCAGTGGATACGGCCGTGGATGTGGCCAAAGACGCAGCTGACTTCGTGTTGCTCAAGCAAGATCTGGACATTTTACGAAAGGGTATCGCCGAAGGTCGCGTGACATTCGCCAACACGCTAAAATACATCCTCACCACCATCAGTGCCAACTTCGGCAATATGTTCAGTATGGCCGGAGCTTCGTTATTATTGCCATTTCTGCCTTTACTCGCGCCACAAATCCTGCTTAATAATTTCCTGTCCGACATTCCAGCTACCACCATCGCAGGTGACAATGTGGATCCAGAGTGGGTGGTAAAACCGCGCCGTTGGAATACCACTTTTATCCGTGACTATATGGTGTTATTTGGTCTGGTCAGTTCGATCTTCGATTTTCTGACATTTGGGGCGTTACTCTTTCTATTCCGTGCTTCCCCCGAAGAATTTCGAACCGGATGGTTCATCGAGTCGCTCCTGACAGAACTTGTGATCGCACTTGTCGTACGGACACGTCATCTTTTCTTCCGCAGCCGCCCGGGGACATTTTTATTGGTGAGTACACTGGTCGTAACGGCCATTGCCCTGGTACTGCCCTATCTGCCCTTCGCGTCCGTGTTTGGTTTCATCCCGCTGCCTGTGCCTCTCATGCTGGCTATGATCGGACTGACAGCGCTGTATGTTGTGGTCACTGAGATCGCCAAGAAGTATTTCTACTCGAAGATGGAAAATGTAATTGCTTGATTAGGCTAAAGTGTGTTGCAGACTGTTGTCTTATCTATCTCTGTGCTATTCTGATTTATCCCTGTGCTTCGTATCTTCTGACCCGCGCGAGAGTCAGCCAGTAGAATTGTGTTAAGGAGAATCTTCCATGACAGAGTCACTCAAGGCACCCTATCTACAAATGGTCGATACGCGAGGTGACTACCAGGTATGGATAGTCGATGGCGCATACGTGCGCGGGCACATCGATGAGGAGTTCACGAATTTTGGTCAACACTACCGCTATCTGTACATCCCTGAAAAGGAATTCTGGATAGACCAGGAAGCCGAGCACGATGAGCGCGCATTCTTCATCGATCATTTGCTGGTCGAGCATGACCTCATGGCGAAAGGTGCAGCCTACGTTGATGCGCTTACACAGGCTGACCGGATCGAGCGTAGAGAAAGACGGCGGTCCGGGGACGTCCGCAAGGTAACGCATCAAGGAAAAGAACTGCCGGATGTCAGCGTAGTGCACGAGCACCTGTGGAAGAAGTTGGAGAATGGTGTCAGTGTATGGGTAGTGAATGGTCGTTTGGTAAGAAGTGCCTTCGACATTGACTTCACGGCCGGGGGTCATGATCACGTATATGAATTCGTACCTGGTGGGGAGGTCTGGATCGACGATGCCATTGAGGAGAAGGAAAGGGGGTTTGTGTTGCTGCACGAGCTACACGAACGCAATCGCATGGCAGATGGCATGTCCTACAATAAAGCCCATATCGAGTCCAGCCGCCTGGAATACCGGTGCCGCCACCATCCGGATGAGTTGCATGATGCACTGACGACCGAAGGCTGGGCATGAGATTAAACGCACTTACCCTGCCCGGATAGAGAGCCTTTGCCGCTGCCCTGACCCCTTTGAGATCAAAGCTTTTAGATGGCATTGTCATTTTTTTCAGCCGGATGGAGCAGTAAGAAAGGAGCAAGAATCATGAAACGCTTTAGCTCAATCACCTTGTTCATTGGCCTGGTTGTAACGATCGCAGTTTTGCTGGGCGGGCTGCTTGGGAATATTGATCCCGTCACCGCTGGCGTAACGAGCACGCAGATTGACATTGTCGGCCCGCCCGGAAGCGGGCAATTCGGCGATAGTGTGGCTGCTCTGCCCAACGGTAACATCGTCGTCACCGATCCCGCGTACGATAACGGGTTGACCGCAGATGTGGGGGCGGTGTACCTCTACGATGGCGCCACCCTCTCGCTCATCAGCACGCTGACCGGCAGTACGGCCGGCGATCAGGTTGGTTCAGGTGGTGTAGTGGCGCTGGAAAACGGGAACTATGTGGTGCTAAGCCCTGACTGGGATAACGGTGGAGCGGTGGACGCCGGAGCCGCTACGTGGGGCAATGGCACGACCGGTATCATCGGTGCGGTCAGCGTGAGCAACAGCCTGGTGGGCAGTACAGCCAACGATCAAGTCGGCTCAGATGGTGTTGTGGCACTGGAAAACGGGAACTACGTGGTGAGCAGCCCATATTGGGACGGCGCGGTGACAAACCTAGGAGCAGTGACATGGGGGGATGGCATGACCGGGATCACCGGATTAGTCAACACAAGTAACAGCCTGGTGGGCAGCACAACCAACGACCGAATCGGCGCCATGGGCGTGACAGCACTTGCCAATGGCAACTATGTGATACTTAGCCGATATTGGAACAACGGCGGAGCGGCAAACGCAGGAGCCGCGACGTGGGAGAACGGCTCGGGTAGCGTCACTGGGACTGTCAGCGCAAGCAACAGCCTGGTGGGCAGTACGGCTGACGACTGGATTGGCATGAATGTAATTGTGCTCGCCAACGGCAACTATGTGGTGGGCAGCCCCTCATGTGATAACGGCGGAGCGGCAGATGCCGGAGCCGCGACGTGGGGCAATGGCACGACCGGTATTACCGGAGCAGTCAGCGCAAGCAACAGCCTGGTGGGCGATACTTCTTCAGACAGGATCAGCTATTACGGTGTGAAAACGCTCTCTAACGGGAACTATGTGGTGAGCAGTTCGTTGTGGAACAATGGCGTAATATCGCAAGCCGGTGCGGCGACATGGGGCAATGGCACATCCGGTATACGCGGGGTGGTCGATGTGAGCAATAGCCTGGTGGGCGGAGCGCTCTCGGACCAGGTCGGCCAGTCGATAATAGGGTTGATTAACGGCCATTATGTCGTGTTCAGCCCTTATTGGGACAACGGTGGGATAACAGACGCCGGGGCGGCGACATGGGGCAACGGGACGCTCGGCGTCACAGGAACGATCACGGCTGAGAATAGCGTGCTCGGCACAGTGGCGGGAGGTGGTTTTGGGATGGTCTTTGCCTACGACTACACCAACAACCAACTCGCCGTCGGCCGGTCGGTGGAAAACCTTGTCACACTGTTCAAATCCCGCTTCAGGTTGTCCATGCCACTTGTTCTCAGAAACTGACTTTGAAGACTTGACATGAAATCCTCCGAGGTTTGCATGATCCCGGAGGATTAAAATGGGACAAGAAGGGGCAGGTCTGGCGTCGCTC
>Ga0209182_10000008_pt1 | contig 42150 bp, 37 predicted proteins | sample LakBais05cmmetaG_FD_185474 | JGI IMG/M metagenome (GOLD analysis project Ga0209182, IMG submission 185474) | Lake sediment microbial communities from Lake Baikal, Russia to study Microbial Dark Matter (Phase II) - Lake Baikal sediment 0-5 cm... | ecosystem: Environmental > Aquatic > Freshwater...
GCCCCGAGTTCATGCAGGCGCTTATGCCTCGCCTGGAGCAGGCCCATGACCTTCACCTCGAGCGGAACCTCGTGCAATCGGTGCGCGTCAGCGCCACGAACCCCCCCACCATCCCCGCTCACGGGCTGGTCACATGGCGTATTCGTACCATCAGCCCCATCACGGTCTACCAGAGCGAGAGTAAGGACAGCAACTCCGCACGCTACTTTGCGCCCGACGACCCGCTGTTCTCCAAGATCGTTCTGGACAATGCCGTGCGCAAGTACTATGCTTGGACGCAGGAGAAGGCACCCAGCGATGGGTTCAGTATCAGCTGTCTGGACCATACGCCGCATCTTGCTGTCATTTCGTTCAAGGACACGCCCATTCGTGGCTACACAGGACGTTTCCAGTTGACCGGAGATGCAAAGCTGTTGTCGTTCCTGTTCGAATCGGGCCTGGGAGGCAAGAACTCTCACGGCTTTGGGATGTTCGACATAGTGCCTGAGGGAGAGGACGACGCTCACTGGCGTCGCAGAACAGAAGAAGACACTCATGAGGTGCGCAGGACACCTTCGACGCCTATGGCCGCGGCCGATCAGGATAGACCTGACCGCCGCGAACGGTCGGACAGTCGTGGGCAGGAAGGGCACGTGTGGCACGGTGAGGATCACGGTGCCGCCAGTGAGAACAGCTCGTCGAGGAGTGCGGGATCCAGAGACGACCGGACGCATGCCAGCCGCCCGCGTCCCCAGGGTGAGCATTCGGACCGCCCGCGTACCGACAGACCGTACGCTGACCGTCCCAGGACGGAGGGACCGCGACTGGACGGCACGCCAGGGACGAGTCGGGGAACGGGGCGTCCAGGCAAGGACAGTCGAGGGTTTCCGTCTTCTCCGCGCGGCGGTTCTTCTGATCGCAGAGGTCCTCGTAGCGCAGAGGAACCGCGTCGCAAGTTTGTAAGTCGCTACGCTCCCGACATCAAGCCGGTGAGCCACGAGAAGGCGGTTAGCGGTTCCTATAGCATCTGGGATGGCAAGGCGAAGACCGAGTTGCCGCGTTTCGTCCGTCCGGACGGTACCGAGAGCACCGGCGGTCCTCGCCCGAACGAGCATCGTGGGGGACCTCGTCCTGGTGCTTCTGGTCGTTCTTCCAGCGGAGACGGACATCCTCAGGGCGACAGACGTGGCGGGAGTTTCGGTGCTTCGAGACCAAGCGGAAGCCCCGGTTCTGTGCACCGTCCCAGCGGTGGGCACGGTGATCCGCGCGATCACAGGGGCAGCAAGGGCGGTCCCTACAACCATTAGCTTCGATCGAGATTGAGTTGACCACGGGAGGCGCCATATGGCGCCTCCCTTCTGTATGAGGGATCCGTGCCATTTCTTGTTCGTAGTACGAATAAGGGTATACTACTAGACGTCCAAAGCAGGTGCGGGTTCGTGCCCCGCCATCTGGAGGAGACTGTGGCAAGAACCGCATCAAGAAAAGAGATACTCGAGGGACCCATCGTCCGGACCATGTTCAGGCTGGCATGGCCGTTGATGATTTCCAGCCTGCTGCACTACCTGTACAACATGGCCGATACCTTTTGGGTAGGCCATTTGCCCGCGTCGGAGAATGCCTCGGCTGTCGCCGGGCTCCAGATAGCCGGCCCGGTCATTTTCTTCCTCGTGGCATTTGCCTTCGGGTTCAACTCCGGAGGGCTGGCGCTCGTGTCCCAGTACATGGGTGCTCATCGGAAGGAGGAAGCGAATACGGCAGCTGCCAAGACACTTTCGCTGTCGGTTGTCTTCGGGCTGTTCATCATGGTTACAGGCGTCATCTTCTCACCTGCCCTGTTGAGGCTCCTCACCTCAGACCCTGCTGTTACCCGCGCCGGAACGATCTACACACGCATCATCTTCATAGGCATGCCCTTTGAGTTCGTCGCCGCGGCGTACGCCCAGGTCATGGCAGCGTACGGGGATACGATCACGCCCATGCTCGTGAACCTGGCGACCGTCCTCATCAATATTGTACTGGACCCATTCATGATCTTCGGGTGGGGGCCCTTCGCGCGCATGACGGTTGCGGGGGCTGCGCTAGCCACCATCATCTGCCAGGCGGTCGCCGCAGCTATCTCGCTGGTCATACTGTTCAGGGGGAGACATGGTCTCCGTGTCACCTGGCGCGACCTTCTGCCGGACTGGTTCTGGTACAGGCGCATTCTCAAGATTGGCCTTCCTGCCTCCATTGGTGTCTCCGGGACGTCATTCGGGTTTCTGGTTCTGACGGGCATCATCGGCCGTGTGCCCAACGCAACGATAGCACTCTCGGCATATGGCATCGGTGACCGCTTCATCAACGTCAGTTTCATTGCCATCGATGGCCTGTCGCTTGCCATCTCGACGATGGTTGGGCACGCTTTGGGCGGGGACCTGCGGAAACGAGCCAACAGTGTCGTATGGACCGGCACAGCGCTGATGTTTGGCATGCTTGTGGGTGAAGGGGTCCTACTGTGGGTTCTCACACCATGGTTGTTCAGGGCCTTCATTCCGACACAACCGGCGATCATCAAGGAAGGCATCCTGTTCATGTCCCTGTTCCTGCCCTCCATTCCGTTCTTCGGCATCGTTAACGGGGTCCAGTCGGCGTTCCAGGGTTCAGGGCACAACACGCCGCCGATGATCATGCAGCTCGTACGTCTCTGGGGTCTTCGCGTCCCACTGTCATGGTTCTTCGGGTTTGCCCTGCACATGGGATCGCGCGGCATCTGGACCGGCATGCTGGTGAGCAACGTTCTTGCGGCCATACTCGCTCTCGTGTTCCTGGCGACAGTCGACTGGCACCACAAGGTGATTGAACGCTCTCCCTCTGCTGCAGGCGAAGTCTTTGGGGGAGAAACGCCTGACGTGTTGGCTGTCCCGGCTGAACCCCAGGCATAGGAGAAGAACATGAGGAATCGCTCCAGAATTCCCACGCACGAGGAGATCCTCCACGGTCCAGTCGTCGCGACAATGTTCCGGCTGTCCTGGCCGGTCATGGTAAGCTCCCTGCTCAACATGGTGTACAACATGACCGACACGTTCTGGGTCGGGCACCTTCCAAAGGCCGAGAATGCAGCAGCGGTGGCCGGGCTTCAGGTGGCAGGACCAGTCGTATGGTTCCTCGTCGCATTTGCGTTCGGATTTGGGTCCTCGGGTCTCGCTCTCGTTTCTCAGTTCATGGGAGCGCACAACGAGGTTGATGCGGAGAAGGCGGCCGGTCAGACCATGTCGCTGGCGATCCTGCTTGGATTTGCCATGGCGATCATCGGCGTGGTGGTGTCGCCAATCCTACTTCCCGTGCTGACTCCAAACCGGGCCATTTCGGCGAACGCGATAAGCTACACGCGGATCATCTTCATCGGAATGCCCGCCATCTTCGTCTCGGCCGTGTACGCGGAGATCATGAATGCCTACGGAGATACCGTGACGCCGATGCTCATCAATGCGATCACGGTTGGCCTGAATGTCCTTCTGGACCCACTGATGATCTTCGGATGGGGACCATTCGTCCGCATGGGCGTAGCCGGTGCCGCTCTTGCGACCATCCTGTGTCAGGTCCTGGCCGCCGTCATCTCGCTCTGGGTTCTCATGACCGGGAGACGGAAGCTGAGAGTGACGTGGCGCGACCTGCTTCCTGAGACTGCCTGGGTCAAACGCATCCTCCGCATCGGCCTTCCTGCATCGATTGGGGCATCCGGTACGTCCTTTGGATTCATTGTCCTGACGGGCATCATCGGCCGCGTCCCCAACGCCACGATAGCGTTGTCGGCGTACGGGATCGGAGACAGGATGTTCAGTATTGCCTCCCTCATCAACGAGGGGGCGGGTGTGGGCATAGCCACGATGGTGGGACAGGCGTTGGGAGCCGGCATGAAGGACCGGGCCACGGCCGTCGTGCGGCAGGGGACGACCGCCATCGTCGGCCTGATGGCAGGTGCAAGCGTTCTTCTGCGCCTCATCACGCCCCTGGTGTTCCGGGCGTTCATTCCGAGCCAGCCCGAAATCATCGCCGAAGGCATTCTCTTCATGTCAATCTTCCTCTGGGCCAATCCGTTCTTTGGGCTCATGATGGGTGTCCAGTCGGCGTTTCAGGGCTCAGGGCACAACGTTCCAAACATGATCCTGGACCTGGTTCGACTATGGGGTCTGCGCGTGCCGCTGGCGTGGTTTTTTGCCATGGCCCTGAAACTCGGATCACGCGGCGTCTGGATCGGCATGACTGTTAGCAACGTTGTGGCAGGCTCGCTCTCGCTGATTCTTGCGTTCACGGTGGACTGGCGCCAGAACGTCATCGAGCACGTGCCTCTTCCTGAGACTTTGCTCATCGGCGAGGAAGCAATGTCGTCCGTCTCCGGAGTGGAGGTCGACGACCGTCCGTAGGTCATCTGCACCGGCGTTCATCGAGCTGATTGCTGCGTCTTCACGCGGGTGCTTGACACCACAAGCCATCATGCGTAGCATACAGGCGCTGTGCTATTCTCTCGCCCCAGGAGGCGCGAATGTTCTACCTCAGCAACATTCTTGGCATGCGCGTTCTGGATCGAAAGCAAGCGGTAGTCGGCTCGATAGCTGATCTTGAAGTAGCGACCGGCGAAAAGTTCCCGGCCGTCATGGCTGTTCTCGTCACGACGCGGCGCGGCTTGACGCGCGTGGCATGGCACAACGTGCGGGGCTTAGGCATCACGGAGTGCACTCTCAAACTCGCTGATGCAGAACTTCAGCCCAACTTCAAGCTGGAAGACACGTCCATGCTGCTGCTCAACCATGTCCTGGACAAACAGATTGTCGACATTCATGGTGCCAAGGTCGTGCGTGTGAACGACATCGAGCTGGCGGAAAGTCACGGGCAGCTGCGCGTTATAGCGGCCGATGCCGGGTTCCGGAGCTTTATGCGCAGGGCAGGGTTTGCATGGCTCATTCGTGTTGTCGAACGGCGACGCCATCACAAGATTGGCGAGAACTCGATTCCGTGGAGCTTTGTCAAGCCCCTCGGGCGTGATGTTCGCAGTGTACAGGTGAGGGCGACCTGGAAAGAGCTCTCGAAACTGCACCCTTCGGACCTGGCGGACATTGTGGACGACCTGGATTTCAACGAGCGCGAGGCTTTGTTCAAAGCGCTCAACGACGAGCAGGCGGCCGATACGCTGGCCGAACTGGAGGACGACAAGGTCAAGGTCACCATCCTGGAACGGCTCGGCGTAGCTCGCGCAGCCGACATTCTCGAGGAGATGGACCCAGATGACGCTGCGGACATCCTGCAGGACACGCGGGCTGAAACGCAGGAGGCGATGCTTCAGGAAATGGAGCCGGAAGAACGTGAGGACGTTCGTGAGCTGCTGGCGTATGATGAGAATACGGCCGGCGGCCTCATGACCAACGACTATCTCGAGATCAGACAGGAGATGTCGGCCGCGCAGGTCATCGAGCTTCTCCGTCGGGAAGCTCCGGACACGGAGACCATTTACTACCTGTACGTAACTGATGATGATGGGCATCTGGCGGGGATCCTTTCGCTGCGGGCGCTGATTGTCGCGCAGCCCTGCACCATCGTGGCCGACATCATGCAGAAACGCACCGTTTCAGTGTTCGTGGACGATCCGAAGGGCAAAGTGGCCGAGATCATCGGCAAGTACAGCTACCTTGCGCTGCCGGTTGTTGACCCCGAGGGCGTCCTGCAAGGCATTGTAACGGTCGATGATGTCCTCGACCAGGCAATGGACTAGCCTGGGGCCATGGCACGGATCTGGGAAAGCGTCAGGGGCAAGTTTCGGCGTTTCGCGCTGACACTACCTATCATGCTCGCCATTCTTGGACCGGGGATCATTACGGGCAACGTCGACAACGATGCAGGGGGCATTACCACCTACAGTGTCATCGGTGCCAGGTTCGGGTATTCCATGTTGTGGATGCTCGTAGTGATTACGTTCACGCTGGCCATGATCCAGGAGATGTCCGCCCGCATGGGCGTCGTCACGGGCAAGGGGCTGGCGGACCTGATCCGTGAACGGTTCGGCATTCGCGTGACCATGGTCATCATGCTGCTGCTGGTGTTTACCAACCTTGCCAACACGATGGGAGAATTTGCGGGAGTGGCGGGAGCCAGCTCGATCCTGGGTCTGAACCGTTTCATCGCCATTCCAGTGGTAGCATTCTCTGTCTGGCTCCTGGTCGTGAAGGGCTCATATCGCGCTGTGGAGAAGATTCTTCTCGTGTTTTGTGTCCTGTTTCTCACGTATGTTATCAGTGCTTTCATGGCACATCCTGACTGGGGGGTCGTTGCCAAGTCTACTGTTGTTCCGAGCTTCCAGATGGACCCTGAGTTCATCTCGCTGTTCATCGCTACGATAGGAACCACGATTGCGCCGTGGATGCAGTTCTACCAGCAGTCTTCGGTCGCGGAGAAGGCGATCGCCCTGAAGCACTACCGCTATGAGGCTCTAGACACCTATGTCGGGAGTTTCCTCACCAACTTCGTCTCCTTTTTCATCGTCGTCGCATGCGCGAGTACTCTGTTTGTTGCGGGCGTCCGGGTCAATACTGCGGCAGAAGCGGCAGGCGCACTGGCGCCACTCGCTGGGAAATACGCGTCGACCCTCTTTGCCGTCGGTCTGATCAACGCCTCGATCATGGCTGCTGGGGTCCTTCCTCTCTCGACGGCGTATTCCGTGGCTGAAGCATTTGGCTGGGAGTCGGGGGTCGGAAAGTCATTCCGCGAGGCCCCTCTCTTCTATGGTCTGTATACGGCTCTTATCGTCGTGGGTGCGGGAACGATCATGTTCGTGCCGGAGAGCAAGCTCATTGGCATCATGCTGTTTTCGCAGGCGGCGAACGGTGTCCTGCTCCCTCTGATACTCGTCCTCATGCTGAAGCTGGTCAATGACAAGTCATTGATGGGTGAGTACGTCAACAGCCGGGGCAAGAACATCGTCGTATGGGCGCAGGCTATCGTCATGATCATCCTGGCCGCGACGCTGGCCGTCCAGACCGTGCTCCAGATAGTGACGAACTAGGTCGATGATTCTGCAACGGGGAGAGTAGACTCTACTCATCGGATAATTCGGTTAGTGAAAGGAAGAGACTGAGTGAACATTGGAAAACGGCTGCCGGCTTTTGAGTCCAAGGACTACCGGCTCTGGTTTGCCGGCCAGAGTATTTCTCTTGTTGGCACGTGGCTCCAGAACACTGGACAGTCTTGGCTGGTTCTCAAGCTGACAAACTCACCCTTCAAGCTCGGTCTGCTGACCAGCATCCAGTTTCTGCCGTCCCTGATTCTCTCGGCGTTCATTGGACCGGTCATCGATCGTTTTCCCAAGCGCTCGATCCTGTTGTTCACACAGACCATGTATGCGCTGGCCGCTGCCGCTCTGGCTGTCGTAGCATTCGGGGGTCATGCGCAGTACTGGCAAGTGCTGGTTATTGCCGCTGTCACGGGTCTCATCAGCGCTGTCGACTGGCCGACCAGACAGTCGTTTGTGGGCGAACAGGTGAACGACAGGTCCGCCGTCGTGAATGCTGTCGCGCTCAACAGCACGATGTTCAACATGGCCCGCGTCGTCGGTCCTGGCATTGGCGGGGTCCTGATCGCTGCCGTGGGCATTCCCTGGACATTTACCCTGAACTCGGTCAGTTTCATAGCCGTCATCATCAGCCTACTCCTGATGAAAGCAGGCCGCAAGCCGACCAAGAGCAACATGGGGAGATATGCGCAGGAAGTCCGCGAGGGAGCCCGGTACATTGCCGGAAATCAAGTCGTCATGAGCCTCTTGACGATAGCAGGCATCATCAGCCTGTTCCTGCTCAATTTCAACATCCTCATTCCCAGCTTTGCCAAGCTGACTCTTGGTCTTCAGGCAGATGGCTACGGGGGACTGATGTCGGCAATGGGAGTGGGGGCGCTGGCTGCCGGGGTACTCATGTCTCTCGGTGGAGCACGCCTGGAACCGACCCCTGCCTACGTCTATGGTTCGGGGTTCATCCTCGCGGTTGCGATGGTCCTCGTCGGAATACAGCGGAACTTCTACATGACCAGCCTTTTCCTGATGTTCTGTGGATTCGGCATGGCGGCGTTGTCGACGATGTGCAACACGGCGCTCCAGATGCAGTCACCGGACAGCATGCGCGGCCGTGTCATGGCTGCCTACAACCTCGTCTTCGTGGGTTCGACCCCCATTGGCGCGCTATATGCGGGCAAGATCTCGGATGCCCTCGGCGCCAATATGGGCTTCTTCGTCAGTGGCGTCATTGGCGTCGTGTTTCTCGGGGCGATGCTGATTTTCGTTACGCCCCGCGCCTTCCGGGGCCTGCGAACATTCGCCGTGGCTGGCGCAGCCGCCGGAAGCGGTTCTCAGTCGCTGGATTCTTCCTCTGGGCCGGACGCCGGGGCGACTCGGGTGTCTAGAGACTGATGCACGCGTGCGGCCAGTTCCTGGAGCGTGTAGGGTTTCGGGATGAAGGCAACGAACCCGGTACTGGCGAAAGGAGTGTCAGTAGCATCGTAGCCGGACATTAGGATTGCGGCCACCGACGGATTGATCTCACGAAGCTTCTCGAACAGGTCCTTGCCATTCATGTGCGGCATCATCATGTCGACCAGGACAAGGTCGATGGATCGCCATGAATCCTTGTAGATAGCGAGCGCGTTCACTGGATCGGCGGTATCGGTAACGTGATATCCTAGACCTGATAGGACCTTGACAGCAACACTGCGGATGACATCTTCGTCATCCACGATGAGCACCGATTCTCCCCGGGCAGACCGAGGCAGTGACCCGGAGACAGGTATCTGGCGAGCCCTTCCCTGCGCTTCGGCCCGGGAGACAGCCGGAAGGTACAGTGTGAACGTCGTTCCCTGGTTTGGCACTGAAGCCACCGTGATGGTTCCCCTGTGGTCGTGCACGACACGCCAGACGATGGACAGTCCCAACCCGGTTCCTTCAGGCCGCGTCGTGAAGAACGGTTCGAACAGGTGATCCCTGGCCTCAGGTGATAGACCGCAACCGGTGTCCGACACCCTGATCTGCACGTAGCTGCCGTCTGGCAGGACAGGAATGCCGTGGCTGATGCAGAAGGACTCGTCGATGATGACGTTGCAGGCGTCGACCGTGAGCGTGCCGTTGTGGTGTCCCATGGCATCGCGGGCATTGATGACCAGGTTCAGGATGACTTCTTCCAGCCGTGTCCGGTCACCGGGAACATATGCCAAATCTGGAGAGATGCTCTGTACCAGGACAGTGTGTTTATCGAAGCCTGGCATAGCGATCGAGAGCGTATCCGCCAGGACCCCGCCTAGATCGACGTCGGCGATGGTCGGTGTGCCGTTGCGCGAGAAGGACAGCAACCGCTGCGTCAGTTCAGCGGCGCGCCTCGCGGCGCGTTCAATGGTATCCAATCCGTGGTAGAGTTCAGTTCCTTCCGTTGCATCGACCCTGAGCAGCGACGCATGCCCCATGATCCCGCCCATGATGTTGTTGAAGTCGTGTGCGATTCCCCCTGCGAGTCTCCCGACCGCTTCCATCTTCTGTGACTGCAAGAGCTCAATTTCGAGCTGCCGTGCTCGTTCCTCTGTAAGTCGCTGTTCTGTGACGTCCCGGAAGATTCCCTGGACAATGGACGCCCCGGCAGATGGTATGGATTGCAGGGAAGCCTCACAGATGACCTGACGGCCGTCATGGGTGACAAAGGTCCAGTCAAACCGCTGTGCCCGGCCGGCAAGGGCATGGTCTTCGAACGTGCGCATGACGTCGGTAGATGGACGGCCGTCAGGCTGCTTGGCGGGACTGATATCGGGGATAGTCTTCCCCATCAACTGTTCGGTTGTGGTGCCAAGCACTCGCCCTGCGGCGGTGTTTGCCTGTGTAATGACATGGCCGCTGACGATCAGAATGGGATCGGGAGCTTCGTCGAACAGGGCGTGATACTGCTGGTACGCCGTGCGAACGGTCTGTTCGGCTTTGAGCTGGTTCCGCAGGTCACGGGCGACGATGAGCACGCGTTTGCTGGGACCCGGCAGGTTCGACATCATGACTTCGACAGGGATGAGGGTTCTGTCGGATGCGACAAACTGCCACCGCGTTGATGTAAGGCTTCGGTCCAGCAGAGACGTCAGTGTTTCTGACATATCCGCCTGTCCGATGAACATGATAGACCCCAGTGTGGCACCAAGCAGGTCAGAGTCCTTTCGAGCAAGTAAAACACACAGGGCTCCATTGACGGCCTCGATGTGCAGCTGCCCGTCAGCGTCGTCCACAAGCAGAGCCGGTTCCGGGACTGCGGCAAACAGCTGCTGGTAGTAAGCGGCCCGGTCACGGGCGACGCGTGCCGCGCGTTCACGTGAAGCAAGCAGGTAGATGGCGAGCAGGACGACCGCGATGCCCCCGAGCACCACCAGTGTCGTTCTCAACTGATCGCTGCCGAGATTCACGAGATCGACGTCGAATCCAACCAGATGGCCGTCACGCGGAAAAGCGAAGGGTTCGTAGATGCTCGCGGCAACCACCAGCTGGGGAGGAGCCGAGACCGGAGTGGCGGCATGGACCAGGGATATCGGCCTGAGAAGGAGGACTGCAGCGGCAGCAAGCGCGACTGCGCAACGCAGAGCATACTGCGTCCGAAGTGCTCCCTGGCGCACAGAACGACCAGTATTCACCAAGGTTGCCATCCCTGCTCTACCCACTGTCAGCATGTCTTCATGCTATCCCGTAAACCTCCTCTGTAAAGCAAGAAACTGACGTATGTGGCTGTTCCACCGTGCTTTCAGCGGCTCAGTATGAGGAGAGAGTCCTGCTAAGGGGGACACGGAACATACGGAGAGGCTGTCTAAGAAATGCGCATATACTGTTTGCGCAGGAGGTGTCGTGAAATGTTGCATAGGCTCAGGGTCTCTTCTCGAAAAGCGTTGTGCGGTGTCGTAACATTGATGCACTTGTGTGCACCGGCGCCGGTTAGATGGCCGTGGAGAAGGATGCGCGCCGTTTCTGCAGGAACGCAGGGATGAATGACATGCTAGGGAAACGTGCGGACGGTGTGATGCCGCGTTTGGTGCATGGGACGGAGGTATAGGTGCTGATGAACAGGCTTGCCGTTTTTGACCTTGACCGGACGCTTCTCGATGACCAGTCATCGATTTCGGACGAGACTGCCGCGCGCATGCGGGCGGTCAAGGTCTCTGGACTTGCCTGTACGGTCGCGTCGGGGCGTGATCTCGAGCGCATAGCGCCATTCCTTAGACAGCTCGAATGGCTTGCGGTTCCGGTTATCACCGAGCAGGGTGCCGTCGTCGTCGACCCCGGGAACGGTTACATCCTCATGGAACGGCGCATGTCGCGTGAGGTCGTCACCCGTGCCATCGAGGCGGGGCGTTCAGCGACCATTCCCGTCAACATCATTCTGTATGGTCGAGATGGCCCACAGGTGTTCCGGAGTGCGGGCGCGCCGAGTTTCGTCGAAGGGTGGTCGTCCGGTTGGTACTCCAGCCATCTGCGCGACCTGCCTCCTCTCGAGCAGATTTCCACGGCAAGCGTGCGTAAGATTACCGTGACATGCCGGCCTGAGGACACCGACGGCATCAGGGACATGCTGGCAGCAGGACTTGGGCTGCGCGCAACGGTGGTCAGGGCGGACGTGAACTTTGTCAACATCATGGATGCTGGGGTCAACAAGGGGGCAGCGCTTCGGTGGCTGATCAACTACCTTGGGGTACAGGCGGCCAGTGTGATGGCGGTGGGAGACTGTGAGGCTGACCAGAGCATGTTCGCAGTCGCCGGGATTCCGGTTGCGGTGGCGAATGCTGATCAACAGACGCGGTCGATGGCAAGATACGTTGTGCCTTCTAACAATGAGCAGGGTGCTGCCTTGGCTCTGGAGAGCTTCGCCGACGGAAGGTTCGGGTTCTGAGCGACCAGTTGGGAGAGGATCCAAGATTCAAAATCGCTTCTGCGGCCCATCGGACTCGCTCTCTTCATTCTTCACGCCTGGAGCTTGACATGCAGTTGTCCTCCGGTACATTGTTACGGCTTCATTGGCACGAGCGTTGACAATCAGGAGGTGGCTCATGAACGAAGACAGCATGATGAAAAGGGCCACGCGGCCCATGGAGAAGAACCGCCGGACACGGCGCAAACCAGCGAAGATCCGGCACCTTCAGAAACAGCAGAAGCTGTGGACGGTGTCCAAGATGGAATGGCGCAAGCCCGGGGCAAAACCAGGACCTGCGCCTTCTTCATTTCCGGGGTTGCCGTTCGCCTGGAGCACGGCGCGTGCGTCGGCGATCGGCTGCTACTGGCCTCCGCTATGGAGGGTGCTACCAGGCGATGCTGTACTTGCCTTCGTTGAGGCGAGAGACGGTTGCCTTGCCCGCCAGCTGGCGGGCAGTGACCATCGCGTTCGCCAGGCAGATGCCAAGGTCCGGAAACCGGCCGGTGTTGCCCTGTACGAGGATCTGGCAGGCGGAGTCAACCCTGAAGCTCCACGACTGCCTGTTCATCGCTGATGGAGCCAGACGGGCGGATTCGAGTACGGTCCGCAACAGGGCAGGCGAGTCCTCGGGAATGCCGTTCGGGACTAGCTGTTCGATGGTCTTGCGGGTACGGCCGCGCGAGAGGGCTTCCGTCACGGCGGAACGCAGACCGGATGTCGCCGGCCGGCCGACCGTGATTGAGCAGGGGCTGCCGGGCAGGCGAACCTGACCGTACCAGCACGTGCCCCAGTCCCGTGCGAGAAGGGCTAGAACGATCTGCTGTCCCTGGTACCCGTATTCGACGAGCTCGTCGGTGGATGTGCCGCACTCGGCATACACGAGACCACTGCATCCCATGGGTGAGCGGTCGGCGATCTTCCACCGGAGGCGAACAGTGCTGTCGAGCGGAACTGTGCTGGCGACCGCTTCCATGATCTGAGTCCTGTCGGCTTCAGTCAACGTGTGCTGCTCGTAGTCGCGTATCGAGTGACGCGTGCGTATCAGGTCGATGTAGTCGAGTTCCTTTTGCACGGGCCGAGCCTTCTATTTGAGTGACGGCATGCGAATGCCGTGGTCCTTGGCAAACTGGATGGCTTTCGGATATCCTGCGTCAGCGTGCCGCACGATGCCCATACCTGGGTCATAGGTGAGCACACGCGACAGGCGTTTGGCCGCAGCGTCGGTCCCGTCCGCGACGATGACCATGCCGGCGTGGATGGAGTAGCCGATGCCGACACCGCCGCCGTGATGTACGGAGACCCAGGTAGCCCCTCCGATCGTATTGAGGAGAGCGTTTAGGATGGGCCAGTCGGCGATGGCGTCGCTGCCGTCCATCATCTTCTCGGTCTCACGGTTGGGTGAGGCGACGGAGCCACAGTCGAGATGGTCGCGTCCGATGACGATGGGCGCGGAGATCTTGCCGGATTTCACGAGGTCGTTGATGATGAGGCCAAACCGCTCACGCTCGCCGTATCCCAGCCAGCAGATACGGGCGGGCAGCCCCTGGAACTGGACCTGGTCGTGTGCCATCTGGATCCACTTCACCAGGTGTTGGTCATAGGCGAACTCCTCCAGGATAACCTCGTCGGTTGTCCAGATGTCCTTCGGGTCCCCCGAGAGAGCGGCCCATCGGAAAGGGCCCTTCCCTTCCTCAAACAGGGGTCGGATATACCTGGGAACGAACCCGTCGAACTTGAAGGCATCCTGGTAGCCGTTTGCCAGGGCCTGGCCACGGATGTTGTTGCCATAGTCGAACACGACCGCACCACGTTCCTGCAGGCCGACCATCGCCTTGCAGTGGACGGTGATGGCGTCCAGCGCGCGCCTCTCGTACTCGGCGGGGTTGTTCTTGCGCAGAGCGTATGCATCTTCCAGCGGCATGCCGTTGGGGACATATCCATTCAGCGTATCATGGGCGGACGTCTGGTCGGTGACGACGTCTGGGATGATCCCCCGGCGCAACAATTCAGGGAACACATCGGCCGCGTTGGCGACGAGTCCGACGGACAGTGGCCGCTTCTCAGCGACGGCTTTCTGGACCGTTAGCAGCGCCTCGTCCAGGTCGGTCGTCGTCGTATCTATATACTTGGTGTCGAGACGTTTCTGGATTCGGGCGGAATCACATTCAACAATCAGTCCAACGCCCCCGTTCATGGTGATGGCCAAGGGCTGTGCCCCGCTCATGCCACCGCATCCACCCGTGAGGACGAACCGTCCGATCAGGTCTTCCCAGCCGGCCTGTCGAGCGGCAGCGGCCAGCGTCTCATAGGTACCCTGCAGGATGCCCTGAGCCCCGATGTAGATCCAGGAGCCGGCGGTCATCTGGCCGTACATGATCAGTCCCTTGTCTTCCAGCTTGTGGAATTCGTCCCAGGTGGCCCAGTGTGGGACCAGCATCGAATTGCTGATGATGACACGTGGCGCGTCGATGTGAGTCTTCCAGACGGCGACAGGCTTGCCGGACTGTACGACCAGCGTATCGTCGACGTCCATGCTCTGGAGTGTCGCGATGATGTCGGCGTAGGCCTGCCAGTTGCGAGCAGCCTTGCCATTGCCGCCGTAAACGACGAGGTCTTCGGGCCGCTCTGCGACCTCCGGATCCAGGTTGTTCATCAGCATGCGCATGGGAGCTTCCAGTTGCCAGCTCTTGCATGTCAGGGTCGTTCCGTGTGGTGCATGTATCGGTTCCATGTTCTGCCTCCTGTCAGACTGCGTTGCTGCGAATCAGGGCTCGTAGGGCGTTGATGTCTTCGATGAACATGCGGTCGCCGTCCATGGGTGGAACGCATTTTCTGAGCTGTGCGAAGAGCTTGCCGGTCGCCAGACCGAGCTTGTCCTCGCCGTCAAGGATGTCGATAGCCTGATAGGCGGCCAGCAGTTCGATAGCGACCACGGTTGCCACGTTGTCTGCAATGGAGCGGGCCTTGCGCGCAGCGATGGTGCCCATGCTCACGTGATCCTCCTGGTCGGCGGATACCGGTATGCTGTCCACGGAAGCGGGATGGGCCAGTACCTTGTTCTCGGAGACCAGGGCGGCCTGCGTGTACTGGGCGATCATGAGGCCAGAGTTGAGGCCCGCGTCTCGTGTCAGGAATGCCGGCAGCCCCCGGTTGAGGGCGGGGTTGACCAGACGGTTCGTGCGCCGTTCGCTGATGCTTGCCAGCTCTGCCAGCGCAATGCCGAGGTAGTCCATGGCCAAAGCCACGGGTTCGCCGTGGAAGTTCCCGCCTGACAGAACGTCTCCGTCGGCAGGGAACAGGAGGGGATTGTCTGTGACTGCATTGAGCTCATTGAGCAACACGTTTTCCACGAAGTCGACGGTATCGGAGACGGCACCATGGACCTGCGGCATACAGCGGATGCTGTAGGCATCCTGGACCTCGTCGCACGTGCCGATGAGCTTGCTGCCTGCAACGTAGCTTAGAATATCCCTGGCAACAGCGCCCTGTCCGGCGTGGCGGCGTAGATCGTGGATGCGTTCGTCGAAGGGTTCGAGACGGGCGCGGAGTGCCTCCATAGTCATGGCGGCTGCCAAGTTGGCGGCCCGAAGGAGCGTGCGTGCGTCCGAGAAGACGAGAGCGGCTACGCCGGTCATGACGGCGGTGCCGTTGATGAGGGCCAAGCCTTCCTTGGCTTCGAGGACGACTGGCTTGGCTCCGATGGCGTCGAGGATTGCCTGACCCTGGAGGATTTCGCCGTGCACTTTCGCCGTTCCCCTGCCAATGAGCACGAGCGCCAGCGAGGCAAGAGGAGCCAGGTCGCCCGAGGCCCCCAGCGATCCCTGGCTGGGGATCATCGGGTACACATGCTTATTGAGCAACTCAAGCAGCAGTTGCTCTACCTCGAGACGAACACCCGAGTGTCCGCTGGCCAGCGTATTGGCACGTACGAGCATTGTTGCCCGCGCCTCGTCCTCGTTGAAACAGCGGCCGACACCGACGGCGTGTGACAGGATAAGGTTCTCCTGCAGCCTGCCCAGGTCCCGGAGACCGATATGCGCATTGCACAGAGAGCCAAACCCCGTGTTGATGCCATAGACAGCGGCTTCGTCCTGCACGATCTGCCGCACGAATGAAGAGGCAACGCCGATCTGTTCCACAGCTTCCTTGCCGAGTTCGACGATGGCATCCTGGCGGGCGACACGGACGACTTCGCTGGGGGTCAGGCTTGAACCGGTAAGACGGATGTTCATCTGTTCATCTCCTCGATTGTTGCTGCGAGTTCACTGAGTGAGTCGATTGCGAGGGTCTCTGTGGGCAACGACTCCTGGCATCCAAAGAGAATGGCCTGAAGGCCAGCCGCGCGGGCTCCCTCGTAGTCCATGCGGTATGAATCCCCCACATGGACGATCTCCTCCGGCTTCAGTTCGTTGGTGTCGACCAGCAGTTCCCAGATATCTTTGTCGGGTTTCAGATACCGGACTTCGTCCGAGAAGATGAAATGTGTGAATGGCATGCGAATGCTCAGCATGTCGAGTACTTTGAGCAGAACGTACCCCGGCGTTTTTCCTGTGTTGGAGGTCATGGAGAGAGGGTAGTGCCGGGCGAGGTCTGCAAGCAGCTGTGGGGCGTCTAGCTCGACGAGGGTAGGCATCAGCTGGAAGATCGCCGCCTCATATCGGGGCAGGACAGCCTCGACCAGATCCCTGGAAGGGTACACGCTGGCCTGCGTCAGAACGAAACCGATCTGACTGGAGGTTGTCAGAGTCCAGTCGCGCATCTCACGAACGTCTGTGCGCAAGACGTCGATGTGACGAAGACTCTCGTAGAGTCCATCCTCGGAAACGATTACCCTGTGCTCGCCAAGAACTTCACGAATGGCCCGAGCCCGGATGCGGTCGCGTAGAGCCTCATCCTGGTCATGGTCTAGAATAAGCGTCTTCCACAAGTCCAGGCTTATCGCACGTATCACGTCTCCTCCTCCTTCATCTCCTAGGTGTTCAGTATACGGCAAAGAGAGTGAGCTGTCACCCCTGAGCCCGCAACGATGCATCAAAGCTTCCGTTGAATGGGGAGGTATGGCCGGGACCGTTCATGCCCGTCCTAGGCCACCCCCTAGGCCGGCTTCTCTGGTGCGACGGTCAGGTCAGAGAAATGACAACGTTGACAGAGGACAGGAACTCATATACTGGAAGATGCCAACGCAGGAGACGACCGACCCTGTACGCAAGGTCGCTTGTCTGGCACGAGAAGTGCGGTCCGCGCTCAGAAGCGGATGCAACCGGTGGCCGAGTGGGAGTCCTCTGTGACTCACCGCAGGCGGCCGGACCAAAAACCCAATGGCAAGGAGGAACCAGTATGTTCAGGAAAGGATCTTGGAACTGGGTCGAGAAGCATGTTGACCCGACGGCAGGTTGCAGGCCTGCAGGCGGAAGGTGTGTTGTATCGCTTGTGCTTGCTATCATTATGGTATCGATGCTGGTTCTGGTCCCAGCCAGACAGACTGGTAGTGTTACCTCGGCTGCCTCGATGCGTCGTATTTCCCTTGATGTCCGCGCTGGTCAGTCCACGTTCGTGGTCACCATAGGCTCAAAGCGTGTTGCCGGCAGCTTCCCCAAGGGATTCGTTCCGGTCCAGCTTGGTACACAACTCGTTTTCCCGATGCGTGCTGTTTTCGAGGGAGCGGGGGGTATTGTGCGGTTCGAGCCGTCGCAGAACACTGTCTACTTCGCGCTGGGACCAGTTGCTGGCGCGTACGAGTTTGGCATCAGGACGCTCGTGGATAGTTCCTACAACACGTCTGTCCGGAAGGACCTTTTCCGTGCCTCAGGCAAGACCGGGACTCTGTTCTTCACGGAGGATGTCCTCAAGGGCTTGGTGACCGCGTCCGGCGGGACGATGACATCGTCTGTCAGGAATGGACTCACGTCGATCGTCCTCCAGATCCCGTCCGCCATGAAAGACGTCCTCGGCTATGAACACGACACGTTCCCTGCCAAGGCCGGCAAGATGCGGCTCGTGACGCTCGCGCCCAATCTTGCAGAGAACTGCTTCGCTCTGGGCCAGGGCGGGAACATCATCGCAACATCTGAGTACACCGACTTCCCGGAGCAGGCGAAGAAGATACCGACCGTTGGTGCGTTTAGCAACCCCTCACTCGAGAAGCTGCTGGTCCTGTCGCCCGACCTCATCCTGGTGACGGACGGCACGCCGCTTGCAGTCGTGGAACGTCTCCGCAAGATGGGGCGCAAGGTCTACGCCGATGATCCCAAGTCCCTGTCTGCCATCGTCGATGCCATACGGTTGCTGTCAGTAGTGCTCGGGGTTCCGGACCAGGGGTTCGAGGTGGCGCTCTCCATGCACAGGTCCATTGCACGCGTGGCTGAGGCGGCCAAGAAGCTGACTCGCAAGCCGGCTGTATACGTCGAGATCTGGAACAGTCCGCTGATGAGTGCAGGGAAGGGGACATTCGTCTCGGACCTCGTCTCAATCGCCGGCGGATCTAACATTGCTGACGACACGAATACTCCATGGCCAGTGCTGTCCGAGGAATACGTCATCAGCCGCAACCCGGACGTCATCGTCGTGGCATCCGGTATGGGAGCCGGCGACGTCTCGGGGCGGACCGCGTTCTCCACGGTCAACGCCGTGAAGCAGGGACATGTCTATGACATCGTGGGTGACTACATCTTCCGCCCATCGCCCCGTATCATCAAGGGTCTGGAGATGATCGCGGACTATGTCGAGCGTGCTTCCCGTCCCTGACGCCGGGGTCCGAGGGCACGATGCGGCTGTGCTTGTGGGCACAGCCGCAGTCCTGCTGGTCGTTACCGGGATCAGCGTGTTCTTCGGCAGTGCGGGTCTGACGCCTGCAGAGGTACTCCATGGACTGGGCCTCATGATCGCGGGCGCTCCCATGGGAACGCCGGAAGCTCAGATCGTCATGTTGAGACTCCTTCGCATAGGGCTAGGTGTCCTGGTAGGCGCATCGCTTGGACTGTCCGGTTTTCTCCTGCAGACGGCATTTCGCAACCCGCTTGCTGATAGTTATCTCCTTGGTGTCTCAGGAGGGGCACAGCTGGCCGTTACGCTGGTCGCCCTGCTCGGCCTTGCCGGGACGGTTGCTTCCGTCCCCATCATGATCGCCGCACCCCTGGCCGGATCACTTGCCGTCCTGGTGATGCTGCTCATTATCAGCAGACGCATCGGGCATGACCTGCTGGCATTCCTGCTGTCAGGACTTGCTCTCTCGTACATGCTGAACGCCCTGTACTCCATCCTGGTCTCGACACGGCCCGACATTCTTTCCAATACCATCTTCTGGTCCTGGATGGGTCTCAACAGGGCATCCGGAACGGGTATGGCGGTAGTGGCCATGGGGCTGATCGTCGCTGTACCGGCTGTCATGAGCCTCATGCGCCCCCTCCGGTCGTATCTGGTAGGTGACGACTTCGCGCAGAACGTGGGCGTCAACGTGAGAAGGACGAGGATTTCACTGCTGTTCATCAGCGTTATCCTTGCGTCAACGGACGTCGCCGCCTCGGGAGTCGTGGGATTCGCTGGACTGTTCTCTCCACACCTGGCACGCCTGCTGACGCGCCGCACAGACCGCACGTTCGTCGTCCTGGCTATGCTGATGGGTGCCACCATCGTGGTTGTTGGGGACCTCATTGCCCGTTCGGTGAGCGCGTCCGAGGTGCCATTGAATACTGTGCTTTCACTTTTCGGGGCGCCCTATCTCATCTGGCTGTCGATCAAGTCGAGGAGGGTGATGTGAACCCCGCAGTGCTCGAGCTCAACGACGTTGCTGTCGGGTACGTCCGGGGGGAACCCGTTCTCAGGAACGTGACGATCAGCATTCGTCGGGGTGAGGCGGTTGCGCTGGTCGGCCGCAACGGGACAGGGAAGTCGACGCTCCTTCGGACGATGCGCGGGTTCCTGCGGCCCCTTGAAGGCCAGGTCATGCTGAAGGGGCACCCGCTGTCATCTATGGGTCCTCAGACCCTTGCGTCGACCGTCGGGTTCCTGTCGCCTGCCATACCCCAGGTCCATATCACGGTAGATGAGGTCATCGAGCTCAGCTCCCTTGGACGGCTCAAGTCCATGGAACAGCTCGAGGCCTCGGACCACCCTGATGTGTTTTCAGAAGTCAGCGGCTTTGGTGTACGCTTTCTGGACGAGATGTCGTCAGGACAACAGCGCAAGATCATGCTCCTGGCTCTTGTGGCGCAGTGGACGGACGTCCTCCTGATGGATGAGCCCGAACTGCACCTCGACCTCCCCAGCCTGCGCGAACTGCACGGCCTGATTTCCTGGGCTACCGCAAAAGGCAAGTCGGTGGTGCTGTCCACGCACAATCTGGAGACCATACGCGTCCTGCCGGACCGGCTGTACGTTGTGGGCGACAAGACCGTGCGCGAGGCACCCCGGACCGAGGAGACCGTGCAGGCGCTTCTGGAAGGAAATGAGCATGCTCCACGGGCATAGCGCGCGGCGGCGTCTGAGGAGAAGTGATGTGCGCACTGGCAGGCTTCGTCGCGGATCGATACTGGTGTTGACAGCGATTGCAGACGTTCCGGGGACCAAGTCCAGATGGCATGGGCCGTCAGCCAGTCCCCGACGATTTGACACGCGGGAGATTTCGTAATAGACTTGGGTTGGTCAACCGGTGTCTGGGTTGGAATTCGACTATCAGTGAGTTTTCAGCTGCCGATTCGAAAATGCTCGAGGTACGGCCGAGGACAAGACGCGCTGGGAAGCCACGTGAGCAACGTGACAACTCAAGGACGGTATTGTCTAACCTGCTGGTGGATAGTTCAGGCGTAGCCTGGTGTAAGATACAATGAAGTGCTAGGGGGCTGGAACTATGTTAATTGCGCGCGTTGTTGGCTCGGCCGTTGCGACAATCAAAGCAGACAAGCTGTCTGCCCGAAAGCTTCTTGTCGTTCAGGAAGCGACAGTGCACAATGAACTGATGGACCGCACGCCGTTTGTTGCTGTAGACGCCGTGGGCGCAGGCGAGGGCGAGCTCGTCCTCGTTGCTGTCGGCAGTGGAGGCCGGTTCACAGCACTCACTGATGGGGCCCCCGCAGACGCGACGATCGTGGGGATCCTCGATTCCCTGGAGGTCGACGGTCGCGACACCTTCCGCAAGTCGTGATGGGCCGCACTACCACCTGTGTGACAAGGAGGGGAGTCCGTGCTTGAGAACGAGAAGCTGGCAGCACTCGGGATGATCGAAACCAGGGGACTCATTAGCGCCATCGAGGCTGCTGACGCCATGGTGAAGTCGGCCAATGTGCGTCTCGTCGGCAGAGGGTACTCGGGAGGCGGCCTGGTTACTGTTGTGGTGCGCGGCGATGTAGGTGCCGTGAAGGCTGCCACCGATGCAGGAGCAGCAGCTGCCAAGCGCGTGGGTGAGATGGTATCCATCCACGTGATTGCGCACCCCGACAGAGGCACAGACATGATCGTCGACAGCATGAGCAGGAATCTTGGCCTGCCGGCTGGCGAGGGAGCCTCTCCCGCGCCGGGTGAGACTACCGTGCTCGTAGTTTCTGAGGGTGAGCCTGTCCCATTGTTGGGATCAGCCGAACCAGTGACTCCCGTGCTTGCAGACACTGCTTCTGAAGCAGCGATTTCACGTACTGAGGAGCCAATCGCGGCCCCTGTCGTCCAGGTTCCGGAGATTCCCGTCGCAAGGCCTGGAACCCCTGTCGGACTGCCGGGCGTGCCTCCTGGCGCGACACGCGAGACGCCGGTGCGACGGCTGAACCTGAACACGGCGAGCGCCGAGCAGCTGGACGCACTGCCAGGCGTCGGCCCCGCACTGGCCGAACGCATTGTCGAGTTCCGTGCACAGCAGGGGCCGTTCAGCTCGGTTGAGGAACTCAAGAAAGTCCAGGGGGCAAAAAAGACCCTTGTGACCCCGCTCAAAGACTACCTGTACGTCGACAAGAAGAACACTCCGAGAAAGAGCAGCCAGAAGTCGGAAAAGTAGCGGAGGCAAATCCATGGCATCAGTCGAACTCATCAGCGTAGGAATCGATATCGGGACCACGACCACGCAGATCGTCATCTCGAAGCTGCTGGTCGCTGAGATGGCGACACTCAGCAGGATGCCGCAGGCCAGGTACGGCCCGGCCCGCAAGCCTAGAGCAGAGGTGACCAGGAAAGGCGTCCTGTATCAGAGTGCTGTCCACTTCACGCCGTTCAGCCATGACGGACTGGTCGACGTTGGGGAGCTCGAGAAGATCCTGCACGCCGACTACAAGGAGGCGGGGTTCACGCCGGATCAGATCGACACCGGTGCGGTCATCATCACTGGCGAGGCGGCCAAGAGCCAGAACGCAGAGAGGGTCCTGAACATCGTGGCGCCGCTTGCTGGCGACTTCGTATCGACCGTCGCGGGTCCCAGCCTTGAGGCTCACCTTGCAGGGCGAGGGTCAGGCGCCGCCGCATGGACGTCCCAGCATTTTGCCTGGGGCACGAACGTCGACATCGGCGGTGGTACGACGAACATCGCGGTCTTCCACCAGGGAGACCTGATGGACACGGTCGTGCTGTCCATTGGCGGGCGTCATATCCAGGTCGATCAGGCGTCTGGCGTCGTCGAGCACATCACCAAGAGCGGCCAGAAGATGCTGGACCATCTTCACATCGACCTGAAGGTGGGGGAAACTGCTTCCATAGAGGTGCTGCGTACGGTGGCACGCCTGATGACCGACCTCATTGTCGAGGCGCTGTCCGGACAGGGGTCACAGATAGCACACGACCTCATGGAGACGGCTCCCCTGTCGCGGCCGGTCACCGACATGACGATCTTCTTCTCCGGCGGCGTGGCGGACTTCTACTATGTCGTGAAGCCGATCACGACTATTCAGGATGTTGCAGTGTACGGCGACATCGGACCCCTGATGGGTGAGGAACTGCGGAATCATCCGCGCGTGAAGGAGTGGAGTGTCCTCAAGCCTCTCCACACCCAGAGCGCAACTGTTATGGGTGCAAGCCACGAGACGATCACGTTGAGTGGCATGACCATATGGGTTGCTCCTAAGGAGTTGCCCATGCGCAACGTCCCGGTCGTCCGGCCGATGTTCGACGGCATTCCCGATGAACAGACGCTGACCAGGGCGATTCTGGACGGGTACAGTCGCTGGGACCTTGACCCTGCAAAGGATCGAGTCGCTCTCGCAGTTGACCTATCCGCAGTGGGCTGCTATGACGATCTGAAGAAGCTGGGGCGCGGCATCGAGGCGTTTTCCAGCAAGCACATTTCGCCGAGTATTCCGCTGATCTTGGTGACAGAGCGCGACCTGGGTAAGGCATTGGGACAGGTCGTAAGTGCCGGGCTACCCCTGTTCAAGGTGCTCTCGATCGACGAAGTCACGTTGGCAGAAGGGGACTATGTTGATATTGGTCAATCGATGCTGGGAGATCGTCTTGTTTCTCTTTCGGTGAAGACACTTATCTTCTCAATGTGACAAGGAGGAAACATGGCATTGCGTACCAAACTGTTCGGCATTACGTACGAGTTCAAGGATGTCAAGGAAGTCCTTGCAAAGGCGAACGAACAGAAGTCCGGCGATGAGGCAGCAGGTGTTGCTGCCAAGAGTGTAGCAGAACGTGTCGCGGCCAAGACTGTTCTGGCCGAGATCCCGATGTGGGTGCTGCGCGCCGAGCCGGTTGTTCCTTACGAAGACGACGAGATCACGCGTGCCATCGACGATGGCCTCGATCCCGTTGCCTACGAGAAGATCAAGAATAAGACCGCAGGCGAACTGCGGGCCTGGATCCTCGACGAGCACACGACGTCCGAGGACATTGCCGCCATCAGCAAGGGTCTCACCGGCGAAATGGCTGCGGCTGTTGCCAAGCTCTGCTCCAGCCTCGACCTAGTTGTCGGTGGCAAGAAGATGCCGTGCGTCGTGCACAACGTGTGCACCATGGGTCTTCCTGGCCACATGGGCGCGCGTCTTCAGCCCAACCATCCTACGGACGACCTCGATGCCATCCGTGCCGAAATCTACGACGGTCTTGCATTTGCCATCGGCGACCAAGTCATTGGTGTCAACCCGGCCATCGACCAGGTCGAGAACCTCATGAAGATGTATGATATGATGTGGGACATCAAGCAGAAGTGGAATATCCCCGCATCCAACTGCATTCTCGGCCACGTGACCACCCAGATGCAGTGCCTGAAGAAGGGCGCCAAGGTCGGTCAGGTGTTCCAGAGCATCGCAGGGACCCAGGCAGCCCTCGAGTCCTTTGGCGTCGAGGTGGGTATGCTCGATGAGGCCAATGAGCTGGCGAAGAAGTTCTGCTACTCCGAAGGCCCCAACTACATGTACTTTGAGACAGGCGAAGGCACCGAGCTGTCCGCCTATGCCAACAACGATGCCGACCAGCTGACGCTCGAGGCCCGCAAGCATGCGCTCGCCCGCCGCTACAGCCCTATCGGCGTCAACTCCGTCGTCGGCTTCATCGGACCGGAATACCTGTACAACACTGACGAGATTATGCGCGCAGCCCTTGAAGACCACTTCTGTGGCAAGCTTCTAGGTATCCCGCTCGGGCTGGACAACTGCTACACCAACCACGTCCGTGCCGACCAGAACACCAACGAGTTCCTGATGGTACTCGATGCTGTTGCAGGGTGCAACTACCACATGGGTGTGTCGATGGGAGACGATGTCATGCTGAGCTATCAGTGCGCAAGCTACCACGATACAGCTTCTCTCTGGAGCGCTATGGGCACCCGTCCAGCTCCCGAATGGGAGAAGTGGGCCGAGGAACTTGGACTGCTCAAGAATGGCAAGCTGACCGACAAGGCCGGCGATCCGTCGTTCTTCCTGAAGCGGTAGGAGAGGAGACTAGAAATGGCTGCATACGAGCTGTATAAGGGTACACAGAAGCAGGCAGATATTGAGGCACGGCGCGCCATGGCCGCCAAGTTTGGAGTCGAAGTCGAAGACGTTACCACTCCTGAGAAGCGCCATACCGTTGGCGTCGATCATCCTGTGGATGCCGAGGGCTGCAAGGCTCTCATTCATGCGACGGATCAACGTGTCTGCGTTGGCCGCAATGGCCCCCGTCCCAAACTGCTCACCTATTTCCAGATGAGAGCTGACCACGGCGCCACACAGGACTCTCTGAAGTATAGTGTTCCGGATGAGTGCATCAAAGCGCTGGGTCTCCTGCACGTTGGCGAGACCGCTACGAATGGTTTGCTGGAGACCTACCTTCGTCTGCCGCCGCTCGGCCGCAAGCTCAGCGACGAGGCGAAGGCCGTCGTCCTGGAGAAGTGCGTTAAGAACCCGACCGTCCAGTTCGTCGTCAGCAACGGTCTCAGTGGCTATGCCATTGAGCGCTATGCGGGTGACGTTCTCAAGAGCATGACCGACGGTCTCAAGGCTGCCGGCATCACGGTCGGTACCTCGGTCTACATCAACCGCGCCCGCGTTGGGATCATGAACGATTTCGGTGCTCTGTTGAATGCCGATGTCGTCGTCGTCCTGATCGGCGAGCGTCCAGGTCTTATCATCTCTGACGCTCTGTCCATCTACATGGGCTACAAGCCTCGCTGGGAGCCGCTCACGACTGATGGCAACCGCGACAACATCTGCATGATCTCCAAGAAGGGCAAGAACCCCATCGAAGCCGCAGCTGAGGCAGTCGCTCTCGTCAAGGACTACCTGAAGTACAAGACCAGCGGCGTCCAACTTGCCACTGCGAAGAGAAGCTAGGTACAGTAGCAATCGCCGGCCTCCGGGAGCGACGCCATGATCCTGGAGTCAGACCTGGAGGCCGGTTGCTGGAATCTGTTGACGGGCCCTTGGCCAGCCATCTGACTGTCCCGGGAAACCGGAGAACGAGGTATCAGGAAGGAGTAGAATGACATGGCTCTAGAGATGGAACGGACCCTGAAGCCAGAAATCCTGTCGGTACGGCTCATTGCGAATGTGCACCCCGACATGGCGAAGTCCCTGGAACTTCTCCCTGGGGAGAAGAGCTTGGCAATGTTCACCTGCAATATCGATGATCCGCTGTACATTGGCGGAGACGAAGCCACCAAGAAGGCTGAGGTACGCGTGGCATACTGCCGTTCGCATTTCGCCGGCGGTTCCTATCCGTCGGGACCTCTATCGGGCGAAGCCATGCTTTTTCTGGCCGCTCCGAACCCTGCAGAGGCGACTGCGGGCATCAACGCTGTCATGGAGTTTGTGGACTCGCTGCGGTATTCGACGGTCACGCTTCCTGTACAGCTTGCGCCTACGCTGGTCTGGCTGGCCTACACGATCTCGCGTTCTGGGACATACCTGTCCAAGGAAGCTGGGGTCGCTCCCGGGACTCCTATCGCATACATCACTGCACCGCCCCTTGAGGGCCACTATGCGATGGAGCGGTCCCTGAAAGCAGCTGACGTGGCAGTTGGGTCATTCACCAGGCTCAGCGAGACCAACTACCACGGTGCACTCCTGTACGGCACTCAGAGTGCCTGTCGTGCGGCTTGCCGTGCGTTCGACGAAGCAGTTCTATCGGTAGCACGGGATCCGCTAGCCTTCCAGTAGAGTGTTCTGCGACTCGCACGAGTTATTGCCTGATGGGCGCTCCGGTTTGAGTCTGAACCGGGGTGGAGATCTGTAAGAGGAGGCAGAACATGCCGGAAGAACTCGACCACGACCTGCTGTCTATTCAAGAGGCCAGGAATCTGGCCAAGCAGGCTCAGGTCGCGCAGGAAGCATTTGTTCACTTCAACCAGTATCAGGTAGACGTCGTCTGTGCATCGATGGCCGAAGCCGCGTATGAGCAGGCTGAACGGCTCGGCCGCATGGCAGTCGAAGAGACACACATGGGTGTCGCCGAACACAAGACCATCAAGAACCAGTTTGCAGCCAAGGACGTGTGGATGTCCATCAAGGACGTTCGGACCGAAGGCGTCATCAGGCGCGATGAAGTCAACAAGATCATCGAGATTGCCTGGCCCTTTGGTGTTATAGCGGGCTTGGTTCCTACGACCAACCCGACATCTACCGTAATCTTCAAGTCGCTTATCGCTGTCAAGGCGCGCAACGCAATCGTGTTCGCGCCCCATCCCGGCGCCCCGAAGTGCACTGCTGAGACTGCGCGTGTGCTTGCCGAGGCTGCCGAAGCAGCGGGAGCCCCCAAGGGACTTATCAGCTGCATGACGCACATCAGTATGGAAGGGACTCAGGAATTGCTCAAACAGAAAGCTGTCCGATTGATCATTGCAACCGGCGGTGAGGCCATGGTCGAGTACGCCCACAGTGTGGGCAAGCCAGCTCTTGGCGTCGGCCCCGGCAATGTCCCGGTCTATGTCGACCGCAGCGCGGACATCGAGAAGGCGGCTCGCGATATCGTCAACAGCGTCAACTTCGACTACGCGGTCATCTGCTCTCACGAGGGTGCCGTCATTGCTGACAAGCCGATTGCAGACCAGCTTGCGAAAGCCATGGAGCGAAACGGTGCGTACTTCCTGTCGGATGAGCAGGCCGACAAATTAGGCAAAACCATGTTCCGTCCAAACGGACTCATGCAGTCCGACTTCGTCGGACGCTCTCCGCAGGTGCTGGCTGAGCAGTCCGGCTTCAAGGTCCCTGATGAGGCCCGCATTCTGGTCGCTCGGCTCAAGGAAGTCGGTCCCAAGGTCCCGCTGTCACGTGAGAAGCTGGCCCCCGTGGTCGCCTTCTACGTCGAAGACGGGTGGCACTCTGGCTGTGAGCACTGCATGGAGATGCTGGAGTTTGGTGGCAAGGGACACACCATAGGCCTGCACTGCACCGAGGAGGATATCATCATGCAGTTTGGGCTGCAGAAGCCCGCATTTCGCATCATTGTCAATGGCTCCACGACCATGGGAGCGATCGGAGCCACGACCAATCTGCCACCATCGCTCACACTGGCGACTGGCGGCATGGGCGGCGGCATCAGCAGCGACAACATCACCGTACATCACCTGATGAACGTGAAGCGCGTCGCCTATGAAGTCCGGCCGTTCAACCCCCCAGTCGTGTATGACCGCAAACCGGCAACGGTGCCGGCAGCTCCTGCGTCGGCTCCGGCCGACAAGCAGTCGCTGTCAGACATCGAGAACCTGGTGCGCAAGGTCATCCGCGAAGAACTGTCTCACAAGGGGTAGCGGCATTCGTGCCTCGACCCTGGCAAGATGAATGGCGGAGGTCAACATGGCAGAGAAGATGATTGCTCTGGGACTGATTGAAACCAAAGGACTGGTCGGCGCCATCGAGGCCGCCGATGCCATGGTCAAGGCGGCGAACGTGAAACTCGTCGGCGGAGAGTACAAGGAGATCGGTGGGGGCTACGTTACCGTCATGGTACGTGGCGATGTCGGAGCCGTCAAGGCTGCGACAGACGCGGGAGCTGCGGCAGCGCAGCGCGTTGGGACGCTTGTCTCGGTCCATGTGATTCCGCGTCCTGCCGGTGACACCGAGATGCTGGTGCCCAAGCCGGTTTCAGACGACATAACCTTGTAGTGACTGCCAAGTTCACCACAATGCAGTCAGAGAGGAGGCGGTTGTTCGAGAGGACACGACATGATCTTCGGGTCAAACGTTGTGGAAGTGCGACTGTATAGAGATTCTACTCAGCACCATACTCTAATTCTAAGGAAGGGGTGTAACAAATGGCTGTAATTAGCAAAACAGTATTGTGGATCATGAGTATTTTCGCAGTTCTCGGTGTCATCGACAGGATCATCAAGTACTGGGCTCCCGACGTCAAGGTTCCGCTCATCGACGGATTTGGCGCAGAAATGGAGAACGGTTTCAACGCAATGGGCCCTCTGTCGCTCGCCATGGTCGGTATCATCGCGCTGACCCCGGTTCTTGCACGGTGGCTCATCCCGGTTGTCGGTCCTCTGTACACCGGCATCGGCTCCAAGACTGCCATGTTCGCCGGCACGCTGCTGGCAATCGACATGGGCGCAACGCCCCTCGGTCTTCAGCTTGCGAAGACTGCCGGTGACCCTGTGTGGGTTGGCTACTTCGGAGGTCTGCTGCTCGGTTCCGTCTTCGGCGTCAACATCGTCTTCAACATCCCCGTTGGCCTTGGCATCATCAAGGTCAAGGACCGCAAGTACATGGGACTCGGCATCCTTGCCGGTATCATCATGGCCCCCTTTGGCGCCCTGCTGCAGAGCGTTCTGGCCGGCAACCCTTTCGGGCCATCTCTTACGTACCTTGTCCCGGTCTTCATCGTTGCCGCTCTGATCGCCGCCGGTCTTATGTTTGCGCGTGAGGCGATGGTCAAGGGCTTTATCTACTTTGGCAAGTTCATCAGCAGCTTCATCCTCATCGGCCTCGGCTTGGTCATCTTCCAGACCCAGACTGGCCAGGTGATTCTCCCTGGCATGGCCCCCACGTTCTCTCACTGGGATCCTGAAGCTGGCGCAACGATTATGGAAGGCCTCGAAATCATCGGCGCCATCGCACTTGCTCTTGCTGGTGCCTATCCGCTCGTCAAGTTCCTGACCACTGTTCTTGCGAAGCCCCTGGGCGCTCTTGGCAAGATGCTCGGCATGGACGCCCTCGGGGCGGCCGGTCTCGTGGCGACGCTGGCCAACAACATTCCCATGTGGGGCATGTTCAAGGATATGACCCCTCGCGGCAAGGTCATCAACGCAGCGTTCCAGGTTGCTGCCGCGTTCGCCCTTGCTGACCACCTTGGATTCACGGCTGCCAACGCGCCGCAGTTTATTGGACCGATGATCATCGGCAAGGTGTTCGCCGGTGTCCTCGGTATCGTTGTCGCTACCCTGGTTGCTCCCAAAGCCGGCTATCGCGAACCAGAAGCGGCTTAAGACTATATAGGAACGTGTCCGCCGCATCCGCTACGCATATGGGGATGCGGCGGCAAGAACCAGGAGTTTCTTAATCTTTCTTAGAGGAGAGTCATCTATGGCAGATCCAGGCATGATTGCACTTGGCATGATTGAAACCAAAGGACTGGTCGGAGCTATCGAAGCCGCCGATGCTATGGTCAAGGCGGCGAACGTTAAGCTGATCGGTCAGGAGCGGATTGGCTCTGGACTTGTTACGGTAATGGTGCGTGGTGACGTCGGAGCCGTCAAGGCTGCTACTGACGCCGGTGCAGCCGCCGCGCAGCGGGTCGGGGAGCTCGTTTCGGTTCACGTGATCCCTCGACCGGCCAGTGACACGGAGATGTTGCTGCCGAAACGACCGGCCGATGCTGAGTAACTGGTGTCCGACCTCAGCCGGGTCGTCAGACCTCAGACCGTCACGCGTGACGGGAACGAGCCTGGCACTGCGGCCGATACATTAGGGAGGTAGAACTCGATATGGAGAAGCGCATCATTTCCAAGTTCGACATTGAAAGCTTCAAGTCCAGTGGACAGACTGTCCTGCGACTTGAGCCGGGAGACACGCTGACTCCTCTGGCGCGTGACACCGCACTGGAGCTCGGCATCAAGATCCAGGACTCCCGCGAGCCAATCGTCCACGCCAACGCACCTGCTCCTGCGGCTGCACCGAGCGAGGACAAGCTCGAGGCGATCGTGAAGGCTGTCCTCGAGCGGATGGGGACTGCTTCTCAGCCTCAGGTGTGCGCTCCGTGCGCAACGCCTAAGGTCTACGGGTCTCGCCCTGGACAGCTGAAGTATGCGAAGCTGCCCAAGGACTGTGACATGCCCACGCTCGAGCTTCGCGACGCTGCCGGAGTCCTGCGGAATCCTCCAGAGATCGACTTCCGGCTTGTGGACGTGATCACCCTTGACGATGCCGCCAGTATCTCGGGTGGCTTCATGTCGTGGCACAAGGGCCCGGGCTTCAGCTGGACCCTGAACTACGACGAGATTGACTACGTCGTCGAAGGCCGCATGGAGATTACCTGCGAAGCAAAGACCATCTATGCAGATCCTGGTGACACGGTGTTCATTCCCAAGGGTTCCTCGGTTCACTGGAATACGCCGACCTGGGTCAAAGTCTACTACGTTACTTTCCCGTCCAACTGGGCGGATCAGGTCAGCATCTAGGCAGCGGGGTACGGTTTGCCGTGTGACATGAGACGGCCGAGGAGGGCGCCCCGAAGGCCCCCCCGCCACGGCCGTCTCATAGCAGCGAGGCATATTGTGTGAGGAGGCGAGGGCAAGTACATCACCAAGCTGAGCGAAGAGCCCGGCTATGAGCTCACGGAGCGCATGGTCAAGGCTACCGTCGTTCGCAACAGTATCAAGGAGCCTCCTCTATTCGTCGCTGGTGACAGTGACGGAGACTTCGAGATGATGACACAGTTCCCAGAGACCAAGCTCATCTACCTCATTAACGCGTCAAGGGTGGCGACATCGGAATGCTGTACGAGGAGGCTCTTCCCGGCATGGCGAAGGCTGGCCCCGTGGTGCTTCTGCAGGTCTGCAACGAGAACACTGGATTGTGGCGTCCATTCCAGGAGACTATCAGACTTGGCAAGACCGCGCCGAGCCCCATCGTTCCGTAGTAGCTCCTGGGCGGAGGGCATGAGTACCAGCTGTTTGGCGACCCCCGCTAGCGAGGGTAATCTGTGACTTAGCCGAAAACTGAGACGGTCAGGAGGAATGCATGAATCTCACGACAACACTGCAAGGGCAGACATACACGTTCAAGTCCGTGAAGGATGTCCTTGCCAAGTCCGCAGAGAAGCGTTCGGGCGATGAGCTGATCGGCGTTGCCGCTCAGTCCGAGCGTGAGCGTATCGCCGCCAAGTGGGTGGTCGCGAATCTGACGCTGCAAGACATCTTCGAGAACCCCGTTCTGCCTTATGAGACGGACGAGGTCACGCGTGTCATCATAGGCGACACGAACAAGACTGTCTACAACAAGATCAAGGGATGGACCGTCGCGGATCTGCGCGCGTACCTGCTTGACCAGAAGACAACCAACGAGGACATCCAGCGCATCCGCGTCGGCCTGACTTCCGAGATGATCTCGGCCGTCATCCGCCTCATGTCGGTCATGGACCTCGTCGTGGCGTCCAAGAAGATCTACAACGTGACGACGGCCAACACGACCATCGGTTTGCCCGGGACCCTGTCCTACCGCAACCAGCCGAACCATCCGACGGACGACATCGATGGCATCCGTGCCTCGATTCTCGACGGTCTGTCGTATGGTGCCGGAGACGTGGTCATAGGCATCAACCCTGTCGACCCCACGCCCGACACGCTCGTTCGCATCCTCGAGATGACATATGAGCTCATCGAGAAGTGGCAGATCCCCACCCAGAACTCGGCCCTCGGACACATTACTGGCCAGATGGAAGCTGCCAAGCGTGGCGCACACATCGGCCTGTTCTTCCAGAGTATCGCAGGGTGCGAACCCGCCAACAAGGGCTTCGGCATCGACCTAAAAATGATGGAAGAGGCGTGGGCACTGGCCCGTGAGTACTCATTCTGCGCTGGTCCCAACGTCATGTACTTCGAGACCGGGCAGGGCTCCGAAATGTCTGTCGGCCTTGACTTCGGCTGCGACGAGCAGACGCTGGAGTCCCGAACCTACGGGTATGGCCGTCACTTCCGCCCGTTCTGCGTCAACAACGTTACAGGATTCATCGGACCAGAGACCCATCTGGACACGTTCCAGATCGCCTATGGCACCCTTGAAGACCTGTTCGCCGGCAAGATGCATGGTTTCCCCATGGGCATGGCTCCCTGCTATGTCAACCACGTCGACATGAACCACAACGGTCAGGAAATGGCCAACCTGCTTGCCGCAGCAGCCGGTGCCGTCTACTACATGGGTGTGCCCATGGGTGACGACGTCATGCTGAGCTACCAGGATACGACCAACCATGACGATGTCTCGATGCGCGAAATCTTCGACCGGCGCCCGGCTCCCGAGTTTGAGCGCTGGATGGAACGGATGGGCCTGCTGAAGGATGGCAGACTTACTGACAGAGCCGGCGACGCATCCATTTTCTCGGCCGAGCCGTCTGACATTTTCCTCTGGTAGGCACAGGAGGCTACAATGGGTGAACTCAAAGCGTTCGAGCATCGCGCAATAGGCGTCAAGAACCCGTACAACCGTGAAGCACTCGAAGCCATGCTGGAGGCTACTCCTGCGCGCATAGCAACTGGCCGCGTGGGATCCAGGCCACCTGTCGACGCATGGCTGTCGTTCCGTCTGGACGAAGCTTCGGCGAAGGACGCCATCTGGACCAGGATCTCGGACGAGTTCCTGACCGAGCACGGCGTCGGACTCCGCGCGTCGACGATCTGCACCGACAAGCACGACTACCTTGGGCACCCCGAGAAGGGAGGCGTCCTCACCAAGGAAGCAGAGGAAGCCATCCTTGCCCACTGCACCAAGGGTGCCCAGATTCAGGTGTTCATCAGCGAAGGTCTATCGTCGTCCGCCGTTATGGAGAACCTGCCCGACCTTCTGCCGGCACTGAAGCACGGGTTCGAGACCGCCGGGCTCACGTTCGGGACCCCGTTCTACGTGGACAACGGCCGCGTTCGCCTGCTGAACGACGTCAGCCGCGTCCTGCAGCCTGACGTGGCGATCATGCTGATTGGTGAGCGGCCCGGTCTTGTGACGCAGACAAGTCTCAGCGCCTACATGGCCTACAAGGCCAAGATGACGGATACCGACGGCGAGCGGAACTGCATCTCCAACATTTACCGCCAGGGTCTCAACCCCATGGAAGCAGCAGCAGCAATCGTTGAGATTTCCAAGCGCATGCTGGATCAGAAGGTCAGCGGCGTCGCACTGAAACTGTAGAACCATGCAAACGATGCTGCGGGCGAGTTGCAGTTCGCCCGCAGGTTCCCGTGGGCCGTGGGCCCAGCGAGGAGAAGCTGTATGCGAATTGTCACCGAAGCAGAACTACGGAGCAAGATACGCAGACCGGAGACAGGCATCGTCCTGTGCTTCCCGGTTGGCACCCGTTTCTCTCCGTCTGCCACAGATTTCATCAAGCAGTGGCGCATGGAGATTCGTTTTGAAGAATCGGCTGGAGAGAACGTATCACGTGTCCCTCCTCGCCCCCCTGTCTCGTTCGCATAGGCAGGAATCCACGACAATGTAGCGACAGGCGGGAGTCACGGCGCAGTCATGTGAACCCGCCTGCCGAGCAGGAAAGAGGAGATAGACCTGTGAAACCGAATATTGGTGCCGGGGACAAGGGGACGACAGCCCTGCTGTTTGGGCGGCGTGTCTCCAAGGCAAGCCCCCAGCCTGAAGCATATGGAACCGTCGACGAGCTGAACTCAACCCTTGGTCTGGCGAAGTCTCTGTGCCGGCAGGAATATGTCAGGGGGATCATCGACGATATCCAGAAGGATCTGGGTATTGTCGCGGCTGAGATTGCGACTGAATCGGAGCGCCATGAGGAGCTCGGCAAGCACGGCTGGATCGTATCAGACGAGATGGTGAAGAAGCTGGAAGGGCATATCGTGGACATCGAGCACAGGGTCACGATGCCGAAGAAGTTCATCATTCCGGGAGCCACTACGGGCGCGGCTGCCATCGACATGGCCCGGGCGATTGTACGCCGGGCGGAACGTCGCGTCGTCGGCCTCATGGAATCCGGGGATCTCGTCAATCGGAACGTGGCCGCGTACCTCAATAGGACGTCGGACGTTCTGTTCGCACTGGCGCGGTTCGAAGAGGCGGGGAAGGTGGACAACGCATGAGCACGCTCTCAAACGTCAACGAGCGGCGGTCTGTCGTCCCAAAGCTTGCTACGGAGACAGTGAAGCTGAACCCCAGGCTGCAGGAGGTGCTGGACGAGGCAGACCGTGTCATCGTGTACGAGGGAACACCTGTGTCTCCCGTCTCATACAAGGGGGAGATGCATGTCGGTGTCGACCTCGGAACCGCATATATGGTCTTGGTGGTTCTCGACGAGAGCATGATGCCCATCGCCGGCGCATATCGGTTTGCGCAGGTGGTTAGGGAAGGCGTTGTTCTCGACTACATGGGTGCAATCAGCATCGTCAAGAGCCTGAAGATGGACGTTGAAGAGAGGCTTGGTAGGAAGATAGAATCTGCAGCGACCGCGTACCCGCCAGGAGTCCCCTTGGCAGAGGTGAGGGCGACTGCCAACGTCCTGCAGGGGGCAGGAATCGAGTGCTCGTGCTTGGTCGACGAGGCAACTGCTGCGAGTACCATCCTGCAGATAGACAGCGGCGTGGTCGTCGATGTGGGCGGCGGGACGACCAAGCTGGCCGTCATTGAGGATGGCAAGGTCGTCTACACCGCGGATGAGCCGACGGGAGGAACACACTTCACGCTGGTGGTTGCGGGCGCGATGCATATCCCGTTCATGGATGCAGAGGCGCTGAAGACCAATGCAGCAAAGCAGGCGGCGCTGTTCCCCGCGGTAGAGCCGGTCATGGAGAAGGTCGCCACGATCGTTGCGAGACATATCGAACCCTATGGTCCGAGACGCATATATCTGTGTGGTGGCTGTGCCCGTTTTCCTGGGATGGCCCAGGTCATCGAGGACGTCACGGGGATCGAGACGGTCATCCCGGGAGAGCCGCTGTTTGTGACACCGATCGGCATCGCGATGAACAACATCGCGGGTGATGCAGCACCGTTGTGGTAAATGGAACCAAGACTGTTCATCTGTCTCTGCATGGCCGGCAGTACATGAGCTCAGTGGGAGGTAGTGACAATGGCTGAGAAAGCGATTGGCTTCATTGAGACGGATAGCGTCGCAGCTGGGATCGAGGCAGCCGATGCGGCAGTCAAGAGAGCTTCAATCGAGCTCCTTGAGGCACGTTCCATCTGCCCCGGGAAGTTCATGGTCCTGTTCCGTGGGGACACGAGCCAGGTCAGCAATGCCCTCCGCGCGGGCGTGCAGATTGCGGGCGCTGCTGTCGTCGACACCCTGTTCCTGCCGAACGCCCATCCCGCGATATTTGCTGCCATGGATCTCAGTTCGGAGACCACGAACGGAGCCGCGCTCGGCATCATCGAGACAGTGACCGCCGCGTCATGTATCGTGGCATCGGATGCCGCCGCCAAGGCCGCCGACGTCAACCTGCTGGAGCTGCGTCTCGCCAACGGGCTGGGAGGCAAGAGTTTCCTGCTCATGGAGGGCGAGGTCGCCGATGTCGAGGCTTCGGTCGCGGCTGGCATAGTACGGCCCGCCGAAGACGGTCTGCTTGTCCGGAAGACCGTTATCACGCACCTTGCCGGTCAGGTGAGGGAAAAGATCGTATGACTCCCGAGGAAATTGTACAGCGGGTACAGGCGGCTGGAATCGTGGGTGCGGGCGGTGCGGGATTCCCGACGCACGTCAAGCTGGCTGCCAGGAACGTGGACACGGTCATCGCAAACGGGGCTGAGTGTGAGCCGATGCTGCGGTGCGACCAGCAGCTCATGGCGGCTCACCCGGGACTTGTCATCCGCGGGATGCGCCTGGCAATGCAGGCACTGGGAGCCGGACGTGGGTTGATCGCCGTGAAGGAGCACTACGTCAGTGCTGTGAAGTCGCTCCAGGAAGAGCTGGACCGCCAGAAGGACTCCGATGACGCACGGGCATGGCCGGTGAGCCTCTACATCATCCAGCGCAGTGTCTATCCAGCCGGTGACGAGTTCTGTCTTGTGTATGAGGTCACGGGGAGGCTCGTCCCCGAGGCGGGGCTTCCTCTGAACGTCGGCTGTGTCGTACAGAATGTGGGGACGCTTGCAAACATCGCGCGAGCTGTGGATGATGGCGTCCCGGTCACCCACCGGTACGTGACCATCAACGGTGAGGTCAAGTCGCCCCGCACCATAAACGCGCCTCTCGGCATGTCATTCGACAAGGTCATCGAACTCGCGGGCGGCTATGCCCGCAGCGAAAGCGAGCTGAGGGTGGTCGTCGGAGGGCCCATGACGGGGCATCTCGTCGCAGACCTGAAGGCGGAGACGATCACCAAGACGACCGGCGGTATCCTGGTACTCCCGGCAGACAACGAGGTTGTCAGGTTCATGTCCCGGTCACTGGATATGTGGACGAAGCGGGGGAAGGCTAGCTGTGACCAGTGCCGCGACTGTACGGTCCTGTGCCCGCGGAACCTGCTCGGCCATGCGTTCAGCCCACACGAGATCATGCGCGCAGGGGCCTATGGCATCAACGTCAAGAACAGCGTCCTTACAGGTGCAATCATGTGCTGTGAATGCCGGCTGTGCGAGGCGTATTCATGCCCGCTGGAGCTTTCACCAATGCAGTTCTACAAGAAGATGAAGCGTGAGCTGGCTGCTGCGGGATGGGAGAATGATGTGCACCATCGTGCAGAGCTGACGCCGGATGCATTCCGCGAGGGGCGTCTCGTGCCGACTGGGCGCCTTGTTGCCCGCCTCGGCGTAGGCACCTACCACGTGTGGCCGGTCGAGTGGGACGAGTCCGAGGTGCGCGCTGACCGTGTTGCCATCAGCCTGAAGCAGCACATCGGCGTGCCGGCGCAGCCAGTCGTTGCAGAGGGGGAGACTGTGAGCGTGGGTCAGCTCATCGCCACTCCTCCGGAAGGGAAGCTGGGAGCCAGTATTCATGCCTCCATTGCCGGCAGGATTTCTGGCGTAAACGACGAGACGATCGTCATCGAAGGTTGATGGCCCCGTAGAAGCTGAACAGCTGTTTAAGAAGAACCGCCCGACGCTGACAGGCTGTCGGGCGGTTCCTGTCTGGGATGGATCGTTTCCGGTCAGGATTCTTCGGAGGTCAGGTGGGATTCGGCCACAGACCCCGCCACGTTGACTGGATCTCGTGCCGAGCTGAACGGCGGCGAGTAGGCAAGTTGCAGATTGTCCAGGTCACCCACGTGGGCGCCGAAGTAGATCGCCGTCGCGATGACATCGATGCGCTTGTCGACCCCTTCGCGTCCTGCAGCCTGTGCTCCGAGCACGCGGCCATCAGACCCGTACAGGAGTTTCAGATGGATGGGGGAGGCTTCGGGATAGTACCCCGCATGGTTCAGGGGATGGATCAGGATGGAGTTGAAAGGGATGTTCCTGCGCCGCAACTGCGCCGAGTTGGCGCCTGTCGAGCCGCAGGAGATGTCGAACAGCTTCAGAATCGAACTGCCCTGGGTGCCAGGATACTGTTCACACCACCCGCCGCCCACTCTGGCAATGTTGATAGCTGCAATGCGAGCCTGCTGATGAGCGGGACCGGCGAGTGGAATCGCCGTTGCCGCCCCCGAGACTGTGTGGGTGACTTCGATGACATCACCGACAGCATAGATGTCCGGGTCCGACGTCCGCAGGCTGGGCGAAACTGCAATACCTCCAGAATCGCCAATTGCAAGACCAGCATCTCGAGCGAGACGGGAGGCTGGTCGGACGCCAATGGCCACGACGACGAAATCCGTATCGATGCGGTCGCCGCTGGCCAGGACAACTGTCTGTCCGCTCCCCGTGCGGGCAGTGAAACGGTCAACACTCTGTCCCAGGCGAACGGCAACCCCATGCTTCTCCAGCTCTTGCTGAGCATAGACTGCGATGTCCGGGTCGACAAAGGAGAGGGTCTGGGCGGCCGCCTCGACGATCGTGGCGCTGAGCCCGCGTTCCTGCAGGGCTTCGGCCATCGCACAGCCGACATAGCCGCCGCCAAGGATGACGGCGGAACGTGCTCCACCTTGGACGAGTGCTGCGATCCTGTCCATATGCGGGATCGACCACATCGGTATGACGTTCGCCCCGTCGATACCAGGAATCTGCGGCCACACAGGCTCTGCGCCCATAGCCAGGACGAGCTTGTCGTAGTGTTCTATGCTGCGTGCGTCTGTAGCGGTGTCGCGGACAGTGATGGTATGCGTGCTGGGATCGATTCCGACGACCTCGCTCTGGAGGCGGATATCGATGCCATGCTTGGAACGCAGGGAGTCGGCCGTCTCGACAAACAGTGCAGACCGGTCTGCGATGGCCCCCTCGAGGTAGTAGAGCAGGCCACAGTTTGCATAGGAGACGTACTGCCCGCGCTCGAACAGGACAACTTCTACATCAGGACGCAGGCGGCGGAGACGCGTCGCGACGCTTGCCCCGCCCGCATTGCCTCCAACGATCAGCACTCTCATAGCATGGTCCCTCCTGGCTGGCGTCCCCTACTGCTTCGGCTTCCGGGTGCGTTCTGTCCCGATGCCAAGGTAGCCCGTCAGCCCGACGACGAAGAGGACGACGGCTGCAAACCATCGGATGAAGATGTGTTCGTCCATATTGAACATGATTAGACCCCACACTACCGCCATGATCATGAGGATGAGATTGAGACGCCGGCTTCTGCGCTTGCGCTCCGTAGGGGTCATAACATGTCTCTTCGAGGGTTCGGGTTTCATGATACTCCTTAGTGAACGGTGTCTATCCTATGGGAAGTATACCACGGTGTGCTGTTTCGGGAACCGCTCTGGTATCGCTGGCCGGCTCTGACCGTGTCAACGTTCGGCTGGCTGAGCCCCGTCCATGAGCAGGTCGACCATGGCTGACGCATAGATGCGGGTGGCGACAAGCAGGTCATCCAGTTCGATGTACTCGTCTGGGCCGTGTTCGGTCGCGGGGTGTCCGAGGAACTCGGGACCGAATGACACGGCTCCTGGGATGAGGCGAGCATACGTGCCTCCTCCGATACTGATGCAGCGTGGCGTGGCGTGTGTATACTCATGGTATGCCTTTCCGAGTGTTGCGATGAGAGGAGACGACGGGTCCACATAGTGGGGGGGTGTGTCATCCAGGATGGTAAGGGCGGATGCCATGGCCGTGATGGACGGTCCAAGGACCGACAAGACGCACGTCTTCGACGAGGTGACAGGGTAGCGGATGTCGACGTCCAGCGTGCCGGTGCCTCCTTCCCATCTGAGGACTCCCAGGTTGAGTGTCAGGCTTCCCGACACGTCATCGCGGAGATCCACTCCCAGCCCATGACCTGTCCAGTCCGTCCCGACCGTGCGCGCAAGGAACTGGAGCATGGGAAGGCCTTCCAGGACGCCGGCGGCATCGAGCACCATGAGGAGCTTCCCGATGGCGTTGTGCCCCTTTCCGGGCGTCGATGCGTGGGCTGGCTTGCCGTCGACGGACACGTAAGCATGGCCCTCATCTGCGGTTGTCCTGACTATGAACCCGTCCTCCTCGCCGCACCCGTGGAGGACGTTGAGCAGTGCATCTGTACCATGCGGAGGAGTGGCTATGACGGCCTCGGCGTGTGCCGGCACCGTGTTTGTCCGGGTACCGCCTGCTGCAGACTGAAGTATGCCGTTGGCGTCCTGGCTGCTGGACAGCCGGACCGCCAGGATGCCTTTCTCACTGTTGACGATAGGGAAGTCACCGTCGGGACTGAACCCCGATGATGGCAGCGAGTGTCGACTGCGGTAGATCTCCATGTCCTGCCAGTTGCACTCCTCGTCGGTGCCGAACATGAGGAGGATTGCATTCTTCGGTGCCGCCTCGCTTGCAGCGAGCGCGGCACGCGCCGCAGCGAGTGCGAAGACGGTCGCGATAGCTGGACCCTTGTCGTCCACGGCTCCGCGACCGTACAGGCGCCCATCCCGGATGGTCGCCGCAAATGGGGGCAAGGTCCATCCATCGCCTGCGGGGACAACGTCGAGATGGGTGAGAACGGCATACTCGGTGCCTGATGTGTTTCCATACCGAGCCCTGCCAACGACGCCCTCGACGTTCTCAGCGGGGAAGCCCATCCAGTTCGTGATGTCGAGAACGTAGCGGAGGGCCCGTGCGATATCGCGGCCGAAAGGAGCGTCAGGGGAGACTGTGGCCGGATCCTTGACCGAGGGGATGGCCAGCGCGCCCGCTATCGCGGACATCATGGTCTTCTCGTGGTCAAGGAGGTAGCGCTCGATGACTTCTTTCAACGGCATCTCCGCGTGGAAGAGGGAACGTGCCTGTGCTAGCTTGGGCGTGGGGCACAGGTCCTGCATGAAGCGGCAGCCTGCCCTGCGTCTTCCTGCGTGTTCAGCAGTGCGATGGCACAAACGTTGACGATGTCTTCGGCGCTGCAGCCTCGGGAGAGATCGTTTGCCGGCTTGGCCAGTCCCTGGGAAACCGGACCGATGGCCTCGGCTCCAGCAAGCCGCTGGACAAGCTTGTACCCGATGTTCCCGGCATTGAGCTCGGGGAAGATGAAGCAGTTTGCCTTCCCTGCGACGACGCTCCATGGAGCCTTCTGGCGCGCAACCGATGGGACGAGGGACGCGTCAAACTGCAATTCCCCGTCAATTGCAAGACCCGGTCTCTTTGCGCGCGCCAGCTTGGTCGCCTGCACGACCTTGTCCACCATTTCGTGCGAGGCAGAGCCCTTGGTGCTGAAGCTCAACATGGCGACAGCAGGCTCAATGTTTGTCAGTTTCCGGAACGTCGAGGCGGTCGCAACGGCGATGTCGGCAAGCTGCTCAACAGTAGGATCCGGGACGATGGCGCAGTCTCCGAACCCGAACAGCCGTCCGTCTGGCATGACCATGAGGAACATCGACGAGACTGTCTTGTTGCCGGGCGCGGTTCCGAGGATCTGCAGGGCAGGACGCAGCATGTCGCGCGTCGAGTGTACCGCGCCGGTGACCAGTGCATCCACTGCTCCCGTGGCGAGCATGCAGGTCGCGTGGTAGATAGGGTCCACAGCCAGCTGAGCAGCCTGCCCTGCTGTCATGCCCTTGGCTTTGCGTTTCTCGAGAATGAGAGCGGCGTAGTCATGAAGCTTGGGGGACATCGCTGGGTCAACGACCTCGATGCCCGCAAGGCTGACGCCATTGGACTCCGCGTGAGACCGAATGGAAGCGCCGTTTCCCACCAAAACCACGCGGGCCATGTCCAGGCTCACCATAATGGCCGCTGCCTGCTGATTGCGCTCCTCGTCACCTTCTGGCAACACAACTGTCTTATGGAGTTTTGCCGCCCTGCTGCGAATCGACTCCAAGATGTTCATGCGACCTCCCATAGGATATGGCAACTTAAAATTCTAGCACTGAGCTGACTTCTTCCAAGACCCCGCACGATTACCGTTCCTGGTCGAGCCTAGCCGAGCAGCAGGTTTGCTATGAGGATGAACAGCTGACTCAGCAGGCAGGCGGCTCCCAGGACGTCTCCAGTATAGCCCCCGATCTTGCGGCGCGCGGCGATACTCATCAGCACACCGGTCAGGACGGCTACGCCCATGGACACAGCACAGTGCAGAGGGTTGATGAAGACCAGCGGCGCAGCCAGCACAGCACTCACGACGGTCGCCGAGTGCTCGTATGGTGACATGAGCGCCCCCAGGCCGCCTGGCTTGGCCGGTTGTGTCATGG